>Ga0307414_10001888_pt1 | contig 10821 bp, 10 predicted proteins | sample DK1Ometagenome_FD_203804 | JGI IMG/M metagenome (GOLD analysis project Ga0307414, IMG submission 203804) | Maize rhizosphere microbial communities from greenhouse at UC Davis, California, United States - DK15-O-3 | ecosystem: Host-associated > Plants > Roots > Rhizosphere > Soil | place: USA...
GGGCCCTCAACAACACCGATCGTGAACGGCTACTGAGTCACCTGGTCGAGTGTGCAGATTGCCGCGACGATATCGAGGATTTGCGTGCGGTACGTGAGCTGCTCAACCAAACCAAGACTCAAACAGGCCCTACGCCGAGTGACCTCTCAGTACGCCTTGTCTCTATCGCCGGTCCGGAATCGGTTGCGCCGCTATGGACCAGACCATTCCGGCGTACGCCGTCACTTCGCGCCGGAAAAACCGGCGGTCTCCCGAGTCATCGCCGCACAGTCAAGGTACGTATATCGGCCGCGGCCATGGCTATTGGAGCGACGATCACCGCCGTGAGCATTGTTGGGTACACCGCGGCACCAAACCTTGCAGCAATCAATGACCCCACGGGTGAGGCCCAGGCGGCATTTTCATCCACCTTGGGACAGTTCCCGTTAGCCAGCGACGCCCTCAATGCGGTGATGATGGCCGACTCCAACGGCCTGTCCGCTAACTTGTCACCGCGGCTCGACGTCCCGACAGCTCCCACTGGCCCGGCGATGACGCCGGCGGAAGCGCAAGGAACCATGCAGCGGGCCGCCGATGCCGCCCATTCGATCAGCTACTCAGGGCGCCAATCGTTCCTCGCCTACCGAAATGGCGGAGCGATCATGGCCCAGATTGACGTCGAGACCCGTGCCGGTCAAGGCAGCCAGGTCATGGTCATCAGCCAGACAGGTAGGCAGCTGCTCAAAAGATTCGCACCTGCCCTTATCTCATCGCGAGTTGTCGATGACGAGTTGCTCGCTCTGCTCGAGCGCAACTATCGCCTTACAGGTACCGGCGGATCGAGTGTGGCGGGACGCAGTGCCACGGTGGTCACCGCGACTCATGACGGAAGCTCTCCGGCGGCGCGATGGTGGATCGACGACGCTACCGGCATCGTACTTTGGCAAGAAACCTATGCTAAAGACGGATCCGTCGACCTTTCATTCGGATTCACCTCCGTGACCGTCAACCGTGCAGACGGCATCCTTGAGCATCTACCGCCGCGGTTGGCAGTGCCGCGGACCAACACCTCGCTGAGCCTTTCATCTGCCACTGAACTCACCGCCTCCGGGTGGTCCTGCCCCCGCAAGCTAGCTGGGTTGTCGCTGGTCCGGTTACGAAGCGACCGGGCCGGCAGTCCCGAGACCGTGCACCTGGTCTACAGCGACGGGCTCGCTACAGTTAGCGTCGTCGAGCAGCACGGCTGGCTAACCGCTGCACCCCAGGGCTCCCAGTGGGATGGGACGCTCGGCGCCTATGCCCGTCGAGGCGCATCGGGGATGGCGACCTGGCAGTCCGGTGATGTTGTCTTTACTGTCGTCACCGACGGAAACTCTGGCGTGCTCGCTGACGCGGTGGCCTCGCTGCCCCACAGTGACGCGGAGACGCCTACTACGCTTGGCCGCATCAAAGCTGGATGGTCGAGGATCCTGGCCGATGTGAAGGGTTAGAGCGTGGTGGATGAAGACCGTCCAACGGGTGAGGTTGAAGCCGAACCGTCGGACTCTCGCTACGTCGGTCCCTTTGGCGAGCCACGGGCCACACCTCCTGACCTAGATAACTCATACGAGCCCATTCCACGTTTCGAGTCGAATGCCTTTAGCTGGCCGCCGCCGACCGGTGAGCCGGCACGCCTTGGAGGTCCGTCCGGTGCTGACGGATTTTCCGGGGCGAGCTCTTTTGCTGGGGGGCCGATGCTGCCTGGGGCGCGTAGCGGTCGCCCCCTCAGAAATCGACATCGTGCGATTTCTGCCTCGGTTATCGCTGTCGCCGCGCTCACCGCGCTGGTGATCGGCGGTGCAGCCGGATACGGGGGTGCCACACTTGCTCGGCAGGCTTCCCCCTCCTCGGCCGCTTCAGCTAACCCTTCGGCTGAGCCGGGCGTAACCCGTACGCCCGTGGCGCCACCGCCACCCAGCGCCAACAGCGTTGAGATTGCTAGACGGGTGCTGCCCGCAACCGTGATGATCCAAGTCGGTCGAGGAACCGGATCCGGATTCTTGGTCGATAAAGAAGGCCGCATCGTGACCAACAATCATGTGGTTGCCGGAGCGGCCGACGGATCGAAGATCCGGGTCATCTATTCCGATGGTCGTCGGATCAATGCCGTGCTGGTGGGTCGCAGCCCTTCCTACGACATTGCCGTGATCAAGGCGAGCGGCGCGGGATCGATACAGCCCATTGAGCTAGGTGACTCTGGGAACGTGCAGGTCGGCGAGCCCGTGCTCGCGCTGGGCTCCCCACTTGGGTTGTCCGGCACCGTCACGGAGGGCATTGTCTCGGCCCAGAACCGCCCAGTGATCGTCACCGAGACCAGTGACGCTGACGCTCCGACCGCGTACATCAATGCCATTCAGACCGACGCCCAGATCAATCCGGGCAGCTCCGGTGGTCCGCTTGTGGACGCGGGCGGCCGAGTCATCGGAGTCAACTCGGCGATCTTGACCTTCGGACCCAGCCGCAATATTGGCCTCGGCTTCGCGATCCCTATCAACCAGGCAGCTGCCATCGCAGATCAGTTGATCAAGAGGGGCAAGGCCACCTATCCCGTCATCGGAGCCAATGTGGCGGATGCTCCGTCGGGTGTTGAGCTAACCGCGGTCGATCCGAAGGGCCCAGCTGCCACGGCAGGCTTGCGAGCCAAGGACCTGATCACCAAGATCGACGACCAGACAGTGAACACTATGGAGGAGTTGATCGTCAGCATCCGCACCCGGCGGCCAGGCGACGTCATTGTTCTGGACTATGCTCGGGGATCTTCGCGTGCCCAGGCCCGCGTCACCCTCGGTGGCAAGGAGGGCTGAATGTGACGCCGCTGCTGCTTGATATCAACGCGCCCGAGTTCGTGCTGCTCTTGGTAATTGCGGTGATCTTGTTCGGGCCGGAGCGCTTGCCCGATCTTGCTCGTAAGGCGGCTCGGTTGGTGCGGTACCTGAGGGCGGTGGCAGGGAATGCTCAGCAGCAGCTGAGCAAGGAATTGGGGCCGGAATTCGAGAACGTCGATTTCCGGGACCTGAACCCTAAGGCTTTCGTGCAGAAGCATCTGCTGGAGGATGTGGAGCCAGTTATCGCCGATGTCAAGGCTGAGATCACTGATGCTGGCAAGACGATCAACAACTCCTCGGTAGAGAGCGACGCGATCAACTCCAAAGATTACAGTGCTGGCCCGCCAAATGGCGTGAACGGATCGTCCAGGTCCAGCGCACTGACTCCGTTCGATCTAGAGGCGACGTGACGTAGGTGTTAAGGGCCCGCGGGAGCTAAGCCCAGCTGCTTGCCCAGCAAACTTCGGCCGCGTTTGACAAGCTCGTCGGCCAGAGAGGTCAGCGCAGTTGCCGCGGGTTGGTCAGGATCGGCCTCGACCAGCGGTACGCCGGAGTCACCCGAAGCGCGGAGCTGGGGATCGAGCGGTATCTGCGCCAGTAGCGGCACGGCATATCCGAGGCGGGTACTGAGTGCTCGCGCCACCTCGGTGCCGCCTCCGGCGCCGAAGATCTCATAACTATGGACCTTGCCGCAGTCAGGACAACTGATCACCAGATGCGACATGTTTTCCACGACGCCGATGACGTGTTGATTCATCATCGACGCCATGGTGCCCGCACGCTCAGCAACCTCAGCAGCAGCAGCCTGGGGCGTCGTGACGACCAGCACCTCGGCGCTGGGCAGTTTCTGGCCCAGCGAAATTGCCACGTCGCCGGTGCCTGGGGGCAGATCGATGAGGAGAAAGTCCAGATCGCCCCAATAGACGTCGGCCAGCATTTGGGTGAGCGCCCGGTCTAGGATCGGGCCGCGCCAGGCAACCACTTGATCCCGACGTGGCTTCAGCATGCCGATCGAGATCACCTTGAGACCTAGGGCTGGCACCGGCATGATCATGTCCTCAACTGCGGTCGGCCGGGCGTCAGCGATGCCGAGCATTGCCGGGACCGAGTGACCGTAGATGTCGGCGTCGAGGAGGCCGACTTTGCGCCCAGAGCCAGCGAGGGCACTGGCTAGGTTCACCGTAACGGAGGACTTTCCAACACCACCCTTGCCTGAGGCGACCGCGATGACTTGAGTCAACGAGTCCGGCTTGGCAAAGGGGATCTCGGGTTCCGCCTGGCCGCCTTTGAGCAGGCCGCGCAATGCCGCACGCTGTTCATTAGACATCACACCCAGCTCGACATCGACCGCTGTAACTCCGGATACAGCACCCACCGCCGCGGTCACGTCACGGTGCAGCGTGTCACGCAACGGGCAACCGGAGACAGTCAGCAGCACCCGTACGCGTGCCCGCCCCTCGGTGTCCACATCGATTCGATCGACCATGCCCAGGTCGGTGATCGGACGGCGAATCTCAGGATCATCCACTCGCCGCAAGGCCTGACGAATCTGAGGTACCAGCGGATGCTCAGTGGTGGAGGTTGCCGAGATTGATTTGGACTGGTAGTCGGGCACGCACCCAGCCTAGGTGAGAGCTGTGTTCGATTGCTCGCTCCGCTCGCTCCGCTCGCTGCGGATCGCGCCGGGAAGCCGCCTACTTCGTCGTCGCTCGCCGACGAGAAGCATGTCGGCTCCTCCTCATCATCACAGCGGCGGGCGATCCGCATGACCATCAGTCAGCGGTTAATGCGCGGCGAGGGTCGCGGAGACCATCCTCACCGTCGAGTTCGGCGAGTACGGCACGCAACTCAGCCCTCAGCTCGGACCGCAGGTAATCGCGGGTGGCCAATTCGCCGACCGACATCCGCAGGCCGGCAATCTCGCGTGCCAGGAAGTCCATGTCAGCGCGGCTTTGTGTTGCCTGCTCGCGGTCCCGCTCCGCGATAACCCGGTCCCTCGCCTCCTGCCGGTTCTGTGCGAGCAAGATCAGCGGTGCGGCGTAGGAGGCCTGCAGCGACAAGACCAGGGTCAAAAAGATGAATGGGTACGGGTCAAAGCGGGGCCGAGGTGGACCGAACGGCACGTTCCAGAGGATCCATATCACGATGACCACCGTCATCCCGAACAGGAATCGGGCGGTCCCCATGAATCGGGCAAACGCCTCGGCAAACTTGCCAAAGGCCTCCCGATCAACCTTGATCGTCGGAATCGTGGAGCGCTTGCGCCTGCCCGGTACGTCGAGCCGCTCGGCCTCCCGCACGGCTCTAGCCATGGGCGACCGCCCCCTCCTCCGGCGGCTTCGCCGACACCGCGTCCAGCTCGATGCCGCGCCAGTCCTCAGGCAGCATGTGATCAAGTACGTCGTCCACCGTGATCGCACCGATCAAGCGATGATCAGGGTCGACCACCGGAGCGTTGACCAGGTTGTAGGTCGCGAAGTAGCGGCTCACTTCATGCACGTTCGCCTGGTCGGTTAGGGTCTCCAGCTCGGTGTCGACCAAGCCAGAAACCAACGTCGACGGCGGCTCCCGGAGCAGCCGCTGGAAGTGGACCGCGCCGACAAAGCGACCCGTTGGAGTGTCCAAGGGCGGTCGGCACACGTAGACCATGCAGGCCAGGGCCGGGGTGAGTTCTGCATCACGGATCCGAGCCAGTGCGTCCGCAACGGTTGCATCCGGCGGCAAGATCACTGGCTCCGGAGTCATCATCCCCCCAGCGGTCGACTCGGCATAGCTGAGCAGCCGCCGTACATCCTTGGCTTCATCGGGCTCCATACGTCCCAGCAGCACTTCGGCCATCTCAGGGGCCAGCTCGGCGATCAAGTCCGCAGCATCGTCTGGATCCATCTCCTCCAATATGTCGGCGGCACGCTCGGTGTCGAGCTCAGAGATCAACTGGACCTGTTCATCCTCGGGTAGCTCTTCCAAGGCATCGGCCAGCTTCTGATCATCGAGCGCGGACGCTACCTCGGCTCGTCGCTCCCGCGACATTTCGTGAAGTTCGCGAGCGATGTCGGCGGCCTTCATGTCCGCCATCTGCGCCAACAGTTGGTCAGTACCTCGGCGTCGATCGAACCCCAAAATCTTAATCTCGGACCAGTCAACGATGGTGACATGACCGCGACGGCCGAATCGCCGACGGCTTCCGGCTTCCCGCAATGCCACCTGTGACAGCTCCCAGTCGTGAGAACGTGCCGGCCGCATCGCCACATCAAAGATCACCGACGAACCGGGATGGTCGGTGCGCTCCACAGCCAGGTCGAACAGGTCGTCTATCACCAGCATCTCGGACTCCCGGCGCTCGAAGCGGCGCGTGTTGACGACGCCGGTAATGACCACCTGAAAGCCGTCGATACTGCGTACCCGAGCCATCGGGATGAAAATCCGATGCCGTGCGAATAGCTCCACCACGAGGCCCTTGACACGTGGCGCCCGGCCGGCAGCTCGGCGCTGCACGACAACGTCGCGCACCTTGCCCACCTGGTCCCCAGCGCTATCGAGGACTGGCAGGCCCCGGATGCGTGAGATGAAGACCGAGGTTGCGCTCGCTGCCACGCTTCGATTATCACAGCCCGACGTCGACATCTCGGCTAGCTGCGAGCGTCGGCATCGCGCGAGTAGTTGCCAAATAAACCCTAGGGCCGATCCTCAATGTCTCAAGATCACGTCAGCTATGGTCTGGACATGGCAGCAGCCGAGACGATCAGCTTTAAGGACCTCTGCATCGACGCGACCAATTCTGAGCTCCTCGCCACTTTCTGGGCGTCCGCGCTCGGCCTTCGCGCCGAGCCGAGTGGCGGCGACTTTCGGCTGGTTGATGAGGTCCCCGAGCACACGCTCTGGGTGAACACGGTGCCTGAGTCGCGGACGGTCAAGCAGCGCGTGCACATCGATGTGCATGTGGCGGCTGTCTCAGACCTGACCAATCTCGGTGCAGTTATCCTCGATGAGACGCAGCCGTGGACAGTGCTTGCTGATCCGGAGGGCGGCGAGCTCTGTGCCTTTGTTCGAGATCCCCAAACCCTGCCCGACTATCGGGTCTATGAAGTAGTTGTCGACTCGGCCGATCCTGTCGGGATCGCGTCCTGGTGGGCGGAACGCTACGGCTGCGAGGTTTGTCACGACCAGGACCGAGGATTTTCCTGGATCGACGGGGCACCCGGGATGCCGTGGGCGATGGTTTTCCAGTGGGTTCCGGAGCCAAAAACCGTCAAGAATCGCGTGCACTGGGACATCTGGGGCGAGACCCAGAACGTACTTTCGGCGGGTGCCAGGCTGCTTCGCAGCCGCGATGACGAGATCGGCTGGGACGTACTCGCAGACCCAGAAGGCAACGAGTTCTGCGTGTTCACTCGGCACGAGATCTGACGGGGTTTGTTTGGACCTGCTCGTGCAGTGCCGACGCTCGGAGATCGGCCGGCAACGCCCAACTCATCGATAGCTCCAACGAGTAAATTGGGATAGCCACCCCTGAGGAGGACACGATGGCTATGCCGCCGCGGCAGTTCGGATCTCTTTTCGAGCTGCAGTTCCCCCAGTCGGTCGGGATCTACGGCAGCTATGAGGACGCACAGAAAGCCGTCGACTTCTTGGCCGACCAGAAGTTTGAGGTGCAGAACTTGGCCATTGTCGGTACCGATTTGAAATCCGTCGAGCGGGTTCTTGGCCGGCGCAACTGGGGCACCGTGATTACCCAGGGCTTGCAGTCAGGCATCTCCACTGGCCTGCTCGTCGGTTTGGTGATGTTGATCTTCACTCGGCCGCAGAGCATCTTGCTGCTGTTGTTGGTTTCCTTGGCGATCGGCGTTGCGCTCGGCACTGGGTTCAACGCCGCGGCGTACGCGATGAGCCGTGGGCGGCGGGACTTCACCTCAGTCACTCATACTGTCGCGACGAAGTATGAGGTGCTTTGCGAGCACAAGGTTGCCGCGCAAGCCCGCGAGATGCTGCAGGGTATGCCCGGCGCCCGGGCCGCGGCGTTTGAATAGCGGCTGCGCCCACCGGATCACGCGCCGCCGTGCTGCGGAGAAGTGAGGCGATACGCTTTTCGTCGGCGACAAAGTAGGCGGCATCCCAGCGCGATCCGCGCGGAGCGAGCGCAGCGAGTGGAGCAATCCAACACACGGGCCCAGCGAGTCCTAGCTAACTAGTTGCCTCCCCAGATCCCCGAGATCCAGGCTTCGACCTCGGCGCTGCTGTGCGGAAGCATGCCCGAGAGATTCTCATTGCCGTCCGAAGTGATCAAGATGTCGTCTTCAATCCGTACGCCGATGCCACGCAGCGGCTCTGGCACTAGCTCGTCATCAGGTTTGAAATACAGTCCAGGCTCAATGGTGATGATCATGCCCGGCTGCAGAATGCCTTCCCGATAGTTCTCCTGCCGGGCCTGCGCACAGTCATGCACGTCGATGCCGAGATGATGCGACGTCCCATGCACCATCCAACGTCGATGCTGTCCACCTTGCTCGCCGAGCGATTCCTCCACACTGACCGGCAACAATCCCCAGGCGTCAAGGTGCCGAGCGGCCACTTCTATCGCTGCTTTGTGAACCTCAGTGAACTTGACGCCCGGGCGCGCTGCGGCAAGGCCTGCCTGCTGCGCCTCGTAAACAGCGTCATAGACCATCCGCTGCTCATTGCTGAAGCGTCCGCTGATCGGCAAGGTGCGCGTGATATCCGCTGTGTAGAGGGAATCCAGCTCGATGCCTGCGTCCAGCAGCAGCAGTTCATCTTCATGGAGGTCACCATCGTTGCGAATCCAGTGGAGTGTGCATGCGTGGTCACCGGCGGCGGCGATGGTGTCGTAGCCGACGGCGTTACCGGCGTGCCTGGCATGCAAGCCGACGATGCCCTCGATCCAGCGTTCGCCCCGGCCGCGCCGTACTGCCTCGGGCATGGCCGCTACAACTGCCTCGAACGCTAGCGCCGTCTGTCGGCAGGCTTCGCGCATCTGGGCAATCTCAAAGGCATCCTTGATCAGCCGCAGCTCGCTGAGCGCGATCGCAAACTCGCGATCGGCTTCCTCGATCGTCGACAGTTCTTGATCATCTTCGGCAGCCGGTCGGGAGCTGCGGACCTCGTCGACGAGCCTGCGGATTTCAGAGTCCAGGTCGGTCGCCAGCACTCGCAGGGAGATCGTGTCGCTATCTTTTCGCAGATGCTCCGGTAGTTCGGAGATAGATGCACACGGGATACCACACAGCGCGCTCATCTCCTCCAGCGATTGCCGCCGACCGACCCACAGTTCGCCGAAGCGGCTGTCGGCGTAGAACTCCTCAGAGTCGCGCGGGGCGCGAGGTCTGAAGTACAACATCGCATCATGCCCGGCGTCGGTGGGCTCCAGCACCAACACGGCGTCCGGCTCGCGATCGGTGCCAAGACCAGTCAGGTGAGCAAAGGCTGATTGTGGGCGGAACCGGTAGTCGGTGTCGTTGGAGCGGACCTTGAGCCCACCTGCGGGAATGATCAGCCGATCGCCAGGAAATTGAGCACTGATCCGTTCCCGGCGCTGCCGGGCCGGGACGGCCACACCAAGTTGATCTGGGAGATCTTTGGGGTGCGGCGCCCAGCCCTCGATGATGAATTTCTTGAAGGCATCCGAGAAAGGGATCTGGCGGTTCGGCAGCTCGGGCCGTCGATCGCTCACATGTGCCATTGTTGCACTGGGCCGATCGTTGGATCTCAGCCTGAGTTTGTCGAAAGCCCCTTCGGCCGACTGAGGACGCGTCGACCGATACGGTGAACCGCATGCCGACACGTCTGTTTCTCGTACGACATGGCGAAACGGAATGGAGTCGATCCGGCCGACACACCTCGATTACCGACTTGCCGCTCACCGAGACCGGCAAGAAGCTGGCGCGCGCCATCAATGGCCACCTTTCGCCGCAAGATTTCCAGTTGATCCGTAGCAGCCCACGCAGACGTGCCCTGGAGACCGCGGAGTTGGCTGGATTCGTTGACGCGTACGAACCAGAGATCGACAACGATCTTGCCGAATGGTTCTACGGCGACTATGAGGGCAAGACCAGCAAGGAAATCTGGGAAACGGTGCCGGGCTGGACGATCTGGAACGGTGAGGTTCCCGGTGGGGAGACAGCTGCAGAGGTAGCTGGTCGGCTCGACCGCGTAGTCGCTCGGGTCCGCGAATCAGGCGTCGATCAGGCGATCTGCTTCGGTCACGGCCATGCGCTCCGGGCGCTGACCATGCGCTGGCTCGGGTTCGACTTGAGCGTGGGCGTGCACTTTCCGCTCGACACGGGCACCGTGTCGGTGCTGGGCGAAGATCGAGGGGCGCCGGCCCTGGAACGGTGGAACGCCCGCCCCTAAGCCGCGGATACACATGTATTTGGCGCGTCTCCTGACGGCTCTGTTTTGTGCGAGACGGTGATGCGAGACGGTGAAAGGAGTCCTGATGAGCTTCATTGAGGACACTTTGGCGGCTCCCCGCCCCGATGCGCTGGAAGAGGCAGCCTCGACGCCAGCAAATTTGCCGATACCGACGACGCTCAATTCCGCCGCACCGACTTTGAGGACCTGCGCGATTTCGCGCTCGCGCCAGAACGCTGAGTTTTCTTGCCCGGACGTACACGTACTGGATCGCACTGACCGATTGTGACGGTTTCCGGATCGACACCGTATGGGCGACAAGCTGATGTCGGTCCTTGATGATCATGATCATGTCTATGGCGAGAAGCTCCGGTTTGCCACCCATGCCGCAAATGATCATCAGGCGACAGCAGCTGTGGCTTGCAGTTGCTGACCCTGGGAATTCCGTGCCTGTATTACGGAACCGAGCAAGGGTTTGCAGGTCCGGAAAAAATGGAGTGGCAGTGGTTGCCTGAATGGGATGGTCATGATCGCTACTTGCGCGAGGCGATGTTCGGACCGCGTTTTCCAAGGGCGGCGGGCCGGGGCCGGAGTTCCAGGTTGTCGGGTCGCC
>Ga0307414_10001889_pt1 | contig 10820 bp, 10 predicted proteins | sample DK1Ometagenome_FD_203804 | JGI IMG/M metagenome (GOLD analysis project Ga0307414, IMG submission 203804) | Maize rhizosphere microbial communities from greenhouse at UC Davis, California, United States - DK15-O-3 | ecosystem: Host-associated > Plants > Roots > Rhizosphere > Soil | place: USA...
TGTCTCAATCCAGGGCTTTTGTACCTCATTTTCATATTCCACTGCAAAGTGGAAGCAATGACATTCTTAAAAAAATGAAACGCCGTTACATGCGGGAATTGTATGTAGATAGGGTTTCTAAAATAAGGGAAGTGATGCCACATGCCTGTATTGGTGTGGATGTTATTGTTGGTTTTCCAGGGGAAACGGACGAACATTTTTTAGAGACTTACCATTTTTTAAATGATTTGGACATTTCTTATTTACATGTGTTTACCTATTCTGAACGCGATAATACCGAAGCTGCCGATATGGAATGTGTAGTGCCGATGAATGTTAGAAACAAACGCAGTAAAATGCTGCGAGGTTTATCGGTTAAAAAGCGTCGTGCTTTTTATGAAAGTCAGTTAGGAACTAAAAGAACAGTACTGTTTGAAAGTGAAAATAAAGAAGGTTATATCCATGGTTTTACTGAAAATTATGTGAAAGTAAAAGTGCCTTGGAATCCAGAGTTAATAAATACTTTGCATGATATTGAACTGACTAAAATTGATGATGATGGCTTGGTAAGATTCGATTTCGTGAAAGAACTGGCATTATAAAAAACAAAACATCCAAAGCTAATAACTTTGGATGTTTTGTTTTTGGTCTTTTTGAGATTCTAAATAATAACCCCAACAGGAAGCATACGTTTGTACTTTCTGTTACTTCTTACAAACTTAGCTATTTCAGGACTCGTTGGCACAACGCTTAAATTGCGTTCTTCAATTTGCTCAAAAACGGCACATAAAAACTGTTTTTTAAACTCTTCGTCTTTAATAGCGTCCGGAATAATAAGCTTTGTTAAAAAAATCTTTCGGTCTTGCAAAGAATACTCAATTTTAGCTAGATGGTCATCAATTTTGATTTCAAATTGGCGTAAGAAATCATTGTCTATTAGTTCAGCAACATCAATCATGGTATATGTTTTTAATTAAAATGGAATCTAATTATGGAAGACTATTTTGTAGCTTTGCTATGCAAATATACAAAAAAAAATCCTTTTAAAAATGGGTGTAAGTGTTAAAACCTTATGTATCAACCTATAATACATATCTATTTCATGCCAGGAATGGCTGCCAGTCCCAAAATTTTTGAATACATCAAATTGCCCGAAAACCAATTTCAAATTCATTGTTTGGAATGGTTGTTGCCTATTGATAACGAAACTATTACAGATTATTCTTTACGTTTATCAAAATTTATAAAACACGATAACGTCGTGTTGATTGGGGTATCTTTTGGGGGTGTTATCGTCCAAGAAATAGCAAAACATATAAAACTTAGAAAATTAATTATTATTTCCAGCGTTAAATCATTACATGAATTGCCGAAGCATATGCAAATTGCAAAAATGACGATGGCTTATAAATTATTACCTACCCAATTAGTAGGTAATATAGAGTTTTTCACAAAATATGCTTTTGGAAGTAATGTGAAAAAACGATTGGAATTATATAAAAAATACCTATCCGTTAATGATAGCCGTTATTTAAGTTGGGCCATTAAAAACATGATTTGTTGGAATCAAGCCGTGCCAAGTCCAGGTATCATTCATATACACGGAGAAAATGACACTGTTTTCCCAATTAAAAATATTAAAGATTGTATCACCATAAAAAATGGTTCACATATCATGATTATTAATAAATATAAATGGTTCAATGAAAATTTACCATCCCTAATTTTAGAAAACTAGCATTAAAATTTAGAATTATTTTTTTTATCTTTAAACAAAACTTATTAGCTATGAAGATTATTGAAAGAACGTTGGCATTGGTGGGATTATTAAGTTTATGCGCCCTATTTGTATATGCTTTTCAAGATGCACCAACGGATGAGAATTTGGAGAAACAACTCATCAACGATTATAATGTATATGCCCTGCAAATTCCAGAGGATTTAAATTTTGCAGACGAACCCATGCCCCTTAAAGATCCAGATACGTATGAGCGTATGGATAGAGAATTGTTGGTAAACACCTATTGGCAATCAAACGCTTTACTCATGTTTAAGCGAGCCAAAAAATACTTCCCAATTATTGAGCCTATTTTAAAAAAGAATGGCATTCCAGAAGATTTTAAATATTTGGCAGTCATTGAAAGTGGACTTACGAATGTAGTGTCACCAGCAGGCGCTACGGGCGTTTGGCAAATCATGCCAGCAACGGGCAGGGAAAATGGTTTAGAGGTTAATGATAATGTAGATGAACGTTACAGTCTTGAAAAAGCGACTGAAGTTGCTTGTAGATATTTGAAAAAATCTAAAAATGAACTTGGGTCTTGGACATTAGCTGCCGCGGCTTATAACGCAGGAAATGCAGGCGTTTCAAGACGTATGAAAGAACAAAATGTGAATAATTATTACGATTTGCTTTTGGGTGAAGAAACTGGACGCTATGTTTTTAGGATTGTTGCGCTAAAGGAAATTTTATCAAATCCAGATAAATACGGTTTTAATTTTAGGGAAAAAGACTTGTACAGTAATATCCCTACATTTAAGGTTGAAGTGGATTCTTCAGTAACGGATTTTACCAAGTTTGCCCAAAAATATGGTATCAATTACAAAGTGCTAAAACTGCATAACCCTTGGCTTAGAGATAGACATCTTGTTAATAAATCCAGAAAAAAATACGTTATTGATATTCCTGAAAAAGGTTATTATAATTAGTTTTTATGGAATAATAGATGTTTATTCTGATTTGAGAAAAGTCAATAGTTATTAATGAAATTAAGCTTTGAGTTTACTAATTAAGTACTTATTTCTATTCTGTGTCTCCCACAGTTGGAACTTAGTGGTGGTTATATGAAAGATGGTAAGTAGTATTTGAAAACCTAAATAGAGAGAGTTGCCGGAAATCTAAATACTGGATATAAAAATTGATCTCTTTATGTCAGAATATACTTAATATTTTGTAGTGATTGCTAAATGGTAATTGAATGAATGGAATGTATGGGCAAAACAAACATTGAAAAACCTCAAGAAAATCAGCAAATGACAATATCTAATTTCAGCTATTAATGACAATTAATGAAATTGCTAATTCTACATATATAATATACAATTAAATTGGATTACTAGAAGTCCAGTTTTAAAGTTCATTAAATTGGTTAGCTCTTAATAATATAATTCCTGAACAGAGAAGTAATCGATATAGAATATTAATTTGTTCATTCAAAATATTCATGAGATTTTTGGTTTTAACAGGTTCACTTGTATACAGTTACGGTAAAATAAATATATCCAAAACTTGAATGCATAGAAATCGAAAGACTGATAATAGATACACGAATATTGTTTTATAGATAAAAACTGAAAAAGTAAACTTTTAACAACAATCTGTATTTGGCATTGCTTCTTATTATGGAATACTTGCAAACATAAAGTTTATGTTTTCTTAGTTTCTAAAATCAACTGAGCCTATTTCTAAAACCATTTTTATAATATTCTTAAAACAAAATATCAAATTGTTGGAGTCTTTAACTGAATTAAAAGACTTTAATCTAATTTCTTTAATGTGTAAAGGTTTTATTGTTAATTTACCACCATGGAAGAAAAGCAGATATTATTATTTGATGGTGTTTGTAACTTATGCAATGGTTTTGTAAAATTTATTTTAAAGAATGAGTTGTATAAAGAAGTTCATTTTGCTTCCCTTCAATCTGAAATAGGTGTAGAGCAATTAAAAAGATTTGACTTATTATACAGTGACCAAATTGATTCTATTGTTCTTATAAAAAAGAATGTTGCATATATTAAGAGTGATGCTATTATTGAGGTATCAAAAATCTTAAAATCACCATATAGATATTTATCCATTTTTAAATTTTTACCTAAAAAATTGCGGAATAGTATTTATGATTTTATTGCGGCCAATAGGTATTGGTTATTTGGTAAAGAAGAATCATGTTGGTTACCCGACAAAAGTTTAAAGCATAGGTTTTTATAGTTTTATAAATGGAAATAAAGAAAATTAAAGAAAGAAATTCATTATTTGTTAAGTTTTGGTCTTTAGCTGCTATTTTTCATAGTGTAACTTTTATTTGGTTTTTTGATGGTGTTAGCTTTTTAGAATCGTTTCGGATTTTAATTTTGATTTTTAGCATTATCCAAATATTATATAGTAAACACTATTATTTCTTTTTTTCGGCACTTTTATTGAGTAGTTCTATAGTTGTTGTACTTCCTTCTAGAGTTCCGAACCACATCTTTTTTGAGGGTATTATAAACTTAACAATAATTGGTTCATTAGGTATATATGGATTTAATTTTTACAGAGGTAAAATAACTTTAGATGAGATACACAGAAAGATTAACAGTTACATGTCTCCTTTAATAGTTGTTTCTCTAGCGCTTTTATATTTTTTTGTTGTTTTACATAAACTTAATTTCTCTTTTTTTGATCCATATATAAGCTGTTCGGCTGATTTCTTTTCAAAAATTCTTGAAGATTATTCTTTGACAAGAATAGAGGCCATAGATACATTTCACAAGACGAATTACATCACTCTTCGAAATTTTTCAATTTATTTTGCATTCTTGTCAGAATTAGTAATACCTATTTTATTGTTTTCTAAAAGGTTTAGAAATTTTGGAATTGCATATGGTATTTTTTTTCATGCTATACTTGCGCTTTATTTTCATATAGGAATATACAGTTTTTCTGCTATGATGTATAGTTATTATGTATTCTTCTTTGATAGTAAATCAGTCTCACATTTTTTAGTTTTTTTTAATAATAAAAAGTTTAAAATAGGTTTTGTAATTGCATTAGTGGTTTTATTTACGTTGTATCTGTGCTTGCCCAATATTGAAGATTCATTATATTTAAGACAAAGATTTAAATTATTTTCCGTAGGTATTTTTATGTTTTTGTTATTTGCATTTTTGGTTTTATTTCAGTTTGTTAAAAGTGTAGGTTCTTTTAAAAATTTATTCAAACCAAGTACAAATACTAAGTTAAATCTTAATTTTAAAACTTCAGGTATAGTTATCTTGCTATTATTTATTTTTAATGGCATGTGCCCATATTTAGGACTTAAAACAGAGGCATCCTTTTCTATGTTTAGCAACCTTAGAACAGAAAGTGATTTTAACAATCATTTTTTCATTCCATCATCCTTAAGGCTATTTGCATATCAAGATCATATTATAACAATTGAAGATTCAGATATTCAACTTTTATCTTTCTATAAAGATAACAAACGGCATGCAATAATACCTTTTGAGTTGAATAAGATTATAAAATCAACTAATAATGATTTTTATATTCTATATAATTATAAAGGAAAAGATATGTGTTTAGAAAGAGTGAATGGGGTTATACAAAGTGATTTTCTTGATGTTAATTCAAATTTTTTATTGGGGCATTTGATGTCCTTTAGACCAGTTTTGCTTGATTGTGAATGCCAACATTAAAAAGAAAATTTGTATTTCCATGGTTTTTGCTATGCCTCTATTATGTAGCTTAGGAATGATATATAGAGTTGTTTTTATATGAATATTTAATAATTAATACCAAAATATAAAGTTAGATCATGTTTTTCAAAATATAGCAACAAGAAAATATTTGAAACTAATATGCTCTTGATAGTACCATTAAAAGAGCTGTAAAAAACAGAAATTGCGAATGAATTTGTATGCTTAAAAGCCTTAACAAGGATGTAAGTATAGAATTTATACAATAATCCAAAAAGCATATAAATTAAATTGAAGAATAAGTTCACTTTTGAAAAAAATCAATGGTAAATACTACGGATGGCAAAATTGAATATTAAAGTGAAAGTTCAAATAGTAAGTTAATTTTATAGCAGTTTAAAAGTTAACACAACATTACCCCCTCTTTTTCTGCGCCCTTATAGAACCGCCAGCACCATAATGTTGGTTTGGCATTTGTGCACGTTTCATGTTTTCTTTCATCATTTTTATCTGGTCGGTTAGCATACCTTGTTTGTCCAGCTTTTGTGCTTCAGATAATAATTTTTCAGCTTCTATTTTTCTACGTTTAGAAAAGGCGATACCAGATAAATTTAATTTTGCCATCGCTAAATCATGGTTCATGGATAATCCCAATTCCACAGCTTTCTTGAAATATTTTTCAGCTTCGTTCATATTGGTTTGAGATACCATGATGCCATGAAGGTAATTGTAATACCCTTGTTGTTTTTTTACAAGTGCAGATTCTGGATTTTTAATTTTATCTAACCATTTTTTTGCACCCGGAAAATCTTGTTTACGCAGTCTTAAAAACGCCAAAAGAATAAATTCATTTTTAAAATACAAGAACACAAAAATCAATGAAAATAGTATTAGCATAATGCCATTCCCAATATTGTTTTCAGTAAATTGATATACTGCATAAGCAATAATACCAGCAGTAATAATGAGTTTTATAATTTTATTGTACATGTTTAATTGTTTTATAGGTTGTGGTTGATGTTATAGTGGTTGGTATGCCGTCTGTCATTTGAGCCATTTCAGAAATGCCTTTGGCAGATTGTTTTACAACCATATCTTTAATAAATCCAGACGTTTTGCTAGCGGTTAATTTAGTTTGCTGTTTTCCTGTTAATGTCATGGAAACATTATCTTCTTTGGTGGACATAGATATATCACTATCGGCACTCAATTCCAAGGTCTTTTCGGTTAAGTTATCTAGTTTCCAAGTGTTTTTAGCATTCAAAGTGCCTTTATAATTGTTCATCCAAGTGTCGCCCATCTTCACTTTTTTGTTTGGATAAATAAAGGTCATTTGTTCAAAACTTTGCGCTAAAGTTTTATTACCGAATTCTTTTTTCATGTTTTCCATCAACACTTGCTTGGTTAATTCATCAGAAATTCCCGATTTATCAATCATTTTGGCAATCATTTTATCCGTTCCGGAAACCGATTTTATTCTACCATTCTTAAGCAATTCCATTTTTAATTTGGCACCAATCATTCCTAAAAAAACCTGAGATTGAATATTGTCTTTAGAAATGCTGCTTTTGGTATCAACATTAAGAACTTCGCCATATAAACTGGATGTTGTCAGCATTTTAAAACGCTCAAAATTAAAACTAATAATATAAGAGCTGTCCGTTTTGTGGGAAACAATTAAAGTATAATCTGCTTCAATGATGCTTTTTAGTTCATGTTTTGTCCCATCCAAATCTTGTATAATATCTTGGGTTGCTTTTTGGAAAACAGCCATGCTATCGCCAACCTTTAAATTGTATTGTAAGATGTTTTGAGCATATATTTTATGAGAGAATAAGGCTGTAAATAGCAATATTCCCTTGAAAAAAATAGACATTGACTTGATTTTGCTTTAGGAGTACAAAGAAACTAAATTTTTATGGAAAGAACTATAAAGGTTTTTAACAAAAATGAAGCTAATAACATAAATAAATTAGGTCTATTTAATGCTGAAATTTTAAAATTCAACAATAAAAAAATATTTTTAAAATAAGGTTTGTCAAAGTAAAAACTCTTTGTATATTTGCCACCAATTTTGGAGGAACACCAAGTAGATAAATACAATACAGATTTTAAAGATATAAGACAATGAGTAAAAGAACATTTCAGCCATCAAAAAGAAAGAGAAAAAACAAGCATGGTTTTAGAGAAAGAATGGCTTCTGCCAATGGAAGAAAAGTGCTTGCTCGAAGAAGAGCTAAAGGCAGAAAAAAATTGTCTGTGTCATCGGAGTCTAGACATAAAAAATAATGATTAACAATTGTTAATATTTAAAAGGTGTTACTTAAGTGTAACGCCTTTTTTTATATCTGCTAATGCCTATTTTTGTAACGTACTTAAAAACACTATTTAAACAGTAAAAATGCCAAAAAATTCACAACTTAAATCTATTTTAATTATTGGTTCAGGCCCTATCGTTATTGGACAAGCATGCGAATTTGATTATTCTGGAACCCAAGCTTTAAGATCACTTAGGGAAGATGGAATTGAAACCATATTGATAAATTCCAATCCGGCAACCATCATGACCGATCCAACCATGGCCGATCATGTATATTTGTTGCCACTTACAACCAAATCAATTATTAAAATCCTAAAAGAACATCCACAAATTGATGCCGTTTTACCAACCATGGGAGGACAAACAGCTTTAAATTTATGTATTGAAGCTGATGAAAAAGGCATCTGGAAAGATTTTAATGTCGCTATTATTGGTGTCGATATTGATGCCATAAATATTACGGAAGATAGAGAGAAATTTAGGGAATTGATGCTTAAAATTGGTATTCCTATGGCGCCTCAAGCCACAGCAACTTCTTATCTAAAAGGTAAAGAAATTGCTCAGGAATTCGGATTTCCTTTAATAATTAGAGCATCTTTTACACTGGGAGGAGCTGGTGCTTCTTTTGTTCATAGAGAAGAGGATTTTGATGAATTATTAACACGCGGATTAGAGATTTCTCCAATTCATGAGGTGATGATTGATAAAGCTTTAATCGGCTGGAAAGAATATGAGTTGGAGTTGCTTAGAGATGCCAATGATAATGTTGTTATTATCTGTTCCATTGAAAATATGGATCCGATAGGCATACATACAGGAGATTCCATTACAGTTGCTCCAGCCATGACATTAAGCGATAGAACGTATCAAAAAATGCGTGATATGGCGATACACATGATGCGTAGCATTGGTGATTTTGCGGGGGGTTGTAACGTACAATTTGCAGTATCTCCAGATGAAAAGGAAGAGATTATTGCTATTGAAATTAACCCACGTGTATCACGTTCTTCAGCCTTGGCAAGTAAAGCGACTGGGTATCCTATTGCAAAAATTGCAGCGAAATTAGCCTTAGGGTATCATTTGGATGAACTTCAAAACCAAATTACAAAATCGACTTCAGCATTATTTGAACCGACTTTAGATTACGTCATTGTAAAAATACCACGTTGGAATTTCGATAAATTTGAAGGTTCTGATAGAACTCTTGGATTACAAATGAAATCCGTTGGAGAGGTGATGGGTATTGGTCGTTCGTTCCAAGAAGCACTTCATAAAGCCACGCAATCCCTTGAAATTAAGAGAAATGGTTTAGGAGCAGACGGCAAAGAAAATAAAGATTACAATCAGATTATAGAGAAACTGACCTATGCATCATGGGATCGGGTTTTTATTATATATGATGCCATTGCCATGGGGATTCCGTTAAGTAGAATTCACGAAATCACTAAAATTGATATGTGGTTTTTAAAGCAATATGAAGAATTGTTCCTATTGCAAAAAGAAATTTCGACATATAAAATAGATACCATTCAAAAGGATTTATTACTGGAAGCCAAGCAAAAAGGGTATGGCGACCGACAAATTGCGCACATGTTGGGCTGTTTGGAAAGTCAGGTTTACAACAAACGTGAAGAATTTGGTGTGAATCGCGTATATAAATTAGTGGATACCTGTGCTGCGGAATTTAAAGCACAAACCCCTTATTATTATTCCACGTTTGAAAGCGATATGCAAACGGCAGATGGAAAGCGTTATGCAGATAATGAAAGTGTGGTTACCGATAAGAAAAAAATCATTGTTTTAGGTTCTGGACCAAACCGAATCGGACAAGGTATTGAGTTCGATTATTGCTGTGTTCATGGCGTTTTAGCTGCTGCTGAATGTGGTTACGAAACCATCATGATTAATTGTAATCCGGAAACCGTTTCAACGGATTTTGATATCGCTGATAAATTGTACTTCGAGCCCGTATTTTGGGAACATATTTACGACATCATCAAACATGAAAAACCCGAAGGTGTTATTGTTCAATTAGGTGGGCAAACCGCGTTGAAACTTGCTGAAAAATTAACCAAATACGGTGTTAAAATTATAGGAACCAGTTATGAATCCTTGGATTTAGCTGAAGATAGAGGTCATTTTTCTAACTTATTGAAAGAAAATAACATTCCATATCCTCAATTCGATATCGCTACCACGGCTGATGAAGCTTCAGCAATTGCGGATGTGTTGGATTTCCCCATTTTAGTAAGACCATCGTATGTGCTTGGAGGACAAGGCATGAAGATTGTCATCAACAAACAAGATTTGGAAAAGCATGTGGTGGATTTGTTGAGCCAAATGCCAGGAAATCAATTGTTGCTAGACCATTATTTGGAAGGTGCGATTGAAGCAGAAGCGGATGCTATTTGTGATGGTGAGGATGTTTACATTATAGGTATTATGGAACACATTGAGCCTTGCGGAATTCATTCTGGAGATAGTAATGCCATGCTGCCACCATTTAATTTAGGTGATTTAGTGATGCAACAAATAAAAGACCATACAAAGAAAATTGCTTTAGCATTAAATACCGTTGGGTTGATTAATATTCAGTTTGCCATTAAAGACGATTTAGTTTACATTATTGAAGCCAACCCAAGAGCATCACGTACCGTACCTTTTATTGCAAAAGCGTATGGAGAGCCTTATGTTAATTATGCTACGAAAGTCATGTTAGGCGAAAAGAAAGTAAAAGATTTTAATTTCAATCCACAATTACAAGGATATGCCATTAAGCAGCCTGTATTTTCGTTTGATAAATTCCATAATGTCAATAAGAAATTGGGGCCAGAAATGAAGAGTACGGGAGAAAGTATCTTATTCATTGATAGCTTAAAAGACGATGAATTTTACGAGCTGTATTCCAGAAGAAAAATGTATTTGAATAAATAAAAGAGATGCCGCTAATTGCGGCATTTTTTATTAGCTGTTAAAATTTTATATCAATTCAATTTTAGCATTCTGATCTTTCAGTGAATCTAAATACAGTTCCATTTTAAATTCCGAAGTTTTAAAAGCAGTC
>Ga0307414_10001890_pt1 | contig 10820 bp, 6 predicted proteins | sample DK1Ometagenome_FD_203804 | JGI IMG/M metagenome (GOLD analysis project Ga0307414, IMG submission 203804) | Maize rhizosphere microbial communities from greenhouse at UC Davis, California, United States - DK15-O-3 | ecosystem: Host-associated > Plants > Roots > Rhizosphere > Soil | place: USA...
CGAAACATACCATGGCACCCGGTCGAAGGCGATGTAGGCGACCCGGAATCGAGAGCAAAGCGCACGACCCTGCCGTTTTCCAGCTTTGCGGCCAGGCGCATCCGCCCCCCTGACTCGCGCCAGACGAAGGGTTCGATTTCCACCCATTTGCGCGGCTGTCCGCCGATGGCGGCTGCGGTGTTGAGCTGTATGCCGCCATCGCTGTCGAGCGAAATTTTCGTCTGCCCGGCAAGTTCCATGGCCTTCAGAAAGCTCGTCTCAAGTCGCCGGGTCTTGTTGTACGTACCCACCATCATCCGCGCATGCTCGCGCGCGGTCGCCGCATCCACGCGCCCGTCACGGGCTTCGAAGGGGAAATAGCGATCGGTGAAAGCTTCGAACAAATAGCTGCGGATCGGACCCGACACATTCTGCGTCCCGGCGGCATTCATCGACATATAGATGCCGACGTTTTCATCCGGGAAAATCCAGAGCTGACTGTGAAAATTCCGGCTATCTCCGGCGTGAGACAGCGCACGGCGGCCGTTGATATTCTGCTCGTAAAAGCCGAGCGCCATCCCGTTCAGCGGCGGGATCAGGCGCAGGATGCTGTCGTGCATCAGCGCGGCGGTCGCAGGCTTCAGCAACGGGCCGCCATTGCCGAGATGGGCCAACATGAAGCGGCCCATATCGGCACCGGTCGCCGTCAATCCCCCCGATGGCGCGAGGCTGTTGAATTCAAATGGTCCCGGCGCTCCCGAACCGGACATATAGCCACGCGCCATCAATGGCTGGAGCGTTGCCGGGAGCGGCTGGCGGAAGGTCGAGCGGACCATGCCCGCCGGCGTGAAGATGTTCCGCTCGGCATAGTCGTTGAACGGCACGCCCGACACACGCTCGACAATATAGGCACCCAGCGAGGTGCCATAGTTCGAATAGGCGGGCGTCGTACCCGGCGCATAGATACGATACGGAATTTGACGCTTCAGCGTGTCGCCAAGGGAAGGAATTTTCTTCGCATCATAGCTGTTGAGCCCGCGCTGCAACTCGTCGAACCCTGCGGTATGCGTCATCAGGTTGCGCATCGTGACGGGCTTGCCCGCAAAGGCCGGTATCTTGAAATCAAGATAGGCGTTGATATCGCGGTCGAGATCAATCTTGCCCTGTTCGACCAGCTGCATCACCGCGGTCCAGGTGATCAGCTTCGAAACCGATGCCTGCCGAAAAAGGGTTTTATCGGGATCGACGGCCCGGCGGGCCGCGACGTCGGAATAGCCAAAGCCGCGCTGCGTCAACACCTGGCCATCCTTGACCACGACCACGACGGCACCGGCAGCGTCGCCACGCTTGAGCGCGTAGGGCATATAGCCATCGAGCCAGGCATCGACGTCGCTCTTCACCAATTCGCGAGCGGGCAAAGCCGGTTTCGGTACACTTGTCCTGACTGTCGGCGCGTCACCTGCTTGTGTGGCAGACCCCGCTACGGGCAGGCTCAGACATGCAGCCAGCATGGCTGCCCATATTGCGCGTACACGCACAATTTGCGTTCGCCTTTCCATTGCGATCCCTCATGGCCCGAACATCATATTTCATAATCAGAAATATTTTCAATTCTGGCTATAATCATACCGAACGGAAATTTGTCAATGGTCGCGACGTCCGGCCGCGATGGTCGCGGTCCCGGACAGCTTCCGGCAATCGGGGCCGGAATCCCTGCGCGCGGCTCAGAGAGGCTGCGCAGATCCCGACTTGACGATGGCTGGCGGCCGCCAGCTTTCGTCGATCACCGACGGCGCCGCGGTCTTCGGCTGGAACATCCGGAGCATCGGCACGAAAGCCCCCTTCGGCGCCGGCAGCCAGTTCGCCTCGCGATCCTTTCCGGGCGAGCCGTGCTGCAAATAGAGCGTCAGCGAACCGTCGGAATTATATCGTAGGGCATCGCGCTGGCTGATCGTGAAACGGTTCAGCGGATTGTCGACGAACCACCAGCCGCGATCGACCTGATACATGGTCAGCGACCAGAAGCCGTCGACCGGCGGCAGCTGCCCCTTTGCAAAGGTCAGCGTGTAATTGTTGCCGCCGCCGAGCGGGCGGCCCTCGCTGTCCTTTTCGGCGTAGGGATAGACCGCATCTTCCTGCAGATTGGCGGGCCAGCCGAACGCCGCGACAACCGCGCGCTTCATATAGTCGGCGCCGTAACGCCCAAGGCCCTTTGAGATCGTCCAGCCGCCGATTTGCTTCCCCATCACCGCTTTGTTCGCTTCGATCTTGGCGAGCGCGGCTTGCGGCAGATCGGCCAGCCCGGCGCGCGCTGCGGGATCGAGCCGGTCGATGTCGAATGGTTTGCAAGGCACCAGCCCGATACGCGCCATCTGCGACAAGATCGGCGCATCTTCCGGACCGGAACGCGCGTCCTCGCACATCAGTCGCGCCATGAGGTCGAAATAGCCCTTTGTCCCCATGTCGAGGATGACCGTCTGCGGCTTGTCAGTCATGCTGTAGCCCGGAGCGGAATTCACCGGCGCCGCCACGGCCACATAGGGCTTTCCATGCGCCGACAGCGGCGTCAGCCGATATTGCGCCTGCAACGCATGGACCTTCGCATAATCCGCCTCGCTCCCGTCGGCATAGGTGCGCCCCAAGATGACGAGGTGCTGTGTCGGCGAACGGATTTCGGTCATGCCTTCAGGCACCGTGCCGCGCCAATTGGGGCCGGCAATCAGATAGGTCTGCGCCCCGCCCCCGGCGGTACGCCGGCCCGGCGAATCCACCACGGGCATCCAGAGGCTGTACATCGGAAACAGGAAATACCGGTTCCCCATGTCGGGATGCGAAAAGACGACCGGCTCCTCGCCGACATCGAGCCAGGCAACCGAATAGAGCGTATCGGCATTGGGCGCCGAAATGCCGCGATAGGCGGCGGGCGGATAGCGCTTTACATGCACAAACTGCCCCGCCGGAGCGCGCAGTCCTTCGACCTTGTCCACGTTGCTCATCTGAACGCGCGTCACCTCGCTCGTGATGAGCGAATAGCCGTAGACATAGGCGTCCATCGCAATCGCGCGCGCCTCGGCAGGCGACGGATCGGCCGGGGGCACAGGCGCCGGCTCGGCGCGAACCGCCGATAACGCCAACGCCGACACTGCGAGTCCCGCGCCAAAGCAGCGCTTGTAGATCGAAGCCATCGTCACTCTCCCTGCCTGCACCGCCGAAATCGCGGCGCTCCTGATGTCAGAAATGCGTCGTCACGGACACGCCCAATGTGCGCGGATCGGCGCGCAATTTCCGGATCGCCGTGCTTCCCGGAAAAATGCCGTTGTTCAGGCCGAGCTGCGCCGCCAGAACCTGATTGAAGCTCCCATAGGCATAGGCCTTGTTCGTCAGATTGTTGCCGAACAAGGCAACCGTCCAGCGCTCGTCGGGCGAGCTGAAACTCATCCGCGCGCCGACCAGCGCATATCCGTCCTCGATCGTCTGCGGGTTGTTATCGGTGACCCCGCTGTTGCGATAATCCGAAGTGAACGAGATATTGCCGCTGAAGTCCCACGTCCAGCCGGTGCGACCGACATCGCCGCGCCAGTCGACGCCCACTCGTCCCGTCCATGCGGGCGCGAAATTGGCGGGGGTTCCCTTGAGGTCCTGCACCGTCCCGGCCGGAAGTCCGGGCAGCCCGCTGCCGGCGGCAAAGCTGGTGAAGCGACTGTCGAGATAGGCGAGCGACGCATTGACCGCAAAGCGCGGGACCGGCCGAAGCGCGAGATCAAGCTCAAACCCCTGATGGCGAAGCGAACCGGCATTGCGGACGATGAAGCTCGTCCCGTCGAAGCTGCGGTCCTGATAGCCGTCGATATCCATTCGGTAGAAGGTGAGGTTCGCGGTCAGGCTGCGATCCAGCCACTGCGACTTGATACCGGCCTCGTAATTTTTCACCGTCTCTCGGTCGAAAAGCCGCTTGGTCGATACGACCGCCCCGCCCGGACCGAAGATGGTCAACGATGGCGCCCCTGCCCCGCTGTTATACCCGCCGGACTTGTAGCCCGTCGAATAGCTGGTAAAAATCAGCACGTCGTCGATGGGCTCGAGGTTCAGGCCGATGCGATATGTGAAGCGATCGTCATCAAGGTCGGGCAGGTCGAGCACCTCGGACGCGCGGAGCGCCGCAATGAAGGGCGTGGCGATCGTCTGCGCATAAGCGCCCTTCTTCTCGTCCTTCGTCCAGCGGCCGCCAAGTACGAGGGTGAGCGGGTCGGCCAGCCGGATATTCGCCTGCCCATATGCCGCGAAGCTTTGCGAGACCTGGGTCACGACCTGATCGCTCGCGCCGCGCCCGCCGGTGGCCAACAAATAGGAATTGCAGGCCGTGCGCTGGGCGCCCGCGGGCAGCAGGGCGTTGCAATATTGCGCGCCCATGTCGAGCGTTTCGCCGATGCGATAATCTTCCTTATAGAAATAGAGCCCGGCTACCAGATCGAGCCGTCCGTTCAGCCATTCGCCGGTCGGCGAGAGATATTGCAGCTCGTGGTTCTGGCTCTTCGAGCGAAATCGGCTGACGCGTGATGCGATGGGAATGGGCAGGAAGGTGATGTCACCGTCCAGCTGGCCGTTCTTCCAGTCGCGATAGCTGTCGATAAGCCGCAGCGTGCCGCCAGCGAGGTCGAGCGATGCCTGGCTGACCAGGCCCCATTGCCGGTCGTCTAGGTCGCCGGTCACGACCTGATTCATCATCCGGTCGCCCAAATTGGTATCGGGCAGCACACCGCCGAGCCGTGCAGCAAGCCCCGCCAGTTGCTGCGGGCTGACCGATGCCGGATCGAAGTCCGCGTTGACGAAGCCATCCCCGGTCGATTTCGCATAATCGGCCCGGACGATCCATTCGATGTTTCCGAAATTCGCCTTCAGGCTCGCGCGCAACGCATGATCATTCTGCGCGCCATAACGCTTTCCATCGAGCCGGTTGCGCCAGACGCCGTCGGACCATTGCCCCTGTCCGGCGAGACGGAAGGCAACATCATCGGACAGCGGAATATTGATATGGCCGTCGAGCTTGTAGCGGTCATAGCTGCCCGCCTCCGCCGTCAGCCGGGCCGAAAAGTCGCGGGCGGGCGCGGCACTACGAAGCGACAGCGCGCCCACGCTAGCATTGCGTCCGAACAAAGTTCCTTGCGGGCCCCGCAGCACTTCGGCGCTTTCCATGTCCATGAAAGAGCCGATGATCGCACCCGCGCGCGGAACATAGACGCCGTCGACGAAGGTCGCGACGCTGGGTTCGGTGGCGGTGTTGCCGAACGCACCGATACCCCGGATGCTGAGCCTCAGCGAGGAAGCGACCGCCCCCTTGGTCGTCGAGAAGTTCGGCGCGACACGGCCAATATCCTGAACGCTCATCACATTGGAGCGGATCATCGTTTCGCCGCTGAACGCCGCGATCGAGACCGGCACGTCCTGGATATTCTCGCCGCGCTTCTGCGCGGTCACAACGATCGCGCCGTCATCGACCGGCACATCCTCCGCATGTTCCTGCGCCACGGCAGCGGTGCTCGCTGCGCAAAAGTAAATCGCGGTTCCAAGCGCAAGCGCGCCCTTGATCAGCTGGCTCAACCCGTCTCTCCCTGTATAGATATTGTCGGCGCTCAAGCGCCGAAATGCGTGACGTCGCGCGGTTCGATGCCCTGCTCAGCGCAATAAGCGAGGTAGCGGTCGACCGCGGTTCGCCAATTCTCGATCGCCGCCATCTGTCCGTCGTCGCCGAAATAGATGAGGTCGCCGGTCGTAATGTTGAGCGTCACCGTCGCGTCGCCATAGCCTTCGACGGTGATTGGCGTGTGCCGCGAGCCGGCGGTCTCATAAACGACGCTGCCGGGCGTCGCGATCCAGTCATGCTCGGCGTATCGCCATGCGCCGCTGATCGTGTAGACGATGACCGTGCCGCCATGATGATGCATCGGAAGCACCGTACCCATCGGCGCGCGAAGCAGCGTGACCGTCTCGCCGCGGACCGGATCCGCCTTGATCAGCTTGACCTCGACGGTGTCGCTATAGGGCGCGAACGGCGTCCAGGGCAGGTCGTCGCCATGAATTATGCCGGTGTCGATCGTCTCGAAATTCATCATGGTCCCGCTCCCTTGACCGCGGCCTCCGGGCCGGGCTTTCCGGCGCCCCTAAACGGGCCCTTTCGTCCAAAGTTGACTTTGCGCGCCAAAATGCGTTTTTGAACGGCATGAAACCGGCGATGGGCAGATGGGTTCGGAGCGGTGTGCTCGCGGGAGTGCCCGAACTGGTCGCGGAACTGGGCGGCGACTTTGGCGCGCTCGCGGCAGAGGCGGGCCTGCCGCCCGGGATTCTGGAGGCGCCCGATACGCCCATCGAAGCGGCAGCGGTGCCGCGCCTCCTCGATCTGGCCTCCGACAGGTTGAATTGCCCGGCATTCGGACTGCGGCTTGGGCAGTATCAGGATCTGGGATTATTCGGCACCCTCGGGCCGTCAATCCAGACGGCGACCACCGTGGGCGATCTGTTGCACAAGCTCGCCGCGCTGTTTCCGTTCCATACGCAAGGCGCGATCGTCAGCCTCGTGAAGGAAGAGAACGACCTTCTCGTTACCTACGAGCTGTCCGCCGACATCCACCCCTCGCATCGTCAGGTCGTCGAACTGGGTTTCAATATTCTCGTCCGCGAGATCAGGCGGCATCGTCCGGGATGGCAGTCGCCCTATGTGGCGTTCAGGCACGCGGCGCCTTCGGATCTGCGCTGGCATCATCGCCTGTTCGGCCCCCGCCTGCTCTTCAACGCCGATCGCAATGCCATGCTGCTCGACGCCGCATTGCTCGCGCTGCCGCGTCGACCAGACGAAGTCCTTTCACCCCCGGCTTCGGCCCGGAGCGAGCAACTGGCGCGGACCGATTTTTTGCCCCTCCATACCGAGCGTCTGGTCCGGGCAAGCCTGCCCTCTCGTCTGCTGACCGTGCGAGAAGCGGCGGCCCTGCTCGGCACCTCGGCCCGAAGCCTGCAAAGAAGGCTCAGCGCAGCAGGCACCAGCTTCGAAAAAATCGTCGATGCGGTTCGCGCCGATCTTGCGCTTGCCTATCTCAACGACTCGCGCCTGAACGTCGCGCAGATTGCTGAAGCGCTGCTGTTTTCCGAAACAAGCGCACTCTCCCGCGCCGTCCGCCGCTGGTACGGTTGCCCTCCCCGCACGCTTCGCCTGCGCGGCATCCGTCATCAGTTCGTCACGTAGGTCGGCTCAACGCTCGCACCAGTTACGATAGCGACGGCAATGCTAGGACTGCGCTGGACCGGATGGATACATCTCCCGATAATATTCCACGGTGGGTGGCGCGCGAGATTCTGCCGCATGAGGGCCGGGTCCGGGCATGGCTGACGCGCCGATGGCGCGGCGCAATCAACACCGATGACGTGATTCAGGAAGCCTATTGCCGGTTATCCTCGTTGAAATCGGTAGAGCATATCGAGAACCCGCTCGCCTATTTCCGCCGCACCGCACATGCGGCCGCCGCCGATGCTACGCAGGACAGCAAAAAAAATTTCGCTCCGATGACGGAAACATCTTTTTTTGAAGTCTGGGATGAGAGTCCGTCCGTCGATCGCTGCATGGAAGGGAAACAGGAACTGGACAGGGTCGGCCGAGCGCTCTCCGGTTTATCGGAGACCGTAAGGCGGGTTATCGAACTGCGCCGCATCGAAGGATTGTCGCAAAAAGAAACGGCCAGGCAGCTCGGCGTAAGCGAGAATGTCGTGGAGAACAGCATGGTCCGCGGAATTCGGCGTGTACTCGCCCTGATGGCCGAGCAAGATGCCGATGACGAAATAACGAATGAGCAAGAGGATGCGCGGGTTGGCAAGCTTGGTTCCGTATAACCCGATAGACGAGCAGGCGGCACGATGGGCGGCACGAACAGCGGGCGGCGATCCGTCTGCCGAAATGGCGGCTGCGCTCGAATCCTGGCTGTCGGAAGACCGGCGACATCGCGGCGCCTATTTTCGTGCGTGCGCCGGCCTTGCTGCGATCGATGAATCGACGCGCAATCCGCCCCTTGCCCACAATGCCGCGATGCCGCCGGCCAGCAGCAACGACAACGAAGACGTCGGCATCGCAACGACCGAGGCGTCGCCAAGACGCAGATTTGCGTTCGTCATCGGCGGCACCCTCGCCGCTTCGGTGGCGTTGATCCTCGGCTCGATGACATCGTCACCCTTTGGCCCTCAACCCGGCACGCAAGCGGCGCATCGCCTCAATCTTGCCGACGGCTCGGTCGCCACGCTCGCCAAAAACGCGCGGATCGAATTCGGACTGACCGACGGCACGCGCAAGGTGATGCTGTTAAATGGCGAGGCGGCATTCCAGGTCGCCAAGGACGCGGCTCATCCTTTCGTCGTGCAGTCCGGGGACGTCTTCGCACAGGCGACGGGCACTATATATTCGGTTCGCCGGGTCGGTGAGAGCGGAGCCTTTGTGCGGGTCGATGAAGGAAGCGTTCTGGTATGGAGTCGCGGTCAGAAGGATCAGGCGGTCCTCCTTCGCGCCGGAGGCACGCTCACGCTCGGCACCGCGCGGCCGGCGGAAATGGCTCAAATCAATCTTGACGACGTTAACATTGCCGATGCGGCCGCGCAATTCAATCAGGTCAACCACACCCAGATCGTCATTGCGGATCGCGCGATCGGCGAGGTGAAGATCATCGGGTTGTTTGAAGCCGATGACCCCGAACAGTTTGCAAAGTCCGCGGCACTCGCCACCGGGTCCAAGGTCGAATATATTAAAAATAAGATTGTAATAAAAATGAAGTAAAAATGACCATAAAATTTATTATTTAGATTCAGACGGAAGTCATCATGAAACCTGTCTCTATTGTTGACACCAACAAGCGGGGACATCATGCGTTTCAACATAAATCGTTCGGCCACCAGCATTGCCTTGATTGCAGCCATCTCCTGCAGCACGGCAGCCCATGCCCAGATGCGCTCGTTCAACATAAGAGCGCAGCCCGCCGCCAGCGGGGTCAAGGAGTTCGCCCGCCAGGCGGGGATCCAGGTACTTTTGACCAGCCGGGATGCCAGGAATCGCTCCACCAATTCCGTGAAAGCCACGCTCGACACGCGCGCCGCCTTGAGCGCGCTGCTGGCGGGGACGGGCCTCGTCGCCCGCTCTTTCGATGGCAACACCGCCGTTATCGGAGCGGACGCGCCGGAAACCGCCGCTGGCGGGGACGATATCGTCGTCACCGGATCGCGAATTTCCCGGTCCGATCTGGAATCGCCCATGCCGGTCAGCGTCACCAGGATGGACGATGCTTTCGACCTTGGGATCATCAATGCGTATGACGCCTTGCGACGGGACCCGGCGCTGGGCAACGGCCTCGACTCTTCCGTCGGCTGTGTAGACTGCAACACCGGCACCGATACGGGACTGGGCGCGCTCAACCTCCGCAACCTCGGCATCAACCGCACCTTGACGCTCGTCGACGGTCAGCGGCGCGTGTCCGTGCTGGCGGGGGCGTCGGCCGTGGACCCCAATATGATCCCGGTGGGGATGATCGACCGGTTTGAGGTGGTGACGGGCGGCGCCGCAGCCGTTTACGGGGCCGACGCAGTCACCGGCGCAGTCAACATCATTACGAAGAAGAGCATCGAAGGACTGGATTTGCGTCTGACCGGCGGCGTGTCAGAGAAAGGCGACGCAACCCGGTTCATGGCCTCGCTCGTGACCGGCGGCACCTTTGCCGGCGATCGCGGCTCCTTCATCATCGGCGGAACATATTCGGGCACCAACCCCTTCTACTTCCGCGATCGTATCGGCATCGGCAATCAGATGACCTATGTCAGAAACCCTTCCGATACGGGACCGAACGACGGCATCGCCGACAATATCATTTCCAGGAATTTCCGATATATTTATCTCGACTGGACGCCCAGCATCTGGATCAACAACGCCAACTATAACAATGCCGAGTTTTACATAGAAAATGGCGCCCTGCGCAGGGCGCAATATAATAATCAGTGGGTGTATGCACAGACCTCGAATGGCGATGGGGGCGATGGCCGCTCGCTCATCGACGTCGGCCAGTTTCAAGCCCGAACGCGCACCGCGTCCATGATGGGGCGTGTCGGTTACCAGCTGACCGACGATATCGAATATGGCGCCAACTTTTCCTATGCGCATGTGAAATGGCAATCGGACTCGCTTTTTTACCGGGCCGACGGTCGCGACGCCAATGTCCCCAAGGCCAATTTCGAAAACCCCTTTACGCCGCAAGCGGTCAAGGATTTCATGACCGCGAACGACCTGACGCAAATCGGGGTCCGCCGCGCCTATGGGAACATCCCGGTCAAGGTGCTCAACCGCGAGCATGAGGATATCACCTTCGCCCAAAACCTCAGCGGCAGCATGGGGAGCAATCTTCGCTGGCAGCTGTTCTGGCAGTACGGCAAGGCGCGCCTCGATGCCATTAGCCGCAACAATGTCGCCTACTCGCTTTGGATCAATGCGATCGATGTCGTTGCCGACGCGAACGGCAACGCAATGTGCCGAAATGCCCCGGCGCGGGCAGCTGGCTGCCTGCCGCTCAACGTCTTCGACACCGGCCTGGTCGATCCTGCCGTCTATCAATATTTCCTGCGGGACCGGCACGAAATCAAGGTCAATACGCAGGAAGTTTACGGCGGCAACATCAATGGCGAGTTGTTTTCTCTGCCTTATGGAGAGGTCTCCATCGCGGCTGGTGTAGAGCATCGCCGCGAAACGATCGACACCAAGGATGATCCCGCGGCCCACCTGATCACCAGCGGTTCGGAACCGCCCCATCCGAACATCCTGGCGTCCATGA
>Ga0307414_10001891_pt1 | contig 10819 bp, 9 predicted proteins | sample DK1Ometagenome_FD_203804 | JGI IMG/M metagenome (GOLD analysis project Ga0307414, IMG submission 203804) | Maize rhizosphere microbial communities from greenhouse at UC Davis, California, United States - DK15-O-3 | ecosystem: Host-associated > Plants > Roots > Rhizosphere > Soil | place: USA...
GCGGCATGCACCCAGGTCGGGTGGCCGCTGCCATTGCCGACATTGCGACGGATGCGCTCCAGCCCCTCTTCCGCAATGTCCGGCCCGATATCGTTGAGCAGCGCGCCCGCAAGGCAACCCCGCTTGGTTGCGGCAATGAGCATGAGCATGATGCCGCCAAGCGAGGTGCCGATGCCGACAAAGCGCGGCAAGGCCAGCTCCTCGATCAGCTTCACCAGATCCTGCAGATAGACGAGCGGCACATAGCTCATCGGGTTCTTGGCATAGGCGCTCTCGCCGCGCCCGCGCAGCTCCACCACGATGACGCGCCACTCGCCCGCGAGCCGGTCGGCCAGCTGCTGGAAATCGCGGGCATTGCGGGTCAGCCCCGGTATGCAGAGGATCGGTGGCCGATCGTCCCTGCCGGGATAGTCCCGATAATGGAGGCGCAAATTATCGTGCGACCACCAATATTTATCATCATAGCGCGACAAGCTTGATCCTTTCCCCGCCAGCACCCCATATCAGAGCATGGACGAGACACTGCAAACAAGAGATTTCCGCCCCGAGCGCGCAATCGACGAGATTGCCGACTTCATTGCCGATCCGGTGAAGCCTGCCGATTTCCCCGAAACGATCCTGCGCTTCCGCAATGATCGGGCGGCGGCGAGCGTGGGCCTCGATGGCTTGAGCGACGAAAGTTGGCTCACGCATTTCGGGCGATTCGAGCGTTTGCCTGGCGCCCAGCCAGAACCGTTGGCCCTGCGCTATCATGGCCATCAGTTCCGCGTGTATAATCCCGATCTTGGCGATGGCCGCGGCTTCCTGTTCGCGCAGATGCGGGAAGCTGCGGAGGCGGGCGGGCGATTGCTCGATCTTGGCACCAAGGGCTCCGGCCTCACCCCATGGAGCCGCACTGCCGACGGTCGCCTCACCCTCAAGGGGGGCATGCGGGAAATTCTTGCGACCGAAATGCTTGAGGCGCTCGGCGTCACCACCTCGCGCACCTTCTCGCTCATCGAGACGGGCGAAGCGCTGATGCGCGGCGACGAGCCCTCCCCCACCCGCTCCGCCGTGATGGTGCGCCTCAATCACGGCCATATCCGCATCGGCAGCTTCCAGCGCCTCGCCTATCTCGGCCAGACGGAGGAGATGGCGCGCCTGGTCGATTATTGCCTGCGCAACCTGCTGGAGATCGAACCGGGCGATTCCCCCGCACTGGCGCTGCTGCGCGCTGTCGTGGCCCGCACTGCCGATCTTGCAGCAAGCTATATGGTCGCGGGCTTCGTGCATGGCGTGCTCAATAGCGACAATATCGCCATCACCGCCGAGAGCTTCGATTACGGCCCCTGGCGCTTCACCCCGCGCTGGGAGCCGGGCTTTACGGCTGCCTATTTCGACCAGTCAGGGCTTTATGCCTTCGCGCGGCAAGCCGAGGCAATCCATTGGGACGTGGCGCAACTCGCCCAAGCCCTCGCCCACCTCGCCGAGCCGGACGCGCTGGTGGACATTCTGCGCGAATATGGCGCCATTTATGAGGGCCGCCTCATCAAGCGCTTCCTTGCACGCCTAGGCTACACCGCGCCAGATGACGCCACCGCGCGCGCCTTCGTCGTCGCCGCCGTTGAAGCCCTGCGCGGAAGCGACACCCTCATCGACCGCTTCTTCTTCGATTGGCGGCGCGGCGACCATGACGCAGCCCAGTACCCCGGCGAAGCCTGGGACAAGGCGCGTGAAGCCCTCAAGCCCCTCACCCCGCGCCCCGGCGCGCTCGACCATGATTATTGGCGCGGCGATGCCCCCTGCTCCATGCATATCGAGGAGGTGGAAGCCATCTGGGCACCTATCGCGGAGCAGGATGACTGGACCCTGCTCAACCAGAAAGTCGCCGCGATCCGCGCAATGGGGGCGGCGCACAAGGCGCTCAACTGATCGCATCGTAAAGAAGCTGGCAACCTTTTGCGCGCCATAGAGTTGCGCATGCTTCCCGCGCGCCAGCCTCTTCCGCCCGTTCAGGCGCAATCTGTCGCAAAGCGCGATCTCATCCGATCGATCGCGCCCGCAACCGGCAAGCTATTGTGGGAAGCCCCGCCAAGCGACGTTGCGCTTCAGATCAGACGTGTCGAGCGCTCATGGACGGCATGGGCGGGCATGCCCACCTCCTACCGTGTCGAGACGATCCGCCGCTTCGCCAATGGCGTTCGTTCGGAGGAAGCTGCGCTCTCCGCCCTCGTCGCCAACGAGACCGGCCGCCCGCTCTGGCATGCGCGGCAGGAAGTGGCCACGCTGTTCGATCGGATCGAGAAATCCATTCAGGCCTATTCCGAGCGCACCGGCCAGCGTCAGGTCGAAGGGGCGCTGGGTGCGCGTTCTGCCCTTCGCCACAAGCCGCTCGGCATCATCGCGGTCATCACGCCCCATGCGATGCCCGCCCGTATTCCTGTCGATCACATCATTCCGGCGCTTTTGGCAGGCAATGGCATCCTCTTCAAACCCTCCGAGAAGACCCCCGCCACCGCAGAAATGCTCGTGCAACTGCTGCACAAAGGCGGGCTGATCGAAGACCTTGTGCAATGTGTCATCGGCGGCCCCGCCGCAGGCGAAGCGCTGGTTGCCGACCCGCGCATTCAGGGCATCTGCTTCACCGGATCGACCCAGACCGGCCTTGCAATCATGCGCGAAAATGCCCACCGGCCAGACCGTGTGCTGGCCCTTGAGATGAGTGGCAACAATCCGATTGTCGCCTGGGACACGCCGGATCTCGCCAGCGCAGCCGCGCTCATCGCGCAATCCGCCTTTGATGCGAGCGGCCAGCATTGCCTCTCGGCCCGCCGCCTGATCGTGCGCGACACGCTGCACGAGGCGCTGGTTGGCGAGGTGAAGGCGCTGGCCGATCGCCTGATCATCGGCGCACCGGATGCAGACCCCGCCCCCTTCATGTGGCCAGTGATCGATCTCGAAACCGCTGACGGCCTCACGGAAAGCTTCCTCATGCTGATGAGCAATGGTGGCCGCCCCATCAAACATATGCAGCGGCCTTTCGAGGGCCTGCCCTTCGTCACCCCCGCGATCATCGACGTCACCGCGATGAGCGAGCGGCCAGATGTGGAACTGTTCGGCCCCTTGTTGCAGGTCATTTCCGTCAGCAGCTTCGATGAAGCCATCGCAGAAGCAAACAACAGCCAGTTCGGCCTCGGCGCGACATTGATTGGCGGCACGCCCGAGCAATATGATCGCTTCTGGGTCAATATGCGCGCAGGCGTCATCAACTGGAACCGCCCCTCCTTCACCCTCGCGCCCAACGCGCCCGTCGGCGGCCTTGGCCTTGCAGGCAATCACCGCCCCGGCGGCTATTATGCGGCGGACCATTGCGCCTACCCGGTCGCCTCTTCCGAGACGCTGCAACCGCGCGCATCGGTTGGCATCGGTTTGAAGCCGCTAGAGATTGTAGCGGATCGCTAAGCCCCACAAAAGTTTCGCTAGGGCCACCTAAAGCAAGCGTCGGTTGCGAGTGGCGCTCAGGATAAGCATCTACCGGTCATGGCGCATCACGAGTCTTTCAAGCCGGGAACGGTGTATCTTGTCGGCGCAGGTCCGGGCGATCCCGATCTGTTGACGCTGCGTGCTGCGCGGCTGATCGGCGATGCAGCGCTCATCGTGCATGATGGTCTGGTCGATCCTGCCATTCTCGCCATGGCACGCGCCGATGCGGAGCTGATTTCCGTCGCCAAGCAGCGCTCGCGCCACTCGATGAAGCAGGAGGCGATCAATTCGCTGCTCGTGGCCGAAGCGCTCTCAGGCCGCGATGTCGTGCGCCTCAAGGGCGGCGATCCCTTCATTTTCGGTCGTGGTGGCGAGGAGATGGATGCATGCCGCGAGGCTGGCGTGCCTTGTCAGGTCGTCCCCGGCATCAGTGCTGCCATCGGCGGTGGCGCCAGTGCTGGCCTGCCGCTCACCCATCGCGATCATGCCAGCATCGTCAGCTTCGTCGCTGGCCAGTGCAAGGGGCTTTCCGAGCAAAATTGGGCGGGCCTTGCCGGTGCCGGGCGCACGCTCGTCATCTATATGGGCCTCGCGACGGCCCACGAGATTGCCGAGAAGTTGATGCGCGATGGCCTCTCGCCGCACACGCCCATTGCCGTTATCGAGAGCGCCACCCGGCCCGAGCAGCGCGTATTGCGCAGCCTGCTCGCCGATCTGGGTGATCTGGTGACGCGCGAAAATGTTAAAAGTCCCGGCCTGATCGTGGTCGGTGATGTGGTTGTTCACGCCGATGCGCTCGATTGCTTGCCGCTCGGTCATTATGAAGCGTTGGGAGCTTTTGACGCATGAATGTTCTGACGGGCAATGATCTGGCGACGGGGGACGTCACCTGGTGGACGGGCGAAGGCTGGTCCATCCATGTGAATGACGCTTGCGATGTGGGCGACAAGGGCAATGAGATTGCGCAGGCGGAAGTCGCCGCGCGCCGGGTCAATGTGCCCTATGTCGTGGACGCAACGATCGATGACGCAGGCAATGTCCGCCCCGCCCACATCAAGGAACGTATTCGTGCGCTCGGGCCAACCGTGCGCCTCGATCTCAGCCTCAAACCAGCCGATCCGACAGCCGGCAACTGGGTAATCTGACATGTATCAATATGACCAATATGATCAGGCAATGGTGGATGCCCGCGTCGCGGAATTTCGCGATCAGACGCAGCGTCGTCTTGATGGCCTGCTGAGCGAGGATCAGTTCAAGCCCCTGCGGCTGATGAACGGCCTCTATCTGCAATTGCACGCCTATATGCTGCGCGTCGCGGTGCCTTATGGCACGCTCTCGGGCAAGCAGATGCATATGCTGGCCCATATCGCGCGCAAATATGATCGCGATTATGGCCACTTCACCACGCGGCAGAATATCCAGTTCAACTGGATCAAGCTCTCCGACGCGCCGGATATTTTGGCCGAGCTTGCCACGGTCGAGATGCACGCCATCCAGACCAGCGGCAATTGCATCCGCAACATCTCGTCCGATCAATATGCCGGTGTGAGCGCCGATGAGGTTGCCGATCCGCGCCCGCTCGCTGAGCTGCTGCGCCAATGGTCGAGCTTCCACCCGGAATTCACCTATCTGCCGCGCAAGTTCAAAATCTGCGTGATCGCCAGCGAAGATGATCGCGCGGCCATGCGCCTGCACGATATCGGCATCTTGCTGGTGGAGAAGGATGGCGAGCTTGGCGCGCGCATTTTCGCCGGTGGCGGCATGGGCCGCACGCCGATGATCTCGCCTGAAATCCGCGATTTCGTGCCGTTCAACGAGGTGGTCTCCTACCTCGAGGCATGCCTGCGCGTGTACAACCGGCACGGTCGCCGCGACAATAAGTACAAGGCCCGCATCAAGATCCTCGTCCACGAAATGGGGGCCGATGAATATCGCCGTCAGGTGGAAGAAGAATTTGCGCAGATGAAGACGCTCGGCCTCGATCCGCCATTGGCGGAGCTGGAGCGGATTGCTGCGCATTTCGCGCCGCCTGCCTATGAGACGGGGCTCTCGGATGAGATCGACCTCACCGACCGCGACTTTGCCAAATGGGTTGAGATGCAGGTCGCCCCGCACAAGGTGCCGGGCTATGCCATCGTCAATATCAGCCTCAAGCCCACCGGCGGCATCCCCGGCGATGCCTCGTCTGCCCAGCTCGATCTGATGGCTGATCTGGCCGAGCAGTATAGCTTTGATGAGCTGCGCGTCACCCATGCGCAGAACATCGTGCTGGCGCATGTGAAGAAGGCTGATCTCTACGCGATCTGGAAAGCGCTGGACGCCGCTGACCTCGGCACTGCCAATCTTGATCTCATCAGCGATATCATCGCCTGCCCCGGCCTTGATTATTGCAGCCTTGCCAATGCGCGCGCCATTCCGCTGTCGCAGAAGATTCAGCAGCGCTTTGCAGACCTTGATCGGCAGAAGGAATTGGGCGAACTCAAGCTCAAGATCAGCGGCTGCATCAATGCCTGCGGGCATCATCATGCCGGTAATATCGGCATTTTGGGCGTGGACCGCAGGGGCGTGGAAAATTACCAGCTGCTGCTCGGTGGATCGGGTGCGGAAGATGTGGCGCTTGGCCAGATCACCGGACCGGGTTTCAGCGAGGACGGCATCGTGGACGCCATCGAGACGGCGACCAACGTCTATCTCGCCAACCGGACCGAAGGTGAGCGCTTTGTCGACACCTATCGGCGGATCGGCATGGCTCCGTTCAAGGAGGCAATCTATGCTTGAGTTTCTCTCCCTGCGTGAAGGCAAGGAATGCGCCGAGCTGCCCGCCGTGACGCTCGAAGCATTCAGCGGCCAGAGCAATGCGACCGCCGTACGGATCGAGCCGGGCGAAGACGCGCGCGAGTTGCTGCCCTTTCTGGAGCGGATCGCGCTCGTTGAAGTGAATTTCCCCAGCTTTGGCGACGGGCGCGGCTATTCGGTCGCGCGCATCCTGCGTGAGGCTGGCTATACCGGCGAACTGCGCGCGGTGGGCGATGTGGCGGTCGATCAGATCAGCCATATGGTCCGCTGCGGCTTTGATAGCTTCATCCCCGACAAGCCGCTCGATCCAGAGCATGTCGAAGCCGCGCTCACGCGCTTCCCCGGCTTTTATCAAAAGGCTGTGGATGGCGTCGCACCGATCTGGGCGAAACGTCATGACTGAAGCACTGCGCACCATCGACCGGATCGACATTGCCCCGCGCTGGACGCAGGCGCAAGCCGACGCCCTCAACACGCGCTTCGCCGGTGTTGATGCCGGCACGATGCTGACCACGCTGCTCAACGAGAATATCCTGGGCAAGGTGGCTGTCGTCTCCTCCTTCGGGACGGAAAGCGCTGTGCTGCTGCATCTGGTGGCGCAGGCCAACCGCGATACGCCGGTGATCTTCGTCGATACGCTCAAAATGTTCCCGGAAACGCTGGATTATCGCGAGACGCTGATGGAGCGCTTCGGCTTCACCGATAGTCAGGTCGTCACGCCCAATGCCGAGGTATTGGCCGCCAAGGATGAGAAGGGCCTGCGCTGGTCCTATGACCCCGATGGCTGCTGCGAAATCCGCAAGGTCGAGCCATTGGCCCGCGCCAAGAGCGGGCTGGATAGCTGGATCAGCGGGCGCAAGGCCTTCCAGTCCGTCACGCGCCAGAACCTGCCGCGTTTCGAGATTGAGGATGGCCGCCTCAAGATCAATCCGCTGGGCGATTGGGACAAGGCCGCGCTGGAAGCCTATTTCGCAGAGCATGATCTGCCCCGCCACCCGCTGGAGGAGCAGGGCTATCTCTCGATTGGCTGCGAACCCTGCACCAGCAAGGTGATGCCGGGCGAAGACCCGCGTGCCGGTCGCTGGCGCGGGTGGGACAAGGTGGAGTGCGGCATTCACACCATCTCCACGCCGCTCGGCGACCCGGACGATCCGGCGAACCAGCCAGCATTCTGAATGCGATACCGGCGGGGTTGGAGGCATGGCTTCCATCCCGCCGGGTCTGGCGCTAGGGCAGCCATCAATGCCCATCACTCCCACCTCCTATGACGCAATCATCCTCGGCGCAGGCGCGGCGGGGCTGATGTGCGCGGCGATTGCCGGGCAACGCGGGCGGCGCGTCCTGCTGCTCGATCATGCCGATCAGCCGGGCAAGAAGATCCTCATTTCAGGGGGCGGTCGCTGCAACTTCACCAACATCCACACCGCGCCAGACCGCTATCTCTCGCAAAACCCCCACTTCGCCAAATCAGCACTCAGCCGCTACACCGCACGAGATTTCCTCGATCTTGTCGAACGCTACGGCATCGCCTGGCACGAAAAGACGCTGGGTCAGCTGTTTTGCGATGGCTCGGCCAAACAGATCGTCGCGATGCTGCTGGAAGAGTGCGCCAAGGGCAGCGTGGACATTGCGTGCAGCACGCCAATCGATGACGTGTCGCACGCCGATGGCCTGTTCAGCGTCACCTCCGGGAGCCAGATCGCCACCGCCCCATCGCTGGTGCTTGCAACCGGCGGCCCCTCCATCCCCAAGATGGGCGCAACCGGCTTTGCCTATGATATGGCGCGCAAGTTCGGCCTTAAAGTCGTGCAGCCCCGCCCGGCGCTGGTGCCCCTCACCCTCGCGCCACAGGACGCCCTGTTCACCGCCCTCTCCGGCGTGTCTGCCGATGTGATCGTGCGTTGCGGCAAGACAAGCTTTCGCGAGGCGGCGCTCTTCACCCATCGCGGCCTCTCCGGCCCAGCGATCCTGCAAATCTCCTCTTATTGGAAGCATGGCGAGCAGATCGGCGTCGATTATCTGCCCGATCATCCCGATGGCTGGCTGCTCGCGGCCAAGGGCGAGACGCCGCGGACGAACCTGCGCCGCCTCCTGCGCAACGCCCTCTCCGAGCGCCTCGCCAATGTGCTGGCAGATGAACTCGCGCTCGAAGGCGACCTCGGCAACCTGCCCGACCGCGCACTGCTGGCCGCCCAATCCCGCCTCGCTGACTGGCGCTTCACCCCCAACGGCAGCGAAGGCTATGCCAAGGCAGAAGTGACCGCAGGCGGCATCGACACCGCAGGCCTCTCATCCAAAACGATGGAAGCTCGCAAAATGCCCGGCCTCTACGTGATCGGCGAAGCTGCCGACGTCACCGGATGGCTCGGCGGCTATAATTTCCAATGGGCCTGGGCCAGCGGCTGGGTGGCGGCGCAGTCACTCTGAAGCCTTGGCGCTCTAACGCCTAATCATCATCATAAGCCGGGGCCATCTGGTCATCGGCCAGATCAGTGAAGCGCGTGATCTTGGCATCGAAGTAGAGCCGCACTTTGCCGGTCGCGCCATGGCGCTGCTTGGCGACGATCAGCTCGGAATGGCCCTTGATGCGCTCCATCTTCTCATACCAGGCGGCATAAGCGGCTTCTTCCTCGATCTTGGGCTCCTTGCTCATCTCGTAATAATCTTCACGATAGAGGAACCACACCATGTCCGCGTCCTGCTCGATAGAGCCGGATTCGCGAAGATCGGAGAGTTGTGGGCGCTTGTCTTCGCGGCTTTCTACCGCGCGGCTGAGCTGGGAGAGCGCAATCACCGGCACCATCAGCTCCTTGGCGAGCGTCTTGAGGCCACGGCTGATCTCCGAGATTTCGTTCACCCGGCTTTCGCCCGCTTTGCCCGAGCCCTGAAGCAGCTGGAGATAATCGATCACCACCAGCCCGATATTATGGCGACGCTTGAGCCGCCGCGCACGGGTGCGCAGCGCGGCGATGGTGAGGCCAGCGGTATCGTCGATAAAAAGCGGCAGATCCGCCAACTCGCGCGAGGCCCGCACAAGGTTCTGGAAGTCGTTATGGCTGATCTTGCCCATCCGCAACGCTTCACCGCTGATGCCCGATTGCTCGGCAAGGATACGCGTCGCCAGCTGATCGGCCGACATTTCCAGGTTGAAGATGGCAACCGGCGCACCGATGGATTTCTCCGGCGCGATGCCATCGGCCATGTCGCGCATCCAGCGCTTGGCAGAATTATAGGCGATGTTGGTCGCCAGCGAGCTTTTGCCCATGCCGGGTCGGCCCGCGACGATAATGAGATCGGACGGATGCAGACCGCCGGTGCGGGCATTCAGGCCATCAATACCCGAGGTGATGCCCGAAACATGGCCGCCGGAATTGAGCGCCTTCTCCGCCATCTCCACTGCAAGGCGGGTGGCCTGCGCGAAGGTCTTCATGCTGCCCGTGTCGCCGCCCTGCTCGGCCACGGCATAAAGCGCCATTTCCGCGCCTTCGATCTGCCCCTTGGGGTCGATCGAATCGGAGGTATCGAGCGCCTTGTCGACCAGATCGCGGCCAACGCCGATCAGCTCGCGCAGCAGCGCCAGATCATAGACCTGCCGGGCAAAATCGCGCGCGCCGATCACGGCGGCACCGCTGCCAGTGAGTTGCGCCAGATAGCCCGCCCCGCCCAATTCCTTGAGCGCCGGGTCGGCCTCCATCAACGGCTTGAGCGTCACCGGATTGGCGACCATGTTCCGGTCCACCAGCTTGAGGATCGCATCATAGATGCGGCCATGCAGCGGCTCAAAGAAATGCTGGGCGCGCAACTCCATCTGCACATCTTCAACGATGCGGTTATCCACCATCAGCGCGCCAAGCAGCGCCGCTTCCGCCTCGACATTGCGCGGCATGCGGGGTTCGGGCGCGGCATCCGGCACCGGGGTCAGTCTTATCATATCAGCCATGAGCCGCGCATAATCGGCTTTCGCTAGCCGTCTATCAAGCCTCTAATGTGCCGCGGGTGAGATCGGCTGTGGATAAGAACGTGGATGAAAAGGCACGCCGCCCGCTTTGCTTGCCCCGCCCGCGAACCAGGCCTAGGGATGCAGCGACATGGCTGACCCGCGCATCATCGACATCGTGCTCGACGATAAGACCATTTTATGGCGCAGCGCGGATGTGGAACAAGAGCGGGCCATCGCGATCTTCGATCTGCTGGAGGAAAACAGCTTTGCGCCGGTCCGCTCGGGCGAGCAGGGCTATGAGGGCCCCTATAAGGTATTCCTGCGGGTGGCCGATGGGCGTCTTGTCATCGAGATTCGCCAGCCCGATGACAGCCCACTCGAAGCCGTGATCCTTGGCCTTGCAAGCTTCCGGCGCGCGATCCGCGATTATTTCGCGATCTTCGAAAGCTATTATCAGGCGATCCGCCAGGCAACGCCCGCGCAGATCGAAACAGTCGATATGGCGCGGCGCGCGATCCACAATCAGGCCGCTGAGCTTTTGATGAGCCGGCTTGAGGGGAAAATCGGCGTCGACTTCGATACGGCAAGAAGGCTCTTTACGCTGATCTGCGTGCTGCATAT
>Ga0307414_10001892_pt1 | contig 10817 bp, 9 predicted proteins | sample DK1Ometagenome_FD_203804 | JGI IMG/M metagenome (GOLD analysis project Ga0307414, IMG submission 203804) | Maize rhizosphere microbial communities from greenhouse at UC Davis, California, United States - DK15-O-3 | ecosystem: Host-associated > Plants > Roots > Rhizosphere > Soil | place: USA...
GCATTATTAATTGTTACTGCTTTTAAATAAAATTAAGATTCTTTATGGAAAATAATTTACCAGTTAAAAATGATGAAATTTCATTAAAAGAATTAATACAAAAAGGAAAAGAATGGTGGAGCTACTTACTTTCCCAGTGGAAAATTATTTTGGTTGCAGGTATAATTGGGGCTGCCTTGGGTCTTGCTTATTCATTTAGTAAAAAACCAATTTATACTGCTACTTTATCATTTGCGTTAGAAGATGAAAAAGGAGGAGGAGGAGGATTAGGTGGAGCACTTGGACTAGCAAGTTCATTTGGTATTGATTTAGGAGGTAGTGGAGGAAGTATTTTTACAGGTTCTAATCTTACTGAATTGTTTAAATCCCGTACAATGGTTGAAAAAACATTGCTTTCTCAAGTTATAGTTGAAGGAAAGACAATTTCTTTAGCTGAAATGTATATTCAAAATAATGAATGGCGTAAAAAATGGAAAGATAATCCGAAATTTGCAAGTATAGAGTTTATGCCTAATGCAAATCGAAAGTTATATACGCGTATTCAGGATAGTATTTTGGGGAAAATGTACGAAATTTTGTCAAAAGGAGGCTTAGTAGTAGCTCAGAAGGATAAAAAAATTTCAATTATTAGTATTGATGTTACCTCTCAAAATGAGCTTTTTGCAAAATATTTTTGTGAAGCCTTAGCTAAACAAGTTTCTGATTTTTATGTGGATACAAAAAGTAAAAAGGCAAGAATGAATATGGCAATTTTACAACGCCAAACTGATTCCATTCGAAGTGAGCTTAATGTTGCAATTACTGGAGTTGCAATTGCTAATGACAACACATTTAATTTAAATCCGGCCCTCAATGTTCGTCGTGCTCCTTCAGCTAGAAGACAGGTAGACGTTCAGGCCAATACTGCAATATTAACAGAACTTGTTAAACAATCAGAATTAGCAAAAGTTACTTTACGTAAAGAAACACCATTGATACAGATAATAGATAGACCTATATTGCCGTTGGCAAAAGATCGATTTGGTAAAGCAAAAGGAATTATTTTAGGAAGTTTTTTATTTGGTTTTTTAGCCATTTTCTTCCTAACGGTTAAAAAACTGATTAAATAATCAAAAAATAATAATTAATATTTTCTATTGAATTATATGCAATCTTGCTTAATAATAACATCTTGTATTTATCCATCTTCTTCATTTGTTACATTAATGAATCCTGATGATAGAGAAAAATTGCATATTGAAGCCTTAAAAAGATGGATTACAGAATCAGATTTTAAAACTATAATCATATGTGATAATTCAAATTATGTTTATTGTAATGAAATTGTCTCGTTAGCTGCTAAAAATGATAAAATTCTTGAAGTACTTAATTTTGAAGGAAATAAAGAAAAATCTAAAGTATTAGGAAAAGGGTATGGAGAGGGCGAAATAATGAATTATATATTTAATAATAGCAAATATATTCAATCCCATGATTCATTTTTTAAGGTCACAGGGAAATTATTTGTTGAAAATTATAATAATTATTTAAACTTTAAAGGTGTTGATTTTGCGTTTGATTATTCCTACTCATTTTTTTGGAAAAAAGAAAAGATTAAATGTGTTTTTACTAATTTTTATTTTGCAAATTTAATTTCATATAAAAATATTTTAAAAGATGAATATTTAAAAGTTAAAGATAGTGAGGGTCTTTTTTTAGAACATGTTTATGCCTTTGCTCTTCAAAAAGAGAATAGTTTGAATATAGTCTCTATATTACCTGCCATTTCTGGTATTAGTGGATCTTCTGGAGTTAGTTACAATAGAAAGCTAATTAATTTAATAAAAAAAATACTTTTGTTATCATCCATAGTAAGGAAGTTGTAAATGCTTATTCAGTTAAATAATTTTCTTATTCTCAAAAGGTAAATTGATGCTAAAAATAAAAAGTATAGTTATAAAAAATAGCATCTTTTCAGTATTACAAATTGTTTTGTCAACATTTTGTTATGTTGTAATATATTATTTAATTCTTCATAAATTAGGAAAAAATGAATTGGGTATTTGGTCTATAATAACTTCTCTTCCAATTGCTATATCAGTCTTTGGCTCAGGTGTTTCAGGCTGTGTTTTGAGATACATACCGGTACATGTAGCACAAAATGACAAAAAAGCATTTAATCAAATAATTTTTAATGGATTTGCTTTTAATATTATTTTTGGAGGGTTAATAGTTTTATTAGGCTATTACTTTTCTGCTAACATTCTATCTTTTCAATTTAACGATCCACAAATTCCTAACAGATATATTCTCTTATTTAGGATATCATTGTGTACTTTTTTTATAAGTTTCATAACTTCTGTTCTATTATCTGCTATAGATGGTATGCAATTAATATTTGTGAGAAATAAGATTGTTATTTTCTGTTCTGTAATTTTTTGCATAATCGCTTCTATTTTAGTTTATTATTATAACTTGACAGGTATTTTGATTGCTCAGTTAATTCAGTCAATTTTATTACTTATAAGTGCTACTGTAATATTGATTAAAATTGATCTTTTTGATTTCTCTTTAATAAAGTTCAATCAAATTTATATAAAATTGTTTCTTACTTATGGACAGGGTTTCCAAGCTATATCTGTAGCTGTTTTGGTTTTTGACCCAATAACGAAATATTTTTTAAACAAATACTTTAATCTCTCTACAGTTGGAATTTATGATCTCGTTTCTAGAGCGGTAACTCAAATAAGAGTTCTAATTGTTAGTGCTGTACAAGTTATAACTCCTTTTGTTTCCAAAAGCAATGAAAAGTGTGAATTAGATATTAATGAAATGTTTAATAAGATAAACAGAGGAGCTTCTTTATTAAGTTTTATACTCTTTAGTATACTTATTTCTTTTAGTATTATTATTGTTGGGTATTTAGATAAAAATAATTCCAATCAATATTTGTTTATTTTAATATTATTATGTATATCATATCATTTTAATATTATGGCTAGTACTGCCTATTCAATATTAATGGGTTTAGGTAAATTAAAAAACATAATAATATCTCATATTTTGTCAAGTATAATAAATATTGCGCTATTTTTTTTTATTGGAAAATATTTGATTGATGATTTAGTTGTCCTTCCAATTGCTTTTTCTATTGTTTTATCATCTCAGTATCTTATATTTAAATTTAAAAAACAATTTAATATAACTGATGATGTAGTAAAAAAGTCTGATTCACTCGTAAAAACATTATCTGTATTTACTATTATCATAAGCAGTATATTGGTTTTGTTAAAAATGAATACTTGTTTTAGAATTATATTGTTTGTTTTTCATCTGTTAGTTCTAATATTTTTAATAAGAAAAAATGATTTTTTTGCTAATATCTTAAATAAAATTTCCAATAAATAATTTCGATGACAAAAATTTCTATAGTTACAGTTATATATAATGGTGAGAGTTATATTGAAAAAACAATTTTAAGTATTATTAACCAGTCTTATCAAAATGTTGAATGCGTAGTGGTCGATGGAGGTTCTACTGATGGAACTTTAGAAATATTAGAAAAATATAAATCCAGTATTGATGTTATGATTTCTGAACCAGATAAAGGATTGTCAGATGCTATGAATAAGGGCGCTAACTTAGCTTCCGGAGATTGGATTTTATATCTCCATTCTGATGATACGTTCAGTGACGAGCTGTCTATTCAGAAATTGATAGATGCTTCACTTAAAAACCCTGATGCAAATTGGATTACAGCTTATCTTCGTTTTCAGAATAGTAAGAATGAAATATTTAAAAAGGACTCATATTATAAAATTTCCTGGGAAGCAATGATTATAAGAAATGTTATTAGACATCAATCTACGATGGTTAGACTGAATGCGTCTTTAGACATTGCGTTTAATCATAAATATAAACATGCTATGGATTATGATTATTTCTTGAGATTATGGAAGAAATTTGGAGACCCAATAGTAATTCAAGAATACATATCTGATTTTAGATTAGATGGGAATAATTTGTCCTCGGATTATTTTGCTTCATTAAAGGACGAAATGAGGGTTAGAGTTAATTTTAGGAAGGAAAATTCACAAAAATTTAAATTGCCATTTGATTATTTAGTTTATTGGTTGAGATATTATAAAATTGTTTTCATCCATAATATAAGAAAGAATGCTTAATAAACCATTTAATTTTATTGCTTTAAATTTGTTTAGTTTTACTGCAGATATGTTTTTTTTTGAAGGTAATTATTCTTTTTATCTTTCAATTTTTTTTTCAATTTTTATTTTCATTTATAATTTTAGAACATTTGGTCTTAAAGGATCAATCGTATTGGCAATTATTTATTTATTGGCTTTTGATAGTCCATCATTCTGTTTTTTTCAATATAATTTTAGATTTTGGTACTTTTACTTATTATTAATCTATTTTATTTCTTTTATCCAACTTTTTATTAATAACGGGGAGGTATTTCAAAAATATAAAAAAAACATTTCTATTAATACTTTAATAATCATTGTTTTTTTTCTGTGGTCATTTTTATTTTTTTTGTTTGAGAATAAGATATCGAAGTTATATAATTTTAAATATTGGTTTTTTTATGTTGGTTTGATTTTGACTTTAAATAGTTTTTTTAGAAATAATGTCAATAAGTTTAAAGAAATTTCATTCTATTATGTTTCAATCACATTTTTTGTGTTGGTTTTCGGATTATTAAAAACACTTAAAAATTTAAGCTCAATATCTTTTAGTCAAATTTCATTCCTTAATATCCGCCCAATTGCTTTTTTTTCAGAAACCAGTTGGTATAGTGAATTTATATTATTTGGTCTATTGTTTATATTTTTATTATTAAAATCAGAATATGAATTACACTACTCTTTCTATTTGATTCCATTTTTTCTATTAGGGATATTATTTTCTTTTACAAGAAATTCGATTTTAGGTTTTGTTTTATTTTTAATAATCAGTGTTATTTGTGATTTTTTTATATTAAAAGTAAGGCATATAAAATCTAAAGATTTTAAGATAATATTAGGTTCATTTAGTTTTATTTTATTTGTAAGCATCTTGCTGTTCATTTATTTCCCGAATATATTTTCATTCTTTATTTTAAAATTATCTGCAAAAGACCCTTCTGCATTAGGGAGAATTGATGCTTTTAAAATTTCTATACACAATTTATTAAATCAAAATTTTTTTGGAGAGGGATTTTATTGGAACCCAAGTTATTCTACTGTAACAGGTTCAGCATTAGGATCAAAGTCTTTTAATTTATTTTTAATGATTGGAAATATCTTTGGAATAATTGGTCTTATTTTATTTTTAGTATTGATTTGTCTCTACATTAAAAAGCTACTAGAATCACTTTTTATTACTAAATCAATATATATAAAATACAGTATTGTCTTTATATTAGTTTTTTTGCAAATGGCAATGTTTGCACCCATACATCAATTTCCTTTTGGGATGTTAGTAGTGTCGTTGTCTTATTTTTTGTATAAAAAAGGGATGTATAATTATCAAATAATTTTGGATTAAAAAATTATTAATTGAAAATCCGAAAATATCCGAAAATATTAATAATTCAAGGTTACTAAAAATGTTAGAAAAACCTTTTAATTTTGTTTTAATAAATTTAGTATCCTATTTTATAGTTCTGGCAACTATAGGATTTAAAGCTGCATTTCCTCTTTGTATATTCTTTTCGATTTTTATAATTATTTATAATAAGAAAAAAATAGGATTAAAAGGTTCACTTGTTTTAGCTATTATATACTTACTTGCTTTTGATAATGAAATATTTTATTTTTCAGATTATAACATTAGAATTTGGTATTTTTATTTAATTATAATCTACCTCATTTCTTTCTTTGAGATTATAATGCGTGCAAAAAAGAAAATTACTATAAGCAGATTGTTTTTATCAGAATATTTAATTGGTTTTGTTTTTTTTATTTGGTCAATATATTTTCTAATAACTGAAGATTTTATCTCGAAAATTAATAATATAAAATATTGGGTGTTTTATATTGGACTTATCTTGGTTTTAAATCATTTTTTTATTAAAAAGAATAATTATTATGATCAAATCATTGACTATTTTATTTCTATAACTGTTTTTATAATGTTTTGGGGAATATTGCAATTTTTTACCAATTTAATTTTTTACCCTAATTTTCAGTTAGATTATTACAATATTAGACCTAGTGCATTTTTTTCCGAAACGACATGGTACAGTGAATTTACTTTTTTCGGATTATTATTAATTATATTAAATGTTTTAACAAAAGATAAAAATTTAAAATTATTATACCTAGTTCCTTTTTATATTTTGGGTTCTTTATTTTCTGTTACAAGAAATACTTATTTAGCCTTATTTTTATATTTACTATTCACGTTTTTTTTAACAACTATTTTTCAAAAAAAAATTAATCTAAGAATCATCAAATCTCAATTTACTATTATAAGTTTTCTTGTACTGATATTTATAATGATTATATACGCACCTGAATTATATGAAATTTCGAATTTTTTTGTTTTAAAGTTTTCAGGGAATGATGACTCAGCTCAGGGAAGAATTGAAGCTTATCATATTTCGGTTAATAATATTTTAAATGGAAATATTACAGGAAACGGATACTATTGGGACAAATCACATTCTACGGAAAGCGGATCTGCTTTAGGATCAAAGTCCTTCAATATTTTTTTAATGATGGCAAGTATTTTTGGAATATTTGGGGGTGTTTTATTTGTAATTCTAATAGCGTCATATTTGTTTAAACTTGTATATTACTATTATCTATATAAATCGATTTATATTAAATATAGTTTTATTATGTTTTTAATTTTTATTCAAATGGCAATGTTTGCACCTATTCACCAGTTTCCATTTGGTATGCTAATAGTATCTATATCAGTTTTTTTATTTAAAAAAGGAATTTTTGATTATGAACAAAATAATATTCGTAGCTCCGCAATTTAAAAATGGCGGTGGGAATCGGGTTTTCGTAGAGCTTGCTAATTCAATTTCACGAATAAATAATTATGAATTAGAAATAATCTATCCAAATAATTCAAGAGAGATTAATCATTATAAAATTGAATCAAAAGTTCAGATTAAAGCTATTGGTAAAATTGCTGAAAAATTAATTCCGAAGTTGTTTAATAGCTTTCTTTTATTTAGATATGTTATAGAAGAATTGAAGATAAATGAATCAACGACTGTAATAATTTCAGATCCTATTTTGTCTGTTTTTTTATATGTCATTCCAAGAAAATATAATAAAAACATTATTCGCTTTATTCAAGCGGATGACTATAGGATTTATGATGATTTGTTTGTATTAAGAAACAAGCTTTTTCTTTTTGTATTTAAACTTCTGACACGTTTAAATTATAAACTTAAATTAAAATATATATTCAATTCAAATTTTACATATGATAGATTTATTAGTATAAGCAATAGAAAAGATGTTGCTAAATTGATTGTTCATCCAGCTGTAGATAAAGGTATTTTCAATTATTCAAAATCACGAAATGATTTGTTAAACGATAAAATTTCAATTTGTTTAATAGCAAGAGATCATCCATTAAAAAAATTAGAAGACTTTATACGTGCCTGGTCTGTTTTATCACCACATATTAAAAATAAAATTTCCAAAGTTCATTTAATTTCTACAGATAAATTAGAAAAATTTGACTTAAATGAATTTACTTTAGTACGACCAAAGAATGATTATGAAATTGCCGAGGTTTTTAGAAAAACAGACATTTTTATATCAACATCATTATGGGAAGGTTTTAGTCTTCCGCCACTAGAAGCATTAAACTGTGGTGCAACTATTCTTTCAAGTGATTCAGGAGGCGTTAGAGAGTACGCACGTAATGATTATAATGCATCTTTGTACAGTCCTGGTAATATATCTGAATTAAAAGAGAAATTAACTGAGCTTATAAATGATAAAAATAAAAGAGATATGTATAATAGATATGCAAATGAAACAATAAAAGAATTCTCTTGGGATAAATCAGCAAAAATGTTAATATCGATTATTGAAAATAAGATATGATTTGTCATTATTACTTTAAAATACTAATGATAAATTTTTAGTAAATTAAGTAATGTGACAGAACAAAACTAATAATCTCATAGTACTTTATTTAGAATTGGAAATAAATAATTGCTAATGTAATAAAGGTGTATCTGATTATTTCTTAACTGCCTTAAGGTTATTAAACAAGCTAAACACGCAAGAGTAACTAATTTAAATAAAATATTGAATGAACACAAAAATCACATCTTGTATTGTTCTTTACAAGAACGATATAACTATGGTGAGAGAAGCAATAGATTCATTTTTGAATACAGAATTGAAAGTAAAATTATATTTGGTAGACAATTCACCAACAAATGAATTAAAAAAAATTGTTATAGACTCAAGAATTGAATATATTCATAATCCTGCAAATCCTGGATTTGGTGCTTCTCATAACGTGGCTATAAAAAAAGCTTTTGAACTGGGTTCAGATTATCATTTGGTTTTGAATCCTGACATTTATTTTAAAAAAGGAACATTAGAGCAAATTTGCAATTTTATGGACACTAATGTCAATGTAGGTCATTTAATGCCTAAGGTTACTTATCCTAATGGTGAACTTCAATATCTTTGCAAAACCAATCCTACTTTTTTTGATTTGTTTGTGAGAGGCTTTATGCCCTCATTTTTAAAAGGAACATTTAAAAAAAGAATGGACTCCTACGAATACAAGAATCAGGATTATAATAAAAATATATATGACATACCTTATTTATCAGGCTGCTTCATGTTTTTAAGGACAGCTACTCTAAAAGATATTGGTTTTTTTGATGATAAAATATTTATGTACTTAGAAGATGCTGATTTAACAAGACGATTTTTAAAAATTTCTAGAACTGCATATTATCCCGACGCTCAAGTTTTTCATCATTTTGCAAAAATGACACACAAAAAACTCAAATTTAAATGGATTACAATAGAAAGTGCTTTTATTTATTTTAATAAATGGGGTTGGCTAAAAAGTATATATTAAAATGAATATTTTACTAACTGGATCTAATGGTTTTTTAGGCCAAATCATAATTAATATATTAGGAAGAGAACACCAAATTTTTGGTCTTTCAAGAAATTCTGGAAATTATAAAGTTTCTTTAGATAAACAAATTCCTAGCTTTATTCATGCTTTTGATGTCGTTATTCATGCCGCCGGAAAAGCACATTCTGTTCCAAAAAATGATACTGAAAAACAACAGTTTTATGAAATAAATGTTATTGGTACAAAGAATTTATTGTTAGGTTTAGAAAAGACTTCTTTACCGAAACAATTTGTATTTATAAGTTCAGTATCTGTCTATGGACAGGAAATAGGGAGTGATATAGATGAAAATCATTCGTTAGACGCTAAAGATCCATATGGTATAAGTAAAATTAACGCTGAAAAAGTTATTTTAGATTGGTGTGAAGAAAATAAAGTCATATGTACAATTTTACGTTTACCATTACTAATAGGTAAAAATCCTCCAGGTAATTTAGGAGCTATGATAAAAGCCATTAATAAAGGATATTATTTTAATATCGATGGCGGAAGAGCACACAAAAGCATGGTATTAGCTGAGGATGTAGCTGCTTTTATTCCAAAACTGGAATCAGTTAGCGGAGTTTACAATCTTACAGACGGAGCTCATCCTAATTTTTACGAGTTGAGTAAAACTATTTCAATACAGAAAAATAAAAAATTGCCTTTTAATTTACCAATAATGATAGCCAAATGTATGGCACTTGTAGGCGATTTTATAGGTGTTAATACACCTATAAATTCAACAAAATTAAAACGGATAACATATAATCTTACCTTTAATGATACTAAGGCCAGAGAAGAGTTGGGGTGGAACCCCCAGAATGTTTTAATGTATTTACGAGATAATGAATTGGAATGATTTAATTCAGTAGTCTTTGTTCTTTTACTTTATTCAAATCTTTGAAAGATATTAAGCATGCCAAAGATAAATAAAAGTTAAAGAGTTAATTTAAAAATTGCCAATAAATAATGCAATACGTAATACTAGGAACTCTTTTAATGATTATAATGCTGCTATACTTTAAAATAGCAGACCATTTCAACATAATTGATAAACCCAATCAAAGAAGTTCTCATACTGAAATCACTTTGCGTGGAGGAGGAATCATTTTCTGGTTTTCTGCTTTGCTATATTTTGCACAATATATCCAAAATAATTATTTTTTCTTTACCGGAATTACATTAGTGAGTTTAGTGAGCTTTTGGGATGATATTCAGAGTTTGTCAAATAAAATCCGAATCTCAATTCAATTTTTGGCGATTACTCTGATTTTTTACGACTTAGGGGTTTTTGATTCTGTTTCTGTTTTAGGAATTGTATTGGGATATATTATAGCAATCGGCTTAATAAATGCTTACAATTTCATGGATGGTATAAACGGTATAACAGGTTTGTATACCTTAGTGGTAATGGGTTCATTATTATATGTAAATAAAAATATTCAATTATTTACTGATGGTAATTTTATAAAATACGCCATGATTGCCAGTTTGGTTTTTCTTTTTTTTAATTTTAGAAAAAGCGCCAAGTGTTTTGCAGGTGATGTCGGCAGTATCGCAATTGCCTTTTGGATTATTTATTTGGTTATAAAATTAATTTTAAAAACTGATTCGGTTGTTTGGCTTTTATTTTTAGCAGTGTATGGTGCAGATGCTGTTTGTACCATTTTGCACAGACTGTATTTAAAACAGAATATTTTTGAGGCGCATCGTTT
>Ga0307414_10001893_pt1 | contig 10816 bp, 6 predicted proteins | sample DK1Ometagenome_FD_203804 | JGI IMG/M metagenome (GOLD analysis project Ga0307414, IMG submission 203804) | Maize rhizosphere microbial communities from greenhouse at UC Davis, California, United States - DK15-O-3 | ecosystem: Host-associated > Plants > Roots > Rhizosphere > Soil | place: USA...
GGCGCAGGTGTCCGACGTGCTGCTCAATTCGCCCGACCTCGCCGGCATCCACTTCACCGGCAGCACCGCCGTGTTCAACATGATGTGGAAGAAGGTGGGCGAAAACATCGGCCGCTACCGCAGCTATCCGCGCCTGGTCGGCGAAACCGGCGGCAAGGACTTCATCGTCGCGCATGCGTCGGCGGATCCGCAGGAGCTTGCGGTGGCCATCGCGCGCGGCGGCTTCGAGTACCAGGGACAGAAGTGCTCGGCCGCGAGCCGGATCTACGTGCCGCAGTCGCTCTGGCCGGACGTGCGCGATCGCGTCATCGGCATCATGCGCGAGATGCGCATGGGGGACGTCACTGACTTCCGCACCTTCATCGGCGCGGTGATCGACAAGAAAGCGTTCACGAACATCAGCGGCTACCTGGACGACGCGAAGAAGAACGCGCGCGTGCTGCAGGGGGGTGTGGCGAAGGGAGAGAACGGCTATTTCATCGAGCCGACCCTCGTGGAAACCTCTGAGCCCGGCTACCGTCTACTCTGCGAGGAGATCTTCGGGCCGGTGGTCACGGCCCACGCCTATCCCGACGACAGGTGGGAGGAGACGCTGAAGATCATCGACCAGACGTCGCCGTATGCGCTGACCGGGGCCGTATTCGGGCACGACCGCACGGCCATCCGGCAGGCGACGAGCGTCTTACGTAACGCTGCGGGCAATTTCTACATCAATGACAAGCCTACGGGCGCGGTTGTCGGTCAGCAGCCGTTCGGCGGATCGCGCGGGTCGGGAACCAATGACAAGGCAGGATCGAAGATGAACCTCGTCCGCTGGGTCAGCGCCCGCACGATCAAGGAGAGCTTCGCGCCGCCGAAGGACCACCGCTACCCGTACATGACAGAGGAGTAACGAACGATGGCGCAGCTCACCACGCGCGGGCTGATCGCGGCAGTGTCGCTTGCGACGGCGGCGCTTCTCCTCGCGGCGCCCGCGGCGCTCGCGCAGGCGCGCTTCACGGTGCCGGTGGAGTACTTCACGCTGCCGAACGGCCTGAAGGTCGTGGTGAGCGAGGACAGGAGCGCGCCGGTGGCGCTCGTGGAAGTCATGTACAACATCGGCTTCCGCATCGAGCCGAAGGGGCGCACCGGCTTCGCGCACCTGTTCGAGCACATGATGTTCCAGGGCTCGAGCCAGGTGAAGAAGATGGAGCACGTCGCGCTCATGCAGCAGGCGGGCGGCGTGGTCAACGGCTCGACGCGGCTGGACTACACCAATTACTTCCAGGTGCTGCCGTCGAACGCGCTCGAAATGGCGCTGTGGCTCGAGGCCGACCGGATGCGGTCGCTCGACGTGAGCGCCGAGAACCTCAAGAACCAGCAGAACGTGGTCAGCGAGGAAGTGCGGGTGAACGTCCTCAACCAGCCGCACGCCGCCTTCGAGTGGCTCGACATCTGGCAGAAGGCGAACACCAGCTGGAACAACGCGCACAACTTCTACGGCGACCTCGCCGAGCTCGAGGCCGCCACGCTCGACGACGTGCGCGGCTTCTTCAAGACCTACTACGCACCCAACAACGCCGTTCTGGTCGTCGTCGGCGACACGACGGCGGCTGAAGTGCGGAAGCTTGCCGAGAAGCACTTCGGCGGCATACCGAGCCAGAAGCTGCCGCCGCCGCCCGACGTCAGCGAGCCGCCGCAGAAGGAAGAGAAGAAGAACTCGCGCGAAGACAAGCTGGCGCGCACGCCGGCGCTGGCGGTGGCGTGGCACCTGCCGGAGCGCATGACCAGGGATTTCTTCGCGCTGAGCGTGCTCGACCCGCTCCTCGTCAGCGACGAGAGCGCGCGCGTCTATCAGAAGCTGGTGCGCGACGATCGGCTCGCTATCTCCGTGATCGGCGCCTTCAACTTCCTCGGCACGAACTGGGACGTGAAGGGGCCGATGCTCTACACGATGCGCGTCGACTACATGAATGACAAGACGGCCGACCAGGTGCTCGCGTCGATCGAGACGGTACTGAGCGAGGTGCGCGAGAAGGGGATCAGCGAATCGGAGCTTGCGCAGGCCAAGACGTCGCTGCGTTCCAGTTTCCTCGAGGATCTCGAAGGAGGCGGGATGCCGCGGTTCGGCCGCGCGAACCTGCTCGCCGCCTTCGCGCTGTTCGACGACGACCCGAAACGGATCAACACGATTCTCGACGAGCTCGATAAAGTGACGGTCGAGGACGTGAAGGCCGCGGCAGGACGCTGGTTCGTGCCGACCAACCGCACGTCGATCGACAGCCGGCCGGTCGCGAAGCCGACCGCGGCGCCGCAGGGAGGTGTCCGTTGATCCGTCGATTCGCACTCATCGCGGCGATGGCCACCGTCCTCGCGCCTGGCGCGCTCTTCGCGCAGGCCACGCCAAAACCTGCCGTCGGACCCGAGCGGCCGTTCACGCCGCCGCCGCGCGTCGAGCGCACGCTGCCGAACGGCCTGCAGGTGGTCACCGTCCGCTATCCGACCGTTCCCAAGGTGTCGGTCGTCCTCACCGTCCGCTCGGGACTCGCCGAGGATCCGGCAAAGCAGGCCGGCCTCGCGCAGTTCGTCGTCGATGCGGTACAGGAAGGCACGACGTCGCGCGACAGCAGGAAGTTGAAGCGCGACGTGTTCGCGATGGGCGCGACGCTGTCCGGGTTCGCGGGCCAGGACACGTCCACGTTCACCATGCGCGGGCTGGCGGACACGCTGCCGCAGATGCTCGACATCCTCGCGGATGTCGCGCGCAACCCGACGTTCTCGCAGGACGAGATCGACCTGCTCAAGACGAACACGAAGCAGGGACTGCAGGCGCAGCTCGCGTCGCCGCAGTTCGTCGCGAACCGCGCCTACCGGCAGGCGCTCTTCGGCGCGCATCCCTACGCGCGCGTCGGCCCGACGCCCGAGAGCGTGGACGCGATCGATCGCGCCGCCATCGCCGCGTATCACAAGGCGCACTACCGTCCAAACAACGCGTTCGTGATCGTCACCGGCGACGTGACACCGGACACGGTGACGGCGGCCGTGCAGAAGGCGTTCGGGAGCTGGGCGCGCGGCGACGTGCCGCCGTCTGCAACGCCTGCCGTTCCCGAGCTGCAGGGCCGCAAGATCGTGTTCGTGCAGCGGCCGAACAGCGTTCAGTCGTCGATCTCGGTGGGCAACTTCGCTATCCGCCGCAACGATCCGCGCTGGCCCGTGCTGCAGCTCGCGAATCAGATCTACGGAGCGGCGTTCGACTCGCGGCTGGTGCGCAACATCCGCGAGGAGAAGGGCTACACCTACTCTCCGCAGTCGCAGTTCCAGGCGATGGAACAGGCCGGCTTCTACCGTGCGGTCGCCGACGTGCGCAACGACGTCACCGGCGCGACGGTCAAGGAGATCTACGGCGAGATTGACAAGTTCCGCACCGGCGGCCCCGAACCCGACGAGCTGACCAACGCCAAGACTTACATGCGCGGCCTGTTCGTCATACAGAACGCCACGCAGGCCGGGCTCACCAATACCCTGAACACGATGTACTCGTTCGGGCTGCCGAAGGATTACCCCGAGACGTTCCAGAAGACCGTTACCAACCTCAACGGGGAAGCCGTGAAGACCGGCGCCCAGATGCTGCTGGGTTCGGAGAAATCAGTGATCGTGATCGTGGGGGATTACGCGAAGGTCAAGGATCAGCTCACGGGGCTCGGCGAGATCACCTTCGTGGACATCAACGGCAAGCCGATCTCAGCTCCTCAGTAGTAACTTCCAACACGCCAACTCCCAACTCCCAAAACACATGGGGCCGCGGCAGCCGGCTCCTTGGGATTTGGGAGTTGGGTGATTGGGAGTTGACCTCGTATTGCCCGGCTCAGATCCCGCATTTCGGTATGGCAAATGCAGCTCTCTTCCTCGATACAGCTGTCGCACAGCTGAAGAGGAGGACTGCATGAAGCGATTGATTCAGGCCTGCGCGATCCTTGCGGCGTTTGCGGTGTCCGCAACTGCGCAGGACACCACGGTCAAGTCGAAGACCAAGGTGGACGCCGATGACGCGCGGACGGTTACGTTGAAGGGCTGCCTGCAGCAGGGCGCTGACGGGTTCACGCTCGCCGGCACCACGACGACGCTCGGCGAGGATCTCGAGGCGAAGTCGAAGGTCAAGACCGACGTGGACGATGACGAGACGAAGGTCAAGACCAAGAGTCAGACCGAGGTCGAGCACGCGGACGAACCGGTCGGCACGGCGGGCGCCGTGACCACCTACGACCTCAGGCCGCGCACCGGCGTCGACCTCACGCCGCACGTCGGACACACGGTCGAGATCACCGCGCTGATGGTCGACAAGAAAAAGGGCGGCGATGACGACGCCGACGTCACGATCAAGGACAAGACGAAGGTCGAGACCGAGGACGCGCCCGACGCGAAGATGAAGTCGAAGACGAAGATGGAGGTCCCGCGCGGCGAGCACGCAGCGCTCACCGTCGTCTCCGTCAAGCACGTCGCGCCGTCGTGCTCGGCGCAGTAAGTTCGCAGGGTTCGCAGGGTTCGCAGGGTTCGCGCGGTTCGCGAACCCTCGAACCTGAACCACGAACCCAGCGAACCTGGCGAACCTAGCGAACCCCCAACGGCGCGCCCGGCGGCGGCGGCGGCGCCGACGACTTCGGCGCGTATTCCGCGGGGTTCTCCAGGAACCGTGCGATGTCTCTTGCGAGCTGCCGCTGGTGAGCGGCGGTCATCGCGTCCCCTCCGCTGGCGGTCGCCAGCGCTCCACGAAGGTCATCGAGCTGCGCCAGCGTCACCGCCCGCACTTCCGGCGTCGACTCCTTGTGCGCGGCAAGAATCATCATCGCTTCGGCCGCTTCGCGCTGCGCCACGCGCCGCAGCGAACGCTGCATGCGCGTCGAGTCGCCGGCCTGCGTGCCGAAGGCGGCCTTGCGCACCTGCTCGAGCACCTCGGCGAGGGTCGGCGCCTGCGGGTCGCGATCGGCGAACGCCACGAGGCGCGCCGCACGCTGCGGGTCGAGCAGTTGCTCGAGGACCAGCGCCGAGAGGGTCCTCGCGGCCGCCAGGTGATCGAAGCTGTCGCCCGTGGCGGAGTTGAACTCCTCGATGTCGCGGCCGCCGTACGGGAATGAGCCAAGCTGCGCGAGCAGCGTCTCGGGCAGCGCGAGGTTGTCGGGCTGAATCGTCTCGAGCAGCAGCTTCAGCACGTCCCGCTGCAGCGCGCCCGGAACGATCGCCGTCGGCGGCACCGTTTCGCCCTTCACGGCGATGTTGTCGTACTGCCCGCCGATGTAGCGGACGCCGGCGTCGATGGCCCAGCGGTGATGCAGGTAGGCCATCCACAGGCGCGCGTCGCGGAGCTCGCCGTAGGCTTCGCCGGTCTTCAGGATGTCCGGCCCGTAGCGCCCGAGGATCGCCTTCCGCTGTACCAGTGTGTCGCGCAGGTACCCCACCGGGCTCGCGAGATCGTCGTAGCGGTTCCAGCGCGGATCCGAGTCGGGCGTGTAGAGGAGGCCCTTGCCGCGCATCTCGCGGACGATCGCGTCGAGACCGACAGCCTCGCGCGCCGGGGCGAGCGGCGTGTACGAGTAGCGCGCCATGAACTTGTCGTACTCGCCGATGGTGTTCTGGTAGGCGTCGCTGACGTCGATGGCTCCCGTGGCGGTGAGCTTCAGGCGCGGCGTCGGGTACTCCATGACCGACGCGCGGTCGTTGATGCTCGACGTCCAGTTGTGGCCGAAGCCAAGCGTGTGACCCACCTCGTGCGCTGTCACGAGCGCCTGGCGCAATACGACAAGTTGCTCCTCGGTCCGCGGCTTCGCGTACGGCGATGACGCCTGAGCCAAGGAGAAGGCGAGCTCGTCGGCGGCGGTGAGGCCGCCGCACTCCGCGCCGTCGCCATCCGTCGTCGATGGCCGGTAGCTCTCCCAGTAGTTGCTGATCGTGCGGATGCGGTGCGAGTCCATGCGCGGCTTGGCGGCGATGATCTCGCCGGTGCGCGGATCGGCGAAGTGGCCGCCGTTCGAGAAGCCGCGCTCGTCGCGATTGACCCAGAGGACGTACGAGTAGCGGATGTCCATCGGGTCCATGTCCGGCGGTGGATCGAGCACCTGCATGGCGTTGCGGAAGCCTGCCGCCTCGAATGCCTGGTTCCACCACAGGATCCCCTCGCGCATCGCACTGCGGATCGGTTCGGGGATGCCGGGATCGAGGTAGTACACGATCGGCTGCTTCGGCTCGCTCATCGCTGCGTCCGGGTCCTTCTTCTCCAGCCGCCACCGGCGCACGAGGCGCACCTCCGTGCTCTCCGAGTACGGCGCCGAGTAATCCTTGTAGGCAAGGGTGCTCACGCCGATGCGGGGATCGGCCATCCGCGGCGTGTAGCCGGCATCCGGCGGCTCGACGAGCGAATGATGCAGGCGGATGGTGAGCGCGCGAGCGTCGGGCGCGACCCGCGTCACGAGCGGCCCGGGGTTGTCGGAGCCGTAGGTCAGCGTCATCTCGAGCTCGGTGTTCTTCGGGAACGCCTTCGATCGCGGCAGGTAGACGGCGCTCCGCGCCGGGTCGAGCCGGAACGCGCCCTGGTTGCGGCGGCGGAGGAGTCCTTCGACGTCGGCGGCATCGCGCACGAGCAGCGGTGTCGCGTCGACGATGAGCGCGGCGCCTTCTTCGGCTTCAATCGGCAGCGCCGCGAGCACGGAGCCGGCAAACGATTCTTCGATCCCCTTCTTGAGGGCGTCGTTGCCCTGCGGCGCGCGGAAGCGCAGGTTCTGCTGCACCACCTGCACGCGCGGGCCGACCCGTTCGAACCGGATCACGGCCGACGTCGTGCCGAGGCCGCGGTCGAGGCCGAGTTCGACCGAGCCGATGCCTTTCGAGACGGTCGTGTAATAGAGCAGGTCCTGCCCGAGGCGCGTGATCTCCAGCAGCACACGACCACGCGCCGCATCCCAGTAGAACGGCACGAACCCATCACGACGTTCCCACGACGCACGCGGCGTCGCAGGCGCCTGAGCGAACGCGGGCGAGACAAACGAGCACAGCGCGAGTGCTGTGCAGAGACGGATCAACATGGGGGCTCTCCCTGGTAAACGCGCGAAATCATAAACGATTGCACGTGGGACGCTGTCATCGAGTGACTGCGCGTGGCTTCGCTTGTCTCACGGGCCGCAGAGACTCGGAGACGCAGAGAAGTCTTTGGCGTAATCAGATGACTGCGCTTGTCAGGCGGGCTGAAGCCGGCCCTTTTGGTGATGCCAGGTTCTCTGCGTCTCCGCGTCGCCGCGGCTCGTCCGGGGAATAGTGAAGGCTACGAGCCCGGCTTGACCGTCACGGCAACGTGCGCGTTCGTCCAGCAGCACTGGAACCCGCCGCCGCCTTCGCCCGATACGTCGTTCGCCTGCGCGCGCAGGACGTAGGCGCCGGGCGCGCTGAACGTGGCCGTCGTCATCGTTCTGCCGTCGGCAGTGTCGACTTTCGGCTGCGCGTCGGTGAACGTGACCTCGCCGGGGCCGCGGTACTTGCTCCACTTGATCATCACCGGCGATTCGCCGGCCTTGCGATCCGGATCGACGATCGCGTCATCGGTGGCCCACAGCGTGAGCGGCAGCGGCTGCCCGGCCGACGCGGTGAGCGTCGCAGCAACCGCGCGCGGCGGCCCCTGGAACGCGGCGCCTCCCGCCTCGAAGCGCAGCGAGGGGGGCGTGTTGCCCTGCGCGGCGTCTTTGTAGGGCTCGACCTCGTAAAGCGGGTTGAGGCCGAGCGGGATCGCCGTGGTGTGGCCGTTGGCGGTAAGCGTCCACGTCAGCTTGCGGTCGCCGAAATCGGCCGGCACCTTGATGGTGAACACACCCCACTGCCTCCGTGGCAGGAAGTACGTCGGCTGCCCCATGTCGGGGCCGCCCGGCTCGATCCGGTTGTCGGGACCGATCGGGATGTCGAGCGTCTGCTTGGTGTTGCGATTGAAGTAGCCGACGAGCAGGTAGGTGCCGCCGTCGGCCGTCTTGAACCAGCCCTCGTAGGCAGCGGTGACGCCCTGACCGGATTCCTTCGTCGGTTCGAGCGGGAGTTGAGTCGCGGCCGGCATCGCCCCGAGCAGCGCGATGGCGGCCGCGGCGAGCGCGGCGCGGACGCTCATCGTTGCTGGGACGTAGTGGATGCGCCCGCCTTCCGGCGCTCGGTTTCCGCCTTGAAATCCTCGTCGCTCATGTAGGTGATGTTCACCCACGCGTGCGCCATCTCGTCGACGGTGCGGTCGCCCCAGCCAACCCATTGATCGGGATCGGGATTGACCGGGTTGTTCTTCGTGTTGTCGTGCCACGACGTGAAGCGCAGCACCGTGCCCTTTGGCAAGAGCGGCGCCGCATCGTCGGCGTAGATGTAGTTGTTGTGCCAGTTGAAGCTGTAGTTGCTCACCATGCTCAGCGTGCGCGTGGTGCCGTCGGGCAGGATCGCTTCCATCGACATGCCCTTGCCGCGCAGGTGCATGTGCGGCTGGAAGTTCTCGATGCGCCCCGCCTTCTTCATGACGTGCACGCCCTGGTGGACGGTGGTGGTGTTCGGCGGAATGTCGAGCCCGCGCGCGCCGCCCTGGATCGCATGGAACAGGCCGAGCACCTGGCGGTACTTCGGCTCCTGTCCCTTCGGGTAGAAGTAAACAGCCATCTCCACCTGGTCGGTGATTTCCTCACCGACGGCGTGCAGATGGATGTCCCAGACGATCTTCGAGCCGGGCAGCAGGAGCTTGCCGGAATTCGGCCGCATGATCTCGCCCTGCTTGCCGACGGCCCACTCCATGAAGAGGCCCGGCCCGACGTCTTCTTCGTCGTCGCTGGCAGTGCCGTCAGCCTTCGGCTCATCCTGCTTCAGGCGCGCGAGCGCGTGATGCGTGATGCGCCGGCCCTTGATCGTCGCCGGCCTGATTTCGATCGCGCGCACCCACCGCGGTTCGGTGACACCGGTCGGCGTGACCGGCTTGTACCAGACATCCTGCGCCTGCGCCGGCATCGTGTGCTTCGGCGAGCGGATGATCAGATCGGGCTCGCCGTACACGTCCTTGAAGTTCCAGGTCGTCTCGGTCGGCCACTGCACCGCGGGCGGCATGTCCTTCGGATCGCCCATCGGCGCGCCCGCGGTCACCCAGCGCACGATGGTGTCGACCTCCGCATCCGAGAGCGATCGATCGTTCTCGAAGTGCTGGATGCCAACCGTCTTGTCGATGTGCCAGGGCGGCATCTGCCGCGAGCCGACGCGCGTGCGGATGGAGCGCGCCCACGGCCGCGTTTCCTCGTAGGTGACGAGCGACATCGGCGCGATCGAGTTCGGCCGGTGGCAGGACTCGCACTTCGCCTTGAAGATGGGAGCGACGTCCCTGGTGAACGTCGGCGCGGGCGGCGCGGACTGCGCGCGCGCCGGCGACGCGGAAAGCAGGACCAGGGCGGCGACGACGAGTACCGGCACTCCCGCTCGAGCCATGTGGTGCACTCCCTTTCGCGCGAATTTTACTCCCGCCGCCCGCCTGTGTCATTTGAAGTCGTTCGCCTGCGCGCCGCTTCCCAGCCGCAAGCCCAGCGATGCACGGAATCACGATTGCAGGTCGCTCGTGTCCTTTACACCGTCACCCGGCGGGCCTACGCTGGCGCTCCCCATGAGGCGTTGTATGAGAAGACTGCTGTCAACGATCACGCTGCTGGCCATCTGGTTGATGACGTTTGGGTTCGGCCCGGTCGACGCGCAACAGGGCAACGGCAAGTTCAAATCGAAGGGCAACCGGGCCATTCCGGATCAATACATCGTCGTGCTCGATGAGTCGGCCTCCGGCGATTACGCCGAGGTCCTCGGCCGTGTGCAGGAGGTGCTGCGCGGCCGGAACGCGATTCCCGAACATGTGTACGCGAATGCCATGAAGGGGTTTGCGGCGCGCATGTCGCGGGCGGAAGCGCTGGCGCTTGCCGCCGACCCGCGAGTCCTCTACGTGGAAGAGGATTCCGAGATGACGGCCATCGCGACGCAGACGAATGCGACGTGGGGGCTCGACCGGATCGACCAGGCCTCGCGCCCGCTCAGCGGCACCTACAGCTACACGAGCACCGGGTCGGGTGTGAACGCCTACGTCATCGACACCGGCATCCGCCGCACGCACACGCAGTTTGGCGGCCGCGCCTTCGCCGGATTTACCGCCATCAACGACGGCCGCGGCACGACGGACTGCAACGGCCACGGCACGCACGTGTCGGGCACGATCGGCGGATCGACCTACGGCGTGGCAAAGAGCGTGCGGTTGTTTGCCGTGCGCGTGTTGAACTGCAGTGGGTCGGGCAGCAACTCCGGCGTGATCGCCGGTGTGGACTGGGTTACCCGCAACCGCATCCGGCCGGCGGTTGCCAACATGAGCCTGGGCGGCGGCGCCTCGTCCGCGCTCGACACGGCGGTGCGCAACTCGATCACCTCCGGCGTGACCTACGCGATCGCCGCAGGCAATTCGAACGCGAACGCCGGCAACTTCTCGCCCGCGCGGGTCGGCGAAGCCATTACCGTCGGTTCGTCGACCATCAACGATGCCCGCTCGTCATTCTCGAACTTCGGCAGCGTCGTCGACATCTTCGCCCCCGGATCGAGCATCACCTCGGCGTGGGCGACGAGCGACACGGCCACGAGAACGATCAGCGGCACGTCGATGGCGACGCCGCACGTCGCCGGCGTGGCTGCGCGGTACCTCCAGACCAACACCGGCGCGTCCGCGGCGACTGTTCGCAATGCGCTCGTTGCGGCGGCGTCTCTCAACCGCCTCTCGGGGATCCCGAGCGGCACCGCGAACCGGCTGCTCTTCCGATCGCCT
>Ga0307414_10001894_pt1 | contig 10813 bp, 9 predicted proteins | sample DK1Ometagenome_FD_203804 | JGI IMG/M metagenome (GOLD analysis project Ga0307414, IMG submission 203804) | Maize rhizosphere microbial communities from greenhouse at UC Davis, California, United States - DK15-O-3 | ecosystem: Host-associated > Plants > Roots > Rhizosphere > Soil | place: USA...
GCGCGGCATGGGCGGCTCGCGCGCGAAGTGATATAGTCGCGCCAATATCGGAGGGCGACGAGCCGTGCAAATCATCCGTGACATCGCGATGCTGCACCGTGCCGTTACGGCACTGAAGCAAGGGGGAAAGAGCGTCGCGCTGGTCCCGACGATGGGTTCGCTGCACGACGGCCATCTCTCGCTCGTCCGCATGGCGAAACGCGTCGCCGACCATGCCGTCGCGTCGATTTTCGTCAATCCAACGCAATTCGGCCCCAATGAGGATTTTGCAGCCTATCCGCGCGACGAGGCGCGCGACGCCGCGCTGCTCGTCGAGGAAGGCGTAAGCTTGCTCTGGGCGCCCGATGTCGGCACCATGTATCCCGGCGGGCATAGCACGCATATCGAGGTCGCCGAACTTGGCGCCGATTATTGCGGCGCCGCGCGCCCCGGCCATTTCGATGGCGTCGCGACCATCGTTGCCAAATTGTTCAACCAGGTTCAGCCCGATGTCGCGATCTTCGGCGAAAAGGATTGGCAGCAGCTCGCGATCATCCGCCGCATGGCGCGCGATCTCGATTTCGGGGTCGACATTTTAGGCGCCCCGATCGCGCGCGACGCCGACGGCCTCGCGCTGTCGTCGCGCAACGCCTATCTTTCGGACGCGCAGCGCGCCGCGGCGACCGCCTTTCCCGAGGCGCTGAACGCGGCGGCGCAAGCGATAGCCGGCGGCGCGGACGTTGCGAACACGCTCGCCAAGGCCGAGGCGGCGATCGTCATGGGCGGGTTCGACAGCGTCGATTATGTCGCGCTGGCCGACGCCGACAGCCTTGAAAGATTGAGTGCTTTCCGGAAGCCCGCGCGCCTTCTCGCGGCGGCACGGATCGGAAAAACGCGCCTGATCGACAATTTGCCGGTAGGTTGACCAACGCGGAAAGCCGCCGATTTCCGCGGCATTCACGCAATATCCACAAAAAATGCGATCGCCGTTAACGCTTTGTTGACCATAAACCGCAACTTTGACCCCGAATTCTCCATGTGGGGTGGAGGCAAAGGGGGTTATCATGGCGAACAGTCTGAAGTCTGCCCAATATCTGATCGAGAGCCGCTTGCTCGACGCCGCACGCGGCGATGCGGGCGCCTATTTCGATCTCGGTATCGCTTTTTCGACCGGCTCGGGTGGGGTCGATGTCGACCTGATCCAGGCGCATAAATGGTTCAACCTTGCCGCGCTCGGCGGCAATGTCGAAGGCCAGCAGTGCCGCGCCGACCTGTCGAGCGAAATGTCGCGCGATGAAATCGCCGAGGCGCAGCGTCAGGCGCGCGCCTGGCTCGACGAGACCGCCCGCCGTCCCGCTGCGCGGCGCTTCGCGGCCTGATTTCTTGGATTCACGCGAAGGCGCGAAGACGCGAAGAGGTCGCGCTGGCCGCGAAGCGGCTCTGTCTTACCGGCATTGCGGAAGGCCGCGCCATCACAGAGTAAATGGACCTGACGGTCCGAAGCCAATCTCTTCGCGCCTTCGCGCCTTCGCGTGAAATCATTTTCACCGGGCTGGCGGCTATTCCGCCCGCCGGAAGGGCATATGCCCTTCGAGCCATTCCATCTCCTGCGCTTCGGCCTGTCGCTCCCGCTCCAGAAACTCAGCGACCGCGCGGCGGAAGCTCGGATCGGCGATATAATGCGCCGACCAGGTCGCGACGGGGCCATAGCCGCGCGCGAGCTTGTGCCCGCCCTGCGCGCCCGCCTCGACGCGCGCTAGCCCGCGCTCGATCGCGATGTCGATCGCGCGGTAATAGCATAGCTCGAAATGCAGATAGGGAATCTCGGCGAGACATCCCCAGTAACGGCCATAGAGCGTGTCGGCGCCCAGGAAATGCAGCGCCCCGGCAACCGGCCGCTCTTCGGCGTCATAAGCGATCAGCAGAATGATCCGGTCCGCCATGTGTTCGCCCATCAGGTCGAACGCTTCGCGCGTGAGGTATGGACGCCCCCATTTGCGCGCGCCGGTGTCTTGATAGAAAAGCCACATCGCATCCCAATGCTCGGGACCGATCGCGTCGCCGGTCAGTTCCTCGACGCGCAAGCCCTCGACCGCGCGCAGCCGTTCCTTGCGAAGCTGCTTGCGCTTCTGCGAGTTCAGCGTGGCGAGGAAATCGTCGAAGCTGGCATAGCCTTGGTTCGCGAAATGAAACTGGATGTCGCGGCGCACGAGCCAGCCGGCTTCCTCGAAGATCGGCATCTGTTCGGGCGCGACGAAGGTCGCGTGCGCCGACGACAGGCCGTTCTGCCGCACGACGGCTTCGGCGGCGCGGAGCAGCAACAGCGCGTCGCCCTTGTCCTTCGCGAGCAGGCGCGGCCCCGGGACGGGCGTGAAGGGCGCGGCGATCTGCAGCTTGGGATAATAATCGCCCCCCGCGCGTGCCCAGGCATCGGCCCACGCATGGTCGAAGACATATTCGCCCTGGCTGTGCGATTTGAGGTAGGCGGGCGCGGCCGCAACCAGCGCGCCGCCGGCATCCTCGACGAGCAAGGGCGCGGCCTGCCAGCCGGTGCCCGGCCCGACGCTGCCTGATTGTTCGAGCAGCGACAGGAAGGCGTGGCTGACGAACGGATTGCCCCCATCGTGAAGCGCGTCCCACGCTGCCGCATCGATCGCGGCGACGCCGGTGCCGAGCGATATCGTTCGCGCGGGTGGGTCGGCTTCGGCCACGGCTTATGCCGGGCGCACCGCGACGATCGCGTCGGCTTCGACCGCCGCGCCGAGCGGCAGCACCGCGACGCCGACCGCGGCGCGCGCGTGGCGGCCGGCCTCGCCGAACAGCGTTTCGAACAGCTCCGACGCGCCATTGGCGACCTTCGCCTGATCGGTGAAGCCCGGCGCGCTGTTGACGAACACGCCGAGCTTGACGACGCGCTCGACGCGCGACCAGTCGCCGCCGAGTGCCTGCCCGATTTGTGCAACGAGCATCAGCGCGACGCGCTGCGCGGCATCCTGCCCGCCCGCGACGTCGACATCCTCGCCCAGACGGCCGGTGACGACCTGCCCGTCGCGGAACGGCAGCTGGCCGCTGACATAGAGCATGCCGTCCTGCTCGACGACGGGCACATAGGCGGCGACCGGCGCGGCGGGCTTGGGGAGTTCGAGGCCGAGGGCGGCGATTTTGGCGGCGATATCCATGGGCATGTTCCTTGATTAGACCGGTTCGCGGGCCGGGGCGGGGATGCTTTCGGCGAGGCGCGCCAATATCCAGTGCTGCGCCGCTTTCCAATCGTCGATTCGTGCATGGGCATAGGGCGAGGGCGCGATCTTGCCGGCGATCGCGGGCTCGCCGACGAGGTGGAGGCGCCACACATCGGGCGCGGCCTCCGCGACCGACTGGTGGTGCCCCGCGAGGTCGTCGATGAATACCGCGACCGAAGGCTGGTATTCTTCGATCAAACGGCGAACCGGCTCGCCCTTGCCGCCGCGGCTGCCGATCACGGGCGCGTGGAAGTCGTGGCGCGCAAGCTGTTCGATCCGCCCCTGCTGATGCTCGGGGCCGACGTTGGTGAGGACGACGATATCGGCCTCGGCGCCGATCGCCGCCATCGCGGCCAAGGCTCCGGGGATCGGATATTGGCGCACCATTTCCTTGCGGAAGAAACCGTCGAGCAGCGGCCATACCTCGGCAGCCTCCAATGGCGTGCCGCATTCCTTGCGCTTCAGCGCGTTGGCGAAGCTCGCATCCTCGATGCGGAAAATCACGCCATGTTCGGCGTCGACCCATTCGGCGAAGGGCACGACCATGTGCATCAGCACCTCGTCGCAATCGGTGATGACGAGCGGGCGGTTCATGCGGTCGTTCCTTCGGATGGCTGGCCCTCAAGTCTTTGGGCGGCGGCGGCGAGCGTGGCGGGCGGCACCTGCAACGCATCGGCGCACGCGACAAGATCATTCTCATGCGCGGTCAGAAAGGCGAGGATCGCCGCGAGCGTCGCCCGTTCGCCGAGCGAGGCCCGCAGCTCGCCCGGCGCAAGGCCGGTCAGACCGAGCAGCCTTTCGGCGCGCGGCTCGTCGCTCAAAATCCAGCCGAGCGCCTGGAGCGCCAGCGCGGCATCGCCATCGTTCAAGTCGTGTGTCCCTTCGTCGCGATGCAATTGTGTCGTGCGGCTGATTCGCCTAAACGGGCCGCGCAAGCAAGGTGGGGAACGGAACGCGCATGGGCAAGACCATCCTGGTCGTCGAGGATAATGAGCTCAACCTGCGCCTGTTTTGCGACCTGCTCAACGCCCATGGCTATAGTGCGCATCCGGTGCGCGACGGGCGCGACGCGCTGGCGAAGGCGCGCGAAGTGTCGCCCGACCTGATCATCATGGATATCCAGCTGCCCCATGTCAGCGGGCTCGAGTTGATCGGGCAGATGAAGGCCGACCTGACGTTGCGCGCCGTGCCGATCATGGCGGTCACCGCCTATGCGGGCAAGGGCGACGAGGAGCAGATCAAGGCCGCGGGCGCCGAAGCCTATGTCTCGAAACCGATTTCGGTGATCAAATTCATCGAAAGCGTCGGCGCGTTCGCTTAGGGCGGGTTCGACCGGAAGTGGCCTTAATCCTCCCTGTGGCGAAGCCATGGGGAGGTGGCAGCCCATAGGGCTGACGGAGGGGCTTTGGCGCTACCGTTGCTGCCCCTCCACCACTCGCTTTCAGCGAGCGGTCCCCCTCCCCATGGCTTCGCCACAGGGAGGATCGGCAATGTCCACTCACCACCCCAAAACTGCGTCTCTCTCCTCAGAGGAAAGGGCCTGCCGCGACAGTGCCCGGCCGCGGCAGGCCCTCCCTGTGCCCTCCCCGACTTTTGAGGAGGGGGAGAGCCGTTCAGAACTGGCCGCGCAGGGTCACGCCATAGGTGCGCGGCTCGCCGGGGAAGCCGACGAACAGCTGGTTCGCGGTCGCCGGAAAGCCGAGCGCCGCGGGCGCGGCGACCGAACGGAACGACCCCGACCCCTGCAACGGCATGTCGGCGCCGATCTGGTAATATCGCTTGTTGAACAGATTCTGTCCCCAAAGCTCGATCCCCCAGCGGCGGTCGCGCCCATAAAGGCCGATGCGGCCGTTGAAGACCGCAAAGCCGTCCTGCACCTTTTCGACGTCGAGGTCCGACCCGGTGTTGGTATCGCTCTGGAGCCGCGTGTCGAAATAGACGAGCGCGCTCAGCCCGCTGTCGCCGATCGGCGGCGTCCAGCTGACCCCCGCGGTCGCGACATATTTGGCGGCGTTCGACACCCCGCGCCCGGGCAGCTGGAACAGCACCGGCGACAGCGGCCGCCCGCCGCTGCCGACGAGGTTGCGGCGATAGAGGGTATCGACATAGGTCAGCCCCAAATTGACCGACAGATAGCGCGCGGGGCGCAGGAAGGTCTCGATCTCGAATCCCTTGGCGACGACCCCGGGCTTCAGCCGGTCGGACGCGCAGGCGCCCGTCGCGGCGCTGTTATCGATCGGTCCGGTCCCCAGATCGTCCTTGCACGCCTGGATGTTGGTGACCTCGAAATTGACGCCGTTGAAGGTGTTGAGCTGGTAATTGCTATATTCCTGCCAGAAGGCGGCGATATTGACGTCGATCCCGGGACCATCCCATTTGACGCCGAGTTCATAGGCGTCGACCTTCTCGCTCGCGAATTGCAGGTCGCTCGTTTCGGGCCGCGCGTTGCCCGGCGTGTTCGCCGGCCGCGCGAGTGCCGCGACGCAGGCGGCATCCTGTGCATCGGACCCCGCGGTCGTGCTGCACGGCCGGTCGAGCGCCGAATAGTCGAGGTTGAAGCCGCCCGCCTTGTAGCCCTTCGACGCCGATGCGTAGACGAGCCATTCGGGCGCCGGCTTCCAGCTCAGCACCGCGGTGCCCGTCCACTGGCCCTCGCTGAACTTCGTCCCGGGCGCGCCGGCGACGATGTCGGGCGCGGTGCCGTTGATCACGCAGGCGAGGCTCGCGAGTGCCTGTAGCGGCGAATTGACGATCGCGGGGCACAGCGTGTTGGTGAAATTGGCGTCGCCGGACAGCGTCTTCTTTTCGTGCGTGTAGCGCGCGCCGACGGTCAGCGTCAGCGTATCCTCGACGATGTCGAAGCTGTTGTGGGTGAAGATCGCATAGTTGGTGCTGCGCTGCGCAAAGGTCGATCCATTGTTTCCGGTGCCGTTCAGCGGCGCGGCGCCGAGCAGCGCGGCGATGCCCTGGAAGCCCGGAAAGCTCGCCGCGGGCAGGTTCGAACAGGTCGCTGATGCGGGGTTGAGGAGCGCGGGGGCGAGCGCCGCCGCCGCGAGGCAATTGGCATAACGCTGATAGTCGGCGCCATAGACGATGTCGTCATCGACATCGAGCTTCTCGTTCGCATAATAGCCGCCGACGAGCCAGTCGAGCCGGCCGCCGAACGCTTCGCCCTGCAAGCGCAGCTCCTGCGTGAACAGCCGGAACCGGCGGTCGAGGTCGGTGCGCCGCAAGATGTCGAGCGCGTTGAAATCCGAATCCTGGCCCTGTGCATTCTTGTAGTCGCGATAGGCGGTGATCGAGGTCAGCGTCGCGCCGCCGAAATCCCAGTCGAGCTCGCCCGACACCCCCCAATCCTTGGTGTCCGACCGATAGTCGACGCCGGGGGTGGTCGACTGGCGGCGGATGAAACTGGCGCCCGCCGGCGCGACCTGGTGGTTGGCGCCGAGGAACTGGAGCAGCGGCAGCAGCGTGTTCGGCGACGCCACCGGAAAGCCGTCGGGCCCGCGCGTCAGGCTGCGCACGGGGTTCAGCAGCACGCCGCCGCAGCAATTCTCTTCGCGCTTCGAATAGTCCGCGATCAGCCGCAGCGTGATATTTTCGACGGGTTCGAGCAGCAGCTGACCTTTTACCAGCCAGCGGTCGCGGTCGTTGATGTCGGGCTCGCCGGGGGTCGCATTGTCGATGAAGCCGTCGCGCCGCTGCCAGACGCCGTCGAGCCGCACCGCCGCCTTGTCGCCCAGCGGCGCGTTGATCATGCCATCGACGCGCCAATAATCATAATTGCCGTAGGACGCGGACCCCTTACCCGCGAAGGCGCCGAGCTCGGGTCCCTTGGTGACGATGTTGATCAGCCCTGCGGTCGAGTTGCGGCCGAAGAGCGTGCCTTGCGGTCCGCGCAGCACCTCGACGCGCTCGATATCGCCAAGCTCGGACAGGCCGACGCCCGTCCGGCTGCGATAGACGCCGTCGATGAACAGGCCGACCGAGGATTCGAGGCCCGGATTCTCGCCGACCGTGCCGATGCCGCGGATGCGCGCGGTGAAATTGACCTCGCTCGTCGCGCCCGAGACGAGCAGCGACGGTGCGACCTGTCCGAGCGCGCGCACGTCGGTCGCGCCCGTCTTTTCGAGCGTGTCGCCGGTGACCGCGGAGACCGCGATCGGCACGTCGGACAACGCCTCGCTGCGCCGCGTCGCGGTGACGATGATCGTGCTGTCGTCGGGCTCGGCGCCCGCGTCCTGCGCCATGGCGGGCATGGCGACAAGGCCGAGCGAAAGCGACAGGCCCGCGGCGCTGGCTCGCAGCAGCCCGACGGCGCGGCGGCAATGGTTCTTCATGGAAATACCCTCCTCTCACGATCGGTCGTCGGTGCGGGGAGAGAGTTTCTATTTATGACGAAAGCGTATCACGACTTGCCCGCGCCATGCCAGCGCGGCGCGCTGCCGTAAGGTCATTCCGCGCGGCGCGCGACTTTTGTGTCACAGCTGTCAGATGTGACGGGTTGACGGGTCCGGGCAAGGAAAAGGGGGCGAAGCCACCGGCCCCGCCCCCCTCGAAATTCACCCGATCGACGCGATCAGAATTTGCCGCGCAGCGTCACGCCATAGGTCCGCGGTTCGGCCAGGAACTGCGAGAAGATTTGACGGCCGCCCGGATATTGCGGGTCGGCGAACGCGGCGCCGGCCGAGGTCGCGCCTTCCTGGAACGGCGAGTTGAACGCGACCTGGGCATATTGCTTGTTGAAGATATTCTGCGCCCAGAGTTCGATGCCCCATTTCTCGTCGGGTCCGCGCACGCCGAGGCGCGCGTTGAACAGCGCATAGCCGTCCTGCGCCTTTTGCGGGAACAGGTCCGACCCGGTGTTGTAATCGCTGGTCATGCGGCCATCGATATAGACGAGACCGGTCAACCCGCTGCTGCCGATGTCGGGGGTCCAGGCGATGCTGCCGGTCGCGACCAGTTCGGGCGCGTTCGACAGATTGTCGCCGGGCAGCAGGCGCAGCGCCTGATCGAGCGGTGCGCCCGAATCATTGCCGACCAGCTGACCGCGATATTTGGTCTTCGCATAGGTCAGGCCGGCGGTCATGCGGAAGCTGCGCGCCGGAACGAGCGAGGCTTCGAGTTCGAAGCCTTGCGAGCGCACACCATGGCTGACGTCGTCGGTGGGGCAGGCGCCGGTGGTCGCCGCGGCGGCGTTATAGTTCGGCGCCCCGGTGAACTTGCTCTGGTCGCGGTCGCCACCGGCGAGGTCGCTGTCGCAGCCGTTGACGTTCTGGACGAGGAAGACGGTGCCGTTGAACGTGTTGAGCTGGAAGCTCGAGAAATCCGACCGGAAGAAGGTGAGGCCGAGGCCGAACGGGCCGGTCGAATATTTGGCGCCGATTTCATAGCTGTCGACCGTTTCGGGATCGAACTGCAGATTGCCGACCAGCGCCTGCGCGCCGCCGACCGCCGCGAAGGGCAGGATCGGCGATTTCAGCGCCGACCGGTCGAGGTTGAAGCCGCCCGCCTTATAGCCGCGCGAATAGCTCGCATAGACCATCAGGTCGTCGACCGGCTTGTACGACAGGATCGCGGTGCCGGTGAACTCGTCCTCGCTCCTCTTGTCGTTGATCGACACGCCATTGAGCTCGGCGGTCGAATTGCCCTGGCAGGCCAGGCCGATCAGCCCGCCCGCGACGGCGCGCGCTAGATTGTCGGCGGTGCCGGGAATTTCCGGCTGGGCGGCATCGTCGAGGACGAGGCCCTGGACCGTGGTGCAGACCGTGTTGTCGTTGGTGAAGCTCGCCGAGAATTTCTTCTTATCGTTGGTGTAACGGAGCCCGAAGGTGAAATCGAGCTTGTCGGTGATGTGGAAGATATTGTGCGTGAAAAGCGCCCAATTCTCGCCGTCCTGGCGATAGACGTCGTTGATGCTGCCAAGGTCGCTCAGCCCGTCGAGCGCGGTCAGCGCGGCGAGGATGTCGGGACCCGAAGCGCCGTTCGCTGCGGTGATCGTCGCCGGCCCCACGCCGGGAACGACGCACAACGGGTTGGTCGGCGAATAGAGGCCCGCGAGCGGGGTTGCCGTGACGAGTCGGCACGCCGCGAAACGGCCATATTCCTCGCCGAAGCGGAGATTGTCGCGCACGCGCAGCTTTTCATTGGCGTAAAAGCCGCCGACGAGCCAGTCGAGCTTGCCGTCGAAGGCTTCGCCCTGCAGGCGCAATTCCTGCGTGAAGGTGTGGAACTGGCGATAGGCGTCGGCGTCGGGCGCGCGATAGAGGATGTCGACCGCGCCATAGTCGAGGTCGCCCGCCTGGCTCGACCGATATTCGCGGTAGGCGGTGATCGAGGTCAGCGTCGCGCCGCCGAAATCATAATCGATCTGGCCCGAGAAGCCGTAATCTTTCGTCTTGCCGGCGAAGCTGCGGCCCGGAGTGACCGAAAGGTCGCGGCTATAACCCTGGTTGAAGGCCGAAAGCGGCTGGCCGAGGTCGGTGAGTATGCGGATGATATTGTTCGACGTCGGCGTCGCGGCTCCCGTCGGGCTCGGGGTGTTGAGATCGCCGATATAGGAATTGACCGACGGGCCGACATAGGTGGCGCCGCAGCATTCCTCTTCGCGCGATGTATAATCGGCGATCAGGCGGACCGACAGCGCGTCGGTCGGTTCGAACAGCAGCTGGCCGCGAAGGAAATAGCGGTCGCGGTTGTTGATGTCGCGGTCGTTGTTCACATCGTGCAGGAAGCCGTCGCGCTTGACCCATACGCCGTCGATGCGCGCGGCGAGCGTGTCGCTGATCGGGCCGGTGACGCTGCCGCCGAGGCGCCAATAATCATAATTGCCATAGGTGATCTCACCCGTGGCGCCGAACTGGAAATCGGGCTTTTTCGAATAGATGCTGATCAGGCCCGCCGACGAGTTGCGGCCGCCAAGCGTGCCCTGCGGGCCGCGCTGCACTTCGATGCGGTCGATCTCGCCCAGCTCGTTGAGGCCGATGCCCGAACGCGAGCGGTATACGCCGTCGATGAACACCGGGACCGAGCTTTCGAGGCCCGGGTTGTCGCCGACGGTGCCGATGCCGCGGATACGCGCCGAACCATTGGCTTCCGAACCGGTCGACGAAACGAGCAGCGACGGGGCGAGCTGGTTCAGTTGGCGAATGTCGTTCGCGCCGCTGTTTTGCAGCGTTTCGGCGCTCACCGCCGAAATCGCGACCGGCACGTCGGACAGAAGCTGCGAACGGCCCTGCGCGGTGACGATGATCGGCGTATTGTCGCTGTCGTCGGTCGCCGTGTCGGCCGGTGCATCCTGCGCGAAAGCCGGGGCTGCGACCGCCGCCATCGCGATCGAGACGCCGAGCGCGCTCGTGCGAAGAAAACGGGCAGCACGAAGGGAAGATGATTTCATATCGGGCACTCCTCTCAACATTTCATTATTTTTGTTGCCGGGGGAGCATAACTCAATTGCGCGTCCGATCCAGCCGGAGGCGCCGATTTGCGTCATTTTTGGGAAAGTGATGCTTTTCGGTCACAGGCGGAAAAGCGCCTGTTCGACGGGGCTTAGGTTCCCGTCCGGTGAAGGAGGCGGCTTGCCGTAGCGTCAT
>Ga0307414_10001895_pt1 | contig 10811 bp, 9 predicted proteins | sample DK1Ometagenome_FD_203804 | JGI IMG/M metagenome (GOLD analysis project Ga0307414, IMG submission 203804) | Maize rhizosphere microbial communities from greenhouse at UC Davis, California, United States - DK15-O-3 | ecosystem: Host-associated > Plants > Roots > Rhizosphere > Soil | place: USA...
GGACTGCTGCTTCGCGCTGGTCGCTCACTCGATATCCGCGCGCCCAGTCTTTACGAATTGCTCGTGCCAAACCTGACCAATGTCCAGAATATCGGCTTTAGAGGTGTGACAGCATCGGGCGTCCTCGTCGGCAGCGGCGGCAACCGGAATCTAAAGCCCGAAAAGGCGCATACGACGACGGCCGGCTTCACCCTGCGTCCAGCTGCATTGCCAGGGTTCGGATTCAGTGCGGACTATTTCGACATTGATCTGAAGGGCGTCATTCAAGGTGTCGGCGGCCAGAATGTCGCAACATTCTGCGAGCAGGGCGTCACCGACTTCTGCAACCTGATGACATTCAACAGCGGAGGGACGCTGCTCGCCATTTCCAACAGCTTGCTCAATCTTGCTTCGCTAAAAACCAACGGCGTGGACATGACCGCAAGCTACGATGGAACTTTGGGCGAGGATCGTTGGTCGGTGCGTCTCAACGCAACCTACACAGATCGTCTGGTTACGACCATTCCGACCCCGAGCGGCGTGCCGACGATCCAGGACAATGCGGGTAGTGTCGGCCAAAATGGCTTCCCGCACTGGAAGGGCAATTTGCAGGTCACTTACATGCATGGACCGCTCACCATTTCGCCAAACATCCGCTATGTTGGCCCAGGAAAGCTCTCCACCATCTTGCGTGAAGAGGCGACTGCAACGTCTCCAATCGAGATATTGAGCGCTCAGAATCGCATCGGAGCCTATTATGTCGTAGGCTTGTCTGCATCGCTCGATGTGCTGCCCGATGATCGCTTCCAGCTCTTCGGCGTGGTCGACAATCTCTTTGATCGAGATCCTAAAATCGTCGCGAATACATTCGGTGTGCCGCAAACGAACGGCGGACTTTACGATTTTATCGGCCGCTACTTCCGTGTGGGCGTGCGCGCCAAGTTTTGAAAATCAATGCCTTGCATCCGGGCGCGTTGCTGCCGCCCGGATGCCAGTCTTACAAATGGTGAGGTTCACAATGACCCGTTCAAAACGCCTGATTGCCCTAGCGCTGTCCAGCCTGCTGACTGGCACAGCCGTTGAGGCGCAGACCTCGCCTAAGCCTGCGCCGCTTTCGGCAGCGGCCTATCCATTCCCATCCTTTGGCAACCCCCTGGGGCTGAGCGCGCACCATCTCACCATGTCCGTGGAAAATGTAGATCGGGCGGTTGAGTGGTATCGCGCCAATCTCGGGTTCGAAGTGCAGCAAAAAGGCATGTTGGGCACAGGCGACAATCAGACGCCTTTCGCGGAAATGCGCATCGCGACATTCGGCGTCGCTTTCATTCAGGCTCGGGCCGGGGCTGCGCGTGCGGAGCCCGGCAAGGCGACTGTGCCCAGGATCGTGCACATGGTTTTCGGCGTCGCTGATCCGCAGGCTTTGTTCGATCTTCTCAAGAGCCGCGGGGTCGATGTCTCTGTTCGTCCCGCTCAGAAAACGACGCCGATCAGCATGTTCCAGTTTCACGACAGTGAAGGCAATGAAATCGAGATCATGGCGGCCAGCGCGCCCTGATCGCACACACATACCGAACGCTGGACCTTTCAGCCCTGCCTCGCACATGCCAGGAGACTTAGAATCCCTTCCGAAAGCCTCACCATTGCTGACCCGTTACCGGCGGAACGGGCATCAGCGCGCTTTGGCGCAGGGCAGGGGAGCCTGATGTGACGAACATAGCTAAGAGACATGAGCCAATTCGCCTTGCTATGATTGGCGGCGGTCCGGGCGCTTTCATTGGGCCGGTGCACCGCATAGCAGCCCAGCTCGATGGCGAATTCAAGCTCGTCGCTGGCACCTTTTCGAGCGATCCCCAGCGATCATTACAGGCAGGGCTCTCCTATGGGATCGAGTGCGACCGCGCTTACGGAGATGTTGAATCATTGATCGCTGGTGAGCGCTCGCGGCCAGACGGTGCCGAGCTGATCGCGATTGTGACGCCTAACCATCTCCATTTTTCAGCCGCGCGGGCGGCGTTGGACGCGGACTTCTCCGTCATGAGCGACAAGCCTGCGACCGCGACATTGGCGCAAGCGCTGGAACTGCGCGACATCGTGGCGCGAGCCAGCGGCGTGTACGGGCTAACCTATACCTACACCGGCTACCCCCTGGTCCGCGAAGCACGCGCGCGCATCGCGGCTGGCGAGATTGGTGTGCTGCGCAAGGTCGTGGTGGAATATTTCCAAGGCTGGCTTGCCGGCGCGCCGGAGCAGGCTGGCAACAAGCAAGCCGCCTGGCGGGTCGATCCGGCCCGGGCTGGCATGGGTGGCTGCATCGGCGACATCGGTGTCCACGCGTTCAATCTCGCTGAATTCATCACAGGTCATCAGATCATCGAGATCAACCCGCAGCTTGACGTGATGGTCAAAGGGCGCAGCATTGATGATGACTGCACCATTCTCACCCGCTATGATAATGGCGCGACGGGCTACATCGCCGCCTCGCAAGTGGCGACCGGCGAGCGCAATGGCCTCACAATCAGGATCTATGGTGAAAGCGGGGCGATCGCCTGGCGACAGGAGCGCGCCGATCGCCTTGTCCTGACCGCCGAGGACGGGACGCAGACCATCTTATGGGGCGGGACGGACGCACTTGGACCGTCGGCAGGCGAGGCGTCCCGGCTGCCGTCTGGCCATCCCGAAGGCTATTTCGAAGCGTTTGCCAATCTCTACCGGGATATGGCGCGCAAACTTCGCGGCGGCGATGCCCCGCTCTTGCCGACGATACAGGAGGGCGTACGCTCGATGGCGTTCGTCGCCACCTCGGTCGAGCGCAATGGCGGCGGTTGGACCAGTCTGCAGATTTGAAGGGTTTCTATGCGAACGATCAAGGGTCCCGGCATCTATCTGGCGCAGTTTGTCGGCGATGATGCGCCGTTCAATACGCTGTCATCGATCGCCGATTGGGTCGCGTCGCTCGGCTATAAAGGCGTGCAGATCCCCACTTGGGATGCGCGTCTGTTTGATCTCAAGCTGGCGGCGGAAAGCAGCACTTACTGCGATGAGGTGACGGGCCTCCTTGCGGATAAGGGGCTGACGATCACCGAGCTTTCGACACATCTGCAGGGGCAGCTGATTGCCGTGCATCCCGCCTATGATGCGCAATTCGATGCCTTTGCCGTGCCGGAGGTCCAAAACAACCCGCAAGCGCGGCAGGTCTGGGCGACTGAGCAATTGCGCTTGGCGGCGCGCGCGAGCCGCAATTTCGGCCTTTCGGCTCATGCGACATTTTCCGGTTCACTTGCCTGGCCTTATTTCTATCCGTGGCCACCGCGGCCAGCAGGGCTGATCGAAGAAGCCTTTGACGAGCTCGCCCGACGGTGGCGTCCGATCCTCGATCAGTTCGATGAGAATGGTGTTGATCTGGCTTATGAGATCCATCCGGGGGAAGATCTTCACGATGGTGCTACGTTTGAGATGTTCCTTGATAGGCTCGGTGGGCATCGCCGCGCCAACATCCTTTACGATCCGAGCCATTTTGTGCTGCAACAGCTGGATTATCTCGCCTTTATCGATATTTATCACGAGCGGATCAAATGCTTCCACGTCAAGGATGCGGAATTTCGCCCGAGCGGACGCGTCGGCATTTATGGCGGCTATCAACCCTGGATCGACCGCCCCGGGCGCTTTCGTTCTCTAGGTGATGGTCAGGTCGATTTCGCGCAGATATTCTCGAAGATGGCGCAATATGATTTTCCCGGCTGGGCGGTGCTGGAATGGGAATGTGCGATCAAGCATCCCGAAGACGGGGCCCGCGAGGGAGCGCAGTTCATCAAGCGTCACATCATCCGCGTTACAGACCGCGCCTTCGATGATTTCGCAGGCAAGGTCACTGATCTTGACTGAGATTGCAGCGTGTCACTCAGCTAATGTGCCGGGACGAACCAAATTGTCTGCTCGAGCGGCTGCGCCAAGATTCGCGATCGTTCTAACAGGCTGAAATCTATTATTTGAGGACTCGTTGAAAACGATTACCTAGACGTCACGATGGTCTTTACAGGGTGGATGTAATCCATTACTGAAAGGCGAATTCACCAGACGGCAGCAGACCAGTCAATCAGAGGGGATGTCATGGCAGATAATATCGACAATCGGATCGCCGCCGCCTTGAACCGCCGCCATTTCCTGGCCGGGGTGACTGGCGCAGGGATTGCGTCTTCGCTGCTCGGCCCGGCTGCCTTTGCCCAGTCGACCAGCGCAGCCCCCGCAATGGGGCGCGGAACGACAAGCGCGCCGATCCGGATCGGCATGTTGGGTACGGGGTTCGTCACGCAGATGGCGATGATCAATCCTGCAAAACAAGTGCCCGAGGTGAAGGTGGAGGCTGCAGGCTCCCGCTCAGCCGAACGCGGTCGCGCGTTTGCCGACAAGAACGGCATTCCCCGCTCGCTCGACTATGAAGCGCTGATCAACGATCCCGACATTGATGTGGTCTACATCGCGCTGCCGATTGCGCTCCATGCCGAATGGGCCATCCGCGCGCTGGAAGCGGGCAAGCATGTCCTTTGCGAAAAGAGCATGACTGCGAATGGCGACGAAGCCGCCAAGGTCGCCGCAGCTGTGCGGAAGAGTGGCCGCGTCTTCATGGAAGGCTACCACTTCCCTTATCATCCCTTTTGGCAGCGTGTCCGCGACCTGCTGCACACGCGCGCGATCGGCTCGATCAAGTCGGTGGAGGCGACGTTCGATGCTGCGCCCATGAAGCTGACCCAGTCTGATAATTTTCGCGCTAATTTCGACGTTGGCGGCGGCGCATTGCTCGATGCCGGATGCTATCCGCTCTACGCGCTGTGCGATATTCTCGGCGACTACCAGAAAGTTGTGTCCGCGAAAGCGGAGGTTTTCCCGACCGACAAGAAGGTTGATCTGTCGATGGCCGCGACACTGACATTTGCAGGCGGCGTCCAAGGCAAGCTTCACACCGATTGGCGGTCCACCAACCCCAAGAGCCAGGTCGTCGTGCATGGCACTGCCGGCATGCTGACGGTCGACAAATTCTTCATGCCGCACCAGGGCGCCTCGCTGGTTATGGATTGGGACGGTCGTCGTTACACCGAGACTGTGACGGATCGCACGCCCACCTTCGTTTATCAGCTGCGCGAGCTGGCGCGCTGCATCCGTGATGGCGCGCCAGTGCTGACCTCCGCCGACAACGGTACGCGGCTGATGCGCGCAGCCGATGCCATTTACGTCAAAGCCGGATTGCCGATCCGCGGCAAAGCTTGATCTGGGACGTCGGCAATAGAGGCGAGGAGGGGTTCAGATGAAAAAAACCATAGCTAGCGGCCTGTCGCGTGGTCTTCGCGCAATGGCGCCTGCATTGGGGATGATGGCGGCGACAGCATTGGTCTCTATTTCCGGAGCAACGGCAGCCTCGGCGCAGGAGGCCGCCCAGCCGCGCTTCAAGCTGGCCATTGTTGGCCTTGCACATGGGCATTCGTTCATCGAGTTTCGCACATTGGCGAAGAAAACCGCCGTCGAGGTCGTCGCAATTTCTGATGTCGATCCGGCTCTGCGTGAGCAGGTTGCGGCGTTGTTTCCGAGCGCAAAAATATATGACAACCATCGCCAGCTGTTGGATGAGGTGAAACCTGACGGCGTTTGGTCGTTCGACGATAATAGTCAGCATCTGGCGGTCACGCGGCTATGCGCCGAGCGCGGCATTTCGGTTATGTTCGAGAAGCCGATGGCGACCAACTATGCCGACGCCGTTGCAATGCGCGATATCGCAAAGAAGCATGGCATTCAGATCGTGATCAACTCCCAGCCGCCCTGGCTGCGCGCCAACCACACGGCAGAGCAATTGGCCAAATCTGGCGAGCTCGGCAAGGTCTGGCGCGTTCACACCGTGAGCGGCCATAATGGACCGGGGCCGGGCACATCAGGCCGCATGGTCAACTCTGCCTTCTGGTCGATGCTCAATGACGACAAGCGGGGCGGCGGCGTGTTGCTGGACTTCGGTCCTTATGGCGCCGCTTGGGTGCGGCTGCACCTCGGCCTCCCGGAGACCGTCTACGCCGTGCGCACGCATACGCGGCAAGACGTCTACAAGGTGCCCACGACCACCACAATCATCGCCTCTTATCCCGATCATCGGATTGGCATTATCGAGGCGTCCTGGGACCTGCCGCGCAACATCGAACAGGTCGAGATTTTCGGCGACGAGGGCAGCGTGGACCTGGTGTCCAATTCAGGCAATCAGCTGATCCGCCTGGAAGCATGGAAAGGCACAGAGAAGCGCGATGTGACTCCCGCAGTGCTCGATCCGAAATGGTCTGATGCACCGACCTATTTCGCGACCGCCGTCCGGCAGAAGAAGGTGGACGAGTTTCTGAGTCCAGCCTTCCACGCCGATGTCATGGCCATATTGGAGGCGGCCAAACGATCGGCCGACACCGGAAAGCCAGTGGCTCTCAAGACGGTCATGCGCCGATAAATCGCGCCTCGTCGAAAATCAACAAGGCCCATGTCGCAAGCGATGTGAGCACCTCTGCCCTTAAGTGAGAGTGACAAGGCTATGGTCAGCGAAAAAAGCAGGTTGAATATCTTTGGAGCGGCCACACGCATCCAGCCGAGCGAGCAGCGTGCTGCCCTGCTTTCCTTTGCCTTCCTGTTCCTGGTCATGTTCAGCTATCAGGTGCTCAAGCCGATCCGCGATGCAATGGGCACGGTCTATGGCGTCGACAAGCTGGAACATCTGTTCACGGCGACCTTCGTCGGCACGTTGCTGGTCGCACCCATCTATGCGTGGATCGCGTCGAGGGTGAAGCTGCAGACATTGCTGCCGGGTGTCTATGGCTTCCTCGTTATCAACATTCTGATCTTCTATGCCCTGTTTGAGGCTGATCCGGAAAGTCGCATGCTGGCGGCTGCCTTCTATGTCTGGCTGTCTGTCGCCAACATGTTCGTGATCTCGGTTTTCTGGAGCTTCATGTCCGATGTGTGGGCAAAGGATCAGTCGAAGCGACTGTTCGGATTCATCGCGGCTGGCGGCAGCGTCGGTGCAGCCGTCGGACCAGCCATTACGGCTTCCGTCGTGACCATTGTCGGCACTGGTTCGATGATGCTGCTGTCGGCGCTGGGCTTTGGTATAACGATCTTCCTCACGCGGCTGTTGATGCGCGAGAAGGCTGCTCATGGTCCAAACGATGCTGGCAAACAGGCGACGACGCTAAACCGGCGCCTCGGCGCCAATCCTTTTGCTGGTTTTTCGCTGATTCTAAAGTCGCCCTATCTGCTGCTGATCGGGGTGTTCATTCTATTTATGACCTGGATTTCGACGATCGTCTATTTCCAGCAGTCCGAATTCATCTCCAAGGCGTTCGCGAGCAAAGAGGAGCGGACGCAGGCCTTTGCCGTCGTCGAGTTAATCGTGAATGTCGGCGCAATCGCTATTCAGTTGTTCGGCACTAGCCGACTGGTCAGCCGCTTCGGTGTTACGGCAGGTCTTTTGTTCAACCCTATCCTAATGTGCCTCGCCTTCATCGCCGTCGCCTTCTCGCCCGTCCTGCTGGTGTTGATGTCAGTCCAGGTCATTCGCCGCATCTCCGAATATGCGATTGCGAGGCCGAGCCGCGAAATGCTGTTCACGGTTGTCGATCAGGAGCAGAAATACAAAGCGAAGAGCGTTATCGACACCGTCATCTATCGCTTCGGCGATCTGAGTGCGGCGTGGGCGCAGGCGGGGCTGGCCTCAATCGGCTGGGGCGTCGCTGCAGTAGCCCTGCTGGGCGCCGCCGTAGCCGCGATCTGGAGCACCGTCGCATTCGCGCTCGGCCGTCGATTTGAGCGGATCCGCTCTGACCAGACCGATACGGCACACGTGAAATAGTCGGTGGGTGAAGCGGCGCTGGAGTTCTGCTCAGATATGCGAACCCTCGGTCTAAAGGGTCTACGCGTTGTGGGCAGTCCTCTGACGCTTTCACCGCTCGCCGCGATGGGGCGAGACGCATCTGGTCAATGTCGGCCGCTGTATAAACTGCCTCTCCACCACGCCAGAAGATTGGGTCGACTGTGCTGATGGTCCCAGCCGACAGAGACATGGACGGACCCCATCAGATGCGCTCGCGCCATGTCAGGTCTGGCCATTCCACGCCGCGCGACATCTTGCTGGCCGCGATCATCGGGGGCGCGCAATTCATCCAGATGCTCGACTCCACCGTCATGATCAACGCGCTGCCCTCAATAGCGCGGTCGCTCGGTCACAATGCTGTGTCGCTGAACCTGGCGATTACCGCCTACCTTGTCTGTTCGGCGATTTTTCTTCCAGTCGGCACATGGGTCGCCGATCGGTTCGGGACGCTGACGGTTTTCCGCAGTGCAATTGGGTGCTTCGCGATCGCGTCGATCATATGTGGCATGGCTGAATCTCTGACAACCTTGGTCGTCGCGCGCGCATTTCAGGGGGCTGCGGGCGCGATGATGCTTCCGGTCGGTCGCCTCATTCTCCTCAAGAGCGTACCCAAGGATCGGCTGGTGGAAGCGCTGGCAGTCCAGCAGATGCCGGCACTGCTCGGCCCCTTGGTGGGCCTTCTGGTCGGCGGACTGATTATAACCTATGCGAGCTGGCGCCTGATCTTTTTCATCAATCTGCCGATCGCGCTCTTGGGTATCGTGCTTGCCACCCGCTATATTCCTAATATCAAAGATGAGCACCGCAGCCGGTTTGACTGGGGGAGCTTTCTGCTATCGGCAGTCGGACTGGGCGCTGTCACACTCGCACTGGACGGCCTGGGACCGCGGCTTCTCTCACTCCCCATCGCATTGTCGCTTCTCGCACTGGGGGCGGGAGTATTGATCGTCCTTGTTGTGCGCCTGTGTCGGGCTAAGGCGGGCCTGCTGGATCTGTCGCTCTTCCGCTTGCGGACATTCCGATCGGCCATGACAGGCGGGCTGCTGTCTCGCGCCCAGAATGGTGCGGCTCCTTTCCTCCTCGTCCTGCTTCTACAATCCAGCTTTGGATTGACCCCATTGCATGCAAGTCTGATCATCTGCGCGAGCGCGATCGGAGCGTTGACGATGCGATCCGGGGCGCCCTGGCTACTCCGCCGTTTCGGCTTTCGGACCGTGCTGATCGCCAGCACTGTGCTGACGTCATGCACTTTCGCAGCTTATGCGCTCTGCGCGGTCGGATCTTCCTTATATGGCATCACCCTGGCTCTGCTGATCGGTGGATTTGTAAGGGCGCTACAATTCACAGCGCTTAATGGGTTGGCTTATTCTGAAGTCAGCCCGGCCAAGCACAGCCATGCCACCGCGCTCGCGGCGACGCTGCAGCAAATGGCGCAGGCAGGTGGCGTCGGCTTGTGCGCCATAATCCTCCAAGTCTCCGCAGCCAGCGCAGGTCATGAGGGCTTCACCAGTCGTGACATCGCCACAGCGCTCCTTTTCCTCGGAGTGATTACTGGGTCAGCCATATTTTTCTTCGTGGGTCTCAAGCGCGATGCCGGAGCAACGATGTTCTCTTCCCGCGTTCGACTGCCAGTGAGTGAAGGGGAAGAGATCTTGTGAGACTTTGTGCTCAAGCGTTCTATCGAGCTGGCAGAACTTGCTGGTCGTAAAAGGTGCGGATGTTCTGAACAAAAGGCTTCGCAACGTCGCCAGCCTCAATCGTCCAGGAGCGCTCCGAGCCAACAACCTTGATTGCCACGCTCTTCGCGTGCGCAAGTGCTTCGATGTCATCGCGCGTAAGCGTGATCATGCCAGTCTCATCAATGTCGGATGATGCCGACCGGTCGATACTGTTGTAAAAGATACGATCTTCAAAGTGCTGTTCACTGGCTTGGACACGGGCAGTGATGAGCCGGTTGTCGTCGACAAGAAAACTCACATTTGCGATTTTGCCAAGACGATTGGGCGCTCCATAGGTCGTGTCGTGCATGGTGCTATTGCGGACGGCGAAGCCCAGTTGCACAATTGCTCCATCGGATCGTGACTTTATGACCAGCGGATCAAGATACAGGCCGTAAGAGCCCATATAGATTCCCCCGACCGGTGACTTCTTTGTGACCCGGTTGTTCTGCCCGAAGGTCATCGTGGTGGGCGCGTTGGAAAAGCGATCATCGCTTTGCACAATCTTAAATTTGCCGGGACCGAACAAACTCTGAGCAGCAGCTGGCGAGCCAACATGAAGAAGGGCAAGCATCGTCATCGCGACACATGCGCGCAATTTAGCCGACGTCATATTCGCGCACTCCATGCTGACGGCGGGCAGCTTCGACGCGCAGGCGTAGCTCCTCACGAATTTCGCGCGCTTGCTCGACATTGGCGATGGTGAAGGACGTCCGTCGTCCATGCGAGGACCCCGTTGAATCTGAAGACAGGATCGCAAGGTCGCCATTGCCGAAAAATTGTTGGATGATCGAAAAGCTCGCTCGGATGTCCTTTACCCGGTAAAGTTCGATCTCCTCTTCGTTCCGCATGAAGATCCCCTGGCGCATGTGTAGCCGGTCGCCTTCCAACGCAAAACGAGTGGTGATGTTGGAGAGGTATCGCAGCGCCAGAAAGGGCAGGGTGGCAAACGCTGCCATGCCTGCTGTTGCCACCGTAACCGCGATGAGCAGCCAGCCCGTTCCCGATTTAAACAAAAAGGCCCGCGTGGAGGGTCTAAATTCGATTGCCTCTCCCGATATTTCGCGGCCGGCGGCAAGTACGGCTCCTGTCACTATCATTCTCCCTTTCTAGGCCGGATCGACATTCAGCGTAGCCAGACCATGGCAGCGGCGAGATGGACGAAGCCGGTGAAGTGGATGATGCGGCGATCATAGCGGGTTGCGAAGCGCCTGAAATGCTTCATG
>Ga0307414_10001897_pt1 | contig 10808 bp, 5 predicted proteins | sample DK1Ometagenome_FD_203804 | JGI IMG/M metagenome (GOLD analysis project Ga0307414, IMG submission 203804) | Maize rhizosphere microbial communities from greenhouse at UC Davis, California, United States - DK15-O-3 | ecosystem: Host-associated > Plants > Roots > Rhizosphere > Soil | place: USA...
CCAATTTTGCAGAGTGTAAGCCCACGACGACAATTTTTTGCTAATATCCACAGGAAGAAATATAATTTTGACATTTGCATTTCTCCAAAATAATAAACTAATATTGAGTTAAAATCAAGCAGAAACATAAGATAAATTTTACTCCATACGAAATACAAAAAATAACATATGACTCGATTTCGTCTTTTCTGGCATCAAGTTTTGAACAAAATTGGAGGTCGTTGAACCAATCCAAAAAATTCCAATCTCAAAAAATTCAGGAAGGCTAATAGATGATTACACTTAAAATTGACCAACAAAAGTTTAGCTATTTAAACATTAAATCTCCCAAAACCACCTCCCACCCTTACCAAAAAAGCCTATAGTCTAAGCACACCACCAATACCTTATTTGTTAACTGTTCAAAGGAAAATCACCCCAAAATTCTCATCCGAGAATTGAAATTCCATTGTTATACTTGCCAGACTTATTGCAACCAGTTCTGGGACAACCCCGGATTGAAATAACACCCTATTTCAAACATAGAGCTGAATTTCGCATGCCATAACCACTTGGCTCATCAGTTACTAATGCACTTCCTCAAAGTCACGATCCGCTTATTTAGCGCCCTGCCTTGCCGAATAGGTATGTATAAGAATTAATCAGTTTAACACCTTAAATAGAGTTGTTCACCCTAATATATAATTATTGAGTATCACCCTAATTTCCTATTAACCCATAGACATGAAAACCTCCCATTTCATCAGCATCTGCAGGGAAAAGTATGCGCTACCTTTCAAAAAGAGCCGCCTCATCCTCACCCTTTTGTTCCTCACCAGCTTTGTGCAAATCGGAAACGCCACGGATTATTATCTGTCGTCTAGTTCTGGAAACGATTCTAGGAGTGCGATCGAAGCCCAGAATTCAGCCACTCCGTGGAAATCTATTGACAAGTTAAATACAATTTCAAGTTTGCTTAAAGGCGGTGACCGAATCTTCTTTAAGACCGGAGATGTATTTTATGGAACCATCAAGATCACCAAATCTGGATCTGCGGGCGCCCCGATCCTGTTCACATCTTATGGAACCGGAGCTAAACCTATTATATCCTCACTGGTCAAACTCACCAATTTGATTTCAATTGGAAGTGGCAAATATGAAGCAGACTTGAGTGCATTCAATCTCAGCAGGATGCAAGTGGCATTGATCAACGACCAGATTAAAGAAGTCGGAAGATATCCAAACGCCGGAGCTGCTGACGGAGGATATCTAAGGATCTCAAACGTTAATTCAAATACAAGTATCACTACCCCTTCCAATCCTTATAACGGAACCTCCGGTGACGTCGTTATCCGTAAAAACAACTGGATTATTGACCGGCATGCCATTTCTACTATCGGCGGATCGACAATTTCATTCAAAGCGAACGAAAGCCCCTATTCTCCGCAGAAGAACTATGGCTATTTCTTGCAAAATCATCCCTCTCTTTTGGACTTAGCCGGCGAATGGAGTTATGACCCAAATACTAAAAAATTTACAGTCAACTTATCCGGACTCAATGTAAGTACGGTGAATGTGTCGGTCGCCACACTTGATAACCTAGTCACAAACAGCCAGTATACCACCAATCTTTCCTTTTCCAACCTCCATTTTAAGGGATCAAACAGTCATTTGCTGAATATTTCCAAAAGTGAGAATGTGAAGATCGAAAACTGTCTGCTGGAATATGCGGGCGAAAATGCAATCAACTCCTCAGATATCAAAGGCTTCGTAGTTCAAAATAATCAAATTAACTATGCGCTGAATTCGGGGATCTATATAACCTATGGCGCTCCGGGAGCTATAATCCTTGGCAATAAGCTGACCAACACTTTTCCATTTCAGGGTATGGCCCGGAGCAGCGATCTGTCCGGGGTCGGAATTTTCCTTGCCAGTGACGGTGATGGGAGCTTGATCGAGAAAAACACCTTGATCAAATCGGGATTTAACGGGATACATTTCGGCGGAAGCAATACCAAAGTGGTAAACAACTATATTGATGATTTCTGCCTTTATAAGCAAGACGGAGGCGGGATTTATACCAACTCAGATGGCTTTAGGGACAGGAACAATGTGGGGCGAGAAATCACCGGAAACATTATCCTTAACGGGAAAGGTACCAAACTCGGAACGCTCGAGGAAGTGGATATGGCAGAGGGAATCTATCTGGATGACAACAGTGCTGGAGTAACCGTGTCCAAAAATACTGTTGCATTCGTAACCGGCAAGGGCATCTATCTGCACAATGCCAACAATATCACGATCGTTGAAAACCTGTTCTACAAGGCAAAAAGCCAATTGCAGTTGACACATGATTTCATGGGAGACCCTATCAGAAATATAACAGTCTCTAGGAATCAGTTTTCGTCCGTAGAGAAGACTGATCAAGTCTACTCTGTTTATTCTGCTCTAAATGACATAGGGTCAGTTGGATCTTTTAGTTCTAATTACTTTCTCGATCCATTTAATCATGACTTCTTCATCCTCACCAAAGGCTCAGCCGACGGTCCCTCCGGTGTCAGCCGAAACTTGAGCAACTGGGCTACCAACTTCGGATACGACGCAAATTCTTTGCGGCCTGCATTGAATGTCCCTACCTACAATGTCACTTCCTCAACGTTGATCAAAGAAAGTACCTTTAGCAGCAATACCTCCATCGTCTCGGGTGTATATGGAGCTTCTTCACAACTGGCGTCAAGCGGGATCTCTGGTGGAACGCTGAAACTGGTGCCAAATTCAACCAATAATGCAACGGCATACTTACAAATCGGAGCTGTCCAGACCGGACAAAAGTTTTTGATCGAGTTTGACATGAAGGGCACGCCGGCAAATATCCCTGTTGAATTATTCCTCGAAGGTACATTTAATTTGGACAAGGGGGTCAGCAACGGAAAAGTCTCTACCACCTTAACAGCCAAAAACAATAAAATTCTCCTGACCTCGCTCGTCGCAAAAAGCAACGAAAGCATTGTATTTCGATTTCCACCAACGATCTCTGAACTCCTGTTGGACAATATTAAGATAAGCCGGGTGACAACCGAGGATATCAGTAAAGAATCTCTGATATTCTTTGCACACAATCCAACCGGCACTGCAGTGCAAAAATCACTTTCCGGCACCTATGTGAATGCAAAAAATGAGACGTTCAGTAGTGCCATCTCTGTACCTGCTTACGGTTCAGTGCTATTGGCAAAGGTATCCGGCGCTACTACACCGGTAGAAAATAAAGCACCTACCATCTCACTGTCTAAGCCGACTGAGGGTCAAACATTCATCAGGGGTGTCAATCCCGTGGAACTGGTAGCAAACGCTCAGGATCCGGAGGGAAAGATTAAGCAAGTAGAGTTTTATAACGGGACCACGCTTTTGTCCACCGTCACGGCAGCACCCTATTCCTATAACTGGAGCTCGATCCAAAACGGAACTTATAAGGTCCATGCCAAGGTGATTGATGAGGGAAACTTGAGTGCAACTTCTATCGCGGTCAATTTCACGGTAAAAGATGAAGAAAAGGCACTCCTCCCTTCTTTTAGTGCTCAAATGGTCTCTCCTGTAAATAATTCAACCATTGACTTGGGGACGCAACAAGTAGTTTTAAAAACCAACGCTCCCACTTCAGGGCTGACCATCCAAAAGGTCGAGTTCTTTAACTGGGGATATCCTTTGGTCTCTGTCACTTCAGGTACTTTCGAATTCCCTTGGACCAAGGTAGAGCCTGACACTTATAGCATCAGTGCAAAAGTTACTGACAGTAATGGAAATATCTACACGACTCCGGCGGTAAAGTTCACGGTCAAAGCCGCGACTGCCAGCGCCGCCCCTTCTATAAATGTAGGAATCAATGTAAGCCAACCATTAAACAATCAAACGTTTACCCTCGGTCAGCAAACCGTGAAACTAAAAGCAGACGTGACAGATCCATCCGCAGTCAAAACGATTCAGTTTTACAACTGGGGATCCCCGTTAGTAGCTGTCAATTCCTCTCCCTTTGAGTTTGATTGGACTAAGATAGAGGTGGGTAGTTATCAGATTCATGCGGTGGTTACCGATGTAAGCGGTAGATCGACGACTTCAAACACAGTCAAGTTTCAGGTGGTCGGAGCTACGAGTTCAAGCAGCGAGCTGGATAAGGCAGCTTCCACTCCTGCTGTGGCGACGGTCGTAATGAGTTCTCCAACCGATAACCAGGTTTTCGTATTGGGTAGTGACCCAGTCGTACTGAAAGCAAGCCCATCGGAGTCTGTGAGCAAGGTGGAATTCTTCAACTGGTATCTTCCACTGGTTTCAGTTTCCAATTCAAACCAGTTCAGTTGGACCAAGATCGAACTTGGAGAATACTTTGTCTCCGCCCGGATCACTGATTCAAATGGCAATGTGATAGATTCTGAACCTGTAAGGTTCAAGGTAGTTTCGCCAAACTCTAGAACCAGCGGAGCATCCGACAGCACAGGCACTGACACGCAGCTGGATTCAATCGCCAATCAGTTGGAGGACGGGATTGCTTCAATCTCTGAAAACGGCACTAGCGGTTACGGTATTAAAATGGGACCCAACCCGACCAGTTCTGATCTCAATCTCTACTTCGACGGTTATCCCGAAGATTGGGGGGGGAAAGTATCTGTCATGGACCTCAGAGGTGTAGAGCTCTTCAATTCAGACTTTAACACTAATCAGGAAACCATCACATTAAACCTTTCTTTCCTTAAACCTGGAATATATGTGGTGAAATTAGCGTTTGGGAACAAAATCTTCCAAACTCGAAAGCTGATTAAGATTTGATGGAATCTGCAGAGAAACGAAAAAAGAAGGGGCGGAAGTTTCGCCCCTTCTTTTTTATGTGTATTGTGAGCAAATTAGATTTAATTATTCACTCCAAACCTCAGCTGAAACGCCTAATAATCCTACAGCAAGTTTAAATAACTATCCCATGTTTCCCGGCAGGTCGTAGTCCAAGAATAATTTGAAGTATTCTCATTTCCTTTTTCCACAAGGCGATCGAGATATTCACTATCGTAAAGTTTATCCAACAACATCTCGATTTCCTGGCGTGTTGGATTGGTATTGAGATAAATGGCCGAGTCTTTTAGATTTTCCTTAAAAACCGGAATGTCAGAGCAGATCACGGGCTTGGCAAAAGTTTGGGATTCCAGCACGGGCAATCCAAATCCTTCATACTCGGAAAGCAAGAGCGTCGCAGTATACTTTCTATAAATTTCCTCAATCGTTATATTGGGGTCAAACCCTTCCATAAAAATGCTGTCACTCAATCCTTCATTTACAATTAGCACTTTAATCTCTTCGTAATAATCCTGATAAACCGTGCTCCCTCTAAAGAACAATTTCACATTTCTCCCCCGATCAGATTCCTTGAGAATCTTCATCAGTTGGATAGCCTGTTTGTGGCCCTTGTGCGGATAAAAGCCCGCAACATACCCCAGCCAAATTTCCGGTCCTTGGCTCCCGTTCGATTTGATCTCAATCACAGTTCGATTGGTGGCCAGTTTGGTCACTTTGTAATTCAGGGATTTATCTGGGAATCTTTCTCTCGCTTCCTTGGCAATCGACGAAGAAGGCATCAGGATAGTGTCGTGATTGGACACCCCAAAACGCATCAGCATCCTGAGAAACAAAAACTTCAGTTGATTTACGTTTCCAAGATATTTTTTGAGTGCTGGAGTTTCGAGATAAAAATCAAACATGAAGTCATGCAGTGTCATCACATACTTGGAAGACTTAACCAAGGGCAATTCAGGAATTACACGATGAAGAACCTGGATCTGATTTTTTCTCAAATAAATGGGCAGGGATACATGAAGCCAGTAATTTCTCTTCACAAAGGACTGATTATCCACATTCCTGTAGACTTTCTGAATTCGAGCCAATTTCAGATCACGGAGAAAATCTTTGTGTCCGATCGCAAACATATCGACTTTCTGGCTTTCAGCGTCCTTCAGCAAATTGTCCAGTCCCAAAAGTAAATTCTTGGCATACGTGGTGATGCCCCCTCCTGCTCCCCCTTTACCGGGTGAGATGTTGGTCACATCCAAACAGATTCTATTCATAATCTTAGGCGACTTTCGATAAACTGATGGTTCTCAATCCCAGGAGAATATCCTCTGCGAATCCTTTAGTAACTTCCTTGGCATCAAATGGACGACTGGCCAACAATGCATTATCAGAATATCTGACATAGTCGTCCAACATCGTTTCAATGCCATCCGCATATTCCCGGGGAGAAAAGTCTGTGGGGTAAAGCAGGCCGGAAAATCCGCTTTCAACAAACTGGGGAATGTCGCCCACTGCGGTACTCACGACCGGTACTCCAACCGAAAGTGCCTCAGCAATGGCCATCGGAAATCCTTCAAATGCCGAAGCCATCAGCAGTAACTTCCGCTGTGAGGTCACCTCGATTAGAGACCTGTTGTCCAAGTTTCCCAAAAAAACCACATGGCTGTCCAGATCATTTTTCTTCACCAATTCCTTCAGGTTAGCCAACTCAGACCCTGAGCCTGCGATATATAGTTTGTGCTGTGCCTTAAGCTGTTCTGGCAGGAAATTGTAAGCTTCGATGATCTTTGGAATACATTTTCCCTTTTCCAGTCTACCGGCAAAAATAAATCCTTCCCGTTCGGATAAGGATTTAACGGACACCTCGTGAGAGATTGGATTGACAAACTTTTTTGCGCCGGGACGCTTCTCACCTACTGAGTAAAGCAAGAATGATTTAGAGTAAATTACTTGATTGATGTACTCAAAGACCCACTTGAGATGCCTGCCAAAACTGAATCTGGAGATCTCCATCGGATTGGTATTTCCATGAAATATATGCACCAGCGGTTTGGACGTGTAGGTCGCCACAAAAGACCCCTCTGGACTGTGGGAGACGATAAGATCTGTATTCTTAAGTTGTCTAAAATTTCTCAGAAGGAAAAAGACGAAAAGCAACCGATGCGGGATCAAGTTTACTTTTTCCAATTTCTCCGGCAAAAAATAATAATATAGGTCAAAGTAGTTTCTCAGATCTATATCCAAATTCCTTACAAAAGGGCCAATCCCCCCATAGGAAGTTAGATATGAATTAGTCAATAAGACTGCAACTTTCAATTTCTTTTCCATATCACCGATCAGTTTTTCAAAAATTTTAATCGCTCAAAAAGCAGGTTGCTAAACTTCTGATTGTCAAAATTCATCTCTGCAGTTTTTCTCCCGCTTGTCCCCAATCTTTCGATGAGTGAACTGTCCAAAAATATCTGCTTTAGAGAATCGTACATGGCTTTTTCATCCTCCGGGGAGATCAGCAGCGCATTTTCTTCATTTGTAAGAATGGTACCCACATCCCCTACCGAGGAGGCTATCACCGCCTTGCCGGCGGCCAAAAATTCACTGAGTTTGCTGGGGAAACCAGTATTGGCCGCCTTCGAATTATTCCGAGTTACGCAGAAAACATCGCATTCTCCAAGGGTACGCAGATAATCTTCGGAATTCAAAAAACCCAAGTATTTGATCTGAGACGATGCTTTTGAGGAGGCTATCAATTCCATTATTTCATTGAAGTCCCTTTTATTCTCACCCTTTCCAGTCAAGATCAATTCTGCATGCGGAAACTCTCCTGAAACTTTTGAAAAAGCCTTGATCAATACATCCAGTCCATCTTTCTTTCCAAACGACCCTCCGTAAAACACCTTCTCTGCCCTTGACCGATAGGTGGGATTGAATGGGATTTTTTTCAGGTCAACCGTGACGGGAATGTACAGTACCCTCGACAAGTCATTGTAAATATGATCAAGTTTGCTCTTCAAATGAGTGGAGATGGCGATTACCAAATCGGCAAAATATGGTGACATGGCCAAAAGATATTGACCACTCTTAATGCGGACCCGATTCATAACTCCGTCAAAACTCAGCGCAACGCTGTTGTCTTCAACGATATCCAAGATGATCTTGTACCCAAGCATCTTGGCGTACAGGATGGGTAAAATAGTTTTGATATCCGGCGTATCATAGGCATAAAACACATTGAGAGATCCCGACACTTTTTTGTTCCGGATAAAGCGAAATGAATCACGAAGAAACCTGAAAACAGAGAGAGGACTGGACAATTCCACCTCTACTTCCTTTAAGTTGTCCCCAGACACGTCGATCTGGTTTCCCGCCAACTTGGTGAAAAACAGATTGCTCCAAACGACCCCTTTAGTCTGGATCATAGGTTCTAGAAGATTTCTGACTCTTACCGAACCCGCCATCCCCTCGTAAAGTGATACTCCCAAAATCAAAATATGCATATCTTCTAAAAATAAAATAGTCTTCCTGTCAATCCGAGTAAACGTAGCTGTCATTTGCCTTGTCCGAATCCCTAAGAATCTCTTTAAATTCGTTTGCAAATTTCTGCCTGATAGTGAGACTGTCATGATTCGTTTTCGCCAGATAAATCGCTCTTTCAGAGATCTTTTTCTGAAGCTCTTGATCCTGAATCAATCGCAATAGCTCCTTTTTAACCAATCCTACGTCGTCTTTGCCGATCGTAAAGGCCCAATTCTCCGAAAGACCATATTGATGAACCGCAGTCTCCAGAGGAGCAAGCAAGATGGTCACCGCACCGGAAATCATGTATTCTGGAGCCTTGGTAGGCATCGAATATCTTAGAAATTCAACTGATTTCGGAGAAAAATCGCAGGGCAAAAGCAGGAAATCAGAGCCCCGGAACAGCCGGGGAAGCATCGAATAAGGCACTAAACCCCGATAATGGGTGCCCTCAAATTCAGAGATCCAAGAAAGTGGCTCTGCTGTCTGAATAAAAAATTCGACCGGAATATTGTGCTCCTTCCGTAGTTCCTCAACCGCTTGCGCAAAAGTTCTCAGTGAGCTGCCAATGCCAAAACCTGTCCTTCCGGCATACAATACCGTAACTCCCTCTTGATTAAGTTGTATTGCTTCCTCCTCGGAATCCCAAAAACTGAGATCAACTGGATTGTGAAAGGTCTTAAAATTTTTACCAAACCTCTTCTGGTACTCGTCTCCCATCTGATCCGAAATACTCAGACAAAGTGTCGATAGGTCAACAAGTTCCTTAAACTCTCTGTTGATCTTTGTTTTCCAGAACGAACTTGCCACACCACCGTAGCTGATTGAATTTAGCCAGTCATCCATTTGGTGTAAGACTACCGGGATTTTCAAATATTCCGCCAGGGCAATTCCGAACTGGAGAGAGTCTCTGGTAGAGACCTGGATGTAGACAATTTCGGGGTTAAAATCCCTGATCCAGTCTTTCAGGTCGTCAGTTAGGCTTATCTTCGACAAGACATGAAACAATCCTGTCCAATTAAGGAATGGGTAAAATACTTGGTTGACAAACCGGGTTCTCAGGCTTGCTTTACTGGTCACTACCTCTTTTTTGGTGTATTTCCGGATGTCCAATCGGCCCGAGGGCATATTTCGTTGGAAGTACTTGAACGGAAATTTCCAGCTGTTTTCTTCACTTCCAATAAAATAATAATTATCACAATAGGAGACACTGATATTGTCTATGGCATGGCTTGTCACTATGACAGCCAAATCTTCCTTTGGCCAGTCATGAAATAGATTAGACAATGTGATTCCACCTCCGGTATTTGAGTTGAATGACTGACCAAAAATCAGAACTCTAGGCTTTTCCACTTGTTTTTGGTTTAATTTCTTTAGTAAAATAATTAAGGATTACTTGATCGGATAAGCTCCTAAACTTGTCGTTGTAACATAACGCAACCATAAGCCACATACTGATATGAAAAATTGAAAAAGTGTAACCGTTTGATGGATACAAAAAGAAAAGCCAGATCATAATCCAAGTCGCGGCTTTTTTACAAAAAAGGTTTGAAGACTTAAAAAATCCCAAGAACACCGCAGGAAGAATGATAGCTAAAAGCAAGAGCAGGTTTACCATTCCACCGTTAAGTACCAATTGGAGATAATCAGTCTCAATTACTTTCCTTATACTACTTCCGAAAACAGACTCGTCTATTCCCGGACATCGATAGCCAGTATTGTACCCCTTTCCAATAATCCAATCCACGGGAGTCATACTGGAATAAAAACAGTCTTCTACATAGGTTCTCGTATTTTCCAGCCCTTTGTCAAACAAGTTTCCCAGAAAATGAATCTTTTTTAGCGAAAACTCCAACGTATAAAACTGGTATCCCAACACCATAAAATAGACAATTGCCAATGCCCATCCGATTTTCTTTGACGACCTGAAAAAGTAAAAAGTGAACGCAAATATGGCGACGATCCCATCCATTAACAGCACTCCCCGTCTAGCCCGAATAATCGCCAACACGATAGAAAGGAAAAAGACGATCAACGCAAATATTTTTCGTCTTTTGGAATGCAAATCAAATGTCAACAGGATAAATCCTGCTGGAAAAGCCAGAAACTTAACTGAAGTCTCCAATGCTTCTCTTGAAAAGGCATCTAACGGATCAGGATTAAGCAGGTCCGTCAATAACACAATTGAAAAAATAATGTATAAAAAAAACGAAATGAACGAGGCATCAATGAGCTTTTTGATACTAATCAATGATACGGGTAGTAAAACTGTCAATGGAATCAAAACACATGCAACTCCATAGTTGCCATTAAATATCAATGACTTCATATCCTCGTACTTTATGTCTTGGTAATCACCACGAATCATAAAGAAAATCTGCCAGAGCATATAGACTATTAGAAATAACTGCAAGTAGCCACTTATTTTATCTGAACCTGCCAGACTGAAGCCGGCGAATACTACACCAACTAATCCAATGATTTGTAGT
>Ga0307414_10001898_pt1 | contig 10807 bp, 10 predicted proteins | sample DK1Ometagenome_FD_203804 | JGI IMG/M metagenome (GOLD analysis project Ga0307414, IMG submission 203804) | Maize rhizosphere microbial communities from greenhouse at UC Davis, California, United States - DK15-O-3 | ecosystem: Host-associated > Plants > Roots > Rhizosphere > Soil | place: USA...
TGGAGACCATGTACGACGCTGACGGCGTGGGCCTGGCGGCCACGCAGGTCGACGTGCACGAGCGCGTCATCGTCATCGACACCTCGCAGGACCGCGACACGCCGCGCGTGCTGATCAATCCGGAGCTGGTTCGACTCAGCGAGCGCATGGTCGAGGGCGAGGAGGGCTGCCTGTCGGTGCCGCAGATCTACGACCGCGTGCCACGCCATGCCGAGGTGACCGTGCGGGCGACCAACCGCGACGGCGAGATCTATGAGTTCGAGGCCGATGGCCTGCTTGCCGTCTGCCTGCAGCACGAGATGGACCACCTGCTGGGCAAGGTCTTCGTCGAGTACCTCAGCCCGCTCAAGCGCGACCGCATCAAGACCAAGATGATCAAGAAGACGCGCGAGGAAGAGGCCGAGGCGAAGAAGCGCAACCAGCGGCTGTGACGCGCGCCGCGGCATGAAAGTCGTTTTCGCCGGCACACCGGAGTTCGCCGCCGTGGCACTGGACGCGCTGCTGCGCGCGGGCTTCGACGTGCCGCTGGTGCTGACGCAGCCCGACCGCCCGGCCGGCCGCGGCATGAAGCTGCAGGCCTCCGCCGTGAAGCAGCGCGCCGTGGCTGCCGGCTTGCCCGTGGCGCAACCGCAGGGCCTGAAGCTGGACGGCAAGTACGCCGTCGACGCGGCTGCGGGGCGCGAGGCGTTGATCGCGGCTGACGCCGACGTGATGGTCGTGGCGGCCTACGGCCTCATCCTGCCGCAATGGGTGCTGCACACGCCGCGGCGCGGCTGCCTGAACATCCACGCCTCGCTGCTGCCGCGCTGGCGCGGCGCTGCACCCATCCACCGCGCCATCGAGGCGGGCGACACCGAGACCGGCATCACCCTCATGCAGATGGATGCCGGCCTGGACACCGGCGACATGCTGCTCATCGGCCGCGAGCCCATCCGAGCCGACGACACCACCGCGACGCTGCACGACCGCCTGGCCGCGCTGGGCGGCCGGCTGATCGTCGAGGGCCTGCAGGCCGCCGCGCTGGCGCGCACGCCGCAGCCCACTGAGGGCGTGACCTACGCCCACAAGATCGAGAAGGCCGAGAGCGCCATCGACTGGTGCCAGCCGGCCGCCGAGATCGAGCGCCGCCTGCGCGCCTTCGACCCCTTCCCCGGTGGCCTGGCGACGCTGGCCGGTGAGCCGCTGAAGATCTGGCGGGCTGAGCTTGCCGAAGGTGCGGGGGAGCCGGGCGTCGTGATCGGAACCGGGCCGGTGGTGGCCTGCGGCGAAGGCGCGCTGCGGCTGACGGAGCTGCAGCGGGCCGGCGGCAAACGCGGCCCGGCGGCCGCTTTCGTGCAGGCGCGGCCGGTGGCCGTGGGCGAACGCTTCGCGTTGATATCCCGTTAGGTCGCGTGCCGTAACGGGCGCCAATAGCGGTACTTTTAGGCGTCGCGGGTCATCTGGCGTGCCGCAGAATGCGCAGGGTTTTCCAGCCCGGAGCCGCACGATCCGACCTCCCGGGTGAGCCCGCCCCCCCACTTCGTCATTGAGCGCGCCATGACACTCACTTCGTTTTGCCGGGTCGTCTCGGCACCCGCCCTGTTGTTGGGGCTGGCCTGGGCCGTCGCCACGCCGACCCTCGCCGGCGGCAGCGATGCGCTGCTGCAGCAGGCCCATGCCTTGTTCGGCGTCGTCAAGCCGGTGACGCCGGAGGAAGCTTCAACGCCGCAGGCGGTGCTGGGCCGGGCGCTGTTCTGGGATACCCGCCTGTCGCTCGACGGCAAGACTGCCTGCGTCAGCTGCCACAGCCCGGCCGACTGGAGCTCCGACCGCCGCCCGCTGTCGGTCAATGCCAAGGGTCAATTCACGACGCTGCATTCGCAGGCGATGTTCATGGCCCAGGACCAGGTCGCCCTGCGTTGGTACGGCGACCGCAAGGACGGCGCCCACCAAGCCGAGCGCTCCATCACCGGCTCCATGGGCTACGGCAACACGGCCGACCTGGTGACGGCGCTGCGCAGCCTCGCCTACGAGGACCTGTTCCAGCGCGCCTTCGGCGCCGAGGGTGAGGCGATCACGGCGGCCAACTACGCCAAGGCACTGGCGGCCTACCAACGCACGCTGCGCACGCCGGCGCCGCTCGACGATTTCCTGCAGGGCAATGCGGCGGCCTTGAACCCGCAGCAGCGCGTGGGGCTGGAGAAGTTCGTCGGCAAGGGCTGCGTCGCCTGCCACAGCGGCCCGCTGCTGGGTGGCAACTCCTTCCAGAAGTTCGGCATCACCAAGGACTACTGGCTGGCGACCCGTTCGAAGACCGTCGACCAGGGCCGGTTCACGAGCACCAAGGTCGAGAGCGACAAGTACGTCTACCGCGTGCCGATGCTGCGCAACATCGCCAAGACGGCACCCTATTTCCACGACGGTTCGGTGGCGACGCTCGACGAGGCCGTGCGGGTGATGGCCGAGGTGCAGCTGGGCCAGAAGCTGTCGCCCGAGGACGTCGGCGACATCGTCGCCTTCCTGGGCAGCCTGACCGGCAGCGTGCCGGCCCACTATGCCGCGCCAGCCGCCTGGCCGGCGGTGGCGGCCAAACGCTGACACGAATCACACGCTGTATGAAGAACCCCATCCCATCGCCCGCCCGGGCGAGGCCCCTCTCCCTTGTGCGACGTTTGTTGGGGCCGCTGGCTCTGTTCACCGGGCTTGCCGGTGCCGGCGCGGCAATAGCGCAGGCCGGCGAGCCGCTGTTGATCGGGCAGAGCGCCGGCTTCACCGGTGGCCAAGCGGAGTACGCCAAGGACGTGCGCCTGGGCGTCGAGGCGGCATTCAGCCTGGCCAATGCCGCGGGCGGCATCTACGGCCGGCCGCTGCGGCTGGTCACGGCCGACGACGGCGGCAAGCGGGACGCCGTGCTGGCCAACACGCGCAAGCTGGTCGAGTCGGACAAGACGCTGGCCCTGATCGGCTACACCAGCGGCGCCGGCACCGAGGCCAGCCTGGAGACGATCACCAAGGCCCGCATCCCGATGCTGTCGCCGGCGACCGGCAACATGGGCATCCGCGCCGCCTTCAACCCGTATCTCTTCCACACGCGGGCAGGCTATGGCGACGAGATGACTCGCATCATCAGCCACGTCGCGTCGCTGGGACTGACCCGCATCGCGCTGGCCTACCTGGACGACGTCGGACCGGCCAACCTGCGCGCGATGCAGGATGCGCTCGCGGCGGAGCGCCTGAGCGCCGTCGCCGTCGTGGGGCTGAACCGCAACGCCACTGATTTCACGCCCCAGATCGAGGCCCTGGCCAAAGCGGATGCGCAGCTCGTCGTGTTCATCAGCAACGCCAAGCCGATCGCCGCGATCGTCAAGGGGCTGCGCGAGCGTGGCTACGGCGGACAGTTCGCGACCAGCTCCTTCGCGGGCTCGCGCCTTGCGGGCGACCTCAAGCAGCATGCCCGTGGCCTGATCATGATCCAGGTGCTGCCGCAGCCGCGCAAGGACCACCTGCAGTTCCAGCGCGACTTCCACGCCAGCCTGCGCCGCCTGGCGGCCGATGCCCAGCCCAACTACACCATGCTGGAGGGCTTCATCGCGGGGCGGGTGCTGATCGAGGGGCTCAAGCGCGCCGGCCCGGCGCCCACGCGCGCGTCGCTGGTCGCGGGGCTGGAATCGCTGGGCAGCCTTGACCTGGGCGGCTACCTGATCCGGCTGTCCAAGGACAATCACAACGGCTCGCGCTTCGTCGACCTGGGCGTCATCAACGGAGACGGCCGGCTGGTGTTCTGATAGCGCGGCTGTTAGCGCGACTGTTAGCGCGGCTGTTTGCCGGTGCTTGATTTCCGGCCACAGCGCCGCATGTTCGGCTTTTGCTTACCAAGGACGCCTGGCATGTTCAATCTGCTGAAAACCGCCATCCTGATGGCCGCCATCACGGCGCTGTTCATGGCCGTGGGCGCGATGATCGGCGGCAGGACCGGCATGATGGTCGCGCTGCTGGTCGCCGTCGGCATGAACTTCTTCAGCTACTGGTTCTCCGACAAGCTGGTGCTGAAGATGTACAACGCCCGCGAAGTCGATGCCGGCTCTGCGCCGCAGTTCTACGGCATGGTGCGGGAGCTGGCTCAGAAGGCCGGCCTGCCGATGCCGCGCGTCTACCTGATCGACGAGGCCGCGCCCAACGCCTTCGCGACCGGCCGCAATCCGGAGAACGCCGCGGTGGCCGCGACGACCGGCATCCTGCGCGTGCTGTCCGAGCGCGAACTGCGCGGCGTCATGGCGCACGAACTGGCCCACGTCGCCCACCGGGACATCCTGATCAGCACGATCAGCGCGACGATGGCCGGTGCGATCTCCATGCTGGCCAACTTCGCCTTCCTGTTCGGCGGGCGCGACGAGAACGGCCGGCCGGCGAACCCCATTGCCGGCATCGCCGTGGCCATCCTGGCGCCCCTCGCCGCCGGCCTGATCCAGATGGCCATCAGCCGTGCCCGTGAGTTCGAGGCCGACCGCGGCGGCGCCGAGATTTCCGGCGACCCGGCGGCGCTGGCGTCGGCGCTGGACAAGATCCACCGCTATGCCCAGGGCACGCCGCTGCCCACGACCGAGGCGCACCCCGAGACGGCGCAGATGATGATCATGAACCCGCTGGCCGGCGGCGGCCTGCGCGGGCTGTTCTCCACCCATCCGTCGACCGAGGAGCGCGTCCAGCGCCTGCTCGCGATGGTCAAGCGCTGATTCAAGTTCCCGTGCGTGCGGCCGATACCTGAACAGATGAAGCGCCTCCTTCTTGCCCTGCCCCTGCTCGCGGTCCTGTCGGCCTGCGAGCAACTGGGCATCGACGACCCGGCCAAGACTGCCGCCCTCAAGGAGGCCGAGGGCCGCGCCATCGGCAGCGCCTGCCGCCACGCGATGCGCGCCATCGAGGACTGCTATGTGCTCAATCCCAAGGCGCAGAAGGCGGCGGTCTACGCCGGCTGGCGCGAGATGGACGAGTACATGCGCGAGAACAAGCTCGAAGGCGTCGCGCCCGTCGTGCCGCGCCCCGGCGCCAAGCCTGCGCAGCCGGCCGAGGAGGTCGAGGAAAAACCGGTCGAGAAGGCCGCCGAGAAATCAGGCGACAAAGCGGTCGACAAGGCCAAGGCCCACTGACGCCCGCTGAGGCCTGCCGGGCCAGCGCGCGCAACTGCATTTCAGACCTTGGATCCTGCGCATCGTCGCGCCGCCGTCGGCCACGCCGCGGCTGGCCGGCAACATGGGGGCATCCCAACCTCGATGGAGCCCGCCATGAACACCTCCCGCCGCCTCTTTGCCCTCGGTCTCGTCGGCGCCGCCCTCTGCGGCTCGGCCCAGGCCTGGAGCTGGAACAAGGGCGAACGCGTCACCGGCAACGGCGACCTCGCCACCGAGGCCCGTGACACCGGTGCCTTCGACGCCGTCTCGCTGAGCGGCGGCTTCAACGTCGTCATCCGCCAGGGGACGGGCAACAAGGTCGAGGTCAAGGCCGACCGCAACCTGCTGCCCCACATCGAGACACGCGTCGTCGAGGGCGGCAAGGGCCGCACGCTGGAGATCGGGCCCAAGAAGGGCGTCAACATCTCCACCTCCACCAACCCCAGCTTCACCATCGAGATGCCCGCGCTGCGCGCCGTCGCAGTGGCTGGCTCGGGCACCGTCAAGGTCGAGGCGATGAAGACCGGCGGTGTCGACGCCGCCATCGCCGGCTCGGGCGACATCCGCTTCGCCAACCTCGATGCCGAGCGCCTCGCCATGAAGGTCAGCGGCAGCGGCGACATTGTCGCGGCCGGCCGCTGCGGCAACGCCAGCATCGCCATCTCCGGCAGCGGCGACGTGAAGGCCGCCGACCTGGTTGCCGAGGACGTCAAGGTGACCATCGCCGGCAGCGGCGACGCCCAGGTGCAGGCGACCAAGAAGCTCAACGTCTCCATCGCCGGCTCGGGCGACGTGAAGTACGCCGGTACGCCGGAGATCTCCAGCTCCATCGCCGGCAGCGGCAAAGTCCGCCGTCTGGAAAAGTGACCACCCCCTACCGGCTTCGCCGGCCCCCTCAAGGGGGCGCTGCCGATGGCCTGGCGGAGCCAGATCCATGGCAGTCGCTAGAGGGACGGCGGCGCTGCGCGCGCCTTTCGTAAGGATTTAGCACTGCCGCCGAGAATGGCGGCATGAGTTTGTCTGACAGGCTGCGCACGCTCGCGGCCGATCCTGATTTCCGAGCCGGCGCGCGCGACATGGCCTCGCCCTCCCTGGGCCTGGCCGCCTGGGGCCTGGTGACCGGCGTCACCATGGTCAAGAGCGGCCTCAGCATCCCGCTGGCTTGTGGCATGTCGCTGCTGGTGTTCGCCGGCAGCGCGCAGCTGACGGCGCTGCCGCTGATCGCCTCCGGGGCGCCGCTGTGGGTGCTGCTGGCCACGGCCTTCTGCGTCAACCTGCGCTTCGTCATCTTCAGTGCGCAATGGCGCGCCTACTGGGCCCACCTGCCAAGGGGGCGCCGGCTGTTGAACGGCTATCTGTCGGCCGACCTAAACTTCGTCTACTTCGTCAAGCGCTATCCGGATGCCGTGCCGCAGCCGGGCCAACAGCGCTATTTCTGGGGTGGCGTCGCCGTCAACTGGCCCACCTGGCAGGTCGCGTCCTTCACCGGCATCCTGCTGGCCGACCGCATCCCGCCGCACTGGGGCATCGGCTTTGCCGGCGTGCTGGCGCTGCTGGGCCTGTCCTATGCGCTGCTGACCGAGAAGATGCTCTGGTGGGTGGCGATCACGGCGGGCGCCGTGTCGATCGCGACCTACTCCCTGCCGCTGAAGCTCAACATCCTCTGCGCCATCGTCGCGGCCGGTGCGGTGGGCTGGTGGCTCGACACGCGAAAGGCCAGGGCATGAGCGCGCGCCGAACGCCGGGCCGCCTCAAGTCGGCGCACATCCCCTCGGGGGATCGGTCGGCGCACTCGACGACCGAGGAGCAGACATGAGCGATTGGATGACCTGGGTCGCGCTGTTCGGGCTGGCCGGTATCTCCGTGCTGACGCGCAGCTTCTTCATGATCGGCGAGAAGCCCCTGCCCATTCCGGACTGGCTGCGCGAGCTGCTGAAGGTGGCACCGCTGGCGGCACTCGTCGCTGTCGTTGCGCCGGAAATCTTCATGACGCAGGGCCAGCTCATCACGACCTGGCAGGACGCGCGCTGGCCGGCGGCCGTGGTCGCCACCGGCTACTTCTTCTGGCGCCGCGACATCCTCGGCACCATCGTCAGCGGCATGGTCGTCATGCTCACCTTGCGGCTGGGATTGGGCTGGTAACCGCCGTGGAACGCGGCGCGTAGAGAATCGCGGCAGTTTCCGTTTACCAACTGCCCCGCCTCACCATGAACGTCATCCGCTTCTCCGACCTGATCGCCGCCGGCAAGGTGGCCGGCCAACGCGTCTTCATCCGCGCCGACCTCAACGTGCCGCAGGACGACGCCGGCAAGATCACCGAGGACACCCGCATCCGCGCCTCGCTGCCCGCCATCCAGGCCGCGCTGGACGCCGGCGCCGCCGTCATGGTCACGTCCCACCTGGGCCGCCCGACCGAAGGTGCGTTCAAGCCCGAGGATTCGCTAGCCCCCGTCGCCGAGCGCATGGCGCAACTGCTGGGCCGTCCCGTGCCCTTGAAGTCCGACTGGGTCGACGGCGTCGACGTCAAGCCGGGCGAGCTGGTGCTGCTGGAAAACTGCCGCGTCAACAAGGGCGAGAGGAAGTGCGACGAGGACCTGTCGAAGAAGCTCGCCGCGCTGTGCGACATCTTCGTGCATGACGCTTTCGGCACCGCCCACCGCGCCGAGGCGACCACCTACGGCATCGCCAGGTTCGCCAAGATCGCCTGCGCCGGCCCACTGCTGGCGGCCGAGATCGACGCCATCACGAAGGCGCTGGCCAACCCGAAGCGCCCGCTCGTCGCCATCGTCGCGGGCTCCAAGGTCTCGACCAAGCTGACCATCCTGCAGGCGCTGTCGAGCAAGGTGGACGGCCTCATCGTCGGCGGCGGCATTGCCAACACCTTCATGCTGGCCGCCGGCCTGAAGATCGGCAAATCGCTGGCCGAGGCCGACCTCGTCGACCAGGCCAAGGCCGTCATCGACGCGATGGCGGCGCGCGGCGCGGCCGTGCCCATCCCGCAAGACGTGGTCACCGCCAAGGCCTTCGCGGCCGATGCGCCCGCCACCGTCAAGGCAGCGGCCGATGTGGCGGACGACGACCTCATCCTCGACATCGGTCCGAAGACGGCGGCCAAGCTAGCCGAGCAGCTCAAGGCCGCCGGCACCATCGTCTGGAACGGCCCGGTCGGAGTCTTCGAGTTCGACGCCTTCGCCCACGGCACCGAGATGCTGGCCCGCGCCATCGCCGAGAGCAGCGCCTTCAGCATCGCCGGCGGCGGCGACACGCTGGCCGCGATCGCCAAGTACGGTATCGAGAAGGACGTCGGCTACATCTCCACGGGCGGTGGCGCCTTCCTGGAAGTGCTGGAAGGCAAGACGCTGCCCGCGTTCGAGATCCTGGCGCAGCGCGCCGCGGGCTGACCGCAGGCGCCGGCGCGCCGGCCGGCTGATACAACTCCGGCCGCGCGCGCCGGGCCGATTTCACGAGCCCGGTCCGCCCCCGTCGACCGCCCGCCGCACCCGGCCACCACAATGGCCGCATGGTTTTGCGCTGGCTGCTCGCCCTGCTCGTCCTGGGGACGCTGCTGGGCCTTTTCGCCAATGAGCATTGGATGACGCGCCGGCTGGCGCTCGACGGTCGCGGCGCTCGCCAGAGCCTGCAGGCCATCGACGACCGCGGCAGCGGCGGACGCAGCCACGCCGAGGTCGTGAATGACCAGGACGGCGGGCCGATTGCGATGCGATGCGAGATCCGCCCGGGTTTCGAGTGGCCGTTCTGCGAGCTGCAGATCGAGTTGCTTGGCGGCGGCCTGAACCTGAACGCCTTCAGCCACATCCGCCTGTGGCTGCATGCCCAAGGGCCGACGCTGGATGGCAGCGCGCCGCAGGTGCGCGTCTTCCTGCGCCACTTCGATCCGGCCTATTCGGGCCAGGGGCAGGCGGTCGACCTGAAGCCGCATGAGGTGGTCTTCGCGCCGGGCGCCCAGCCGGTGCCGGTGGAGCTGCGGCTGTCGCAATTCATGGTCAGCTCCTGGTGGGCCCAGAGCCACCCCTTGCCGGTGCCGCTGATGGGGCCGCAGCTCGACCGCATCCGCGTGTTCAGCCTCAGCACCGGCGGCCAGGTGGCGCCGGGCACGCATGTGATCCGCCTGGACCGCGCCGAGCTGATCGGCAACTGGGTGGCGCCCGAGACCTTCCGCCTGGGGCTGGTCGGGCTGTGGATGTTCAGCCTGCTCGGTTATCTGGTGTGGGAGAGCTGGGTCGTGCGCGGCCGGCTGCGGCGCTCCATCAGCCGCTCGCGCAAGCTGGAGCAGCTGGCGCTGCGCGACCCGCTGACGCGTGTGGCCAACCGCAACGGGCTACAGAGGGCCCTGGACCTGCTGCTTCAGGTGCAGGGCGACATGGGGTTCCCGCTGTCGGTCGTGTTCGTCGACGTGGACCATTTCAAGCGCATCAACGATCAGCATGGCCACGATGTCGGCGACCAGGTGCTGGTGCTGCTGGCGCACACGCTGCGCGCCAACCTGCCGAGGGATGACCTGCTGGCGCGCTGGGGTGGCGAGGAGTTCGTCATCGTCATGCCGCAGACACCTGGCGGCGAAGCGGTGGCGGTGGCCGAGCGGCTGCGCCAGGTGCTCGCGCGGACGGACTGGCCGGCGGGCCTGCAGGTGACGGCGAGCTGGGGTGTGGCGCAGGCTTCGGCGGTCGCCGAGCTGGAGCACGCGTTGCGCGAAGCCGACCAGGCCATGTACCGCGCCAAGCGCGACGGGCGCGATCGGGTGATATCCGCATCGGCATAGATCCCCAGCAAACCTGCATCGGCCGACGCTGAAACGCGGCGTAATCTCGCGGGTTCCTCTTTGGAGACCCCGCCATGGAAAAGAACAACGCCCCCTTGTCACCGGCCGAAGCCGCGCTGCGCGACGCCGCCCTCGACTACCACCGCAGCCCCTCGCGCGGCAAGATTTCGGTCACGCCGACCAAGGCGCTGTCCAACCAGCGCGACCTGTCGCTGGCCTATTCGCCGGGCGTGGCCTATCCCTGCCTGGACATCGAGCGCGACCCGTCGCTGGCGGCCGAGTACACCTCGCGCGGCAACCTCGTCGGCGTCATCACCAACGGCACCGCCGTGCTGGGCCTGGGCGACATCGGCCCGCTGGCGGCCAAGCCGGTGATGGAGGGCAAGGGCTGCCTGTTCAAGAAGTTCGCCGGCATCGACGTGTTCGACATCGAGCTGGCCGAGCGCGACCCCGACAAGCTGGTCGAGATCATTGCCGCCATGGAGCCGACGCTCGGCGGCGTGAACCTGGAGGACATCAAGGCGCCGGAATGCTTCTACGTCGAGAAGAAGCTGCGCGAGCGCATGAACATCCCCGTCTTCCACGACGACCAGCACGGCACCGCCATCATCTCGTCGGCCGCGTTGCTCAACGGGCTGGAGCTGGTGGGCAAGGACATCGCGAAGGTGAAGGTCGCCGTGTCGGGCGCCGGCGCCGCGGCGATCGCCTGCCTGGACGTGATGGTGGGCCTGGGTGTGAAGCGCGAGAACGTGTTCGTCTGCGACTCGCGCGGCGTCATCCAGAGCGACCGCGAGGATGCCAAGGCCGGCAAGCTCGACGAGTCCAAGCAGCGCTACTGCCAGATCACGACGGCGCGCACGCTGGCCGACGTGGTCAGCGG
>Ga0307414_10001900_pt1 | contig 10805 bp, 9 predicted proteins | sample DK1Ometagenome_FD_203804 | JGI IMG/M metagenome (GOLD analysis project Ga0307414, IMG submission 203804) | Maize rhizosphere microbial communities from greenhouse at UC Davis, California, United States - DK15-O-3 | ecosystem: Host-associated > Plants > Roots > Rhizosphere > Soil | place: USA...
CTCGACTATCTCTTTGCCAACCGGGTGGCCAAGGCCGGCGAGATGTCCGACACCGGGTTTTCCGTCGCCACCAATGGCGGCGTGCTGCTCTTTGCAAGCGGGGAACGACGCGAACTGCCGGTCACCGACAAGGCCGACCTTGCCCGACAGATCTGGGATATCCTGGCATGATCCAGATCCTGCGCACAATTGCAGCACTGCGGGCCTGGCGCAACGGCTTGCCGCCGGACGTCCGGCTTGGTCTGGTGCCCACGATGGGAGCACTGCATGCCGGACATATGAGCCTGGTGGATTTGGCCAGGGAGAGGTGCGACACGGTCATTGCCAGCATTTTCGTCAATCCGCTGCAATTCGGTCCCCAAGAGGATCTCGCCCGCTATCCCAGGCCGATCGAAAGCGATATTGCTATGCTTGAGGCAGCCGGTGTCGATGCCCTGTTCCTGCCGCAGGCGGAAGAACTCTATCCCGCCGATGCTTCAACCTATGTCATTGAGGAAGCAGTATCGCTGCCGCTGTGTGGCGCCCTGCGCCCCGGCCATTTCCGCGGCGTCGCCACGGTGGTGCTCAAGCTCTTCAATCTTACCCAGCCGCACCTTGCCTTTTTCGGCCAGAAGGATGCGCAGCAATGCGCGGTGATCGAGCGCATGGTGCGCGACCTCAATGTTCCGATCGAGATTGTCCGCGGCGCCATCGTGCGAGAGCCGAATGGCTTGGCTCTGAGTTCGCGCAATGCCTATCTTGATGCATCTCACCGCGCCGTTGCGCCTCTGCTGCATCAAAGCCTTGATGCCGCGCGCCTCGCTTACGAGGCCGGCGAGCGCGATGCCGCGCAACTCGCTGCAATCGGCCGTGCCGTGCTATCGCGTGAGCCGCGCATCGAGGTTCAGTATTGGGAAGTGTGCAACCGCCACAGCCTTGCGCCGCTTGAAACGGTAGAAGCTGATGGATGTCTTGTCGCGGTGGCGGCGATTTTGGGCAGTACGCGCCTGATTGATAATCTGTGCCTCGAAGCAGGAGCTTCTGGCGGTCTCAGGTTCGCAAATGAGCGGTAAGGATGTCGATACCGCCACCTCTCCGTTCCATTTGCTTCCGATATGATTCCGACCCGTTGATGCCGTTTTCACCCAAAAGGAAAAGCCCAGCAAACTCTCTGAGTTCACTGGGCTTCTTTGGTTGCGGGAGCGCGCAACAATTGCACCCCTACATTCTCGATAGCGGCATAAGGCAAGGCAGCTTACGGACGGAGGCTGTCGTCTAAGAGTAGCGACGCTAAGATATAGATGCCGCCATAGGCTGCGAATGCCGTCCAGCGTGCTCTGAGGGGGCAAGCGTCAGAAGCCGGGCGAAGGCGATCAGCGCACGTACGCCGGCCATCGCCCACACCGGTGGCTGTCCCAGCCTAAGCCATGCCCAGAAGGCAAAGGAGCCCCAATCTCAGTTAGGGCGTTCCCAGCATGGTCGATGGCGTGGTGGCATAGCCAGCACTGCCAATGCTTCGTTTTGCAGTGGCCATGATCGGCCAAAGACTCAATGATCCGGCAGTCGCAGAACCTGCCATGGCCGCACTCCTCGATCATCCGTGTAAGTTCGCCCTTGAGGCCCAACAGGCTGGAGATACGCCGGTCGATCTCCGACAAGTGGCTGCGGGCTTTGCTGTTGGCTTGGCGGCAGGAGACCTGAAGCTCCGACGTCATCGCCAGCAGCGCCCGGATGTCCTCCAACTAAAATCCGAGCTCGCGGGAATGCCCAGGGATGATGGCCGCCCTGGCAAGTCGGCGGTGCCCTCCGCCTCCATGCGGCCAACGGCCTTCGTCGTTATCAGGGGCACGAGGCGCCAATGGCTGGAAAATACTTGACACCTGAACTATTACAGTCGACGCTTCCCCTATCAGATCGAAGCCCCAAGGCCCGTGGGGACCTAGTGGAGCACTAACGGTTTTGTTTCAGGGAGAATGTGAATGAGGTTGATAAAGGCTCTCTTCGTGGGGATGACACTTCTTCCATTCGTTGCTCAATCCGTGGCAGCACAGCAGATTACCATCGGGGTTTCACTGCCAGAAAATACCGGCGTGCAGAACTTCGTCAATGGGATGTACGAGACATTTCGGGACGAAGTTGAAGCAAACTCCGAGATGACCGTGAACATCGTTTATGGTGGGGCCTTGGGAGCCCCAAATGATCGTCTAGCTCAGATGCGTCGTGGTCTGATTCAAATGTCGGACGCTGCGGATGGCAATTTCGCAACCGTGTACAACAACATCATGCTATTCAACACGCCGTTCCTCTTCTCCTCAGAAGAAGCTGCATGGGAAGTTCTCGACGGCGCCGTCGGCGATGCGATGGCCGACGACATTCTTGAAAAGACGGGCATACGAGTACTTGGCTGGTGGGAGTCGGGTGGCTTCAAGCACTTCTCGTCGAATAAGCCCATCCGCACTCCCGAAGACCTCCAGGGACTTAAACTGCGGGTGCTCGGTCCGCTGGCCACCATTCCCGTCGAAGCGGCTGGTGCCTCGGCCGCGCCCATTGCATTCGGTGAGCTCTATACCGGGCTCCAGACCGGGGTGGTAGACGGTCAGGATAACTCGGTAGCCGTTTTCAATCTGGTGAACCTTTATGAAGTGCAGGACTACCTGTCGTTGACTGGACACGTTTATGCCTTCGGTCCTATGGGGATTAACGCCGCTTTCTACGACAGTCTGACTGACGAGCAGCGAGCTGTCATCGATGCGGCAGCAGACAAAGGCATCGCATTCAACCGCGAGAATTCACGCGCCGCCGAAGAGGCGGCTGTCACCTTCGCCAAAGAAAAAGGTGTCGAATTCGTCGATTTGACGGCCGACGAAATCGCCCAGTTCCGCACGGTCATGCAGACGCCGGCTGTCGAATGGCTACGCTCGGAAGTCGACTCCCCCGAAATGATCGATCTGGTGCTGGAAGCAGCGCAAGCGACGGAAAACTGAGCAAGGCATGGCCCGTGTCCTGATCTGGATCGAAAGGGGCGCGCAGATTTGCGCCGCACTTTTTCTCCTGCTCCTTCTTGTCATGGTTTTGATGCAGGTCGGGCTGCGATATGGCGGGGGCAGTGTCCCCGCCTATACTGAAGAAATTGCCCGCTACTCCATGCTATGGATGGCCCTGCTTGCCACAAGCGTGGCGGTGCGAGATGCTAGCCACATCCGCATCGACATAGTTCCGGATATGCTGCGGGCAAGGATGCCGCGCGCGGCGCGCATTCTGAGACTCTGTCTGGATGTGCTCACCTTCGCCCTTTTTCTTATACTCGCATGGTATGGCGTCGACATGGTCCGTTTCGCTGCGCTCCAGACCAGTGACGGGCTACGCGTACCTTTATCTTATCCTTATCTGGTGGTGCCGGCGGCGTTTCTTTTATCGGCAGTATTTGCCTTGGCCAAACTAGTGGTGGAGCGCGGCAGATGAGCGACACCATTCTGATTTTCGGCGGCAGCTTTTTCCTTCTGCTGTTTATTGGTTTGCCAATAGCCTGGTCGATGTTGGTCTCAGTTGTGACATGGATGGTCTTTTCAGACCGGCTAATGTTTCTCCCAGTTCTGCCTGAGCGGGTCTTTCAGGGCATGGACTCGTTTGTGCTGCTTGCCGTGCCGCTGTTCATCTTGGCTGGAGAGCTGGTGAGCGAGGGTAAGATCACTTCTCGCCTTGTTGACTTGGCGAACGCGCTTTTCGGATGGATGCGCGGAGGTCTTGCGCAAGTCAACATCGGGGCATCACTGCTTTTCGCTGGGATTACGGGCGTCGCGCTCGGCGATATCGCTTCCTTAGGGAGGATTTTTATCCCCGAAATGGTCAAGCAGGGCTACACTTCGGCCTATGCCGCAGCTGTCACGGCCTCGTCCTCAATCATAGGGCCCATGGTTCCACCATCGCTCGTGGCAGTGATCTATGGATCTATGACCGGGGTGTCGATTGGAGCCCTGATGGCTGCAACCTTGGTGCCGGGCTTGCTTGTCGGGATGGTACAGATGCTGTTGGTGTCAGTCCAGGCACGTCGCAACAATTTCCCGCGGGTTGAGATGGACCGATCTCCCCGAGTGATTGTTCGGCTGACTGGCCGAGCGCTTGTGCCTCTGATGATCCCCGTGATCATTCTTGCAGGAATGCTGGGGGGAGTCATGACGCCGACGGAGGCCGGAGCCGTCGCGGCAGGCTATGCACTAATTATCTCGTTAGTTTTGTACCGCACCGTAAACATGACGTCTTTGGCACAGGTCTTTAGTCGATCGGCACTGTTCTCCGGCCAGTTGCTCATCATTGTGGGCGCAGGAGCGGCCTTCTCCTGGGTCATGGGCATGGAGAACGTGCCGGGCATGGTGTCTGGCCTGATCATGGGCCTCGATCTCAACGCGGTGGGAGTCCTGCTCCTTTTCAACCTTATTCTGCTCGTCCTGGGCATGGTGATTGACCCCACGACCGTGATCATCCTTTTTGCCCCACTTCTCTCCCGAATTGCGGCAGATGTCGGCATTGACCCGCTCCATTTCGGTGTCATTGCCATCCTGAACCTCAACATCGGGCTCTTGACCCCGCCCTTGGGTGTCTGCCTATTCGCTGCAGAAAGGATCGCCAACTGCGGCATCGTTCCTCTTCTCCGGGCGACGATGCCGTTTCTGTTGGTGAACCTGGTAGCTCTGGCCATAGTTGCCGCCGTTCCTGCGCTAAGCCTAACACTGCCTCGGGCGCTGGGGCTCTGAGATCGCGGCAGTCACCGGTTAGTGAAGCTAGTAACGGACTGGCTGCAGCTGCGCAGCATCTACGAGATCAAACATGAGAACAGATGATGTCATCACTTTCCCATATCGCCACCGCAAAGATTGGTGTTTCTCCTGACGCAGCCTTTGAGTTTCTCACCGATCCAATTCAATTGGGCCGATGGTCATTGGGCTGCTTGAATACCGAGCAAAGTTCCATTCCAAATGTATATAAGGGACGCTCGTTATTTGATGGAAGCGCCGCCTTCTTTGAGATCAAGTCGAATCGTTCATCTTGGGGTATCGTTTATCACGTCGGCAACGAGGAAAAACGGATACCCAGGATTGCCGCCCAAGTGATACCGCCGGAGGTTTGCGGCTTGCCCGAACATCAGTGTTTAGTAAGCCTGATTGCCTGGCGTACGGCAACGATGACAGTTGAGCGATGGGATCGACTTTGCGCTACACATGAAACCGAAATTCTCCTGATCCGAGATCAATGCGAAACAGCAGTTGGTGCTTCAATGAGATAAGTGCCGCGCCAAGCGAGACCCTCTTACTTGCCAGGAGGGGAGGAGTTTATGATCATTTCTAATATTTTCTCCAAACTTCTTAGGCGAAGCGCCGTAAGACATGTGTTGGGCGGATCACGCTGCTTGCCGAGAAGGGCAAGAAGGCGATCTGCTGCTTCACAAGGCGACCGGCAACTATCATCGGCCCATCGCCTGGCAATTGGTCCAGACGGGCTTCGAAGTTCTGCTGCTCTCATCGATTGCAGCCGCTCGGACGCGCGAGGCCTTGCGCAATAGCTGGGACAAGAACGATCCCAGGGACGCACAGGTCATCCTGCATAGGCTGGGGATCTGCTCGAAAATATGGCCAGCATTGTTATCTCCCCCCGAAGGCTAGATCATTCTATTGCCCATCGCGCGCTAAGGTCATGCCTCCTCCCAAACCCTGTTGCAGGTCTTGGCCGGGATTGCCGCCTTCCTCTGCGGAAAATAGCGGGTCTCCTCTAGAACTTAGATAGCCAAAGACTCAGTGGAGCTGATCGCGGCACCCAAAGCTGCTCTAGTTGTTCCCATTGAAATGGACGTTCTGCGCCTCCAGGTCTTGCTCCGCAGCATCGCTGCACCGGTCAGGTCTGACTTACATTGACGTTTGCCTGAAGAATTCCTAACGGTGTCGCGGGACCTTGGGCTTGTTTGCCAGGCAAATATACAGAACGAAAGAGAGCAGTGGATGGAACTCGAGCTAGAAGGGGCCGGCTACTTCCTGTACCATTCGATTGGCCAGTACCCCAACAAAGCGCAAGAGTTATCAGCGGCCCTACAGCGCTATGCAGAGGTTTGGGGTACTCCGAACGATAGTCAGTGGCCGTTCGTGTTGACGCAGCAATCGCGCTTTATCGAGCTCTGGACGGCGCTTATCGGAGCAGAGGCCGGAACCCTGACGACGGCCAGCAATGTGACTGGCGCGCTCTATTCGCTCATCGGCGCTCTGCCCGCGCACCATCTGCGCGGCAAGCGGCTGTTGGTGGCGGGCGATTGCTTCCCCAGTCTGCACTTCCTCCTGAGCGGGCTGCAGGAGCGATTCGGATTTACGCTCGATACCGTCCCATTGCGGCCAGGCGCAAGTTGGGTGGAAGACGAAGACGTCATTGCCCGCTGGGACGAGACGGTCGGCCTCGCCTTGCTGACGCATGCAAGTTCTACCTCCTCGCACCTGTGCGATCTCCAAGCCCTGGTCGCGCATGCGCGTAAAACGGGAAGCCTCGTGGGCGTCGACGTCACCCAATCGGTCGGGATCGTGCCCTATAGCGTGAGCGATCCAGCCGTTGATTTCACCGTATCCTCCACGCTCAAATGGCTTTGCGGAACGTCGGGCGCCGGTATTCTGCACGTCGCGCAACCGCTACTTGAAAAATGCCAGCCCGAACTGCGCGGTTGGTTTAGCCAGCCCAACCCCTTTTCGTGGGATTTGGACAAGTTCGCTTATGCCGATGATGTTCGCCGCTTCGACAATGGCACGCCCTCAGTAATTGCCGCGCTTGGCAGCGTGCCGGCGCTGGAGTGGCATGCAAGCCAGGACCCCCAGGAACTGCTCGCCCATAATCGGCGCATTACGGGATCTCTGATCGAGGCAGCAGACGCACTGGGATTTGCATTGGCGACACCACGCGAAGCGACACAGCGGGGCGGCAGCGTGATGCTGCGGCTGCCAGCCGAAATCGACACGGGTAAGCTAGTGGCCGAGCTCCGCTCTAAGGCAATTTTTGTGGACTGTCGTGGGCAGATTCTGCGCTTGTCCCCCGGCAATGTGACCAAGGATGAAGGATTGAGCGGGCTGGTAGCGCATCTGAAGTCAATCAGCGGCACACGCGCCTAGGCATGCTGGGCGCCCACAAATCGGGCGCCCAGCACATCTGAGGACAAGGAGCCGACCCCCGAAGGGCACGGCTAAGTGTCCGTTCTTACCCTTTGCGCTCAACGGCGCTTAAGAGCCGTGACTTCAAGTTCCATCTTCATTTCTTCCATGGCAAAGCCACAGATGATGGTGGTGTTGGTGGGACGTGGATCGGTGAACGTCTCACCCAGGACGCTCGAGACAGCAACGACATCCCTGCGGTCGGCAATGAACACCCGCACCCGCACAATGTCGGCCAGGCTTGCACCCGCTTCGTTCAACGCATGGGCAATGGTCTTGATCGACTGGCGGGTCTGCTCGGCTGGATCCTCTGAAATCGAGCCATCTTCGAAATTGTAGCCAGCTGTGCCCGATACAAACACCCACTCGCCATCGATCACGGCGCGGGAGTAGCCCGCCATTTTCTCGAATTTCGATCCTGAGGAAACCGTCCAGCGCGCGTCCGACATTCTTTTACTCCTAAAGCATCTTGATTTGATCACATGATCACGAATATGCTCGGTTTTCAATCAGGCTGAGGGGACGCCGGAAAAATATGCACATCGTGACGCCAGCGACGGGTACCGCTGCGGGAACGCCCGCCGGAGCCTTGCACATCATGAATGCCGTGAAGAGTTTCGGTGCCAATCGGGCCGTAGACGGCGTGAGCTTCGTAGCCGAAGCGGGCAAGATCACTGGGCTGATCGGCCCCAACGGCGCTGGCAAGACCACGTTGTTTAATGCCATCGCGGGCGAAGGCCCCATTGACAGCGGTTCGATTGAGCTGGACGCTGTCCACCTCGAAAAGCTCAAGCCGCATCGGATTTTCTCGACCGGGTTGGCGCGCACATTCCAGATCCCGCGGCCTTTCGCCCGAATGACTGTGTTGGAAAACGTGATGCTGGTGCCCGAAGAGCAGGCCGGCGAGAAGTTCTGGAACAGCTGGGTGCAGCCGGGCCTTGTCGCCCGCCAGGAGCGTGCCAATCTCGACAAGGCCCGCTCGATCATTGAGTTTTGTGGCCTGACCCCGGTGGAGCGCCAATTGGCTGGCTCAATTTCCGGCGGTCAGCAAAAACTGGTCGAATTGGCGCGCGCGCTGATGGCCGACCCCAAGATCATCCTGCTCGACGAGCCCGGCGCTGGTGTCAATCCAGCGCTGCTGGACACCATCGTCGACCGCATTGTCGCGCTCAACAAGCAGGGCATCACCTTTCTCATCATCGAGCACAACATGGATCTGGTGATGTCGCTCTGCGACCACATCGTAGTTATGGCCACCGGCAAGGTCATTGCCGAAGGGAACGCCGCATCCATCCTGGCTGATACCCGTGTGGTGGACGCCTATCTCGGAGGAGCCCACGCGTGAGCTCGCATCTGTTTGAAGCACGCGATGTTGTCGCGGGATACCGTCCCGACCTGCCGATCATCCAAGGGGTGAGCATGCATGTCGACAAAGCCGAGATGGTCACCATTATTGGCCCCAACGGCGCCGGCAAATCGACCATGATCAAAGCCATTGCCGGTGTTCTGCCCATTTCCTCGGGCAGCGTGACCCTGGCCGGCAAGGACATTACCCACCTGCCAACGCATGCGATGGCAGCCTCTTCCATCGCCTATGTGCCCCAGACCGAGAACGTCTTCACCTCGCTGACCATCAACGAGAACCTCTTGCTGGGCGCATCATCGATGCCCAAGCCAAAAGCGCTCGAGCAGGTGAGCAAGGCTTACGACAAGTTCCCGGCCCTCAAGGACTATCGGGACAAAAAGGCCAAGGTGCTTTCCGGCGGTCAGCGCCAGATGCTGGCCGTGGCACGCGCCCTTCTGACCGATCCGCACCTGATCATGCTCGACGAACCTAGCGCCGGCCTGTCTCCACTGATGGTCTCAGACGTATTCGCCCGCCTGCGTGAGCTGGTCGAAAGCGGTGTATCCGTCCTGATGGTGGAACAGAACGCCAAGGCGGCAATGCGCGTCTCCCACCGCACCTACGTGCTGGCGGAAGGCCGCAACCGTGTCGATGGGCCATCGTCCGCCTTGGCAGAAGATCCCGAAGTTATTGCAATCTATCTCGGCGCCGGGGGGCGCAAACGCTGATGCTCCAGGCGCTCGCAGACGGCATTCTGACAGGCTCGATCATTGCGCTGGGCGCAATCGGGCTCACTCTCACCATGGGCATACTCCGGTTCGCCAACTTCGCGCATGCCGAAATGATCACCTGGGGCGCCTATATGGCCCTTGGGGCCATGGCGATCATGGGGCCGTTCATGGCCCCTCTTGGGGCCCTGTCATTCGGCTTGCCCCTCATCATTGCAATGGTCATAGCGGCGGGGCTGACCTCGGTACTGGCGCTGATGATCGACTATTTGGTGTTCCGTCCGCTGCATGGCCGGCCCAATGATATGACCATCGTATTCAGCTCGTTCGGCGTTTCGCTCCTGGTGCGCATGGTCGTGCTGCTGATCTTTGGTGGCAGTGCCCAATACTATTCCAACACCCTGCAGATCGCAGTGCCCCTGGCCCCTGGACTGCGGGTCCTGCCCGACCAGATCTTTGTGCTGGGCGTAACCATTGTGTCGGTCGTGTCACTGCATTTCTTTTTGCAACGCACCCGCCTTGGCCTGGCCATGCGGGCATTGGCGGAAAACCCGACACTGGCGCGCGTTAACGGCATCGACACCCGCGTGGTCATCCGGTGGACCTGGGTAATAGGAGCCTCGCTCGCCTCTGTTGCCGGCGTGCTTTATGGGCTGACGGTTCAGCTCCGCCCCGAGATCGGCTTTCACCTCCTCTTGCCGCTTTTCGCAGCCGTGATCATCGGCGGCGTGGGCAATGTCTTCGGCGCCGTTGTCGGCGGTTTGATCGTGGGTCTGGCCGAGTCGCTGTCGGTCTTCGTGATCCCACCCAGCTACAAACTGGCCGTTCCCTTCATCATCCTTCTCATCGTTCTGTACGTGCGCCCGACAGGCATCTTTGGCAGCACGCATAACGCAGGTGCCAAATGACCGGTTTTGCTGCCTATCTCGTCTTCTTTCTAATTATCGCGCTTACCTACTCCATCGTGGTGATGGGTCTGAACCTGCAATGGGGCTTCACCGGCCTGTTCAACGCAGGCGTGGTCGGTTTCTTTGCGGTCGGGGCCTATGGCACCGCCGTGTTGATCGGGCCTGAACGTGCCGGCGGCATCGGTGGCTTTGGGCTGCCCTTCCCCATTGGTGTCTTGGGCGGCGCGGCGCTGGCGGCGCTGGCTGCACTCATCGTTGGCCTAGCCACCCTTAAGCTGCGAGAAGAATATCTGGCGATCGCCACCTTCGGCATTGCCATCAGCATCCAGCTCATCGCCCTCAATTTCGATGCGCTGACGGGTGGGGCCATGGGCCTGATCAGCCTGCCGCGCCCCATGCTGGACGCTTTCGATTCCCCCAGTACCTACAATCTGTTCTACCTGGGCGTTGTCGCAGTGCTGGCCCTTGTTGTTTATCTGGGTCTGGAACGCGCCGTGTCATCGCCATGGGGCCGGGTGCTCAAGGCTGTGCGCGAGGACGAAGTAGCCGCCCGCTCGCTGGGCAAGAACCCAGTTCTGGTGCGCCTGCAGGCCTTCGTGCTCGGCTGCACGCTGATTGGCTTTGCTGGGGGACTCTATGTTGGCTTCATCGGCTATGTCAGCCCGCTGGA
>Ga0307414_10001901_pt1 | contig 10804 bp, 9 predicted proteins | sample DK1Ometagenome_FD_203804 | JGI IMG/M metagenome (GOLD analysis project Ga0307414, IMG submission 203804) | Maize rhizosphere microbial communities from greenhouse at UC Davis, California, United States - DK15-O-3 | ecosystem: Host-associated > Plants > Roots > Rhizosphere > Soil | place: USA...
GCCACCTGGAAGGCGCGCTCGTCAGCACCAAGACCGGCCAACCGCCGGTGTTCGACGACCAGCGATCGTTCACGCTGCGCGTCGACTCGGGCGAGATCGCCATGACGCCCGCCAGTCTCACGCGCCTCCTCAACGAGCACGTGTTCGCCTACGAGGGCTCGCCCTTGAGCAACCTTGAGGTCTCGATCGAGGACGGACGCATCAAGCAGAAAGGGACGCTGCACAAGGGCGTGCGCGTGCCGTTCACCGTCGTTGCCGACATCTCGGCGACCGCCGACGGCCGCATCCGCCTGCACCCGACCGATGTGAAGACGGCCGGCATCCCTTCCGAGGGGCTGATGAAGATGTTCGGCGTGGAGCTCGAGGATCTCGTCAAGTCGAACCGCTCGCATGGTGTTCAGATCGTCGATGATGACTTTCTGCTCGATCCGGGTCGCCTCCTCCCGGAGCCGGGCCTCGCGGGACGCCTCACCGCGGTCACCCTCGAACGCGATCGCATCGTCGAGCGGTTCGGCCCCGGCACGCGCGGCCGGCTCGCACACGACGCCGATCGCCGCGCGCGCAACTACATGTATTACCGCGGCAACCAGCTGCGATTCGGCAAGCTGACGATGTCGGACACCGATATGCAGCTGATCGACGCGGATCCGAGCGACCCCTTCGACTTCTGTCCCGCGCAGTACGTGAAGCAGCTCGTCGCCGGGTATTCGAAGAACACCGCGTCAGGTGCGCTGCGGGTGTACATGCCGGACTTCGAGCAGGCCGCGGCCGCTGACCTGCGCCCGACCCGTGTGTTACACTGACCGTTCAGTTTACGGGCGCGTGGCTCAGCGGTAGAGCATCCGCTTCACACGCGGGGGGTCGATGGTTCGATTCCATCCGCGCCCACCAACCTTCGCTTGCCTTTCGGCGAGACTACAATGCAGGCGTGACACGTCGAAAGGCAGCCGTCGCAGGCTGCCTTTGCTTTATCCTCACCGCGGCGTGCTCGGAGAAGCCGCGCGGTCCGCGTCTCTTCGTCACCAACGAGCGCTCCGGCGATCTCAGCGTCATCGACCTCGCGTCGCACTCGGTCGTCGCCACCATCCCGCTCGGCAAGCGCCCACGCGGCATCCGGCTCAGTCCCGACGGTTCACTTGCTTACGTCGCACTCAGCGGCTCCCCTATCGCACCACCTGGCGTGGACGAAGACACGCTGCCGCCGCCCGACCGCGCGGCTGACGGGATCGGCGTCGTCGACACCCGCGCACTGAAGCTGCTCCGCGTCATTCACGCGGGCACCGATCCCGAGCAGCTTGCGGTGAGCGCGGACGGCCGCCGCCTGTTCGTCGCCAACGAAGACGCCGCCACCGCGAGCGTGGTCGAAGTGCCGGGCGATCGAATTGTCGCCACGCTTCCTGTCGGCGCGGAACCTGAAGGCGTGGAACTGCGGCCCGATGGCGCCGTCGTCTACGTCACCGCCGAGGAGGACAACCAGGTCTTCGCCATCGATGCGCGCACGCCGAGGGTACTGGCGCGGATTGACGTGCTGGCGCGCCCGCGGTCGACGGCCTTCCTCCCCGACAGCTCGCGCGCGTTCATCACGTGCGAAACCGGCGGCTCCGTCGTGATGGTGGACGCGCAGTCGCATCTCGTGCTGAAGAGGATCTCCTTCGAAGGACCGAACGTGCGACCGATGGGAGCCGTGTCGTCGCCCGACGGCCGGGCCGTCTACGTCACCACGGGACGAGGCAGGACCGTGGTGGCGATCGACGCGCGGAACGCGACGCCGTCATGGTCTGTGGAGGTTGGTGAGCGGCCCTGGGGCATCGCCGTCACGTCCGACGGCCGCACGTTGTACACGGCGAACGGGCCGTCGAACGACGTATCGGTGGTGGACGTGGCCACGCGAGCGGTCACGGCGCGGATCGCTGTCGGCCAGAGCCCGTGGGGCGTCGCAATCCTGCCCTGACGTTCGAGCCTGAAAACGCAAAAACGGCAGCCGTCCTGGACGGCTGCCGTTTTCTGCCTCGCACGGTTGCGCCGGAGCGCGTTCGTTACGAGGTCTTCTTGAGTTCCGCCAGCAGCGCCTGGAGCATCTTGGTGTATTCCTCGTCGGCCTGCTGGTAGCCCTTCATGTATTCGTCTTCCGAAAGCTTCGCCTTCTTCCAGTCGCCGTCGAATGACAGGTTCTTGCCTGCCATTTCGATGGTGTCATACGGCTGGTTGTCCTCGCGGCGCGGCTTCAACCCGTTGACGCCGAGATCCGAGATGAAGATTTTCGACTGCGCGATCGATGCGCTGTTCAAGTCGATGTAGACGTCGCGGTACGCCTTGCTGGCGAGCTTGGTGTTCAGGAGCTCGGGCACCTGGTAGCGCGCTGTGACGACCAGGAGCTGACTGCCCGGGAAGTACAGGGCGCCGACGTACTGGTCCGGGGCGCCGGGATGGTGCGCCGCGACGCTGTCGGCCTTCATCTGGTCGAGCAGCTTGGCGAGCTCGGTGGCGAGCGCCGCAGACTTTGATTCCTGTGCGAAGGCGGGCGAGGCAGCCAGCACGAGCGCGGCCGCCAGGGTGAATCCACGCAACCGATACAGCGCGTTGGTCATGGGCGTTCCCCCGGGAAGGTGTTTCTGAAGGGGGGTTTTACCACCCCCGGGTCTGGCCGTCAATCAGCCAATGAACAGGGCGTCTTCTTCTTCGACGGTGCTATGCCTCCTGCGGCTTGTCTCGCGCAGCTCGCGGAACGCCGCGAGCGCGGCGCGCACGCCGGCCAGCAGCGCCACGCCTTCGCGCGCGGGGCCGAGCACGCGATGCTGCAGCGTGTTGAGCGTGTGATCGATACGCTGGGACAGGTCGGCGAACAGGTGGTCGGCCCGCTCCATCTGCGTGGCGGCCAGCGCTGCGGCCCGCGCCGCATCCGCGCTCAGATGCGTCAGGTGCTGGAAGACCGGCTTGATGTCCTGCTCGATCTGCGTCGTCAGCCGGTCGACGCGCTTCGCCAGCCGCGCTGCGACGATGATCGCCGCAACCTGGATGGCCGCCATGATCGCGACGGCGAAGGCGATGATCCCCAGGAACAGGTCGTTCACGCGCCCGGCTCCTTCTCGCGCGCCGTGTTGAACGCCTCACGCCCGCGCTCGAACGCGGTGTTCAGGCTGTCGCGCTGACGATTGAGCAGCTCGCGGCCCTGGCGTGCGGCCTCAGCCGCGCGCTCGCGTCCCTCGCGGGCACGGTCGCCGAGCAGCTGGCGGGTCTCCTCACCCGATGCCGGCGCAAACAGCAGCGCCACGGCGGCGCCGGTCATCGCGCCCGCGATGAACGCCAGGAGAACGCTTCCCGCGCCGATGCCGCTGTCGTTGGTCGCCATAGCAGTCCTTAGTCAGGGATCAGGGATCAGGAATCAGCGTTCTGGGCCTGGTCCCTGACCCCTGATCCCTGATCCCTAGAAAAGACTGACCCTCACGTTCAGATACTTCTTCGGATCGGCGTTGATGTTCTTGATGAGCGCCCGCAGCTCGCCGACCGCGCCGTTCATGTTCTCATACAACTGCTTGTCGTGCAGCAGTTGTCCCGCCGTCCCCTGCCCGGCCTGCAGGTTCGCCGTCACCTTGTCGAGGCGATCGGCCATCGAGTTCAGGCGGTTGTACAAGGCCTCATCGGTCACGAGTTTACCGGCCGTGCCTTCGCCGCGATTGAGCCGCGTTGTCAGCGTATTCAGGTTCGACGTGGTGCCGGTCAGCGACGTGCTGAACGCTTCGTCGTTCAGCAGCTTCCCGAGACTGCCCTCTCCTGCACGCAGTCGCGCAGTCATCGCCTGCAGGTTCTGCAGCGACGCCTCGAGCGCCCTTGCGGCGGACGGGTCCCGGGTCAGGCGCCCGATCGTCCCCCGTCCCTCGCTCAGATTGCGCGCCACGTCCTCCGCAGCGTCGACGAAGCCGTTGATTTGCTTGTAGAGCATTTCGTCGGTAAAGAGCTTCCCCACCGTCCCGCGCCCGGCGCGGATGTCGGCCAGCAGCCTCGTGGCCTCCTCCAGCCCGCGCGTCGCCTGGGTAGCCACATCGGAGATCGATCCGACGGCCCGCCCCGGCGGCACGTAGCCCCATTCCGGAATCGCGGTCCCTCCGCTCGATGCCGTGATGTCCACGGCCGCTTCGCCGAGCAGCGACACCGACCCGAGCGATGCCCGCGATGTCGTCGTGACGCGCGGCTGCATGTCTTTCGACAGCTCGAAGGTCACTTCGACGCGGTCGCCGATGAACTCGAGCGCCGTCACCGAGCCCACCTCGACGCCGGCAACGCGCACCGGCGCGCCCTCCTTGAGCCCGGGGATCTCGGTGAAGATGGCCTTGAGGCTGTAGCGCTGCCAGAACATGCCGCCCTCGCCGCTCACGAGGAAGATCAACGTGATGGCCAGGGCGATGGCAATGAGTGAGACGAGCCCGATCTTCAGCTGGGCCCAGGCAAGTGATCGCGTGCGTGGCATAAGCGTCCTACGAGAGAAACGTGTGCAGGTACGGGTCCTTCGATGCGCGCAGCTCCGCGGCGTGACCTTCGAAGGAGATGCCGCCCTCCTTCAGCATGATGAACTCGGCCTCTTCCGACTTCTCCGCGGGCGCCGGGATGATGTGAATGTGTCCGTTCTCGCGCACCGCCTCGTGCGTCGCGACGCGAAACGCATCTCGCAGCTGGTGGGTCACGACGATCGAGCTGACGTTCTCGAGGTCGCGCAGCTTGATGATCTCGTCGTCGATGGTATTGGCCGTGATCGGGTCGAGGCCGGTCGTCGGCTCGTCGTAGAGCAGGATGCGCGGCTTGAACGCCATCGCCCGCGCAATGGCAACCCGCCGCCGCTGCCCGCCCGACAGTTCCGACGGCATCTTGTCGATGTGCTCGGCCAGACCGACGAACCCGAGCACCTCCTCGACGCGACGGCGCACCTCCGCCAGTTCCATGCTGCTCTCTTCGTACAGCTTGTAGCCGACGTTCTCCGCGACGGTCAGTGAGTCGAAGAGCGCGCCCTCCTGGAACACCATGCCCAGGTCCGTGCGCACTTTCATCAACTGCAGCTCGGTCATCCTGTCCACGCGCTCCCCGTTGACCCAGATGACGCCGCTGTCGGGGCGCAGCAGCCCGAGGATCAACTTGAGGATCGTCGATTTGCCGGCGCCGCTCGCGCCCAGGAAGATCTTCGTATGGCCGGTGATGAGCGTGAAGCTCACGTCGCGCAGGATCACCTTCTCGTCGAACGCGAGCGACACCTTGTCGAACACGACGATCGGCGATCCGGGGCCGAGGGCCTCTTCCAGTTCGGGCGAGCGTTTCGTCGACAGCATCAGTACATCAGCGTGATCAACAGGCGCGTCACGAAGAAGTCCACGGCGATCACGGCGACGGACGCGGCGACGACCGCGTTGGTGGTGGCGCGCCCGACACCCTGGGTTCCGCCGCTCGTCCGCAGCCCCACATGACAGCCGATCGTCACGATCGCGAAGCCGAGGAAGAACGGCTTGAGGAGGCCCATCCAGACGTCCTCGATGTAGAGCGCCTCGATAATCGACGTCCAGTACACACTCGACGCGACGCGCAGCTGGAACACGGCGATCAGCCATCCGCCGAGGATGCCGACCGCGTCGGCGATGGCCGTCAGCACCGGCGCCATGACGAAGCCGGCCAGCACACGCGGCACGACCAGCTTGCGCACCGGGTCGGTGCCGAGCGCGCGCAGCGCGTTGATCTGATCGGTCACCATCATCGAGCCGAGCTCGGCGGCGATGCCCGACCCGACGCGCCCTGCCAGCATCAGGCCGGTGAGCACCGGCCCGAGCTCCTTGATCATCGACGCGCTCACGAGCCGCCCGACGAACGGCCGCGCCCCGAACTGGTCGAGCGTCATCCCGCTCTGCAGCGCGAGCACGGCGCCGGTGAAGAACCCGGTCAGCACCACGACGGTGAGCGACCCCAGACCGATGGCCTCGAACTGCTCGACGATGTCGTAGGTGTACCGCCTGCCGCTGAAGATGCCGCGGATCGCGGCGGCGCACAGGCGCACGTATTCCTGCACCTCCAGCACGGCTGCCTTCAGCCAGTCGTCGATGAACGTCAGCACGCGCTCACCGATTCGCTGACAGGCCGGTCAGCCCCAGCTCGCGGCTGCGCAGCGTCTTTAGTGTGTCGCGCAGCCCCGCCGCGCGTTCGAAGTCGAGATTGGCGGCCGCCGACTTCATCTCCGCCTCGAGCCGCGCGATGTGGGCGTCGAGTTCCGCCTGCGTGCGGAACGTCTCGCGCTCTTCGCGCGCCGCCGGCGGCGTCATGTAGTCGCGCTCGTAGACGCTCGCCATCGCGTCGTCGATCTCGCGGACGACCGACTGCGGCGTGATGCCGTGCTCCTCGTTGTACGCGGCCTGGCGCGTACGCCGCCGTTCGGTCTCCGACATCGCCACCTTCATCGATGCGGTTATCGTATCCGCGTACATGATCACGCGGCCATTGACGTTGCGCGCCGCACGGCCCGACGTCTGGATGAGCGAGCCGCCCGAGCGCAGGAAGCCTTCCTTGTCGGCGTCGAGGATGGCGACGAGCGAGACCTCCGGGAGGTCGAGGCCCTCGCGCAGCAGGTTGATGCCGACGAGCACGTCGAAGGCGCCGCGCCGCAGGTCACGGAGGATCTCGACGCGCTCGAGCGTATCGATGTCGGAGTGCAGGTAGCGCACCTTGACGCCGAGCTCCTGGTAATAGGTCGTCAGGTCTTCCGCCATCCGCTTGGTGAGCGTGGTCACGAGGACGCGCTCGCCGCGGGCGGCGCGATCGCGGATCTCGCTCAGAAGATCGTCGACCTGTCCCTTCACCGGACGGACGTCGATCGGCGGATCCATGAGCCCCGTCGGCCGGATGACCTGCTCCACCACTACCCCTCCCGACTTGGACAACTCGTAGGGGCCCGGGGTTGCAGACACGAACACCACCTGCTTGACGCGCTCCTCCCACTCCTGGAAGTTCAGAGGCCGATTGTCGAGCGCCGACGGAAGGCGGAACCCGTAGGCGACGAGCACTTCTTTTCGCGACCGGTCGCCGTGATACATCCCGCGAATCTGCGGCACCGTCTGGTGGCTCTCGTCGACGATCACCAGCGCGTCGTCAGGGAGATAGTCGAGCAGCGTCGGTGGCGGGGCCCCCGGCGGCCGCTGCGTCAGGTGCCGGGCGTAGTTCTCGATGCCGTGGCAGTAGCCGATCTCACGGATCATCTCGAGGTCGAACATCGTGCGCTGGTGCAGCCGCTGCGCCTCGAGCAGCTTCCCGTCCGATTCGAGCTGGCTGCGGAACCATTCCAGCTCCTGCTTGATCGATTCGACGGCCAGCTTGGTCCGATCGCGCGAGGTGACGAAGTGCGACTTCGGGAAGACCGACACCTTGTCGAGACGCTTGAGCACCTTGCCAGTGAGTGCGTCGAACCACGCGAGCTCGTCGACCTCATCACCAAAGAGGCCGATGCGCAGCGCGTGCTCCTCGTACGACGGCACCACCTCGACGATGTCGCCGCGCACGCGGAAGGTGCCGCGCCCGAACTCCGTGTCGTTGCGCTCGTACTGGATCTCGACGAGCTTCCTCAGGATCTGATCGCGATCGATGCGCTGCCCGAGTTCGAGCGGCAGCAGCATGCCGTAGTAGGCTTCCGGCGAGCCGAGCCCGTAGATGCACGAGACGCTGGCGACGATGACGACGTCGCGGCGCTCGAAGAGCGAGCGGGTGGCCGAGAGGCGCATCCGATCGATCTCGTCGTTGATCGTCGCTTCCTTCTCGATGTACGAGTCGGTGGCGGGGACGTAGGCCTCGGGCTGGTAGTAGTCGTAGTAGCTGACGAAGTACTCGACGGCGTTCTCGGGGAAGAAGCGGCGGAATTCCTGGTAGAGCTGCGCGGCCAGCGTTTTGTTGTGGGCCATCACCAGCGTCGGCCGGTTCACGTTGGCGATTACGTGCGCCATGGTGAACGTCTTGCCCGAGCCGGTGACTCCAAGCAGCGTCTGATGCGCGTCGCCGCGGTTCAACCCGTCAGTGAGCTCGGGGACCGCGCGAACCTGGTCGCCGCGCAGCTCGAAGTCGCTGACGAGCCGGAAGCGGTCGTGCACTGAAGGCATGGATGGAAGGCGTGGCCGAAGACAGGTCGGCCAACACGCAATCGTACCACAGCACCTTCACCGTTGTTTCGTCGAGGATTCCTTGTACGGGGCGAAATAGCCCTTCCGCGCCTGGATGCGGATGTCGGGCTTCTTCACCTTGATCTCGACCCGGCGCCACTGGCCGTCGGTCTTCTCGTTCGTCGAGAGGTACCCGAGCGAATACTGCGCGCGGATCTGCGCGAGGATCTTCTCGTAGGCCGAGTCGACCTCTTTCATCGAGAAGGGGAAGAAGGCCTGGCCGCCGGTCGCGTCCGTGATCTGCTGCAGCCGCATCCGCTGGTCGGATTTGACGCTGCTCGGCTGGTGCTCGAGCAGCCCGATCGCGTACACGGTGACGTCCGTCGCCTTCACGAATGTCATCACGTCGCTGAAGCTCACGTTGCTGCGCGTATCGCCGCCGTCGGTGTAGAGGACGAGGATCTTGCGGCCCTTGTCGTCGTGCGCGCCATCGAGGTAGACGCCAAGCGCGTCGTAGAGCGCCGTCCAGCCGTCGGGCTTGCGATTCCGAATCCGTTCGACGAGGCGCGGAAAGTCGGCCTGCCCGTACTTCGCCACGCGTACTTCGGTGTCGAAGTCGACGAGTGTCATGTCCTTGGCGTCGGGCAGCGTGTTGAGAAACTTCACCGCCGCCGAGCGCGCGAGCTTGAGGTCCTCGCTCATGCTGCCGCTCGTATCGAACAGCAGGCCGACGTGCATCTCCAGCGCGTCCGCCTGGTCGCCGCGCGCGAACACCTTGATCGTCTGCTTCTGCCCTTCCTCGGTGATCTCGAAGTCCTCGGGCTTGAGATCCGTGAGGAAGTTGCCTTTCTTGTCGGTGACCGTTACTCCGAAGTTGACGAGATCCACGCCGGCGCGGAACGTAGGCTCCTGCCCCGCACCCGCGGCGACGCACAGCACGACGAGAACGCCCGCAAGTCCCGGTTTCATGCTGCGTATCCTAAGCGCAAATCAGAAGTTCCGGTACGCCGTCACGCGAAGCGACTGGGTCCCGGTGCCGCCGTCGCTCGTCCGCGCCTTGAAGCCATACCCCCACTCCACCGACCAGAGCGTGCGAAGCGGGCCGGCGGCCTCGATGGCTGCGCCGATTCCCGGGTAGCCGCGAAAGGCGTCACCGAAACCGGGGTCCCTCACCACGGCCATATCGCCAAAGGCATCCACGCGCCAGCCGCGTGCCGACCAGTTCGTCACCGACCGCACGACGCCGCCGCGATCGTAGCGGACGCTGGCCGTCGGGTAGCCGTGCAGCCGATTCTCGAACGCGCCGAAACTGTAACGGCTGAACCGGTCGAGGTCGACGCCATCCATCCACGCCACCTCGACCCGCGATCCGAGCGTCCGCCCGAGCGCAACGGTGCGTGCGACAACCGTGCCGAAGCGCACGAACGACTTCTCGCTCGATATCGCATCGGGTTGGCGTGCATCGCCCCACGGTGACCATCCCTGGCGGACGGCGGGATTGAACCACGCACGCGCGCTCCACGCGCCGGACTCCGCTTCGATAGACGTGACCAGCCCGTGGACGATGGCGTTGGCGGGGACGACAAAAGTCGCCGCCGTGGTGTCTGCGCGATCGAACGCCGTGTAGTCCAGTTCGTAATCGATGCGCGCGCGCAGGCGGGCGCTCAGTGGCCGCACCAGACCCGCCGCGACGTGCGCCGGCCGCTGCGTGATGTTCTCTGCGTACTGCTCGACACCACCGCGAAACGAGCGATCGTTGTAGCGCACGGCAATGGCGAACGCAGTCCCATGCGCCTGCCAGCGTGTGCCGCCGAGTGACGGTACGCTCCACGAGAGCTGACCGTAGCTTCCGCCGAAGAACGCGTTCAGCTGCGTGCCCGTGTCGAAGAGGTTCAGGTCGACATAGCTGACACCGGCGAATGGCAGCGGCGTCGAGATGTTCGGATCGACGAGCACGCCGAACACGGCGGTGCGGATCCGCTCGCCCGCGCGCGGCGCGACGACACGCTCCCCGGTTTCAGGGGCGTTCCGGTCGCGGAGAAGGTAGCGAAACCCTTGCGGCGTCTCGCGCAGCATCAGGTTGGACGAGGCATGCGCCGCCTCGAGCCTGGCCGTGAAATCCTGCGGGTTGAGCTCGTACGACCGCGTCTCGATCGCGCGGTGAATCGGCGTGCGATGGCCGGCCCCTTCATACATCTGGAACACGGCGGTGCGCACGGGCAGTGACACCTGCTCGCCCTGAAGATCGAACGCCTGAAACTCTTCGTGCTGCTCGGACGAGACGATGGCGCCGCGCAATCCGGCCTGGATGGTTTCGAGCCGGTGCAGCGCGAACGTCGTCGTGTCGATCCAGGCGCGCCCGTGCGCGTCCGCGCCGTCGAACGTCACGACGTACGCCTCGCCGCCGGTGACGGCTGCGCGGCCGGTCAATTCGTAGCGATAGCGTTCGTTCAGCGTGATCGTCAACGGCGGCGTCGCCACGCGCTCGGCCTCGATGAGCGGCAGCTCCGGCGGAGATGAGGCATCGCCCCCCGCGATCGCGGCGCCGTTCACGCGGATGTCACGCTGCTCCATCTCCGTCGTGCCCGGCGCGACATACACCCGCGTGTCCGCGGTCACCGTCACCGGCGCGACGAATCCCGGCACCTCGAACATCAGCGTCGTCGTCCCTGTCGCAATCCAGCGCTGCA
>Ga0307414_10001902_pt1 | contig 10799 bp, 12 predicted proteins | sample DK1Ometagenome_FD_203804 | JGI IMG/M metagenome (GOLD analysis project Ga0307414, IMG submission 203804) | Maize rhizosphere microbial communities from greenhouse at UC Davis, California, United States - DK15-O-3 | ecosystem: Host-associated > Plants > Roots > Rhizosphere > Soil | place: USA...
TGTTAAGGTGTCACCACGGATGCTGAACATAAATTTATCCGTGATATCGTTGGTAAATGACCAGCTTTGACCGTTCAAATTTCTTTCATCTGAGCCAGGTTTCATCGTCGCTGGTAAAATAGGCCGATTTTTCCTGCTGGTTGGGTGTGTACGCAAACCGGAGGCCTTTTTATAAACAAATTTGCGAATGAGGATGGCAATCTAAATTGTTTCAGGAATGAGACTTTGAAAAGTAACCGATGGTAATTAAATTGGTGCATTACGTTCCTGTTGCAAGTCATGAACCTTCATTCCAACACACAATACCCATTCCTAAAATATATTATCGAGGAGTTTTCGGGGGCTTTTTATGAAAACGATTTTACCAGCCTAAACAGGATCTTGATTCTTTACCATAACAGGTTTTCATTTACAGTTCAGCGGAATGATATCTCTGCTTTTCTGGCTTCGCACCAGCAAGGGCTTTCTGAGCCAGACTGGTTTTATTTCTATTTTTGGGGAGAAAGGAGGCGTCGGATTCGTCAAGTTCGGTCTCGTACAGCTTTTGTGATAAGACATAACCCTGGTCTGCTAAAAACACTTTTGTCGAGAAAGGATTACGGTTCTGAACAGGCGGTGCTTGACACTTTGCGAAGCATTTCGGGTTGGCTTCAAACTTTATCTGCGGATACAATGGAAGATAAGACGATCGATCTGGACGATTGGAAAAGCGAACTAAAACAGCTTACTGCCCAAACAATGAAATCAGGTCAGGCAAATAGACGTACCGCGGGGACGCCAAATACTGGCAAATTTCAAGAACTGCTCACCGGAAAGGATGCAGCCGAGAAGATCGTCAAATTCAATCGCCTAAAAGTGATTTTGTTGAAGGAACAGTGGATCGTAGCCAGTAACCAAGCCGATACATACACATTTTTCAAAGACCCCAGTGGCGGGCGACTTTATATCGCGGCGCTATATTATGTGCTTTGTGAAAAGGGGCATGTAGAAAAGAAACCAGAGGCACCCCAAGTTGCAGCACTCTTTAACTCTTGGATCATGCACAATTTCGAGCTAAGCTCATTTGTAAAGGCATTTCAGCCACATGAGCTTGCCAAGTTTGATTGCCGTAAAGGCGATACAAGATTCAAATATGTGTCGGAGGCCAGATTACTGCTCCGAGATTTCTAGCAAAAAATTCTTTTTATTCGCGGGCGAATGGAAGGAAGGAATTCCTGGTACTTGTCTCTGAATTTTGCCAGCATGTTTAATCAAACAAAAAGGCAAAATGAAAAAGAAAAATTTGGATTTGTGTAGCCAAAATGCAAAAACAACCTCTACCATACAGGACGCAGCCCCTGTAACAATCCGTTCGGATCCTGCGGTCAGCTCTGATCATCTCATCGATGTGCGCGAGGCAAAGCGGATGTTGAAAACTGTTTCTGTCCAAAAGCTTTACTACCATTGCGCCAAGGGACATCTTCCGTTTATCCGCCAAGCAGGAAAACTATATTTCTCCGAGGCAGTTCTCCGGCACTGGCACAAGAGGATTGAGTCTCGGAAACATCACAAGCTTAACCATTGACACTATGGAGATAACCAAGGAGTTGGTCTTGAAGCTCTGTGAACGGAAAGACGCAAAACGCAAGCGAATACTTTTTGAGCTGTATCGCGATCTTTTTACATCCAATATGTCTGCCAAGTTTCTGGTTGACGTGATCAATGAGAAGCTCTCGATCGAAGCAGTTACGCTCTATGATGTAAAATACATTCGCGCTAAAATGAAAAAGTGGAGTGAGCAGCAAATGCCAAATCAAAAAAGTGAAAAACCAGAAACTCGGACTCAAACCAAAGCGGCAATGAATTTTCACCGTTCCGAGCCTGAGCCACATGTTAAACCATCTAAAAAATATTAACCAATGAAAAACTTACATTTTATAGTGCAAGCCAAGGGAGGCGTAGGCAAATCCATTTTGATGTACCTGTTTGCACTCAAACATTACCAAGATCCCAAGTGCCTTTTTATTGATGTTGACGCTTCAACGCAGACCAGTACACGTCAGCTAAAATTCGTTCATCAGGATCAATCCGACGTTGCCAACCTGTTAGACGAGAAAGGTCTTTTGATACGTGACAATTTGCTGGCTTATTTGCAGAGCATCGCAAAGGAAGACTTCGAAGATGCCTATTTTGATTTTGGCGCTCCTGAAAGCGAACAGCTTCCCGCACTCATCGAGTACGATATTCCGCTCAAAGATTTTGCCGAAGGACTGGGTTTTGAAATCACGTTTCATATCGTCATTGGCGGCGGAGGTGCTTACAATCCATCCATCGATTATTTGCTAAGGATGTTTGACCTTGTTAAAACAGACTTTGAAATCATAGTCTGGCAAAGTATGGCCACCTTTCGCAAGTTCCCACATCTGACCCAGGAGCTTAGGGAAAACTGTAAGAACTCAGGGCTCGTGTTTCGTAGGTTTGGAGATTTTGAGCCTGAATCATTTCTCGGAGCAGAAATCCTGACCGGCATCCGCAAAGGCCTGGCGCTAGATGCCTACACCATAGGGCCAAGACTAAGACTTCAAAGAGAACTTCAAATCCACTTTGCCGATGTCTAGCCAGCCGATCAATAGACAAACCCTGGCCAGGATTAAAGCGGATTACCTGGCCAGGTACGAAATTGAAATGGACGATTGGTCGGCAATCATTTTGCTGGACAACCAGGCGCAGTTTCAAAACATGGATAACCAACTCAGGGCCGTCCTCGATGAAAACAAAAAGCTGAGTAGCAAGATCAAAGATTCTGTGAGGACGATACAATTTAACTCGATTTTGGAAGCTTTCATTCACGGTGTAGGTAAGGGATTGCCGTATTCGATTACTGCACTTGTTCTCGGAATATTGTATTACGTATACATGAGTACGTATGTGGATTACCAGCGGATCGAGGATTTTGTTTCGGCTTACAAAAACGTATCGGACTATCAGGCATTGATCCGTGAAGGTGAGACAGAAACGACGGGAGGCATAGAGTACCTTATCCTCTCGCCTTCAAAACGTGGCAAATATGTGTTCGGCAAATCTTACGAATTCGACTCCCGACGGAAATTGGTCAAAGTGCCGTTGCGGAGGAAAATTTGATCCAAAAGAGAGACAGAAAGGTCTAAATGTGCTCCCAAAGAGTCATTAAAGGATATTAAGAGTCAGAAAGTGCTCCAAAGAGTCAAAAAGTAGTCCAGAAAAATCATTTAAAAGAAAATTTGAGCCAGAAACGGTCAGGAATGATCCTGCACGGTGGTTTCCTCCACAGCCAGCTATCGCCGGTACGTCGCGAAATGCGACTTCCCGGCGGGAGCTGGCCATGGGAAAACCCCTGGACCCCTGCTATTCGCCTTCCGGCTCATAGCTAATCAAAAAAGACACATGGAAAATCAGAAACAGAAAGGCAGACCGCCTAAGGAAAAGGGCACTGCCAAAAGAGACCACTTCTCAGTCTGGGTAAGCGCTGATCAGAAAAGACAGATTAACGAGCTGATTGAAAAGAGCGGGCTATCAGCCAGCCAGTTTTTTCTGACACTGGCATTGGATATACCATTCAAACGACCAGCGAAAAGAACCCTTCCGAAGGCGACTGCTGACACGATCCGGATACTGGAACAACTAGCAGGTGTCTTATCGCTGGCGGCCCTAAAGACCAAAGGTCACCAGATGCTTTCGGCGCAGTGGGAACAAAGCGGCCAGCGAGTCAGACTGCTCGCTGATCTTATTACCCTTTGGGTGTTTGAAAGCTTCGAGATCCGTAGTGTTCAAAAATCGCTTTCCCAGATTTGCCGATGGGCAGAGGAGCTAACAGCATATTTGGATCACATCAAAATTCAAAGTGAGGGCAAGCAGTTAGCATTAGAAAGAGCTAAATCGATATACCGGCTCGCAGGTGATTTGCTTCATAGCTATGAAGATTATTATGCCGCGCCCGTAGAAGAGCTTGCGCCTGTCTGGAAAGTCCACGATTCTGATCCCGACTCGGTGCATCATGAAATCGAGAAAGCATTACGGATGATGCATAAACGGGTAGAGCGATGATTGGGAAAGCTGGCTTGGGTAGTTATGCCAAAGGAATATTGGACTACTGCTACTACGGAAAGGAGATATCCGCTAAAATGAAAATCGAGCTCAGTGCGGATACAGTCAGAGGAGAACTCGTTTACATTCAAAACCTTGCCATCAAAACACAAAGTGACGGGCAACTGGACATGAATTACGTAGCCAAGCAATTCACCGACAACCACATGAAGAATATCAAACTCGGCAAATTCATCTGGCATCAGTCTTTCAGCTTTGCGCCGGGTGAAAAGCCATCGGATGATACAATAGCACAAATTTCCACCGAATTTGCCAAAGAGTTTGGCTTTGAGCAGAATCAGATGCTTGTTTTCAAGCATGAGGATACCACGAACTTACACTTCCATATTGTCGCAAATCGGATCAATCACAACGGGAAAAACACGGCGGATCATTTCAAGAACTACGCCCGGACAGGCCAGTTCTGTCGGAGAATGGAAAAGGAGCATGGATTAATCCAGGCACCCGATATGCGGATTTGCAACGCGCGAGACATTCAAATCCCACTAGTTGACCAAACCCATTTGAAACTTAAATCGGCCATTGACCAGTCGCTGAATAGCATATCATCGATCGATGAATTAAGAAAACATTTGGCAAGTAGAGGTTACAAAACTTACACCGGGAGAGGCATTGCTTTTTTTGACATTGGGAAAAAAGTTAAGATTAAAGGGTCGGATTTGGGACGCAGTTATTCGCTTTCCGCTATCGAAAAACGTTTGGCGCAAAACTTAGAAATGGGCCTAGAAAAGCAGTTGAAACCGGAGTTCAAAAAGCAGAAAAAGCGAGGTATTGGCATGTAGATACCGGTTTCTACGTAGAATAAACTATTTTAGCCCAAAATAACCCGTTACACCCATGAAGCTTAAAGCAATTAAATTCTTTTCCCCAGAGGAAAACGTTTCAAAAACCAAGGCGGTCGAAAAAGAAGCACCGCTCCCAACAGGTTACATTTCTAATTCCGGCAAGCTTGTTTTTCCGGCTGCTGCGCTACAGGATCTGGGAATTGACCCAGAGTCTGCTTATTTCAAAATCGGCACGCAAGAAGGAAAGCGAAAAATTAAATCTGTGTACCTGGTTCCGGCTGCCAGTTCTGATCAAACATTTTCCTTTGAAAAAAGCGGCAGGGGTCACGTAATTCCACTTGCAATCATTCTGAAAAGAGGTAACGTCAATTTCGAAAGTGAAAAGCTGATTTTCAAAATCTCCACTTTTGACTTTGATCAGGCTACGAAAGGATTTGAGCTACTCATTGAAGCAGAAGCACCTAAGCCTGAATATACCGGGAAACCTCGTGGTAGAAAACCTCGTCAATAGACGCAATAAGGTGAGTTAACAACAGGCAACTTATAAAATACAAAAGCCGCGAAGACGCGGCTTTTGTATTTTACTTATTCTTCAATAATTCATTTTTCTCTCGCTCACTCTGAAGCAGTCTTTCAAGCAACGCAATTTTCTCATCGTACAATTGAATGATCTTTTCTATGGGATTGATTGTGCACAAGTAGTTATTTTGATTCGAGCTGTTATCGCTGAAATTGTTGCCAATAATATTGAAAACTGCGTCTTCGCTAAAATTTTTGATTCCCTCTGGCGTTACTCCGAGGATCTTTGCAATCTGCTCCAATATTTGATCTTCCACCGTTTCGCTTTGCTCAATCTTCGAGATAGTCTGTTGGCTGACGCTTAGCTCGTGGGCAATAAACTCCTGCTTCAAACCGCGGAGTTCACGAATGCGGCCGATCTTATAGCCAATATGATTGGGTTTTGTTGCTGTGCTCATGGTTACAAATAAAGTAAATATCGCAGCCAAGGTCAACACTAAGTCCGGAAGTATTATACAAGCTGTGAATAGTAGGATACAATTTTCCGTGGTTCGCTACACGAGGCCTGATTGGCTCCTTGCGTGAAAAAACCTGGATCATGGAACATTCATCAATCAATTCAAACGAGCCTTCGCAAACCAGCAAGGGTAACTTTACCGAGGCACTTCAAGAGATTTCGGTGTTTTTTCAGCCTGGCGATCTGGAATACTTCCGTGTAGATTTATGGCAATGGCTTAAAGCCGTGACTTGTGAAAAACCATTTTCGTTTCGTGGAGAGCCATCAACCGTTGTTACGCTTCAAAAACAGTTGACGAAAATGATTTCCGCAAGCAGGCTCATGCTCGATGTGGCAAAGACATTTGGCGAGGATGTCTCGCGTAATAATTTTCAGCCCTTCAGTGATGAGCAGATAGCCGACGATCGTCAATACATGAGAGAAATCAAAGAGTTAACCGCTAAATACGGCGGAACAATCAGGAGATTGACCCTATTAGAAGCAGAGCGACCCATTCTTGCGATCAGACGCTTTTTTAATGCTCATAGCGTGGAAGAATGGAGCGAAATTCTGGACGAATGGGTAGAGTACGGGTTAAGCAAGATGAGTATATGCGAAGCGACCGGAGAATCTGCCCAGGTATTTCAGTATGAATTACTCGAGGCACTCCTTGAAGCTTTTTCTTTAATTTTAAAGAGAGAAAAAGGGTTTAATCCGAAAGAAGGGTGATGGATGCCAAGGGGACGGGATTATAGTTATTTACCATTTGACAGTAAGGTGATCTGAATCTTAGCTCTTGGCGCGGTTTATGCTGCCTACCACACAAGCTATGGCATCTCGGAAGGTCATCAGACTTGCCGCGTCAATCGTCGGCAATGTGAAGACTGAATATTTTTCTGAGCTCAATTACCAGCTCGATCTGATCTTAGGAATCTAGTCCGAGATCTTTTTAAACTCGGCGTCAAGCTTGGTGACATCGCTGCTAACCTGAAATCTTTCGATCGGGATTTGCTTCATTTTCGATTCTAAATCCATATTGCGAGATCGGTAGAACAGATACGTCGCCGACCATGGAAAGATATGGTATCGAACAGCGGGATCCAAGCAGTATGGCCACCGTACCCTGATTTAGAGATAATAGAATCAAGATTAATTTTCTCGACAGCCGGCTTCTTGTCAGATTTGATTTATACCTTTACCAGTCTATGGCTGGAAACTTGGTAAGTCGGATTCTATTTGCAGTTGCCTACATTCTGTTGGCAGGCCACGACTTTGTTCCCCACCGCCATATACAGGCTCAGCATCATGAGCATCAAGATCATGCCGATCATCATGAGGGACATAAGAACCACGATCAACAAGACAAGCAAGCGACAGACTTCGATGTGATAGGCTTATTTGCCCACTCACATGGCGCTGGCCAGACCAGCAATACCTATTTCTCTCAGGCTCACGATCAGCTTTTAAATGTTGAATCTTTCCGGGCTGCTATTGTAATCAGCGCTGATTACCAGTTTGGTCCTTTGAGTTTAATATTCCAGTCAAATTGGCCGGAGTATACGTGCGCCAAAGCACCGCCGAACCATTTTTCATTCCGGCAACTACGAGCTCCCCCAATCTCTTCTTTCACCTGCTGATTCCAGCAGCGCGCCTTTCCGCATGGCCAATCCGGGCACATGCCTGTCCAATTATTCTTTCATTCGCACCAATTAGGCTGTAAAAACAGGCGTCACAGCTTGCCACAGTCCTAACACGTCAATTCAATTGACCGGAAAAGTGCCTTTCCCGAATTCCAAAAATGAAAAAGCTCGCTTTTTTCTTGACGATATCTTCTTGCCTGATTTTTAGCTGTAACAAAAAGGAGTCTGAGCACAGCCATGAAGAAGGTTCGCACCAGCACGCTGACGGCTCCTCGCATGCTGACCATGCTGATAGCACTGCCGCCCAGGAGGAGTTTACCGTAGCCGGTGACAGCAGCGCGAATGCCAGTGCTGATAGCGCTTCCAAAGAAAAGCCGCATGCACACCCGCACGGCGCTGATGATCACAAGCACTAATATCCCTTTTACAGCAATGAATAGATTCATTTTATTTCTGGCGGTTACAGCTGTCCTAATCAGCAGCTGTAACCGAAAAGAAGAGCCACAAGAGCATGGGCATCCACATGAAAAGCCGGGCGGGTTAGAGCCACTGGCTTACACTTTATATAGCCAGTATTGTGAGGTATTTGTTGAGTCTAAACCACTGGTAATGGGTTCAACCTCCAAATTCGCAACGCATGTAACTGTTTTAGGTGACCAGTTCTCGGCACTCTCGGAAGGCTCGGTCACGGTTAGCCTGATTATGGCTGATAAAGGCATCAGGCAAAGGGCCGACAAACCCAGTACGCCTGGCATTTACCGGCTTGCATTGACACCTGGCAGGGCAGGCATTGGGAAACTGGTTTTTGACATCAAAACCAAATTCTATACGGATCAGCTGGTGATTGACAGTGTTCAGGTTTATCCCGATGAGAAGACGGCTATTGCAGCGCAACCAGAAGAAGCGGCCGCAGGCAGTGATATCAGTTACATGAAAGAACAGGCCTGGAAGGTTGACTTTGCCAATGAGCCCGCACGTATCGAACCATTTTCTGATGTGATATATACCACCGGGCAAGTTCAGCCCGCACCTGGCGATGAGGTCGTCGTTTCAGCAACCCTTGACGGCATTGTGCAGCTTGGCAGCAGGCCCCTTGCAACCGGTCAAGCCGTTAAAAGCGGCCAAACACTTCTGAGCATCAACGGAAAACAGCTGACGGAAAATAACCTGGACGTGCAGCTTGCCAAAGCGCAGACTGACTTTGAGCGGGCCAAGGCTGCTTATGACCGCAATCAACAATTGATAGCCAAGCAGCTGATCACCGGTAGGGAAGTGGAAGCCAGCAAGGCCGAGTTTGAAAATACCGGCAAAGTGCTCAGTTCCTTGTCTGCCAATTACAAAGTGGGCGGCAAATCCATCCCTGCCCCCACGAGTGGTTTTATTAGAAACGTGTTGGTGCAGTCAGGCCAGTATGTTTCACAAGGAGAGCACCTGTTTACGATCGCCAAAAACCAAAACCTGGTCATCCGGGCAGACGTCTCCCAAAAAGACGCGGGGCTTGTCAGTCAACTCCGCTCTGCATCCATCCGTATCCCATATAACGATAAGACTATCTCAGGCGAGCAGCTGGGTGCGAAGATCCTTTCTTATGGCCGAAGTGCAGACCCGCAGACGGGCTATGTACCAGTGATGTTGCAGGTCAACAATACTAGCGTGCTACTGCCCGGCACGTTTGTAAATGTCTGGCTGAAAACACAACCCACGGCCACTGCACTGGTCACCCGTGAATCGGCACTCATTGAAGAGCAAGGCAATTTCTATGTCTACGTGCAAACAGCGGGTGAATCTTTCCAAAAGCGCGAGGTGAAGACCGGCAAACGGGACGGTGAAAAAGTCCAGATCCTTTCGGGCATTCGGCCCGGTGAGCGGGTTGTGACCAAAGGTGGCTATCAGATCCGTTTATCATCTCTTTCGGGTGCCTTGCCAGCCCATGGCCATGAACATTAAGCCGGACATATTATGCTGAACAAAATAATCCTTACAGCCCTGCAAAACCGGTTTGGCGTATTGGTTGGTGCTATTCTGCTGCTGATCGGTGGCTGGTATACGGCCACAACCACGGAGATCGATGTGTTCCCGGACCTTACAGCGCCAACTGTTGCCGTACTCACCGAAGCGCATGGTATGGCACCCGAAGAAGTCGAGCGGCTGGTCACCTTCCCCATTGAAACATCCGTGAACGGCGCTACCAGCGTCCGGCGCGTGCGGTCGTCTTCGTCTGCCGGTATCTCGATCGTGTGGGTCGAGTTCAATTGGGGGACTGATATCTTCCGGGCTAGGCAAATTGTCAATGAAAAGCTTCAAACCGTTGCCAGCCAGCTGCCGCAAGGCACAGGCGCGCCGACACTCGCACCTCAATCTTCTATCATGGGCGAGATTATGCTCATTGGCCTGACAGCTAAAAAGACGCCAGCCATGGAGCTGCGTTCATTGGCCGACTGGACACTGCGCCCCAGGCTACTGGCGACCGGAGGTGTCTCTCAGGTGGTAGTCATCGGAGGCGATTACAAGCAGTACCAGCTGCTGTTAGACCCGTTGAAAATGAAAGCCCGTCAGGTGAGTTTGAACCAGGTCATGGATGCGGCAACCAATGCAAACCGAAATGCTGCCGGAGGTTTTCTTTCCCAATACAATAATGAGTACCTGGTGCGTGGAATGGGCAGGACAAACGATACCATGCAACTTGCCAGCGGGGTTGTCAAGACAAACCAGGGACTTCCCGTGCTTTTATCTGACGTTGGTGACCTTACCGTCGGGGCTGCCCCCAAGATCGGATCGGGATCTTTGAAAGGCGAGCCCGCCATTATCATGACCGTGATGAAGCAGCCCAATACCAACACTTTGGAGCTGACGGCGCGCATCGATTCCGCAATCCAGGATTTGAAGAAGAACCTGCCTGTTGATGTAGAAATTAACACCCGGATCTTCCGGCAAGCTGATTTTATCACGGCGTCTGTCGACAACATCCAGCGGACACTTTTGGAGGGCGCTATATTCGTGGTGATCATCCTTTTGCTGTTTCTGATGAATGTCCGGATCACAGTCGTGTCTCTGGTTGCGCTTCCTCTTTCCCTTCTGGTTTCCGTCATTACGCTGCGCTGGCTGGGCTTTTCAATCAACACAATGACGTTGGGAGGTATGGCGATCGCGGTGGGTGATTTGGTGGATGATGCCATCATCGATGTAGAAAATGTCTACCGCAGGCTCAGGGAAAATGCCCGCCTGCCAGTTGCACAA
>Ga0307414_10001903_pt1 | contig 10798 bp, 9 predicted proteins | sample DK1Ometagenome_FD_203804 | JGI IMG/M metagenome (GOLD analysis project Ga0307414, IMG submission 203804) | Maize rhizosphere microbial communities from greenhouse at UC Davis, California, United States - DK15-O-3 | ecosystem: Host-associated > Plants > Roots > Rhizosphere > Soil | place: USA...
CGCCATTTGTGGAAGGAACATTGCAAATGCAGATTACCTCTTTAGATTACTCTACCTTCGTAGGTCGTATCGCTATTGGTCGTGTGGCACGCGGTACCATCAAAGAAAATCAGCCCATCTCTTTAATGAAGCGTGATGGCAAAGTCGTTAAATCCCGTGTTAAAGAATTGCATACATTTGAAGGCTTAGGTCGTCGTCGTGTTACAGAAGTAGCTTGTGGTGATATCTGTGCCGTAGTAGGTATTGAAGGATTTGATATCGGTGATACAATTGCTGATTTTGATAATCCAGAGCAATTAGAGGTCATCCACATCGATGAGCCTACGATGAATATGTTGTTCACGATCAACAACTCTCCATTCTTCGGTAAAGAAGGTAAGTTGGTGACATCCCGTCACATCCACGATCGCCTTCAAAAGGAATTAGAGAAAAACCTAGCGCTTCGGGTGGTACCTACCGAATCCCCAGATGCCTGGTTGGTATACGGTCGCGGTATTCTGCATTTGTCCGTATTGATCGAAACAATGCGTCGTGAAGGATATGAATTGCAGGTTGGTCAGCCTCAGGTAATCGTTAAGGAAATTGACGGCAAGAAATGTGAGCCTATCGAAGTATTGGTAGTTGACGTTCCTGCGGAAGTTTCGGGTAAAGTAATCGAATTAGTAACGCAACGTAAAGGAGAGCTATTGATTATGGAGACCAAAGGCGAGATGCAGCACTTAGAGTTCGAAATCCCTTCCCGTGGTATCATCGGCCTACGTAACAACGTACTGACAGCTACAGCAGGTGAAGCTGTGATGGCGCACCGTTTAAAAGGATACGAGCCTTGGAGAGGTACAATCCCTGGACGTCTGCACGGTGTATTGATCTCTTTGGATAAAGGTACTACAACAGCTTATTCGATCGATAAATTACAAGACCGTGGTAAATTCTTTGTAGATCCAGGAGTAGATATTTACGAAGGACAGATCTTAGGAGAACATATCCGTGATAACGATTTAACGATCAATATCACGAAAGGTAAGCAGTTGACCAATATGCGTGCTTCCGGTACGGATGACAATACACGTATTGCTCCAGCAATCAAGTTTTCGTTAGAAGAATCTATGGAGTATATCCAGGCAGACGAATACATCGAGGTAACACCTCAATCTACCCGTTTACGTAAGATCTATCTAACAGAGAATGAACGTAAAGTAAATACTAAAAAATTCCAATAAGCTTTTTATTGGTTCGACTATAAAAGCCTTCGATGTTCTCGAAGGCTTTTTTTAATCCCTTAGGTTAATTTTGAAGTCTCATAATCATCATTCAGTTTGTCCATACGACGTTGTATTGCAACGTCGATACGATGCCCTTTCAGTTTATCCAACGCTTGCTTTTCGACATCGACGTTCGTGTCAGATTCATAATTGTTGACGGTTTTTTGACTCAATATCGCGTTATCATAAGTATCCCGTCCACTCATCAATTTGACAAAGACAGGTAAGCACTCAAAAAATATAAAAAGAAGAGCAATAAAAATGACAGCGTATTCCGTAGCATTGTTTACCGTGCCATCCGGATTCTTATGAAGATTGCTTAAAGCCGTATTTCGGTCTGCAAACCCAGCAATATTTATTACGCTGTCCAACCCTTGGTCTGATAATATTTTTTGATCTAACAGACCTTCTTGTGCTTTTCTATCCAATAACTGTGATTCCTTGGTTTGGATACGTGAACGTAAGGTGTCTAAATAAGTTTCCTGTTTCTTTAAATTATCCTCCTTCATTTTTGCATAAGGCCCATAGCCCAATACGCCGGAAGTCTCTTCTGTCTTCGTCCCGAAAATTTCGTGGTTTAGCTGTTGTCGGGAAGTTTTGATACTACTTTCTAACGAATCTGCCTGATTTTTCAAAGTACTAAGCTGCCCGTATTCTACCAGATATTTATTTTCAAATGTTCTATTCAGCGTATCAATCGTGGCGCGTTGTTGTTTGAGGTATTCCACGCGGAGATGCTCCTTAATTTCTTTGTCAAAAATCTTTAGTTCGAGAGGGCGTGAGATAACCAACCCAATGATTATGGCCAATATAATACGGGGTAGTGCTTGAAAAAATTGCTTGCCGGTAGATTGTGTCTTATCAATGCTCAGTACAATGTATCTATCGAGGTTAAAAATGGCTAATCCCCAAATTAGACCAAATAGGATTGCATAGAATATTGAATTTTCGCTTCCACTGAATACAAAATATAAGGCGTATCCACCAGCAATACTTGCGAAAAGACCAGTGAAAAATATGGTTGCACCTATACTTACATATTTACTATGCTCCTCAGGATAGCGTAATAGTGTTTTTTCATTAACGCCGGCACACCACCATAAAAATTGTTTTATAGAGCTCATTTTAAAAATTTACTATATGACGCTTTTTGCTCTTAAAAGTAACAACAAAAGAGGAATAAATTTTAAATATATTTCGATGCAAAGGGATTGCTCAAATAATCCTTACCTTTGCAAGAAATTTTAGTAGTGCAAAAAAATAATAAATCCGAAATGAATAAAAAAAGTTTCTTGCCTTTTTTGGTAATCGCTTCAATATTTGTTGGTTGTGACAATGAAGAAAAGCCAAAGCAATCAGACAATCCACTGTTGATTGATAACGAGACCCCTTTTAATGTTCCGCCATTTGATCAGATTAAAGATGAACATTTTAGACCTGCTTTCGACGAAGCACTACGGCAGCACAATCTAGAAATAGAACATATTGTCAATAACGAAGAAGAACCAAATTTTACGAATACTATTTTGGCATTGGAAAATGCAGGATCAGTACTTAGCCAAGTTTCAACTATTTTCTTTAATCTGAATTCAGCACATACAAACGATACTATCCAAGCCATTGCTAAGGATTTGGCTCCTGTGCTTTCAGCACATGGCGACGAAATTAAGCTTAACCCAAAGCTTTTCGCTCGAGTAAAAGTGATTTATGGTAAAAAGGGAAGTTTGGGTGTAGATGCTGAGGATCTTAAATTGTTGGAGGAAACGTTTAAAGGATTTGTACGGTCAGGAGCAAATTTATCGGATACAGATAAGGAAAAGCTTAAAAAGATCAACGCCAAACTGTCGGTTTTGACAACCCAATTTGGACAAAACTTATTGGCGGAGACGAACGCATACGAGTTGGTTGTGGATAAGAGGGAAAGTCTAGCTGGTTTGCCTGAAGGATTGATTTCCGCAGCGGCTGATGTTGCCAAAGCAAAGGGTAATGATAACAAATGGGTGTTCACACTTTCAAATCCTTCTGTTATGCCATTTTTACAATATGCTGATAACCGTGATCTGCGTAAACAAATTTGGGAAGCTTACCAATTACGCGGAAACAACGGGAATACCAATGATAACAAAAAAACATTAATCGAGATAGCAAACTTGCGACTAGAAAAGGCGAAATTATTGGGTTATTCGTCGCATGCGGCTTATGTATTAGAAGAATCGATGGCTTCAAATCCAACAAATGTATATGACTTGTTGAACAAACTATGGACTCCCGCGTTAGCTAAGGCCAAGATAGAGGCCGAAGATATCCAAAAGGAGATAGAGGCTGCTAAAGATACCTTCAAAGTTGCTCCTTATGATTGGAGGTATTATGCTGAGAAAATTAGGGTTAAACGTTTTGCCTTAAATGAAGCGGAGATCAAACCATATTTTAGCTTGCCAGCGGTACGAGAAGGAGCGTTTGCTACGGCTAACAAGTTATGGGGACTATCCTTCGTTGCCCTTAATAACGTTCCTGTCTATCACCCGGAAGTGGAAGTGTACGAAGTAAAAGATAAAGATGGATCCCACCTTGGACTCCTATTTGCAGATTTTTTTCCGCGCGAATCAAAACGAGGGGGCGCTTGGATGACCTCCTACCGCAAACAATATAAGGAAGAGGGACAGCGTATAGCTCCGGTTATTTCTATTGTGTGTAATTTTACTAAGCCAGTTGGAGAGCAACCGGCATTATTAACATTCGATGAGGCCAGCACATTATTCCATGAGTTTGGTCATGCATTACATGGCCTGTTGTCTGATGTTAAATATAAATCGCTTTCTGGTACATCAGTACCTCGTGACTTCGTAGAATTACCTTCGCAGGTCATGGAGAACTGGGCCGCAGATCCAGCCGTACTAAAAACATATGCAAAGCATTATCAAACCGGAGAGGCAATTCCCGATTCATTAATTGCAAAGATGGAAAAAGCCGGAACTTTTGATCAAGGATTTGCAACAGTAGAATACTTGTCTGCTTCTCTTTTGGATATGAATTATCATGCCGCAACAAAGCCGATCACGACTGAGGTAAATGAGTTTGAAAACGAAGCCATGGCCAAAATAGGTTTAATAGATGCCATAATTCCACGTTATAGAAGCTCCTATTTCCAGCATATTTTCTCAGGCGGTTACTCGGCCGGCTATTATAGTTATATTTGGTCTGAAGTACTAGACGCAGATGCATTTGCTGCATTTAAGGAAAAAGGGATATATGATCAAGGTACAGCTGTCTCATTCCGTAAGAGTATTTTAGAAAGAGGAGGAACCGGTAATCCGGCGAAGATGTACCGTGCGTTTCGTGGAGCGGATCCAAACCCAATTCATTTGATGAAGAAACGGGGATTGAACTAAATTTTATTATCTTAAAAGTGAAGGGCAAACAAAAAAAGTTTTCCCTTTTTCTTTGCTAAAATTTGGATATTAAAATATCTTATTTATATTTGATCTAAATAAGATTAAATATGTGCCAATCTATTATATTAAGTTCTAAAGGGAATACAACAATAAGTTATTGTAGTCACTGTCAAAGTCACTACATATGGCAGAATTCTTTCCTGTTAACTTTCAATGCCCATCAGTATAGTAGTTTTTTGGCTGAAATTAGTAATAAAATAGGGTTGGAAGAATTTGTCACGTTTCCAGATGGAGACTCTAGATTGTTGCTTACCACCCCAGTTTATGAGATTTTATTTGCTTTTACAGAAGACGAATGGGTTGATTTTACAGGATCGCTGAATGAAGCTTATTATATGCGTGAAATTTATCAAATGATGAATTAACAATATTAAGTCCTAGGGGTTTGTGCGTTTTCCGAATGCAACGAACCGGCTAGGCACTATTTTTCTAGTTTGTTGTATCTCTCTTCTCAATGACAATTCCCTCAATGGATTTTCCTGCGAGGGATTGTTTCTTTAACGCATTGTATACCTGATTAACGTATGCTAAATTCCAATTGAATTAAACTGGAGATCGTACAGGTTTTTGTAATGTCCGTCTAGAGCAAGAAGTTCCTGATGTGATCCCATTTCCTTAATCTCTCCTTTATCAAGTACGATGATTTTATCCGCTTTTTGAATAGTAGACAATCGGTGGGCGATGACAATGGCCGTTCTTCCTTCCATCAAATTGTCAATAGCAGATTGAATAAGCTGCTCGGTTTCTGTGTCAATTGAAGATGTAGCCTCGTCGAGAATTAATATCTTAGGATCATGTACTAGCGCACGTATGAAGGATACCAATTGAGCTTGTCCTGCGGAAAGTGTAGCTCCACGTTCTTGTACTTCATAGTTGAAATCATTTGGAAGACGCATAATGAAGTCATAGGCTCCAACTTTTTTGGCCGCCTCTATAACATTCTTTTTATGGATAGAGGGGTCACGTAATGTAATATTGTTTAAAACTGTGTCTGAGAATAGGAATACATCTTGCAATACTGTAGCGATAGTTTTGCGTAAAAAGTTTAAATCGTATGTGCGAATATCTACACCATCTAAAAGGATTTCTCCTTTTTGAATTTCGTAAAATCGACTTAAAATATTGATGGTAGAGGATTTTCCGGCTCCCGTGGCGCCTACAAGTGCCAAGGTCTCTCCGGCACGCACTTTAAAGTTTACGTCTTTTAATATCCATTTTTCATCGTTATACGCGAACCACACGTTTTTAAATTCAATCTCGCCACGAACATGATCGGGTTTGTATGTTCCTTTATTGGGAGTGGACTCTTTGGTATCCAATACTTCAAATATCCGCTCCGCTGAAACCATTCCCATTTGAAGCGTGTTAAACTTATCAATAAGCTCGCGGATAGGTCTGAAAATCATGTTGATGTACATCAAAAAGGCGACTACCACTCCAGGTGATATGACGTCACCCAATATTTGCTTCGATCCGTACCACACCAACAAGCCAGTTGCGATTGCTATGATAATTTCTAACACCGGGAAGAAAATAGAGAAATACCAGTTCGCGCGAATATGTGCATTCCGATGTTCTTTGTTGATGGCCTCAAATTTTCGGATTTCCTGCTCTTCCCTTGCGAAATATTGAATTAAACCCATTCCCGAAATATGCTCTTGTAGAAATGTATTGAGGTTCGAAACCCAAAGTCTTACGGATTGAAAAGCAGATTTCATGGCTTCCTTAAAAACATATGTTGCACCTATCATCAAAGGCATGGGTATCAGTACAATTAGAGTAAGACGCCAGTCTGTATAAAACATGACCCCGAGAATAACAACCAATTGTAGCAAATCTCCTATAATTTGGATTAATCCTTCGGAAAAAATATTGGATATAGTTTCAAGGTCGGAGATTGTACGTGTGATCAATCTCCCAATAGGTGTATTGTCAAAGTATTTTAATCTAAGATTAGTAATATGATTGAATACCTGAATCCGAATATCCCGAATGACCGATTGTCCTAGCGTATTGGTCGTTAACGTATGGAAATACCTTATAACTGTTTGCGCGATTAGCAAAAGGAGCATAATGATCAGCATCGTTGTTAAACCACTGTAGTTAGCGGATAAAATATATCGATCGAGCGTATGTTCTATCAGGAGGGGAAGAGCGGGAGCTACAGCGGCCAGCAATATAGTCAATATAACGGATACCCAAAATATACGACGATATGGTCGCATATATTTCGTTAGCCTAGCGATCAATCTGCTGTCGTATGCTTTCCCTACTATTTTAGTATCTTTCAATGTTATTTTTTAATGGGTCAATATAAGGATATTTTATCTTAGTGAGGTATAATCCATGTGCTGGTACTGAAGTGCCGGCTTTTGAACGATCCCGACTGGCAAGTACTTGTTCCACATAAGAAATGGGTTTGCCTTTGGCTCCGACTTCTAACAATGTTCCAACAATAGCGCGAACCATATTACGTAGGAACCTGTCTGCAGTAATATGGAAAACCAATTTTTCACCTATCTCCACCCATTGCGCTTCTTTTATAGTACAAATATTTGTGAATACCTGCGTATTTGATTTACTAAAACAACCAAAATCTTTTTTGCCCACTAATAGCCTAGCGGCTTCGTTCAGTCTTTGTACATTAAGTCGATCACGAAGTAGCCAGGACTTATTGATTAAAAAAGGATCTTTTGTGAAATGAATATGGTATTCATATGACCGCTCGGTTGCGTCGAAGCGAGCGTGTGATCCGGATGCCACTTCTAAAAGTCGTAACACAGCAATGTCAAATGGGAGTAGGGCATTAAGCGAATGTATGAATCGGTCGGGACTGTTGATAAGTGATGCATTATCGCTGTCAAAGTGTACATATAATTGCTTCGCATGTACGCCAGTATCCGTCCGTCCGGCACCAAGGGTGGCCACTTCTTCCCGGAGTAAAGTCCCTAAAGCATAATCTAGTTTTTCCTGTACGGATACCGCATTAGGCTGTATTTGCCAGCCATGGTAAGCGGTGCCATCGTAAGCAATTTCTAAAAAAAAGCGTTTTATACCTTTCACCAAGCAAAGGTACGTAAATTAGTAATGCACTAAAATGTCTAGTAGACCTAAAAGGTTTAAAAGATGAAAAATGACGATAAGCGTATGATTTGGATATCGAGATTGAATTGTGCCATAAACTAAATGGCTTTTTTTTGTGTTTATAGGGTATTCCATCTGAGAAGGATGCTGTTAACAGCAGATAAGCGTTAGATACTTGCATTTGAACGACAAGTTATCTAAGTTTGTTGTCAATTAAAATATCGATATTATATGATACAACGCATTCAAACAATATGGTTACTACTAGCTAGCCTTGCCATTTTTGGTCTATTTTTATTCCCTTATTTAAATTATAACGATTTAGTAGGCTTAGGTAAAAAATTGTATGTGACTGGTTCCTATACCGCTGTAAATGGTGAACCTATAAAACAGCACACGAATATACTGCAGATGATAGCGACGATAGCCCTGGGGTTATTTCCTATTTATATTATTTTCCAGTTCAAAAATAGGAAGCGTCAGATATCATTGGTTTTAATAGAAATTTTACTGATTGTTTTATTTGCTGTTTGGCTTATCGTGACTGCGAATAACACGCTTTCTCTAATCTCACAATCTATTGGAGCGAATAATATTGGTATTGGATTTTTCTTATTACCCACAACAGTTATACTTCTGGGAATGGCTGTTGGTGGTATCCGTAAGGATGACAAGATTATCAAATCAGCAGATCGTTTAAGATAATAAAAAGATGAAAGAGATAATTTGGAGTTTATTTTTTATAGTATTCACACATTTGGTGTTTGCGCAGGAAACAGATACTGCAACCGTCCTTGTGGATGAAATTCAGGTAGACGTAAAGAATGTTGCACTTTCTTCAAAAGGAGATACAGCTATTGTAGACTTGTTTTTGATATCCTATCAGCGGCATCCCCGAGAGTTTAAGTTAAACACATATGCTACACAAGTCGCTGATTCGAAAGGAAATTTTCATTTATATGATAATATGAAGATGGGAAAAGTACTTGTCTTATTAGCGCATCGTCAAAATTATCTTCATTATTTCATGGAAGAGGATATTCCTGTACCTTTTCAAATCAAAGTCGCAAATTGGACGAAGGAGAGGGGGAACCCTACACACATAAAGCTCGTGTTTGAAGACAGTAAAGAAGAGGGTAAATATGTAGAGAAAGTTGTTGAGTTATAATCAGTAAAAAAAGACTAACAATTTGTTAGCCTTTTTTATCTTGAATACCTGAATTGTTGTTTATCCATCATCGCCATCTGGTCCTTCATCATCTTGATCTGATCGGCTAACAATTTGTTTTTATCGGCCTTTTTAGCCTCCTGTAGTAATTTTTCAGCTTCCCTTTTGTTGCGTTTTGCCATCATTACACCGGCCAAACTTAGTTTTGCCAAAGCAACGTTATGATCCATATGCAAACCTAATGTCAATGCCTTTTTAAAGAATTTCTCGGATTGCATAGGGGCACGTTGCGACTGAATAAGGCCTAGTAGCAAATGATAATACCCCTGTTGAGCCGAAATAAGCTGCTTTTCGTAATCTTTAATATTATTCAACCACTTCTCCGCATGAGCTATATTTTGCTTACGAAAATACCACTGCGCAATAAGCATATTTTCGTTAAAAAAAACAGTTACCCAAGCTAGTATCGTAACCAATATGCCTAAAATACCCCAGCCCCAATGACCAAACCAAAACAACGCAATGGTTCCCACCAATAAAAGACTACTAATTATTATGCGTACTAAATTTGACATCTCTCCTCTTTCTATTTTTATCTACAAACTTAGATAAAATTGTCTTTATATACAATTTAATTGAGGTTGTATATCAAGGTAATTATTCATCAAGACTTTTTTTGCATAAATTAGTTGCGGCGATCGATTCTACCTAGGTACTGAGTTACGTTGGATGAAGATAAAAATTGAAACTGTTCAAAGTTGCTTGGATGATAAAAATGTAAAATTGTATTTTTGAAAGTATGAATAATAAATATCACGAAAGTTGGAGCCCAATATTGAAACCTTTATTCGCTCAAGATTATGTGAGAAAGTTGTCTCACTTTGTTCAGGAAGAGCGCAAACAGTATAAAGTTTTTCCTCCTGAAAATCTTGTTTTTAACGCATTTAAACTTACCAGCTTTCCAGATATTAAAGTAGTGATACTGGGACAGGATCCTTATCACAACGATGGACAGGCTCATGGTTTGTCGTTTTCTGTCCCTGAAGGCATTTCCTTCCCTCCCTCACTTAAAAATATTTTTACAGAATTGGTTTCTGATATTCCTGGTTTTTTTTACCCTAAAACGGGAGATCTGACCAATTGGGCTAAACAGGGTGTTCTACTATTGAATGCAACCTTGACCGTCCGGGCTCATCAAGCAGCTTCTCACCAAAAGATGGGCTGGGAGGAGTTTACGGATTCAATAATTAAGAAAATCTCGGAAGAACGGGAGGGTGTGGTTTTTTTGCTTTGGGGGTCATACGCTCAAAAGAAAAGTATATTTATTGATCCGTCAAAACATCTTATTCTAAAGTCTGTGCATCCGTCACCTTTGTCGGTCTACCGGGGATTTTATGGTTGCAAGCATTTTTCGCAAACGAATTCATATCTTCTTCAACAAGGAGTGAAGCCAATAGATTGGCAGATTGATTAAGCATACAATTCTGAAGTATCGTTGTACATTTGACTGTTAATCGAAATTCGCTCGACGTGATGGATTTTGTACCTGATTCCCTCTTGTTCGAGATGTGTAAAAAGGAGATGACTATCGTAGACTACTTTCCATGGTTTGTCGAAATCAATAGCTTCTTCTCTTTTTCCAATTACAATGTACTCCAACTCACCGCATGAGGTGTATCGTTTTATGGTCAGCTTATTGTTTTTATCAGTGGGTCTAATAGTGTACCAAGCCCCATCCCCAACACCTCCCAAATACATCGCCTCCTTAGGGATTGCGATCGGCTTTGATCGAAAATCTATGGCTCCAATTATTTGGTCATTGGGTAAGAGGC
>Ga0307414_10001904_pt1 | contig 10794 bp, 8 predicted proteins | sample DK1Ometagenome_FD_203804 | JGI IMG/M metagenome (GOLD analysis project Ga0307414, IMG submission 203804) | Maize rhizosphere microbial communities from greenhouse at UC Davis, California, United States - DK15-O-3 | ecosystem: Host-associated > Plants > Roots > Rhizosphere > Soil | place: USA...
CGGTTTCATCGTGATGGATGAGACGGTTGACATCTTTGAGTCGACCAAGAATTTGACTGAGTTTTATAAACACGAATCGTGTGGCTGGTGTACGCCTTGTCGTGAAGGCACTGACTGGCTCGTGAAGGTATTTAAACGGATCGACAACGGCGGCGGCCGTCCTGAAGACGCGCAACTGATGCTCGATCTCTGCGACAACATCGAGGGCAAATCGTTTTGCCCGCTCGGCGATGCCGCGTCATGGCCCATCCAGTCAGCGATAAAAAGATTTCCCGAGGACTTCAAGCGAAGATTAAATGTCGACTGAATCAGTAAAAGTCACTATCAACGGCAAAGACTTCCAGGTGCCGAAGGGCGCAAGGTTGATCGACGTCTGCCGCGACAAAGGTTTCGATATCCCGTCGTTCTGTTATTACTCGGATCTCACGCTTCAGGCGTCGTGTCGCATGTGCCTCGTTCGCATCGAGAAGATGCCGAAGCTACAGACGTCCTGCACAATCATCTGCACCGATGGCATGATTGTCACCACGCAAAGTGAGGAGATCGAGAAGGCGCAGCGTGGCATGACGGAGTTTCTGCTCGCCAACCACCCGCTTGATTGTCCCGTGTGCGATCGCGGTGGCGAGTGTGAACTCCAGGAGATGACTTTCGACTGGGGCGGTCTCGAAGAACGCTTCACCGAAGAGAAGAACTATTACGCGGAACGCTATCTCTCGCCGATGGTGGCGAACGATCCGCAACGCTGCATTCTCTGCAAACGTTGCACGCGCGTCTGCGATGAATGGATGGGTGAAGAGGCGATCGAAGCCGGCGGCCGTGGCGCGCACACCGTGATCGGAACGTATCTCGGCTGGCTCGATTGTTCGCAGTGCGGAAACTGTATCGAGGTTTGTCCGACCGGAACGCTGCTCGACGCGACTTACCGGCACCAGACACGCCCGTGGGAACTCGCGCAATCGATCACGACCTGCAACTTCTGTTCGGATGGTTGCCAGATGTCGCTCGGCTCACGCGGCGGCGAGGTGCTGCGTTCAGTCGCGCGCGATCGTTACGTCAACGGCATCAACGGCGAGTTTCTCTGCGTTAAAGGACGGTTCGGACATCCATTCATCAATCATGAAGCGCGCATTCGCACGCCGTTGATTCGTTACAAGAAGGGCGGCAAGTTGATTCCCGCGACGTGGGATGAAGCGATTCGTCACGTTGCTGAACGTCTCGATGCCGTAGCGGATCAACACGGAAGAAATGCGATCGGCGTCGCCGGTAGTCCGCGTCTCACAAACGAAGCGCTTTACGTGTTGCGCAGGTTTGCGACTGAGCTTGTCGGCACCGAAAACTATACAACTACTGATCTCTTCAGTCTTAGAAGATTCTTCAACAATCTCGGCGCGCCGCTCGCGACGCATCGCGACATTCGTTATGCGAAGACGATTCTGTTGATCGGCGGCGATCCGGGAGAGCTACAGCCGCTGACAGGCAAGCAGATTCGCCAGGCTGCGAGAAACGGCGGCGCGACCGTTGTGCTCGTGAATTCAGTGCCGATTCGTTTGCGCGAACAGTCGAAGGTATTTCTGCATGTCAGACCGGGAACTGAAGACGCTGTCGTGCTAGCGCTCGCCGGCAACGCTGATGATTCACTGGCTGCACAAAAGGCAGGTATCGACGCAAGCGATATCGACGCCGCACGGCAGGCGATAGCAAATACCAGCGGTGACGTCGTGATCATGTTTGGCCACCAGATCAGCAGTGAAGCTCAGGCGATAATCGCTCAGCTACCGCAGAAATTTGCCGGTGAAGGGCGACGTTTCCTGTTCCACCCGCTGCCATTCTTCAACAACAGCATCGGCGCGCATGACATGGGAATGATGGACGCGCCTGTAAATCCGGCTCAGCTTCTCGACGGCGCCGGCGACACGATTCGCGCGCTCTATATGGCCGGCAGTTTCCTGCCGAAACATCTGATAGGACGCGAAGACGCGCTCGCGAAGCTCGACTTTCTCGTCGTCCAGGAACTGTTTGAGAACGACACGACTGCCGCCGCCGATGTGGTCCTGCCGGCCGCGTCGTATGCCGAACAGGACGGCACGTTCACAAACAACGACGGCCTGGTCCAACGCGTGCGGCAGTCGATCGCGCCGTTGCACCAGTCGAAGCCTGACTGGGTGATCGTCTCGCAACTTGCGAAAGAGCTCGGACTTGATTTCGGATACGAATGGTCGGCGAGTGCGGTCTTTCGAGAGATTGGCGAAAAGGTGCCGGCGTATGCGGGAATGCGTTATCCGCTGTTGAAAGACGAGACGAATCCGGTGCAGGCGAAGTATCAGGTTGTTGAGTCAGCGGATGTGTCAGCGGAAACCGATGCGGTTCGGGAGCGAGTTGAAGCGCTTCCTGATACCGGTGAGAAGGTGAACGTAACGCCAGATGTCGGCACGGAATTGTTCCGGCTCGGCATGCTGACTGACAAAGTGGCGCAGTTTCACTTGCTCGCGTCGGGTAATCCGCGTCCAGAGACGACCGCGGTTTCGCCGCTTTATCAAATTGGAAGAAAGATTGCCGATTTCCAATTGCCGATTGCCGATTTGAAGAGCTCCGCCTCAACATAAAGCAAATCGGCAATCGGCAATTGGCAATAGCATAAATGGACACTGCGCTCGATATAGTCCTCAAGTTTGCAGCCATTACTGTGGCTTTTGTCGTCGTGCTGCTCGTGGTCGCATACACGGTGCTCGCTGAGCGTCGCGTTCTCGGGTTCATTCAGGGGCGGCTTGGTCCAAACCGCGTCGGTCCCGGCGGCCTCTTCCAACCGTTCGCGGACCTGCTGAAGTTCATCCTTAAAGAAGACATCGTTCCAGACAAGTCAACGCGCTTTGTCTACGTGCTCGCTCCAGTGATCGCGACGATGGCAGCGTTGATGACGATGATCGTCTATCCGTTCGGACCGGAGATCAGAATTCCGTTCACGTCGATCACGATACCGCTCGTGGTTGCGCACTTCGACATCGGACTGCTTTACGTACTCGGAATCACTTCAATCGGCGTCTACGGCATCATGCTCGCGGGCTGGTCTTCAAACAACAAGTACAGCTTGATGGGAGGGCTTCGATCTTCGGCGCAGATGATCTCTTACGAACTCGCGCTGGGCTTGAGTTTGATCGGCGTGATCATGCTCGCGGGCACTCTCGATCTGGCGCAGATCGTTGACCTGCAATCAGGCTGGCACGGTACGCGCTGGTTCATTCTGTTTCAGCCGTTAGGCTTTGTGCTGTATATGATCGCCGCGATCGCCGAAACGAATCGCGTTCCGTTTGATCTTCCCGAAGCCGAAACCGAACTGGTCGCCGGTTTTCACACCGAGTACAGCGCGATGAAGTTTGCGCTCTTCTTCCTGGCCGAATACATCAACATGTTTACGGTTTCGATGCTGGCCACCACGTTGTTTCTCGGTGGCTGGAATGTGCCGTTCATCGACACTTTTTTGGAGCGCGGCACGTTCCTGTTCGGCCTCGTGAGCGCGCTCGGGTTTTTAGTGAAAGTAATTTTCTTTCTTTTTATGTACATCTGGATCCGCGGAACGCTGCCGCGCTTCCGTTTTGATCAGTTGATGAATTTTGGCTGGAAGATTCTGTTGCCGCTCGCGCTGCTCAACATCTTCCTAACAGCCACGATCATATATTTCTTTCCGAATTTTTGATGCTGACGCTTCTCTTCATTCTATTTGCCGGAATGGCTATCGGCTGCGGGTTGGCGGTCGTGGCGCAACGCAATCCGCTCTACAGCGCCATCTCGCTTGTCGGCGTCTTCATTTCCCTCGCCTGTTTATACGTGATGCTGGCGGCGCCGTTCATCGCTGCCGTGCAGGTGATTGTTTACGCGGGCGCGATCATGGTGCTCGTTGTGTTTGTGATCATGCTGCTCAACGTCGAACAGGAAGAGCGTGGGCGCAACAGGCTCAAGTTTCTCGTGCCCACGGCTGTGGTGCTCGCAGCGGTTTTGATTGCCGAAGTCGCTTTCATTCTCTTTTCAGTGACGAATCCAACCCCCGCGGTTTCAAACATTGGACTCTCGAGTTCGATTGGGACGCAGTTGTTCACGCGATACCTTTTGCCGTTTGAGATCACTTCGATCCTGCTGTTGATGGCGATCGTCGGCGCGATGACACTCGCGCGTCGTGGCGGACTCTTATCGAATGAAGCGCGCCTCATTCCGGGCGCACAACAACTACCGCGGTCGCTGGTCGATCCCAGAGCTGCGCCTGACGACCTGAGATTAGTGGAAACGGATTCGACTGTAGAAGCAGGGCATCTGCTCGGCATCGATCAACGGAATACCCCGAAAGATTAGAACAATGGAACCACAGCTTTCATGGTACCTGGCGCTCTCGGCCGTCTTATTCACGATCGGCGTGACGGGCGTGATCATCAAACGCAACGTGATCGCGATGTTTATGTGCATTGAGCTGATGTTGAATGCCGTGAATCTGACGTTCGTGGCGTTTGCGAGTTTCTTTCAGGATGTCATCGGGCAGCTTTTTGTGTTCATCGTCATGACTGTCGCTGCCGCCGAAGCCGCGGTTGGTCTGGGAATCATCATCGCGATCTTTCGCAATCGTGAGTCACTCGATGTGGATGAGGCGAGTATTTTGAAACTCTGATGGAAAATAATCTCCTCAGCCTGATCATCTTTGCTCCGCTGGCGGGCGCCGCGATCAATTGGTTCGTGGGCCGGCGCGTGCGCGATGAGCGATTTGTCGGCGTCGTGGCGTGCGGAGCGGTGGCGATCTCGACTCTGGTCGCGTTCTATCTCGCGTTCAAACCAGACGGCGCACTGCATTCTGAGGCGCCGTTACTCGATCACATCTGGACTTGGCTGCAAGTCGGGACTTTCCACGCTGACTTCGCGCTCGCGATGGATCGACTGAGCGGAACTTACGCACTCTTTGTCACGTTTGTCGGTCTTCTCATTCACGTCTTTGCAGTCGGCTACATGCACGGGGAGCAGGGTTTCTACCGCTTTTTCGCCTTCCTTAACCTGTTCATGTTCGCGATGCTGACGCTCGTGCTGGCTGACAATTTCGTGCTGATGTTTGTCGGTTGGGAAGGTGTGGGTCTTTGTTCTTACCTGTTGATTGGTTACTACTTCGATCGCAAAGAAGCCGGCGACGCGGCTAAGAAAGCATTCATCACCAACCGCATCGGCGATTGGGGCTTCGTCCTCGGAATCATGCTGACGTTCTTCGTCACTGGCTCGGTTAGTTTCTTTGCAAATCCCGCCGCAGGTGAAGTGACGCACACGGCGTTGTCGTTTTTCCAGACACGACCGGTTGAACCATTCACGGCCGGAGCGATCATTGCCGGTGGCGCGACGTCGATCGCGGTGTTGTTGTTTATCGGCGCGGCCGGAAAGAGCGCACAGATACCTTTGTACGTGTGGCTGCCGGATGCAATGGCTGGTCCAACACCGGTGTCTGCACTGATTCACGCCGCGACGATGGTCACTGCCGGTGTCTACATGATCGTGCGTTGCTCGGAGATCTTCGTGCACGCACCCACCGCGATGTTTATCGTCGCGGTGATCGGCGCTGCGACCGCACTATTCGCCGCCACAATCGGCCTCGCGCAAAACGACATCAAGAAAGTTCTCGCTTACTCGACCATTTCGCAACTCGGTTACATGTTCCTGGCGTGCGGTGTGGGCGCATTTATCGCCGCGATTTTCCACGTCATCACGCATGCGTTCTTCAAAGCGCTGCTGTTCCTTGGTTCCGGTTCGGTGATCCACGGCATGCATCACGAGCAGGACATGCGACGCATGGGCGGACTCAGGAAGTACATGCCGATCACGTTTGCGACGATGGCGATCGGCTGGCTCGCGATCAGCGGAGTCCCGATCTTCGCCGGATTCTTCTCGAAAGACGAGATTCTCTGGAGAACGTGGAGCGCGCCGGCTTTCGGTCTGCCTTCAACCACGTTCAGCAAACTGCTCTGGGCCATCGGCGCTATCACGGCGTTTCTGACCGCGGTTTACATGACGCGCATGATGGTGATGACGTTCTGGGGTCAGGAACGTTTTCGCGATGCACAAGCGCACAAGCAGCAGGAACCGGATGAGCATCATGGTCCAGTCGAGCCACACGAGTCGCCGTGGTTGATGACCGTGCCACTGATCGTGCTGGCAGTGCTCTCGACGGTCGGTGGTTTCATCGGCGTGCCTTATGCGCTGAGTTCCGCGTTTACGAATCGAAACATCAACGTTCTCGAACACACGCTGGAACCGGTAGTCGCGACAGTGCCGCCGGGAATACATGCCGCCGAGCCGACTTCGCTTCCAGGCGAAGGAGCTCACGCACCGGAGAACGCGCCCGCGCCTGTGCCTGAGCCGGTTGCTCACGAGCATTCGAGTGAGGAGGTTACGGCGGAACGAATGTTGGCCGGGGTTTCAGTACTGATCGGCTTACTCGGCATCGGCGTCGGTTGGTACTTGTTCAAGAACCGGCCGCTGTTGCAAATGCCGCGACTGCTCGAGAACAAGTATTACGTTGACGAGATTTACGATGCTGCGTTGATTCGACCGATCGAGTCCGGATCGCGCGAAGGTCTCTGGAAAATATTCGACGTCGGCGTCATTGACGGTCTGCTCCACTCGATTGGCGAGGCTGTGACTGAAGCCGGCCGGCTCGCGCGTTACCTGCAAGCAGGCTTCGTGCGCGGTTATGCCGCGATCATCCTGCTGGGCGCACTGATTCTAATCGGACTGTTTGCGTATCTCGGCTTTCAGAATATAACGCCGCCATAGTTATGCCGTACTTATTGACCATTTTGTTGCTTTTGCCTGTAGCCGGCACGCTGGCGCTCGTGCTGTACAGCTTTGCGTCGAGCAGGCGTGAAGAGCATTACCGTTGGATTGCGTTGATCACGACGGTCGCGACGTTTGTCGCTTCACTGCTGTTACTGCGCGGCACCGGCGGCGGTGCTGAATTCAGGTTTGAAGAAAACGTCACCTGGATCGGATTCATCGGCTCGCGTTATCACATCGCGGTCGATGGTATTAGTCTGTGGCTGGTTTTATTAACCACGCTTTTGATGCCGATCTCGGTGCTGTCGAGTTGGACCGCAGTTCGCAAACGCCAGCTCTCGTACTATGCGTTTCTGCTGATACTCGAATCGGCATTGATCGGCGTTTTTGTTTCGCTCGACTTGCTGCTGTTCTATTTGTTCTTCGAAGCGTCGCTGATCCCGATGTTCTTTTTGATTGGCGTGTGGGGCGGCGAGCGGCGCATCTATGCTGCCGTAAAGTTTTTCATTTACACAGCGGTGGGCAGCTTGCTGATGCTGGTCGGTATCATCACGCTTTATTTTCTCTATCACACCTTCGACTATCCGGCGCTGTTACAGGCGATGAACGCAAAGCCGCTCGCGGAATTTGGGGCCCGCGTAGAGTTCTGGCTGTTTCTGGCGTTCGCACTCGCTTTTTGTATCAAGGTGCCGCTGTTTCCGTTTCACACGTGGCTGCCGGACGCGCATACCGAAGCGCCGACGGCGGGCTCTGTGATCCTCGCCGGTGTGTTGCTGAAAATGGGAACGTACGGTCTGTTGCGTTTCAACCTCGCGCTGTTTCCGAACGCATCGCGCGAGTGGGCAAAGGTCATTATGGTCCTTGCCGTGATCGGAATCATCTACGGTGCGCTCGTCGCGATGGTCCAACCCGACGTTAAACGACTGGTGGCGTATTCGTCGGTGAGTCACATGGGATTTGTCGTGCTCGGGCTGTTCTCTTTTACCGAACTGGGCATGCAGGGCGCGCTTTACCAGATGCTCAATCACGGTGTTTCAACGGGTGCGCTCTTCCTGTTCGTCGGTTTTATTTACGAACGGCGACACACGCGGCTCATCAGCGAGTTTGGCGGACTGGCGAAACCGATGCCGTGGTTCTCGACGTTGTTTGTGATCGCTTCGCTATCGTCGATTGGTCTGCCGTTCCTGAATGGTTTCGTGGGTGAGTTTCTGATCCTGATTGGAACGTGGACCTCGCGCGCCGTTACACACTCGTGGATCGTGACGATGCTTGCGGCGACCGGTGTGATCTGGGCGGCGGTTTACATGCTGTGGATGTTGCAGCGCGTGCTTTTCGGAAAGATCACAAACGAAGAAAACGCGAGTTTGCTTGATCTCAATAAGCGCGAACTGGGGCTGATATTCCCGCTGCTTTTATTGATGCTGTTCATGGGCGTTTACCCGCGCGTGTTTCTCGATCGGTCGAAGTCGAGCGTGGTGGCGATTCGCGATCGTGTTTCGGGAAGTGCGGCCGGCGGGACTTACACTACGTCAATTTTTTCACGCAAAGACGCAAAGGAGGCAGAGAACGCAAAGGAGGACTCTAAATGATGAGCGGCTTTGCGTCCTTTGCATACTTTGCGTTTTTGCGTGAAATCTTTTTTGCGCAATCAATGATGCCGATAATCAACTGGTCGTTAATCGCACCGGAAGTCATCGTTTGCATAGCCGCAGTGGTCGTGATGCTGGTCGACGCGTTTGTGCGCCCGACGCAGCGCTGGATCACAGGCACGATTTCCATCGTGGGAATCGTTGCCGGAGCGGTTAGCACAATCTGGCTCTGGTCCACTGGAACCGTAGCGGCTGACGCGTTCAACGGCATGATCGTGCTCGATGAGTTGCGACTCGGCTTTACGTTGATCTTTTTGCTGGTTTCCGGACTGACGTTGCTTCTCTCCACCGTCTGGGTCCACGGCGAGAACTTGCCCGCAGGCGAGTTTCACTCGTTATTGTTGTTTGCCACGGTGGGAATGATGTTGATGGCATCGGGTAACGACCTCGTGATCGTTTTCCTCGGACTCGAGATTCTTTCCATCGCCACTTACGTGATGGCGGGCTTCCGTCGCACTGACGTTCGTTCCAATGAATCGTCATTGAAGTACTTCATACTCGGCTCGTTCTCGTCAGCGTTTCTGCTTTATGGCATCGCGCTCATCTACGGCGCCACCTCGATTGCGGAACCCGGACCAGGCGGCACGGTCAGCAGAGTAATCGCGGGCACAACCAACATCGCCGAGATCGCAACGCGCATCAGTCAGGCACAGTATCCCGCGCTACTCTTCGCGGGCGCGGCGATGATGCTCGTCGGCTTTGGTTTCAAGATCGCCACCGCGCCATTTCATATCTGGACACCGGACGTTTATGAAGGCGCCCCCACGCCCGTTACGGCGTTTATGGCAGCCGGACCGAAGGCAGCGGGCTTCGCTTCCTTCATGCGCGTTTTCATTTTCGGTTTGCCTTTCGTCGTTTCCGCTTCAACTGCGTCCGGAGCCAGCTTGCATCAAGTGTGGGTCACCACACTCGTGGCGATGGCGATCCTGACGATGACACTCGGCAACGTCGTCGCGATCGTTCAGAACAACGTGAAGCGCATGCTCGCCTACTCGTCCATCGCCCACGCAGGCTACGCGCTCGTCGGTTTCGTCGCAGCCGGATCCACCGATCCCACGCAACGCAACGCCGCGATCACCTCCGTCATGTTCTATCTTTTGACTTATGCGGTGATGAACATCGGCGCGTTCGCGGTGGTGCAACTAATTGCGCGCAGTGGTGACCGTCGCACTGCGATCGAAGACTATCGTGGCATCGGTTTCGAATCGCCGGTACTGGCGTTTTCATTGAGTCTGTTCATGTTGAGTCTTCTGGGGATGCCGTTGACTGCCGGATTCATGGGCAAGATCATGGTTTTCGGATCCGCGATCGACCAGAAGTACTACGTGCTGGTCGTGATTGGCGTGCTCAACACCGCGATCTCGGCTTACTACTACCTGCGCCTGATCATCGTCATGTTCTTCGGTGAACGGACAATGGCGTGGAGCGCACCGCGAATCCCGGCAAGCGTCGCGCTGGCACTGGTTATAACCGTGCTCGGCGTGCTTTACCTCGGAATCTTCCCGGGCCGCGTGATCAACGCGCTGCAAACCCGGATCGAAACTAAATTGTTCACAAAAGAGCTTAACCACAGATTACACAGATAAAAATCCGGATGTAATCTGTGTAATCTGTGGCTTATAAATGTCTGCCGAAGTTGACGCTCAGAGAATCAAGGAACAACTCGGCGAAACGTGGCTGCCGCGAATCTATCGCGAGCGCATTCGCAGGCTCCGTACGCGTTCCTATCACTTCGAAAAACCGAGCGCCTCGGCGCGTGTTGTGATTCAACACACGCTGCTCGGCGTCGAATTAAAAGTCGGACGGCGGCGACTTCTCTGCCCGGATCTGGCCACTGCCCGCTATCTTTCGGTCTTTGCGCGAGTCGGAACCAGCGATGTAGCAGTACCGTACGACATAACAAAAATCTCCCAGATAGCGGACGAATTAGAGTCATCGTGGTATAGAATGTTGTTGCTTATCGAGCAGGAAGCGCGGGCCGAGAGCACGCGATTCAAAACGAGACTTCGTGGCCTGCTACTTGCTAAGATACGCGCCGAGATTGAAGAAGCCGGCGCCGGCGCGCGAGTTCCGGAGTTCAGGCAAAACACAAAACAACGACGATAATGACCCAAGATCTAACCCCCGTTAACGACACAACAGATATTTCCGGTTCGCTCCCCTTCCCATTCAACCAGCAGAACTTCTGTCGCTACGAGCCGGTGAACCAGAGCATCGCGGAAGCGCGCGTGCTCGTCATCGACAACCTGCTGCGCGACGAACGCGATCTTTCACCTGTGGCGCGCGAGGAATGGGGCGAGTTGCTTGCCGCCGAGTTGCGGCGCGAGCGCCTGATCGCCGGCATGGCGATGGA
>Ga0307414_10001905_pt1 | contig 10792 bp, 15 predicted proteins | sample DK1Ometagenome_FD_203804 | JGI IMG/M metagenome (GOLD analysis project Ga0307414, IMG submission 203804) | Maize rhizosphere microbial communities from greenhouse at UC Davis, California, United States - DK15-O-3 | ecosystem: Host-associated > Plants > Roots > Rhizosphere > Soil | place: USA...
CCGCAAGACATGGACCGCTTCTTCAATCGTTCGGCGCCCGGCCCGTTGCCGGATGGCGATGCCTATTTCGCGTTGGGACCCATGATATCGGCACGCCCGGCGCCCGAGTGATCCCTATTTCCGGGCATCTCGACAGGGGGCGCCTCGCCCCCTTGTCCCCCGGTTCCCCGCGCTATGCCGACCCGCTGGGCGTTGCATCGACAGTGCCCTCGACCGTCGGCGCGCTCTTTCCGTAGTGCGCGAAGCGAGCGGCTGCGAGGCGCGTCGGCGCGGGGAGCTGGTCCGGGATATTGGGAATGGTTTGCCCGCGCCGGGCCACTTCCACCTCGAGCCGCGCCATCAGCTTCGCCCTGACCTCCGGGCTGGGCTGAAGTACCTCGCGGGGATTGCGCATGAGCGGCGATTCAGGCAGCGCCCGCTCCACGGCAAGCCAGTGAACGCCGTCCTCGATGACGTCGCCCACGAAGGTCTCCAGACCAATGAAGCTCAAGGTCGCCTTCTTGCCGGCAGCCTCCCACGGCATGTGCCGAGGCATTTCCATCCGGAAGCGATCGCCGATCAGTTCGCAGCTGCGGGTACGGATCGGCAGCGGATACCCATCGTCGTCGCAGACCGTCAGATGCGGGCCGATGCCCCTGGCGAAACCATCCTTGGCGATCTCTTGCCAGGGCCGCTGCTGCTACTGGGCCGGGGCGCTGGGCTTGCCAGCGGGGGCCGGATCCGATGCCGGGTAGGCAGAGTTCGCCGGCGCCTGCCACACCGACGGCGGCTGATCCATTTCGGCGGGGCTGTCCCACCACGAAATCCGTTCGGGCGTGACCTCGACGATGATGCGCGTCCAATACCAGACGGCCTTCGCTGCCTCGCTCCACGGCAGACCATAGCTGATGCCCTCGAAACCCGTCTCCGATAGGTAGCGCACGGCGTTCGCGGCAAAGTTTGCATCGTGAACCGCGGCCCGTCCTCTCACCAGGATCACTGGCCCATCGGCTCCGGCCTCGACCAGCATGCCCACCTTGGGATTGCGCCGCGCACGCTCTGCCTTGGCCGGACAGGCGAGGCCCGTGGCGACATCGAGCGAGGACAGGTCATCGCTCGGAAAGTAGTAGGTCGGGGTATCGATCGGGACGCCGGCCGCGCTTACCGTTGCGAACTCGGCCACCGCACCAAGTTCGATGGCCCGCCTAATGTGCTAGGGTAGCTGTAAGATTCCGTTCACGATGCCTCCCGTCGTCGCTGCCTGCAGCGAGCCATGTTTCGTTGCCGGGATAGTTGCAGGGCCCGGAAGCAGCTTGCGTCGTCTTGTCGGACGAGATGGCTGACGCGACCGCTCAGCGCGGGCGGGTCTCTACCCGCAGCCGGCGCAATTCGACGCTGCGGAATTTCCACGTGCCGTCGATCCGTACGTAGCGCTCGTGATAATGGCCGTAGCCGTGAAGGTAGGCGATCGGCGATGCCGGTGCGTCGTCGAAGAACAGCTCGTCCTCCATCGCCCAGACGCCATACGCCTCGTCCGGTCCGTCGAAACCGATCTGCGGCATGTGGCCGAAGTGGATAGTCGCGATACCCTCGAGCGAGGATGAGACGCCGGCCCGGACCCCTGAACGGCCGGAAAAAAGGAGGTCCGGGCTATCGTCCGGCGCACTCAGCACGGCGTCATCCGCGAAAAGCGACTCGAACGTGTCCCAGTCCTTGGTGTCGACCGCGCGGAAATAACGCGCCTTGAGTTCGCAAATCGCCACGCGATCCACAAGTTCGTGCAAGGCATCGGTCATGATCGTCAAAAGCCTCTGTTGCCTGAGACTTGCCTAGAATGATTTGCGCAAAAGGCGCACATGCATTCGGACGACGCGCGGAACGCGCACCCGCGGCAACACGGCGGCGTTTGAACCCGCCAACGGCGGGCAGCGTCGGAGGGCAGCTTGATGAGCAAGACCATGGTCGTAACCGGTTCGGCTTCGGGGATCGGCAAGGCGACCGCCGAGCGGTTCCGTCGGCAGGGGCACCGGGTGATCGGGGTGGATCGTCGCGAGGGGGGCCGGATGACATCGTCGCCGACCTGAGCACACCGGACGGGCGCGCCGCGATGATCGAAGCGGTCGAGCGCGCATCTCCCCAGGGGATCGATGCCGTCGTGGCTTCGGCAGCGATCGCCAGCGTGCCGCAGCCGCACGCCACGATCGCGATCAACTATTACGGCGCGATTGCCACGCTCGAGGGGTTGCGCCCCCTCCTCGCCCGTTCCCCCGCGCCGCGCGCCGTCACCTTCTGCTCCACGGCGGTGCTGCTGCCGTCCATGGACGAGGGGTTGATCGCCGATCTGCTGGAAAAGGACGAGCAGACAGTGCTCGCCGGCCTGACGGCCGATGCAAATGTCTGTTACTGCTCAGGAAAACGCGCGCTCGGGCAGTGGCTGCGCCGCGCGGCCGTTTCGCCCGAATGGGCCGGTTCGGGCATCCTCCTCAATGCAATCGCGCCGGGCGTGATCAACACCCCGATGAACGACATCGTTTTCTCCAGCGAGGAGGGGCGGCAGATGCTTGCCACGTATCAGCCGAACGCCATCGGCCGCTTCGGCGAGGCGGATGAAGTCGCCGAGGCGGTGGCCTTCCTGTCGGAGTTGGAGGGGAACTACCTCCTCGGGCAGATACTCTTTGTCGATGGCGGCACCGAGGCGCTGCTCAGGCCCACCGCCGTCTAGGCCACGGTCGTCATGGCAGAGGATCCTGGGCACTCGCTGACTGCAAGGCCTCTCCCACCGTTGTAAAATCCATGCGATGCGCCTTAGGCGGCGTGGACAAATTTGAGCCAGTATCTGGCTGTGGCGATATGGACCATGCCGAGGAAGCTGTTGGCAAGCTGGTCGTAGCACGTGGCGATAGCGCGGTTGATCTTGAGCTGTCCGAACATGCGCTCGATGCGATTGCGCTGCTTATAGAGCGCCCGATCATGCTCGATTTTCACGCGGCGGTTTGACCGGCCAGGAATGACGGCCTCGATCTTCCGTTCGGCAAGGTCGGCACGGATCGCGTCTGCGTCGTAGCCCTTGTCGGCGAGCAAAGCGTCAGGTGCGCGCTCTGGCAGGCCAATCAGGGCATCATAGGCTTTGCAATCTGCCGCCTCGCCGACCGTCAGATGGAAGGCGAACGGTCGTCCGAGTGCATCAGCCAGGCAATGAAGTTTACTGGTGAACCCGCCCCGCGAGCGGCCAAGAGCGCGTCGATGAATCCCCCTTTTCCGCCCGCTGCCGAGACATGGGCGCGAACTGTGGTGCTGTCGATGCTGTAATGGCCGCTGTCTGCCATGATCTCGGCCAGCGTAACCGCGACCGTCTCCCAGACCCCGGCTTCACTCCATCGCCGGAACCGCCGATAGATGGTGTTCCAACTACCATATTTGGGCGGCACGTCGCGCCATGGAGCGCCGCAGCGGAGCCGCCACAGAATGCCGTTGATGATCGAACGGTTCTGCTCGGGCGGCCTGCCGCGGCCACGGTTCTCCGGCTCGATTGGCAACAAGTCCTTCAGAACGCGCCATTCCGCTTCGGTGAGATCGCCCCTGCTCAAGCCTGCCTCCAAAAAGCAGCCTTGAATCAACCTCATCGCTGCGCGTCAATCTCGCCGTGCGTTTCCTTCAGCAGTTCGATTGCGATAGCCGCCCTTTTGGGAAATAAGTTCATCTATGACAGCCGTGCCAATAGACGAAACCGCGCCGAAGGCATCGACACTGAAACTGGCACTGATGGGGCTCCTGACCTTCTGGTGCCCGTATATTTTCGTCTGGTTCATCCAGAAACCAGAATACCCGATAGCGTTTCGCCGAGCCTTAACCGCATGGGCGATCTTCTCGTGCAATTCGTAACGGGCGACCAACCCGGATAGGTATCCAGCCCGCCCGAAATTTGTCCACGCCGCCTAAGGTCAGTCCTGAGCTATGAGTGATGGATCTCCGACAATAACCCGCATCCGGCCGGGGCGCGTAAGCGCAACCGAAGCGGCAAGGCGTCGCGATCTGTTGCTCGATACTGCCATGGATGAATTCACCACGCATGGCTTCGCCGCGGCCAACCTCGATCGCATCGCCCGCAATTGCCGCATCAGCAAGATGACCATCTACCGCCAGATCGGCGGCAAGGAGAATTTGTTCCTGGAGGCCACTCAGCGCGGCGCGCGGGAGTTGCTGAACAGCTTCCAGGCGATTGTCGACAAAGGCGAATCCCCCGGGAAAACCATCCTCGCCATCATTCGCCAGTGTCAGAAGGCCAGCGGCGAAACCGATTTCGGATCGCTCCAGATGGCAATTGCGGAATGCCGCTCCTTTCCCGAAATCGCCAACACCATGCTGGAAGACACGCTGAATATCTACCGGCCGGTGGCCGACTATTTCTACAGGATCTGCGCCGGCAGCATCTCTCGCGAACAGGCACACCGCGGAGCCCTGATCCTCATGAGCATGTCCGTCGGCGGGTTCCTGAAACTGCTGGGTTCAACCGAACCGGACAGCGCCGAATGGGCGGAAGACGTCTACCGCATCTTCATGCAGGGCGCCGGCATAACCGACGCGGTAATCGGCGCGGAAGACGACTGAAAGACCTTTTCCCACCTCAGCTTTCCGGAACGGTGGGCGCGTTCACCCGATGCGGCTTCGATGAATACTTCGTTCGCGCGGGAAAAGCGGCGATCATCGATCACATGGGAGTAGAGCCACACTAGTTGCTGCAGTTCCGCAAAATCAGCCGGATCGATCATGGTGTCATTTCCCCGTGTTCCACAGCGGCATGCCGCATGGCGAGCCACGCATAAACCATCCCTGGTCCGAGCGTTCCGCCGGGTCCGGGATAACACCTCCCCATCACGCTGGCGGCGGAATTGCCCGCGGCGTAAAGTCCGGCGATCGGCTGGCCTTCGCGATCCATCACGCGGCCATCGCCATCGGTCAGCAAGCCCCCCTTGGTTCCCAGATCCCCGGGCCAGATGCGGATGGCATAGAAGGGCGTTTTCTCAAGAGTGCCGAGATTGGGATTGGGACCATGGAAGGGATCGCCCCAGCCATTGTCGAACCGATTCCCGCCGCGCTGGAAATCCTCGTCCACGCCCTTGCGGGCAAAAGCGTTGAAGCGGTCGATCGTGGCGGACAGCGCATCGGCATTCAGCCCCGTCTTTTCGGCCAGTTCGCGCAGGCTGGCAGCCTTGATCATGAACCCGCCGTCCAGCCATTCCCGCGGCATCTGGCGTGCCCCCAGATAGGTAAAGGCGTAATTGTCCCGGTGCCGGCTGTCCATGATCAGCCAGCTGGCCTCGGTCGGCGCGCATCCCGACCGGAACGACGATGCCTTGCTGCTCGAATATGGGCGGACCTATGGCTACGGCATCTTCCACGGAGTCGGCACCTGCGCGATGGGCACGGGCGACGATGCGGTGGTCGATCCGCGTCTGAGAGTGCGGGGCATCGCCGGTTTGCGGGTGGCGGACGCCTCCATCATGCCGCGGCTGGTATCGGGCAACACAAATGCTACTGCGATCATGATCGGGGAGAAGGTCGCCGATATGGTACTGGCCGACCCCTGAGCAGCAAGGCTGATCCCATGCTGCATCTAGGCTGCTTGGACCATGCACCGCATGATTCGGGCCGCTAGGTTTCGCCTGGCGGAAATTGCCAAGGTGCATCGCAGGTTATCTGCCGAAATGCGCACGGAGAGTGGTGGCACAATCTGCGCTGCGATGAACGAAGGTAGGAAAAATGCGCGAAGAACTGAGCTTCTGCCGACTTTGCGGGTCCGGCTGCGGCATGAAGCTGACTATCGACGAGAACGATAGGATCACTTCGCTCCGCGCGGATCGGGACGATCCCATGACGCGCGGATATGCGTGTTTTAAAGGCCTGAACTTCGCCGACGCGCATTACGATCCCAATCGCTTGCTCCGCCCGCTCGTGCGCCGGACTGACGGAAGTTTCACGCCAATCCATTCTGAACAGGCGCTGGACGCCATCGGCGCCACCCTGGCCGACATCATCGATCGCCACGGGCCGGAAGCGGTTGCCATGTTCTGCGGCAACGGCACTGTCTCGGCCTACAACACGTTCATGATGCAGCGCGCGTTCATGGCGGCGATCGGATCGACCCAGCGCTACAGCACGATCACGATCGACCAGTCCGCCAAGTTCGTCGCGTTCGAGCGAATGGGCGGCTGGGCTGGCGGCGCTATCCAGCTCGAGACTGCGGACGTGGCGATGCTGTTCGGCAGCAATCCATTGGTCTCCCACGGGGCGACCGGCGTGCTGAGCATGGACCCGGTCAAACGCCTGAAGGACGCCAAGGCCCGCGGGACGAAGTTGATCGTGATCGATCCGCGGCGGACGGAAACGGCGCTTCATGCCGACGTGTTCCTGCAGCCCCTGCCTGGCGAGGACACTGCCATCGCCGCAGCGATGGTTCGCCTGATTCTCGCCGAAGGTTGGCACGACGCCGAGTTCTGCGCGCGGTTCACGGCGGCCGACGATCTCGCGCGGCTCCAGGACGCGGTGGATGATTTCACCCCCGAAGTGGTCGAGGCGCGCGCAGGCCTCAATCCCGGCGACATCGCGGCTGCCGCACGGCTATTCGCGCTCGAAAGCAAGCGCGGGGTGGCCCTCACCGCGACGGGGCCGAATTTTGGCCCGCATTCCAATGTGTCCCAGCATCTCGTCAGCTGTCTCAACGTGATCTGCGGACGATTCCCGCGGGCAGGCGAGAAGGTAGACGCGATCGATATCATGAGCCCGCTGCCGGACTTCCGCGAGGAAGTAATCCCCGCCCCGCGGTCCTGGGACAACATCCCGCCAAGCCGTATCCGCGGCGTGGGCATGATCATTGGAGAACGCCTGAGCGGAACCCTGGCTGACGAGATCCTCACCCCCGGTGAAGGGCAGATCCGCGCGCTCATCGTTTCCGGCGGCAATCCGCTCAATTCGATTCCTGACCAGGCGAAGATCAAGCAGGCCCTGGACACGCTGGAGCTGCTGGTCGTCGTGGATCCCTTCATGACCGTCACCGCGGAGATGGCGCATTACATTCTGCCGCCGACGATGATCTACGAACGCCCGGAAATGCCGATGAACTTCCCCGGCTTTCCCCTCGTTTCGGTGCCATGGGCCCGTTACACCCCGGCGATGGTGCCGCCGCCGCCCGGCGCGGATCTGGTGGATGACTGGTACGTCCTGTGGTCTCTCGCCAAGCGCCTGGGCAAGGTCATCAACTATTGCGGTGTCGACCTCGACAGCGACCGCGCTCCCACTGCCGACGAACTCATAGAAATTCGCATGCGCCCCGCTGCCGTACCGCTCGACGCGATCAAGGCCCATCCGCGCGGTACGGTGTTCGATCTCGGCGACATCCGCGTGCAGCCGGCCCGCCCCGGAAACGATTCGCGCTTCACCCTGATGCCCGACGACGTGCTTGCCGAACTGGACGCGGCGCGGGCCTATCGGCGCGAGGACGGGTTCGAGTTCCTGCTCATATCGCGGCGAACCCGCGATTTCCAGAACAGCACCGGCTTTCATACTGCCGGCCCGCGTTCGCGCCACAGCTTCAATCCCGCCTGCCTCGCGCCGTCGGACATGGCCAAGCTCGAACTGGCCGAAGACGACGTGGTGGAGATCACCTCCGCGCGCGGCACCATCCGCGCCGTGGTCCGCGCCGATGCCAGCTTGCGGCCAGGCGTCGCGTCCCTCAGTCACGGCTTCGGCGGCGTGATCGGGGACGAATCCGATCCGCGCGAAGCGGGCACCAATGTGAACCCGCTGATCAGCGACACCGAATACGTCGAACGGGTCAACGCCATGCCGCGCATGACGGCGATCCCGATCAACATCCGTCCCGTCGCTGCGCGGTTATTCGCATCGCTGAGTGTCTGACTCGAAACTTGTGCCATGTTGTCAAACGCTCGCAAATCTGCGGGTCATGAGCTGGGCGGAGGCCATGAGGAGCCATGCGGTGGCGCTTTCAACGGTGCGCTCGACGACCCAGCGGCGGGGCAGCACCTTGAAGCCTCCGGCGGCGTCGGAACGCTTGACGATCTCGACCGTCCAGGTGCCGATCTGTGCGAGAGCATCGCGCAGCTTCTCTCCGGCATAGGCGCCATCGGCAAAGACATGGCGCAGCCATGGAAAGCGATCGACGATCCCGGCGAGCACGAGTGGTGCGCCGATCCTGAATGTGGGCGCCGTGGACGATCGCGTGGACCAGATTGCGCAGCTGTCGGTGAGGATGTGACGCTTGCGCCCCTTGATCTTCTTGCCGGCGTCGTAACCCGAGATGCCGCGACTTTCCGTGGTTTTGACGCTCTGACTGACGATAACGCCGGCCTATGGAGAGGCTTCCTGGACCTCGATTTCGCGCGCCTGCAACAACAGATGATGATTGATCGTCTGCCACAGCCCGCTGTCGCGCCATCGATAGAACCAGCGCTGTACCGTTGTCGGTGGTGGAAACAGGCCGGGTGGCAACATCCGCCAGGGCAGACCGCCGCGCAGCAGGTATAGCAGCGCATCGACGATCCTGCGCATCGTTCACTTGCGTGGCCGGCCGACAGCAGCGGCATCGGGAAAGAACGGCTCGATCACCGCCCATTCGTCATCGGTTAAATCACTTGGCAAACGCTGTCCGTTGCGGGCATGCTGCGCCCGGGTGATATCGGTCCATCGTTTATTTCCATGGCAGTTCGTCGCTACCAATGAATCAACGACACCTTCCCACGTCAAGCGTTAAGGAGCTGATATTACTCACCTTTCCTACCTATCCCCAATTTCGGCTCAGACACTGAGGTCGGGAAGGACACCGGAGTACGAAAGGCACACCATGTACAAAGAAAAATATGGACCTTGGGCAGTCATCCTTGGTGGTTCCGAAGGAGTGGGCGCTGAATTGGCTCGGGCGCTGGCGCACGACGGCGTCAATCTCTTGCTGGTCGCCCGCAGGACCGAGCCGTTGGAGGCATTGAAACAGAGTATCGTTGACCAGACACCCGTTGAAGTGCGGGAGTTGGCGCTTGATATCACGGTACCGGAAGCGGCCGATCGGATTGCGGCCGCGGTCACCGACGTCGAGGTCGGGATGCTGATTTGCAACGCTGGATCCGGTGTTGCGTTGGGCGCTTTCATTGCGCAGGATGTTGAAGCACACCTCCGGTTAGTGCAGCTCAACATTACCAGTCAGATCCGGCTGATCCATCACTTCGGCAGGCTCATGGCCGATCGGCAGCGCGGAGCGATAATGCTGGTCGGTTCTGGTTCCGGCGAGGTGGGAACCGGGTACGTGGCGGTTTATTCAGCATCAAAGGCCTTCCAGCGGAATCTTGCCGAAGCGCTATGGTTCGAGCTTGCGCCCCAGGGCGTCGATGTTTCGGTGATGATGCTGGGCGTGACCAAGACGCCCCAGCTTGGACGGAAGGGCTATCCCGTCGATGATCCGAATGCGCCTGGCGCAGACCCTCGCAACGTTGCCTTGGCCTGCCTTGATGCTATCGGCGATGGTCCGGTCGTTCATCTCAACGAGACTGTTGACATCGTGGAAGAACTCAAGTCGAAATTACGCAAGGACGTTATACGTGTTCTATCTAAACGAGCAGGCAAAGTGCTTGGCAATGACCTGAAATGATTAAGCGGGGGATTTTACATAAGCCGCCACCTTGGCGAGCTACGGCTAAGTGTCTGAACCGAAATTGGGAATAGGGAGACCTGTGCGCGGGTGGGCGTAGACAGCGGTGAAAATTGCTGATTCTATGGGCTTTCCAAGTGATCTGCCCCCCGCTGAGTGGCCCAGAGACTATGATAGTCTGGACCACGAAAGGGACGACGAATGCCGAGCAAGAAGCACAAGCCGGAAGAGATTATAGGCAAGCTGCGTGAAGTTGAGATTGTGCTGGCACAGGGGGCGACGACAGCTGAGGCCTGCCGCCGGATCGCGGTCAGCGAGCAGACCTATTATCGCTGGCGCAAGGAGTATGGCGGTCTGAAGACCGACCAGGCACGGCGGATGAAGGATCTTGAGAAGGAGAACCAGCGGCTTCGCCGGGCGATTTCGGACCTCACATTGGATAAGCTGATCCTGCAGGAAGCAGCGCGGGGAAACTTCTGAGCCCTGCGCGGCGGCGGCGCTGTATCGATCATCTGCGACGAGAGCTTCCGGTGTCCGAGCGACGGATTTGCCGGGTTCTGGGTCAGCATCGATCGACGCAGCGCAAGGTGCCGCGCGGGGCGGATGACGAGCAGGCGCTGACTGGGGACATCATCGCACTGGCAAAGCAATATGGTCGCTACGGCTATCGCCGGGTGACGGCATTATTACGTCATGCAGGATGGACGGTGAACCATAAGCGGGTCGAGCGGATCTGGCGGCGTGAGGGGCTCAAAGTCCCGCAGCGTCAGCCAAAGCGCGGGCTGTGGCTCAATGACGGATCGTGCATCCGGCTACGCCCGGAATATCCCGGACATGTGTGGGCCTACGACTTCGTTGAGGGTCGCACGCATGATGGTCGGAAGTTCCGCATCCTGACCATCATCGACGAGGCCAGTCGCGAGTGCTTGGCGCTCATCGTGGCGCGTCAGCTCCGTCACGAAGATGTGCTGGCTGCCTTGGGGGAACTGTTCATCACGCGTGGCCCGCCGGCGCACATACGGTCGGACAATGGGGGGGACTGTCAGTAATTTTGTGCGCGAGGTCATATAGATGGAGAAGAAAGGACCATCTTTATGGCTATCGACAAGGACGTATTGGATCAGTTGCTGGCGGGACAGGAACCGCAGGATGTTTTCA
>Ga0307414_10001906_pt1 | contig 10789 bp, 9 predicted proteins | sample DK1Ometagenome_FD_203804 | JGI IMG/M metagenome (GOLD analysis project Ga0307414, IMG submission 203804) | Maize rhizosphere microbial communities from greenhouse at UC Davis, California, United States - DK15-O-3 | ecosystem: Host-associated > Plants > Roots > Rhizosphere > Soil | place: USA...
TGCATCTGCAGTCACATCATAAGACACCCCACGGATCTTGCATTCATTTTCAACCTGTTGAGAATACTTTACGAGGAAACTTCCACCCCTGTAATTTAATAGCCAATCTACTTCCAGACCATTCTTCAAGGTCCAGTAAGCAATACCGTAAGCCTTCAGATGGTTTTTCTGGTCCTCGTCCATAGGGATAAGTATAGATGCTGCCCTGCAGATGCCTGAAACAAGTAAGATCAGTAAGGTAAAACGCCATTTAAGCATACTTTTGTAAACGTTTGGTGAACTTTAAAGTTAGGCAAATCGGAAGGTTTTTAGGAGATTTTGATAGAGATTAACATAATTGCCCGAAATAATTAACTTTGTCAGTTCATAAAAAGATAGATAATGAGTAAAGCAATTATAAAAACCGAGAAGGGTGACATGACTGTACAATTCTATGATAAGGATGCACCCGGTACTGTAGAGAATTTTTTGAAATTAGCGAAAGAAGGATTTTACGATGGTGTCACTTTTCACCGTGTTCTGCCTGACTTCGTGATTCAGGGTGGTGATCCAACCGGAACAGGTGCAGGTGGCCCCGGTTATAAAATTAAATGTGAATTAGACGGCGAGAATCAATATCATGACCGGGGTGTATTATCGATGGCTCATGCGGGTCGTGATACCGGTGGTTCGCAATTCTTTATCTGCCATAGCCGTAATAACACGGCTCACCTGGATCGCAACCACACTTGCTTCGGTAAAGTGGTTGAAAACGTTGACGTGGTAGATGCTATCCGCCAGGGTGATAAGATTTTAAGTGTAGAAGTAATTGAGGAATAGACAATAGATTTGAGACTTTAGATGTGAGATATTTGACGGTCACACTAAATCTCGTCTTTGTAGTTTCCAATTCCAAACATATAATGTTATAATTAGAGGGTTGGATTTGACGGTGGGAATTTATCTCAATACTCAAATCTCAATACTCAAATCTCAATAATATGAATTTAAGAGGACTTGTATCTGTATCCGGTAAGCCGGGATTGTTTAAGTTGATCGGTCAAAATAAGTCCGGATTTATACTGGAAACCCTTGACGGGCAAAAGACGAAGACAGTGGTAAATATGTCGACATCAAAGATGGCAACGTTAGAAGACATTACCGTTTTTGGTGATGATGAAGATTTGAAATTAGTGGACATTTTCGAGAACATCAAATCAAGTGAAAAGGTACCTGATGTTAAAACAGCAGATGGCACAGCCTTACGGAATTTTTTCAGAGAGGTAGCTCCTGGTCATGATGAAGATAGAGTGTATGCTTCGGACATGAAGAAGATTCTGAACTGGTATAGTGTGATCAAAGAGTTGCCATTATTCGGTGAAGAAGCACCTGAGCCATTAGCCGAAGGCAGTACGATGGCCGAAACTCAGACTGCTGTTAAGAAAGCAGAGCATGCTGTTTCTGATAAACCAAAAGCGACCAAAGCACCCGCTAAAAGCGCGACAAGGGTTTCTCAAAAAGCGAAGTAACTTAAATAAAATTCTTAATAGCAAAGGCCGGATTTCCGGCCTTTGCTATTAAAAGAAGTATACAATTGCCGCCCCGATCGCTAAGGCGATTACAATCAGAATCCAAAAGCGCCTTTGTTCATTCCCCGGATTCACTCCTTTGTAGTGATAGTTTCTTTTTCCAAATGACATAGTCAAATTTAGTTAATGGGTTTATTCATGATGATAGGGTTCGCCCTTCATTATTGTAAATGCCCGGTAGACCTGTTCAACAAAGAATAACCGAACCATTTGATGAGAGAAAGTCATCCGCGAAAGCGAAATCTTCTCATGCGCACGATTATATACATCGGGGCTGAAACCATACGGTCCACCGACAACGAAAACAAGATGCTGAACACTGCCCGTCATCTTTTTATTCAGAAAACCGGAGAATTGTGCAGATGTTAGATTCATGCCGTTCTCATCTAACAATATAAGCTGATCTGTATTTGAAATGTTTTTGAATATTAGCTCTGCCTCTTTACTTTTTTGCTGATCCTGGGAAAGATTCTTAGTGTTTTTAAGTTCAGGAAGTTCAAGCACTTTAAAACCAATGTAATGTTTTAATCGCTTCAGGTACTTCTCCATACCCTCCAGCAGGTATTTGTCTTCGGTCTTTCCAATGGTTAAAAAGGTGATTTTCACTAGGGTGTAGTAGTTAGTTTGTTAGTTTGTTAGTAGGTAGTATTTAGTACTTAGTATATAGATAAGGGATGCTATCGCAATCATCTTGAGTTTATTTAATAATACTGATTGAACCTGACTTTTTTATGGGTTCGCCACTAATACTGACTGCATCAATAATGTAATAATAGGTTCCTACCGGTAAGGGAGCGTTATTGTAAATCCCTTTCCAATTTTCAAAAATATCATTTGTCTGGAACAGCGGACTACCATAGCGGTTATATATTTGCAGACGGTAGGAGATGATATTACTGATCGTAACAACAAACTCATCATTAACCTGATCGGCATTAGGTGTGAACGTATTAGGAATTAGAATGTTATTGTCTACCCTGATCACAAATTTTCCTTGCGTTATTGAGGTGCTGCAGGCCACAGTACTATAAGCAGTTAATGTAACATTGTATTCACCAAAGGCAGTGTATTCATGCGAAGGGTTTTCTTCCGTTGAAGTGTTGCCATCTCCAAAGTCCCATAAATATGAATCTGCATCGCTTGAGTTGTTTACAAACTGAACGGAAACAGGAGCTGTTAATATTGCCGGCATCTTTGGATCTGAAGTGAATGCTGCTACCGGTATTTTGATTATCTCCGGAACAACGATTGAAGCCGCTTCGCTGCTACAACGTCCACTAGTGGCCACCAAAGTATATTCTCCGGAAAGGTTGATGCTGGTAACGGGAATAGTAACAGTTGCCCCGGAAGCGGTGAAGTTGTTAGGACCACTCCATAAGTAGGTTGTATTGGGTGTCGCCGTTGTAGTTAATATAATAGTGTCATTCACACAAAAGCTATTTTTGTTGATCTGTATAACAGGCTTAGGCGTAATTGCCGGAACGTCAATTACTTTGGTCACTGTAATGCTGCATCCCGAGCTGGAGGTGGCTGTTACTGTGATAGTTCGTTCACCCGGCGTATTATATGTAACCGTATAAGGTCCATTCCCGGTCCCGGATATAACCCTGAATCCCCGACCAAGATTAGCTCTCAACTGCTGGTAGTCGCTTGCTGTATAACTGATGGTATAAGTAAGCTCCTCAGTGCAGGGATTATTCTCTATCACATCAAGCGTTAGAACAGGAGTTTGACTTATCAGAGGAACGGTAATGTTTGATGGATCACTGGTGCACCCGTTTAAGCTAATGGTAAGAGAATAATTACCAGCAATATTATAGTCGGTGACAGGAATATTTACGCTCGGTTGATTCGATGTAAAGCCATTAGGGCCTTTCCATGCGTAAACGGCACTATCAACCACAGGCGTTGACAGCACAACGGTGTCATTCAAACAAAAGGAATTTTTATTAATTGAGATTTCCGGAGCTTCGGGTTTCTCAGTTACAGTAAATGAGTAGGTTGCCACCACTGAACACTCTTTATCGCCAAAAGCTTGCAAAACAACAGTTTTAATACCCGGGCTTGAGTAGCTAACCGTAATAGGACCTTCGGTATCTGCCGAATCTACACTTGCGCCGTCGCCGAATGTCCATTTTAAGCGGTTGTAATTGCTGGATAGACTAGTAAATGTATAGTCCTGCTGCGGCGTGCAGGGGTTATTGTGTTTAAAATCAATTACAGCCTGCGGGCCGAGGAATTCACCGGTGCCGCCAAACTCTATGGTGAAGCCATTATTGCCCCGATCGAAATTATTAACCAGCAGGGCATAAATGTGTCCTTGTTGCATATCTACGTAGCGCACAAAGCCGTCTTGGCCCTCAAAGCAACCTCCGTTTTCAAACAGATCTGTTGATGTAAGATTCAAACCAGTTTTAGTGTACCTGTTTTCCCCGGGTCCAAAGCAATCTACGCCACGACCTGCATCGCACCTGATGGCATTGGCCACCGTTACACCGCCACAATTATCGACAGTTCCCAGGTCGTATAATACCCAGTCAATGTCATCATTGGCGGTAGGGGTGATGACAAAAGTTAAAGTGCCGTTGTTGGCTGCGGTCCATTTATACCAGGCACTGTTCTGTTCCGAGTTAACTGCAAATGCAGAAAGGCATGTTCCTGCAGCCTCGTCGCTATTAAGTCCTCCTCCCGATACATCCGTTTGAGTAAATGTCTCCTTACTGCATAATACTGATGCGGATGAGCAATCTTGTCCCGGTTTGAAAATAGGGGTATAATTGTTAATGCATAACTTGAAACTTCCGGTACCGGATCCGCTTACCCTGATATAATAGATCTTACCTATGATCAGTCCGCCCTTGTACAGTGATGTCACATTATCCGAGCTGACCTGTGAAGTGACAATTTGCGCTGTATTACATTCCAGGTAAAGTTCAACTGCTGGACTTTGCAGAGTGCCGCCCATATTACCGGTGCCGTCTGTATTTCCGCTGACGGAAACATTCACATCAAATGCGCGGGCAGTAAATTGAAACCAGACATCACCGTCAACTGCGTCTTCTGTGGTGAACTCCTTGTCTGCGGAGCAATAGTTAGAAACGTTAACAATCGCTGCTGACTGTTCGCAATTGTCGTTAGACGGCTGTGCAAAACAAAGGTGGTAGAAGAAGAGATATATAAAAACACTGAATATTTTCTTCACATTCGGGACATTTCGAATATAAAAATATAAAAAAACCCCACCCATTTTCATGGGCAGGGTTTAAAATCAGCGGATTATGAGTTATACGGTTTATTTAAACCGTAAAGCGTCACCGGCTTAAGTCACCGGTTGCTGTTTATTACAGGTGGTACCAACAACGGGGTCCTTTCAGGAAATCACTTCTCCTTCAGCGCGATTAAAACCTTCTTTTCGCCGTTTTCATCTGTAGACCTTTGAGTAAGTTTAATAAGACCGGAACGGATAATTTCAAATTGAAGGGTAAAGTCCATTCCGGGTGATACTCCCGGATATCGAAAACTATTATTACCTATATACTCGAAGTTGACTCCAAATACTTCATTCTTCATCCAGAGTGCATTGTTCATTTTAAAGAACTCGGTCTTATTGCTTTTGTCGTTCTCATCCAAATAAACACCGGTCAGTTTATCAATAGCAGCCGGCTCAACGGCCAGCTTGTCGGATATACTCACATTAAACAAAACCTTTTTTGTTCCATCGGCTAAGGTCTGAACGTTTAATATTCTTCTCTTCGCTTGCGGAGACGAAGAAGAGGCATCTGCTGAAATATGCGGATCACCGGAAAAATACAGTTGGGTCACTAAAGACTGATAACCTTCCGCGGTAATCATCATATGAAAATGTGCCGGGCGTACAATGCCCCCGCCTACATCATAGGGCACAGGTAAAACGGTATTAAATAAATAATGTCCCTGTTCATCTGTGTAAGTGGTGCCTCGATAGCGAAATTCCTTTGATGTATTATCATATTCTCCTTTGCTGCTGCAGTGCCATAATTCAACTACGGCTTTTTTGCAGGGAGTTATACAGTCCTTGTGTTTAACGCCGCCCTTTAATTGAATGAGAGTACCAGGCTCGCCTTTTATCCTCAGGTTATTTCTAACCGGACTGTCAGGGCGGTAAAAGGGACCCAGTATATCGGTGGTTGTTTCGCAATCACCGACATAACGACTGCCATCAAAGCGGATAAATCCGGTGGCCGTTACCGCTACAGCAAAGAGGGCAGTATTTTTAATAAAACTTCTGCGTTCCATACAAAAGAGGGTTAATTGGAAGTGAAATTTACTAGAAACGATGTTTGAGAAAAGGGGATCTGCTTTTTCTTTACAGGACAATTTCAACCGAGAGGTATAAGCTTTATTTTTCTGAACTTAAGATTTGCTACCTGTTAATCTAATATACAAAAAAAGCCCTGCTCAATCTCATGAACAGGGCTAATGATCTTTATTTGTTCTTTATCACACGTTTTGCTTCATACGAATGATATTTAAAGCACCACCTGCTTTGAACCATTCAATCTGCTGTTCATTATAAGTATGATTTACACTAAATGATTCGGTGTTACCATCCAAATGGTGTAAAACGATAGTTAAGGGCTGGCCAGGTGTGAAAGAATTCAAGCCGGTAATGTCAATAATATCATCTTCTTTTATACGGTCATAATCTGAGGCATCAGCAAAAGTTAGGCCCAGCATTCCCTGTTTCTTCAGGTTGGTTTCGTGTATCCGCGCAAATGATTTTACCAGGATCGCTCTAACGCCTAAATGCCGAGGCTCCATTGCCGCATGCTCACGTGATGAACCTTCGCCATAGTTTTCATCGCCAACAACGATACTGCCAATTCCTGCGGCTTTATAAGCGCGGGCCGTATCAGGAACCGGTCCGTAGACGCCGGTTAACTGGTTCTTCACACTATTCGGCAACTCATTGAAATAATTAGTCGCACCAATAAGCATGTTATTAGATATGTTATCCAGGTGACCACGGAACTTTAACCATGGACCCGCCATAGAGATATGGTCAGTAGTACATTTACCCTTAGCCTTGATTAAAAGACGCAAGCCTGTAATATCCGTTCCTTCCCAAGCTTTAAAAGGGTCAAGAAGCTGCAAACGTGCTGAGTTAGGATCAACCCGAACCGTTACAACACTTCCGTCTTCGGCAGGTGCCTGGTATCCGGCATCTTCAACAGCATAACCTCTTAATGGCATTTCTAAACCTTGTGGCTCATCAAGCATCACCTGCTCGCCGTTCCTGTTCGTTAAGGTATCGGTCATCGGGTTAAAACCCAAATTTCCCGCTATCGTTAAGGCAGTAACCACTTCTGGGGATGCAACGAATGCATGCGTGTTCGGATTACCGTCATTACGAGCTTTAAAATTTCTGTTGAAAGAAGTTAAAATCGAGTTCTTGCGATTAGGATCATCACTGTGACGTGCCCACTGACCAATACATGGACCACAGGCATTGGCTAAAACAACACCACCCATCTGTTCGAAGGTGTTCAGGTAGCCATCACGCTCTACCGTGTAACGTACCAGTTCTGAACCCGGTGTAATAGTAAATTCTGCCTTAGCCTGCAGGTTTTTATCAACTGCTTGTTTTGCAATGGATGCCGCCCTGGTAATATCTTCATAAGATGAATTGGTACATGAACCAATCAGTCCAACTTCCAGTTCCACTGGCCATCCATGTTCACGTACTGCCTCGCCAAATTTAGATAATGGCCATGCCATATCAGGTGTAAAAGGTCCGTTAATATGTGGTTCTAATGTTGAAAGGTCTATTTCAATTACCTGGTCAAAATATTCCTGCGGATTATTGTAAACTTCCTCATCACCAGTCAGATGCTCTCTTACTTCGTCGGCAAGAATCGCAATGTCCTCACGGTTGGTGCCTTTAAGATACTCGGAGATCTTTTGATCATAACCAAAAACCGAGGTGGTAGCGCCAATTTCGGCACCCATATTACAAATAGTGCCTTTACCGGTTGCCGATAATGATTGAGCACCCTCACCGAAATATTCAACGATATATCCGGTACCGCCTTTAACGGTTAATATTCCGGCTACTTTCAAGATCACATCTTTTGCAGAAGTCCATCCGGATAGTTTACCGGTTAATTTTATGCCTATTAATTTTGGGAACTTTAATTCCCACGCTAAGCCTGCCATCACATCACATGCATCAGCACCGCCCACACCAATAGCGATCATACCTAAACCACCTGCGTTTGGTGTATGCGAATCTGTTCCGATCATCATACCCCCTGGAAAAGCATAATTCTCTAAAACCACCTGGTGAATAATACCAGCACCTGGTTTCCAAAAACCAATACCATATTTATCTGAAACAGAAGAAAGAAAATCAAACACCTCCTTGTTCTGCGTATTAGATGCTGCCAGATCCTCTGCGGCACCTACTTTCGCCTGTATCAGGTGATCGCAATGTACTGTGGAAGGAACTGCTACCGTTGGTCTGCCAGCTTGCATAAATTGCAAAAGAGCCATTTGAGCAGTTGCATCTTGCATCGCCACCCGGTCCGGTGCGAAATCAACATAAGTTACACCGCGCTCGTAAGCTTGGGAAGCTTTGCCTTCCCATAAGTGGGCGTATAAAATCTTTTCGGTTAAAGTAAGAGGTTTGTTAACAACATTACGGGCTGCCTGGATACGCATGCCGTAGTTATCATAAACCTTTTTGATCATGTCTAAATCAAATGCCATAATATGTTTGATTGTAAAAAGGTAATTCGTAAAAAACTTTGTGCGAAGTTACAAAAACCGCATTACTTTTTTGACATTGTAAGACGTTTATAGCAGGCTTAAAGCAGATTATCGCTTACGGGATCAATATTCAGAGAGAAAGAAACTGAAACCCCTGGCCGGTGAAATGTTCAAGTACTTTGGGCAAAGCATTTTCTAAGCGTGTAAATGCCTTCAAACTATCGTGAAATACAACTATAGATCCGTTTGTAGCATTGTTTGTTACGTTCTTCATGCACCTGTCAGCATCAATTCCCGAATCGAAATCGCCGCTTAATACATCCCACATAACGATTGAGTAATGAGACTTTAGATGTGAGATTTGAGATCTTGTAGCACGGCCATAGGGCGGTCTGAACAGATTGGACTTCACCAGTTTGGCGCATTCAGAGACATTTTCAAAGTAGACGTCATCTTTTGTATGCCAGCCTTTCAGATGGTTGTAAGTGTGATTTCCTACCGAGTGCCCCTCGTTCAGTATTCGCTGGTATATTTCCGGGTGCTTAACGATATTATCGCCAATGCAAAAGAAAGTTGCCTTTGCATTAAAAGTTTTTAGGGTATTTAATACAAAGGGTGTAACAACCGGTATAGGTCCATCGTCAAAGGTTAAATAAATGGATTTTTCTTTACGGCTTTTATGCCATATCGCCGCAGGGTAAAACCATTGTAACCAGAAAGGTGATTTGACGATGTACATGCAATGTTTTTATTGCGAAGATATATCCCAAAATTTACTTTCTGATAATTAGCAGATAAAAACTAAATTGAGGACTTTTTAGATTATATGAGTTTTATTAATAAAAACATTTCAGCTATAAAAATCACCGTCTTCACAACCCTAGGGATCCTCTTCGCAGGCGGCGACATTCAAGCTCAGAGCATAATCACTTTAAAAGAGGCAACTGAGCTGGCCTTGAAAAACAACCTTCAAATTAAACAGGCGGAATTTTCTGAAGCTTTAACTGCCGAAGATTTAAAGCAAAGCCAGTTCGCTCTTTATCCGACATTAAACGGTAGCAGCAACCTGAATTTTAATTTCGGCCGCAGTATTGATCCCCTAACCAACCAGTTTGTGAACCAGGCTGTCACTTCAACAAACGGGAATCTGTTTGCAGGAGTAACTTTGTTCCAGGGATTCCAATTGATGAATCAGATCTCGCAAAACAAGTATGCACTTGAGGCTGATAAAAGCAACACGCAGAGGATTAAAAATGATTTGTTGCTATCGGTAGTCACTACTTATCTGCAGGTTTTAAATAGCCGGGATATGCTGACGGCTTCTAAACAACAGCTTGGTATATCACAGCAGCAACTCGACCGTGAGCAGATCTTTTATGACGAGGGCGAGAAGACTCTGGCAGATATCTCCCAGGCGAAGGCTCAGGTAGCCACTGCAGAACTGAACGTTACCAATGCGCAGAACGCTCAGGATCTAAATTACCTGAATTTGGCGCAATTGCTGGAGCTTGATCCTTCCGTTCCTTTTAAAGTTGAAGTTCCTTCCATTGAAGATGTGAAAATTGAGAACGCAGTTTATAGCGCGCCGGAGATATATAAAACCGCTTTGACTAACTATCCTGAAATCAAACTGGCCGAATATCGCCGCATGGTTTTCGAAAAAGCAGTAGATGTTGCTAAGGGTAATTATTATCCCCGGTTAACACTTCAAACCGGACTAGGGAGCGGATTTTCAAACGGCCGGATGCAGGCAGTAGATCGGGTAGCTGATGGTACAAACAGCCCAATTGGATTTGTGCAAAGTACAAACGAAGTAGTAGTAACCCCTAATTATTCTACTACTTTTGAGAAAACCCCTTTCCGCACACAGATAGATGAGAACTATAATCAGTCAATCGGCTTCAACTTATCTATACCCTTGTTTAATGGCTTTTCTGCACGCTCATCTGTAAGAAGAGCTAAGGTCAATCTGCGTAATTCGGAAGTAAGTGAGCAGCTGGCCAAAAACAACCTAAACAAGGTAGTTAATCAGGCGGTATATGATCTGAAGGCAGCAGAGAGACGGTTGAATTCGGCAACCTCGGCCTTTGAATCTTCAAAGGAAGCGTTCAATGTAATTCAGCAACGTTATGATGTTGGACTGGTGAATTCACTCGACTATAACCAGGCGCAAACTAATTTAAATAGAGCTGAGTTTGATCTCATCCAGGCCAAATACGACCTGATCTTCCGCAATAAAGTAATTGATTACTACCTCGGAAATCCAATATCATTTTAATCAAAAGCAAACATTCCTTATAACAATGGCAAAGAAAAAAAATACCTTAAAATATGTGCTCATAGGAGCAGGAGTGCTGGTGGTACTAGCTGTGGCAGGTAACAAAATGGGCTGGTTTGGAAATTCTGATGTTACCCAGGTAGCGGTTGATAAAGCAGAGAAAAGACGTATTGTGGAAACGGTTTCAGCAAGTGGT
>Ga0307414_10001907_pt1 | contig 10787 bp, 7 predicted proteins | sample DK1Ometagenome_FD_203804 | JGI IMG/M metagenome (GOLD analysis project Ga0307414, IMG submission 203804) | Maize rhizosphere microbial communities from greenhouse at UC Davis, California, United States - DK15-O-3 | ecosystem: Host-associated > Plants > Roots > Rhizosphere > Soil | place: USA...
GGTTCCATACACTGATCAGCAACGGGCCCTGGTAATCGGCATCGATCAGACCGGTGCCATTGCCAAGCACGATGCCATGGCGATGGCCCAGGCCCGAACGCGGCAACACCACCGCGCACAGGTGCGGATCGGCCAAATGGATGGAAATGCCGCTGGGCACCAGCGCGGTGTCGCCCGGAGCCAGGACCAGTGGCGCCTCCACGGCGGCGCGCAGATCCATGCCCGCGCTGGCCGCGGTCGCATAGGCCGGCAGCGGCCACTCGTCGCCGAAACGCGGATCCAGCAGCTTGACCTCGATGGCCTGGGCGACGGCGGATATGGCAGAGGCGGGGCTCATGCGTCCAGGCGCTCCACGACCAGATCGATCAGTTCGTCGGCCAGCCGGGTCTTGGGACCGGGCGTGAACATCCGTTCGCCTTCCCGCCAGAACGCGGTCATCGCGTTCCGGTCGCTCTCGAAACCGCCATCGGCCACGCCGACGCGATTGGCCACGATCAGGTCCAGGTGCTTGGCCTCCAGCTTGCCGCGCGCGTAGCCGGCGACGTTTTCGGTTTCGGCGGCGAAGCCCACGACCAGCTTCAGCCGCCGGGTCTGCGCGGCGACCTCGGCGAGGATGTCCGGCGTGCGCACCAGATCCAGGGCCAGCGATTCGTTCGACTTCTTGATCTTGTTGGCGGTCGGCGCGCGCGGGGTGTAATCGGCGACTGCGGCCGCGCCGATATAGATGTCGGCCGGCAACGCCGCTAACACGGCCTCGCGCATCTGCGCGGCCGAACGCACGTCCACGCGTTTCACTCCCGCCGGCGTGGGCAGATGGACCGGTCCCGCGACCAGCACCACCTCGGCCCCGCGCCGGTGCGCGCTGGCGGCGACCGCGAAACCCATCTTGCCGCTGCTGCGGTTGCCCAGGTAACGCACCGGGTCCAGGTCTTCATAAGTGGGACCGGCGCTGACCAACACTTTCAGGCCCTTCAGGGCGGCGTCCGTCACCGGCGCCGCGGCACTGGCGGAACCCAGCGCAGCGACGATGGCTTCCGGTTCGCTCAGGCGGCCCGGGCCGGATTCGCCTTCGGCCAGGGGCCCGTCTTCGGGGCCGATCACCTGCACGCCGCGTTCCTGCAAGGTGGCGAGGTTGGCCCTGGTGGCCGCATGCAGCCACATGCGGTGGTTCATGGCCGGCGCAATGGAAATTGGCGCGGTCGTGGCCAGGCACAACGTGCTGACCAGGTCATCGGCGAAGCCGTGCGCCAGCTTGGCCAGCAGGTCGGCGGTGGCCGGAGCGATGACGATGCGGTCGGCCCAGCGCGCCAGTTCGATATGGCCCATCGACGCTTCCGCCGCGCTGTCCCACAGGGTGGTGCGGGTCGGGCTGCCGGACAGCGCCTGGAAGCTGAGCGGGGTGACGAAATGCTGGGCGCCGGCGGTCATCGCCACCTGCACCTCGGCCCCTGCGTCGCGCAACCGGCGCACCAGTTCCAGCGCCTTGTAGGCGGCGATGCCGCCGCCGACGCACAGCAGTATGTGTTGGCCTTTCAAGTGGCGCGCCGGGTCTTTTTCCACGTCGGGGAATTCCTATCGCCTTGCAGGCAGTTAGCTTACCCGATGCACCCGGGCAGGCCTGATACCGCCGGGGCATGACACCCGGCAAGCTGGTCATATGCACATACGCGACTGGCCCGCCGACGAACGCCCCCGTGAAAAGCTGCTGGCGCGCGGCGCCGGCGTGCTGTCGGATGCCGAACTGCTGGCGATCTTCCTGGGCTCGGGACTGCGAGGCCGCGACGCGGTGCAGACCTCGCGCGAGCTGCTGGCCGCGCATGGCCCGCTGCGCGCCTTGCTGGAAAACGACCCGGCCGGCCTCGCCCGCCTGCCCGGGCTGGGCCCGGCACGCGCCTGCAAGCTGGCCGCGGCACTGGAACTCGGCCACCGCCACCTGGCCGCCTCTCTGGAGCGCGGTGAAGTCCTGACCGATCCGGCTTCGGCCGGCCGCTATTTCAGCCAGCGCCTGCGCGCACGCGGGCATGAGGTCTTCGCCGCCCTGTTCCTCGACACCCGCCACCGCGCGCTGGCCTTCGAGGAATTGTTCCAGGGCACGGTCGACGGCGCCGAAGTGCATCCCCGCGAAGTGGTGCGTCGCGCGCTTTCCCATAATGCAGCGGCGGTGATCGTCGGCCACAACCACCCTTCCGGCGATGCGGAGCCTTCCGCCGCCGACCGCGCCGTGACTGCACGCCTGAAGCAGGCGTTGTCGCTGGTCGAGGTGCGGCTGCTGGATCATTTCGTGGTCGGCGACGGCCCGGCGGTGTCGTTGGCCTCGCGGGGCTGGGTCTAGCACCCGAAGATTGCACCGGACCCGGACCGGTCAGGTCGGTTAAAATCGCCGACCCGCACCGCTAGCAGAACCCCGTGAAATCCCAACTCCGCGCCCTGATCGCCCAGGGCATCGACGCCCTGCGTAGCGCCGGCACCCTGCCGGCCGACCTCGCCCTCCCGGAGTTCGTGGTCGAACGCCCCAAGACCCGCGAACATGGCGATTTCTCCACCAATGCCGCGATGCTGCTGGCGAAGCCTGCGCGCAGCAACCCGCGCGCACTCGCCCAGGCCCTGGTCGCGGCGTTTCCCGCCAGCGAAGACATCGCCAGGGTCGAGATCGCGGGACCGGGCTTCATCAATTTCCACCTGAGCCCCGCCGCCTACCAGCGCGAGGTGGCGGCCGTGCTGGAACAGGGCGCGGGTTATGGCCTGAATGCTTCCGGCGAAGGCAGGACCGCGGGCGTGGAATACGTCTCCGCCAATCCCACCGGCCCGCTGCATGTCGGCCACGGCCGCGCCGCGGCGATCGGCGATTGCATCGCGCGGGTGCTGCAGGCCAACGGCTGGAACACGCGCCGCGAGTTCTACTACAACGATGCCGGCGTGCAGATCGAGAACCTCGCACTGTCCGTGCAGGCCCGCGCGAAAGGCCTGAAGCCCGACGACGCCGGCTGGCCGGAGGCCGGCTATCGCGGCGATTACATCCAGGACGTCGCCGATGCCTACATGAAGGGCGAAACCGTGGAATCCGACGGCCACGCCATCACCGGCGCGAAGGACGCCGAGGACCGCGACGCGATCCGTCGCTTCGCCGTGGCCGCATTGCGCAGCGAACAGAACGGCGACCTGGCCGCCTTCGATGTCTCCTTCGATACCTATTTCCTGGAAAGCTCGCTGTACGCCGACGGCAAGGTCGAGGAAACCGTGCGGCACCTCGATGCTTCGGGCCATACCTACGAGGAAGGCGGCGCGCTGTGGCTGAAGACCACGGCCTTCGGCGACGACAAGGACCGGGTGATGCGCAAGTCCGATGGGACGTTCACCTACTTCGTGCCGGACGTGGCCTACCACCTGTCCAAGTGGCAGCGCGGCTACCGGCGCGCGATCACCGAACTCGGCGCCGACCACCATGGCTCGCTGGCACGGGTGCGCGCAGGCCTGCAGGCGCTGGATGTCGGCATTCCCACGGGCTGGCCCGAATACGTGCTGCACCAGATGGTCACGGTGATGCGCGGCGGCGAGGAAGTGAAGCTGTCCAAGCGTGCCGGCAGCTATTTCACCCTGCGCGACCTGATCGAGGAAGCGGGACGCGACGCGACGCGCTGGTTCCTGATCGCGCGCAAGCCCGATTCGCAATTGACCTTCGACATCGACCTGGCCCGCGAGCAGAGCAAGGACAACCCGGTCTATTACGTCCAGTACGCGCACGCCCGGGTCTTCAGCATCCTGGGCAAGGCCATTGCCCAGGGCTACCGCTACGACCAGGCCAACGGCCTGGCCAGGCTCGCCTTGCTGGACGACGAACATTCGCTGTTGCTGCTGGTGGAACTGTCGCGTTACCCGGAAGTCGTGGAGAACGCAGGACAGCTGCTGGAGCCACACCTCATCGCGCAATACCTGCGCGAACTGGCCTATGCTTTCCACACTTGGTACCACGAAGTGAAGGCGCTGGTGGAAGACGCCGATACGCGCGACGCGCGACTGGCCCTGGCGTGCGCAGCGCGGCAAGTGCTGGCGAACGGACTCGAATTGTTGGGCGTCAGCGCCCCTGAAAAGATGTGACTGGAGAGCAGTAGATGGCGGCACGACGCAACAAGAGCCAGGCGCGACGCAATTCGGGCAACGGTACGCCGGGTTGGGTATGGCTGATCGCGGGACTGGTGTTGGGCGCGGCCGCGTTCTTCATCGTCCCCGGGTTGATGAAGAAGGACGGGGACGGTTTCTTCCGCCCGCAACCCAATCCGGATGCGCAGCCGGCGCAGGTGGCCGATGCCGACAACATCGCCCCCGAAACCTCCACCGCCACGTCGCAGCCCGAGGCGAAGGACGACGACTCCGCGGCCCGGGAAACCCAGTACGACTTCTACACCCTGCTGCCCGGCAAGGAAGTGCAGATGTCCGATGCCGAACTCGCCGCCAGCGCGCGCGCGGAACAGGCCAGCGCCGCACGCGCGCAGAAGGCCGCCGCCACGGCGACGACGCCCGATGCCGGCAACCCGACGCCCATCGCGGAAACGCCGGCTCCTGCGCCGGCCTCCGCCGCGACTACGGCTGCCGCCAGCACAACCTCCGCCACGACTGCTGCGCCGGCAAGCACCGGCACCGCGTCCACCGGCGATGCGCGCTACATCCTGCAGGCTGGTGCGTTCGGCGCTTCCGGCGATGCCGAATCCACCAAGGCCAAGATCGCGCTGCTGGGTTTGTCGGCGCGGGTGGAATCGGCGCAGATCGGCGCCAAGACCGTGTACCGCGTGCGCATGGGCCCGTATGGCAGCGCCAGCGAACTGGCCGAAGCCAAGCGCAAGCTCGCCAGCGGCGGCTTGCCGGCGATGGCGATCAAGGCGCAGTAACTCCGCGCGGCGCGCCGCAGTTCCGACCCATCGTTTCGCGGCGGGTCTGCTTCGGCTCTGGCGACAGGAGAAACGCATCGCGCTGTGGTTCGCCTGCCGCGCTGCTGGTCACTTCGAGGCGTGGCGCATTGCCGTGAGCCGGCCTGCTGGTGGTGGCCAGCGGCGTGGTCTGCGCTTCGCCTCGATACGCGCCCTGCCCTCCCGACCCGGTATCCGCAACGTGCGCGGCAGGCCAGGCTACCGGTCCCGTTCGCTCGGTGACGGTCGCGGGATTGGCCTTCGTGATCCGCCAACCTCGGCGCGAACGGATTTTTAGTACATTGCTTCCCTGATCGATACTTCCCGAAAGATCCCCATGACCCAGACCGTCCTCATCACCGGCGCCACCTCCGGCTTCGGCGCCGCCGCCGTCAAACGCTTCGCCGAAGCGGGCTGGCGGGTGATCGCCACCGGCCGCCGCGCGGAACGCCTGCAGCCGCTGGTCGAAGACTTCGGCGCCGACAAGGTGCACGCCGCCGCCTTCGACATCCGCGACGAGGCCGCATTGGAAACCGCGCTGTCTGCATTGCCGGAAGGCTTCCGCGACATCGACGTACTCATCAACAACGCCGGCCTGGCCCTGGGCACCGCGCCAGCGCAAAGCGCCAGCCTGCAGGACTGGCGCACCATGATCGACACCAACGTCACCGCCCTGGTGACGTTGACCCACCGCCTGCTGCCGATCCTGGTCGAACGCAAGGGCGTGATCATCAACATGAGCTCGGTCGCGGCCAGCTACCCGTACCCGGGCGGCAACACCTACGGCGGGACCAAGGCCTTCGTGAAGCAGTTCTCGCTGGGCCTGCGCTCGGACCTGCACGGCACCGGCGTGCGCGTGACCAGCATCGAACCGGGCATGGCTGAAACCGAATTCACCCTGGTCCGCACCCACGGCGACCAGGCCGCCTCGAACCGTGTTTATGGCGGCGCCAACCCGATGACCGCCGAGAACATCGCCGAACAGCTGTACTACATCGCCACGCTGCCGCCGCACCTCAACATCAACCGGCTGGAGATCATGCCGGTGACGCAGTCGTTCCCGGCGTTCCAGGTGGACCGGAAGGCTTGAGCGCAGGTCAGTTGGCGGGAGCCGGCACGTCCACCGCGCGTTTTGATCCCGGCATGCGTTCGCGCAAGCGCAGGAATGGCCGCTCCACCGCGTAGTACAACACCGCACCGGCCAGCAACGCGGCGACGCCGTAGACGCCGAATGCCAGTACGCCACGCCCTTCCAGGGCCGGGCCCCAGGCGGTTTCCACCAGATGGAAGACCGCCTTGTGCACCAGGTACAGGCTGTAGGAAATCGCCGCCAGCCACGCCGCACCCGGCACGCGCCAGCGCGCGATCACACTGCGATTGCCGGCCCCGGCGAACACCAGCAGCGCCAGCCCCAGCGACAGCACCGGCCAACCAATCGAATTGCCCAGCAGTCCCGTACGCTGCCGGAACAGCCACAGCGCCACGGCCATTACGCCCAGGCCGAGCAGCAGCACCGTGTTGGCATGCGCCTGCACACGCTCCCAGCGCTGCGGGCGGAACACCTTGAAGGTGGCCAGGACCACGCCGGCCAGCAATCCGTCGAGCCGGGCCCAAGTCGGGTAATAGATGTCTTCGACGAACCAGTTGCGCTGCATCCCGCCATTCGCGGCAAGCGTGGTGTCATGCAGCCACGTCGTGCTGCGCAATGCGATTCCCGCCACCACCAACAGCACGCACAGGCCGGCGAATTTCGCCACTGATGGCTTGCGCAGCATTGCCCATGCCAGCAATGGGAACACCAGGTAGAAATGTTCCTCCACGCATAGCGACCAGGCATGCGAGAACGCGGCGTTGCTGGCGTAGTCGATCGACAGGTTCAGGGTGAAGGTGGCGAACTTCCACCACGGCTCCAGCCCCGGCGCTTCGCGCAGCACCGGGAACGCCAGGTACAAGGCCAGCACCACCCAGAACGCCGGCAGGATGCGGAACGCACGGCGGATGTAGAAATCGCGGAACGACAAGCGCCCGCCACGCGCCAGCGGCGCCAGCACCTGGGTGCCGATCAGGAAGCCGCTGAGCACGAAGAACAGGTCCACGCCCATCCAGCCGTAGCGCGAAAGCCAGCCGTAGGTTTCACCCAGGCCGCCGACGATGAACGAATGGAACAGCATCACCCAGACGATGGCGATGGCGCGCAGGAGGTCGAGGCCGGGGTATTTCACGGGGTGGGATTTTGTAGGTGGGTTGGGAGGAATGGGTAGGTATTGGAAGCGATGCTTTCAGCCCCTCCTCTTGCCCGCGCAGCGGGTAGGGGGAGGTTGGGAGGGGGTTGGCTCTTGATCTTGATCTTGGCTCATCGCGGAGTGCTTTAGAAGCAAGATCAAGAGCACCCCTCCCCAACCCTCCCCTTGCTGCGCAAAGGGAGGGAGCAGAGCGTCAGCTCAACGGTTCGTCGCTGAGATAGGTGTAGCCCGTCAACCCCGCTTCCAGCGCATCGGCAAGCGCCTTCGCCTCTTCTGCCGGCAACCCCGCCTTCGCCACCCGCTCCGCATACGCCGCACGCAGATCGGCGAGCGCATAGCCCACGTAGTCCAGCATCACATCGGTGGTGTCGCCGCGGCGCTGCTGGCTGATGCTGAAACCGTCGCCGTCGCGCTTCACTTCCACCGTGTCGGTGTCGCCGAACAGGTTGTGGATGTCGCCGAGGATCTCCTGGTAGGCGCCGACCAGGAAGAAGCCGAGGCGATAGCTCTCGCCCGGCTTCAACGCGTGCAGCGGCAACGAGGAATCGAGTCCCTCGTTCTCCACGTAGGTCTTGACCATGCCGTCCGAGTCGCAGGTCATGTCGCAGACCACGCCGCGACGTTGCGGCGCTTCGTCGAGGCGTTCGATCGGCACGATCGGGAACACCTGGTCGATCGCCCAGACGTCCGGAATCGATTCGAACACGCTGAAGTTGACGAAGTACTTGTCGACCAGGCGCTCGTTCAATTCGTCGAGCAGGTCGCGGTGGCTGCGTTCGTCGCTGCTCAGGCTCCCGCGCACCGCGTGGGCGATGGCGTAGAACAGGTCGTCGATGCGCGCGCGATGGGTCAGGTCGATCTGGCCCAGCGCGTACAGCGACAGGCCTTCGCTGTGGTGGTGCTGGGCGTCGTGGAACAGCTCCACCGCCGGGCGCGTGCCCAGCTCGCCATGCAGTCCGCGCAGGTGGCGGATCACCGCCGGCTCGTCATCATGCGCGGGAGGGACGCGGCCTTCCGGCGCCTGTTCCACTTCCGACACGTTGGCGATCAGCACGGCGTGGTGCGCGGTCATGGCGCGGCCGCATTCGGTGACGATGCGAGGCGGCACCAGCTGGTGTTCCTCGCAGGCTTCGGCCAGCGGCTGCACGATGTTGGAGGCGTACTGGTTGAGCCCGTAGTTGATCGAGCAATAGCTGCGCGAACGGGTGCCTTCGTAATCGATGCCGAGGCCACCGCCAACATCGACATGGCTGATGCTCGCGCCGAGTTTCGAAAGCTCGACGAAATAGCGCGTGGCCTCGCGCATGCCGTTGGCGATGTCGCGCACGTTGGAGATCTGCGAACCCATGTGGAAATGCAGCAGGCCCAGGGTGTCCTGCAGGCCGGCATCGCGCAGCGACTTCCACAAGTCGAGGACCTGGCGCGGACTCAGGCCGAACTTGGCCTTGTCGCCGCCGCTGTTCTGCCACTTGCCGGCGCCCAGCGAGGCCAGGCGCATGCGCACGCCCAGACCGGGTCTGACGCCGAGGGACCTGGCTTCCTCGATCACCAGCGCCAGCTCGGACGGCTTCTCGATCACGATGAAGGTCTGCAGGCCCAGCTTGCGGCCGATCAGGGCCAGGCGGATGTATTCGCGATCCTTGTAGCCGTTGCACACGATCAATCCGCCCGGCCGCGACAAGGCCAGCACCGCCATCAGCTCGGGCTTGCTGCCCGCCTCCAGGCCGAAGCCTTCGCCCTGGTGCGAGGCCAGGGTGCCGGCCACGCCGCGATGCTGGTTGACCTTGATCGGATAGACCGCGGTGTAGCCACCGGGGTATTCCCACTCGGACTGGGCCTGGGCGAACGCTGCCTGCAGCTTGCCCAGGCGGTCGCCAAGGATGTCCGGGAAGCGCACCAGCAACGGCATGCGCGCGCCATTGGCACGGGCGTCATCGACGATCCGCGGCAACGAAATCGCCTTGCCCTGCCCGCCGCGGGGACTGACCACGACCTGCCCGGCCGCATCCACGTCGAAATACCCTTCCGCCCAATGTGGGATGGAATAGGTCTTGCGGGCTTGGTCGAGGGACCAGCTGGACATGGCGCAGGCTCTGTCGAAGAAAACGGACGCGCATTCTAACGCCGTCGTCGTGCCGCTCCGGTTACGGGCGCTGATACGCGGCTTCGCCGGCCGCCTGCCTGATCCTGCGCGCGAGCGCGGCCTCACTGGTGAAGGTGAGCAGGGTGCAGCTGCCGGATAGCGCCAGCTGTCCGGCGATGCGCGGCATGGCGGCCCGCTCGCTGGCCACCGAACCCGCCCAGTCCAGTGCTACCAGGTAATGCGGCATCACTTCGGTGCCCTGCAGCCGCTTGCGCGCGATCCAGGCGCCACGGACTTTCCCGTATCCCTTCAGCGTTCGCGCCAGGTCACGCAGCTGCGCAGCTTCCAGGGCATGCGGCAGCAGGTCCTCGTTGCCGATCGCCGCGTCGCGGGTCTGCGGTTCGCGCATCTGCGGCAGATAACGTGCGCGCAAGGTTTCAATCGTCGCGATGACCGCCGCTTCCCCCGGCAAGCCTCGCGCATGGTCATCCAGGCAACGCAGTACCGGCGGTATCAACGCCGCGTCCAGTTCCATGGCCCGCTGCAGGCGTTCGATGGCTTCGGCTTCGCGCCCGCGCTTGAGCAACAACGCGCCGAGCCGGTATTGGCCACGCGCGTCGGAAGGCGCGCGCTCCAGCGCCGCCAGGTACAGCGGCAAGGCATCGACGCCGAGGCGGTGATCTTCAGATAAGCAGGCCAGTTCGATCGCCTCGGTGGCCGTATGGCTCGGATACGCCTCCAGTTCGGCCAAGCGATTGCGTTCGATCTCCGACTGGCGATGCAGCGCTTGCCATTCCGGCTTGGCCGCGGCTTGCCATTCGCGGCTGAAGCGTTCCCTGAGCGGGACCAGGCGATCGCCCAGCAGCAGGGATGCCGATTCCGTGGCGATCCGTTCGATGGGCAGGGACGGGTCGACCCGCAACGCCGCCAGGCGTTTCTCCAGGGTCGGATGGGTATCGTCCAGTCCCGGCTCGCGGCCGAGCAGGCGCGCGGGAATGCGTGCGCGCTGCGGCAGGCTCCGCTGCAGCAGGCGTTCAGCCAGCCGCTCCTGTACTTCCATCGGCGGATAGGACTGCACGCGCGCCGAACGCTCCACCTCCGGCCAGAACTCGCCATGCAGCCAGTCCGACGCCAGTTCCATCCGCAGCAGCGCGCTGGCCATCGCCTCCGCACCGGCCACCTGCGCACCCACCGCATCGGCGGCATATTCGTGGCGGCGGGCCAGCACATAGCTGTAGGCATCGAAGTAAGGCGCGTACCAGCGGAAGAACAGCCACAGCAGCTGGCCGCCCCAGATGCCGTCGCCCGCCATGCCTTGCATCAGCCGATGCCAGCTGCTGCGCAACCGGTAGATCCAGCCGGCGAAGCGTTCGTGTCGGCCATGGAAGTGGCCGAACTCATGGGCGATGACCGCTGCCAGTTCGCGCCGGTCCAGCGCCTGCAGCAGCGGCAGGCCCAGGATCAGGTAGTGCTTCTGCCGCCACAGTGCCAGCCCATCCGGCACATACGCTGCGGCGGCATTGAGTTCGGCGTTGATGACGATGCCATGCAGCGGCCCGG
>Ga0307414_10001909_pt1 | contig 10782 bp, 5 predicted proteins | sample DK1Ometagenome_FD_203804 | JGI IMG/M metagenome (GOLD analysis project Ga0307414, IMG submission 203804) | Maize rhizosphere microbial communities from greenhouse at UC Davis, California, United States - DK15-O-3 | ecosystem: Host-associated > Plants > Roots > Rhizosphere > Soil | place: USA...
ATTGACCGTGATGCTCAGGCTTTCTCCTTTTTTAAGGGTATTGCTGCTCAGTTTCAACTGGTCATATTTGAAGGTCGTATAACTTAAACCATGACCGAAAACATATTGAGGGTTATAATCCGAATCATAGTTGTAAACGCCTTCTGTAGTCCCCTTAGATTCTGAAGGTTTATGGTAATAAGTAAACAAGGCGTTAGGAAACTGTGGATAAGTGTAAGGCAATTTTCCGGAAGGGTTAACCTCACCATATAAAACAGCGGCAAGGGCATCACCTCCAAAGTTACCCGGAAGGTAAGTCTGTACAATCGCATTCATTTTTTTCTCAAACTTGCTGATCACGCGGGGTCTTCCTTCATTCAGGACCAGGATCACTTTTTTACCCGTAGCAGCGAGTTTCTGAGCGAGCTCTGTTTGCAGGTCCGACAGGTATAAATCGTTCATGTTTCCCGGAGATTCTGTATAGGAGTTTTCTCCAAGACACAATACAATCACATCCGCATTTTTTGCTGCGGCGATAGTTTCCTCCATTTGATCTGCATATTCATCGTAATATTTGCCATCCATCTTATAGCTTACACCGGGCAGGTAGCTCACATTTTCTTTTCCTGCTTTCTGTTGCAATGCTTCCAGAATGGTATTGTATTTCGCGGCAAATTCCTCTACCTTTTCTCCCTGCCATGAATAGGTCCATGCTCCGTTTAAGGTTCTCATAGAATTGGCATTGGGTCCAGTTACCAGGATTTTTGTTCCTTTGGCCAATGGAAGGATCTGGTCTGTGTTTTTCAACAAAGTGATCGATTCTGCTGCGGTTTGATAAGCAGCCTGCTCAAATTCTTTACTTCCGAATTTTGGATAGTCTTTAGGATTGGTGGTTGGTTTTTCAAATAGGTTCAGTTCATATTTTACCCATAAGATTCTTCTCACCGCATCATCAATACGTGTTTCTTTTACTTTTCCTTCTTTCACCAATGCAATCAGGTTATCGCAGAAAGTTTCGTAATTGTAAGCGATCATCGACATGTCGATTCCGGCATTGATGGCAATCATGATCGCTTCTTTATCGTCTTTTGCAATTCGGTCTCTTTTGTAAAGGTTTTCAATATCTCCCCAATCCGTTACCACCAGACCTTTGAAGTTCAGTTCTTCTTTCAGCAGTTCGGTAAGAATGTGATAGTTCGCATGAACGGGAACACCGTTGATGATTCCAGAATTGATCATAATGGTTTTTGCACCTGCATCAATTGCCGCTTTAAAAGGAGGCAGGTGATATTCTCTTAAAGCCTGGTCCGAGATAAATGCAGGAGTTCTGTCTTTACCGGAAACGGAAACCTGATACCCCAGAAAGTGTTTGATGGAGGAAGCTACTTTTTCCGGATGGGCGACTCTTCCGTCTTCTCCTTCATAACCTTTTACTGCGGCAACGCCCAGTTCTTTGATCAGATAAGGGTCTTCACCAAAGCTTTCCCATTGACGCGGGAAGCGCGGGTCTGCACCAAGATCGAGCAAAGGAGCAAAGTTCCATGGAATAGAACTTGCACGGGTTTCATAAGCGGTAATCGAAGCGCCATTTTTAACCAATGAACGGTTAAAGGTCGCTGCCTGTCCGATTTGCTGCGGGAACATTGTTGCACCAACGGTATAGGTGGCACCATGGATCTCATCCACCCCATAAATTACGGGGATCTTATTTGGCGTTTGTTTCATCGCCACATCCTGGATCTTGCTGATGATGTTATACCAGACCTGCGGAGTTCTTGCCCTGTTATTCGAAGTATTCAGTACCGAGCCTACATGGTATTTTACCAGGACTCTTTGTAATTCTTTGTCGTCTAAACCAAAGGGTTCATCACTTTCAAAACGTCCTTTCCCCTTACCAATTACATCCAGGGTAATCTGAGCCATTTGTCCGACTTTCTCTTCGAGGCTCATCTTTTTCAGCAGGCTTTCTACTTTCGCCTGGTTATTGGTTTGGGCAATGGCTGTACCTAAGCAGCCGGATAGGAGCAATAAAGAAAGGGTTCTTTTCAATTTCATGTTGTGTGTTTAAAAAAGAGGAGCGCCGGAATTGAAGCGCTCCCCCCGGAATTTTATTTATTGATATTCGGATTTCTATCGATTTCTTTCTGCGGAATCGGCAGTTGAAGATTTGCATTGGTAATGTTATAATTGAGTGACGCCCCTGCACCATCTTTTTGTGCGTTCATCACCGCTACAGCTCTGTTGGTACGGATGAGGTCGAACCACCTGTGGCCTTCAAATGCCAGCTCCAGGCGACGTTCTTTTTCAATAGCCAAACGCATGTCAGCCTGATTTGCAGCAGGAGTTCCCAAAAGGTTAACACGGCCTCTGATCTGATCTACCAGTGCTTTGGATTGCGCCCAGCCTCCGGCACTGATCTCGTTTAGTGCTTCAGCTTTGAGAAGGATAATATCTGCCAAGCGAAGGATATAGGTGTCTGTTTTATCGTCCAGCCTGTATTTGTTAATAAAAGGGTAGTTGTTTTTTGACCAGTAAATATCTGCCCAGCCTTCCGTTGCCACATTTTTAAATGTGATGCTGGAATTTTTACGGATCACATCACCTTCGTCTTCAAATGCTTTTACCAGGTCATTTGTTGGCGTACAGAACCTTTTCCATCCTGAGCCGATCAACACGCCCGGCATCCAGTTACCGCGTCCCTGAGGACCACCCCATCCATCGTACTGCATTTCCCAGATCGCCTCGGAATTGTTTTTGTTGGCACCGCTGAACAAGCCATCAAAACTGCCAAACAGGCTATAACCTCCGTTAATGGTCGCATCAGCATATTGATTCACTTTGTTCCAGTCGGGATTTGGTTTCGTCGCATATACTTTAGCGAGTAAAGCATTGGCAACACCCTTGGTGATGATTCCTTTATGAGGAGCGGTAGTCCTGGTATTGGCCAGGGCAAATTCAAGATCTTTAATGATCTGGGCATATACCTGATCTACGCTTGATTTCGGAGCCTGCATTTCTGCCAGATTGGTAGCCGATTTCAATACCAGTGGCACCGGACCCCAAAGGCGGACAAGATGGAAGTAATAGTAAGCCCTCAGGCCGGAAGCCTCGCCAAGAATCTGATTGCGTCTGTCGCCTTTATCAAGCTCAGGATCCTTGATATTCGGTACATTTTCCAATACTTCATTCGCATCTTTAATATTGCTATAAAAGCCTTTCCAGTCTCTTTCTACAATTTCATTGGTAGAAATGCTTTTGAACAGATCCAGGTCATTGATGTTGGCATTGTCTCCTCCTGAGTAGGCATTGTCTGCACTCACGTCTCCGTTGATCATAAAATCCCAGATATGGGCGTCGTTGTACATGCTTCCGTAAGCACCGGCAAGTAATTTTTCTGCTCCGGCCAGATCCACAAAGGCCACATCTCCGGTAACCTGGTTGAAAGGTTTTTTATCGAGGAAATCTTTTTTACAGGCAGACTGCAGACTAATGGTAATCGCTGCTGCTGTGATGATTGAATATAATTTAAGTTTCATGATGTTCTAATATTTAAAATCCAACATTTACACCAAACAGAAAGCTTCTGCTTTGCGGATAGGTTCCATAATCTACGCCCATCTGAGGACCATTAGAGCTGTACTGGTTCACTTCAGGATCCAGTCCCTTGTATTTGGTGAAGGTTAGGATATTGTATCCTGTTGCAAACAAGGTAAGCTTGCTCATTTTCAACCTGCCTAATGCCGTTGCTCCGAAATTGTAGGAAAGTGTGGCTGTTTTTAGGCGGAGGTAAGAAGCGTTTTCTACAAATCTGCTGGAGGTTAATGAATTGTTGACATCATCTTTTACTGCCTTAGGGATATTGGTATTTGTATTTGTAGGCGTCCACCTGTTTAATACCCTGTCAGATTGGTTTTTAGCGTCAATCATTCCCTCCAGGTCAATTCCTGAAGCATTAAACAACTGATTGCCTTGTACACCCTGGAAGAAAATATTTAACCCAAAATTTCCATAAGTCAGGTTATTGGTGATTCCATAAGTGAAATCCGGTTGTGCGGAACCAATAAAGGTTCTGTCGTTTGCATCGATCTTTTTATCGCCGTTGAGGTCTTCATAGGTAGACATTCCTGTTGTAGGATCAACTCCGGTAAATTTGTACCCGTAGAAACTTCCCAATGGCATTCCTTCCACCACGCGTACAGCAGAGGTACGTCTGGCAATTGGTGCGAAATCAAGAGAAGATGTCGTTTCTCCAAGGCTGGTTACTTTATTTTTATTGAATGAAATGTTCAGATCTGTTGACCAGGTAAATTTCTTGCGGTCGAAGTTTTTTGTAGATAAGCTAAACTCCAATCCTTTGTTTTCCATGGAGCCGATGTTAAATGCCTGTTCTACGAAGCCTGAAGAAAGCGGAAGTTGTACATTGATCAACAAGTCGTCCGTTTTCTTTAAATAAGCATCAGCAGTAAAGGTCACTCTGTTATTAAACATCGTTAAATCCAGACCAATATTGGTTTGGGTTGTTGTTTCCCAGGCCAGGTCTTTATTCTCCGGATTCTTCAGGGTATAAGTATTTTGGGCATTGATCTCATACAGTTTCATATAGGCATAGTCGCCAATACCTTCGTCGTTACCCACTTTACCCCAGCTTCCTCTGATCTTTAAATCATTAATGGTTTTACTGTCTTTCAGGAAATTCTCTCCGGAAATTCTCCAGCCTGCAGAGGCAGAAGGGAAGTAGCCAAATTGATTGTCTTTGCTAAAGCGCGATGAACCATCTGCCCTGAAATTCGTGCTGAATAAATATTTACTGTCGTACGCGTAGGTAATCCTTGCCAGATAGGATTGTTTAGCCCATTGTGCTCTTTTTGGAATGGTTGGTGATACCGAGGGCTTTTGTGGAATGGTTCCTGTAACGTCAAAGAACCTTGTTTCCTGGTAATCCCGGTATTTATAATCAGATTCCTGAATGGTATAACCTGCGGTTGCGCCGAAAGCATTTTTCCCAAAATCTTTTTTATAGTTTAGAATATTCTCATTTAGCCATACATTATCACGGGTATGGTTGTTTCGGTATATTCCGCGTTCCTGACGTCCATAAGTAGTTTTAAACGCATCCAGAGAATAGTCGTAAAAATTCTTGTTTAAATTGGTACTGATGGTCGATTTAAAAGAGAGGTCTTTTGTAAAGTTCAGCTCTCCGCTGAATGCGCCGATAAACCTGAAATTGCGGGTCTTGTTCTGGGCCCCAAAGGCCAAAGCAATTGGGTTGTCCCATCCACCTGCGTTGGGCAGGGTGGTATAAGTACCATCCGGGTTGTAGATCCCTATTGTAGAAGGGGTATTCAGGGCGGATAAGATCACACCTCCATTGGCCACACCATTATTGTCAGATACATCGATAGAGTTTCTGGAAGTCAATGCTGCATTTGCCGTAAATTTCAACCATGAGGTCGCTTTTTGAGAACCATTGAAATTGAGGGTGTACCGGTCTAATTTGGCCGGGGCAACAACGCCTTTATCTTGCTGATAGCCGGACGACAGGTAATACTGGCCTCCTTTACCGCCACCGGAAATGGATACCTGATACTGGTTTTGTGTTCCCGTACCAAAGGTTTCTTCTTGCCAGTCTGTATTGCTGTCTCCTCCAAAAGTGGTATAGCCCAGTTCTTTTTGTAGGGTAATGTATTGCTCATTATTCAATACTTTTTGCTTGCGCCAGAAGTTGGAAAATCCGGTAAAAGCATTAAAATCTACTTTCAGCTTTCCGGAAGTCCCTTTTTTGGTGGTAATCAATACGACACCATTGGCACCGCTGGATCCATAAATGGCCGCTGCGGAAGCGTCCTTCAGAATGGTTAAGGATTCAATATCATTCGGATTCAGGAAGTTTGCGTTTCTTGAAGTGATCCCATCGATCACATATAAAGGACTGTTTGAAGCAGTAATGGAAGTATTTCCACGAATACTGATGGTAATATCTGCACCTGGTTTACCCGATTGCGAACTGACCTGTACACCTGCTGCTTTACCTTGAACCGCCTGTAAGGGGTTCGTGATCGGTTGATTTTTCAGATCTTTTGAAGTAATGGTGGTGACTGCCGTGGTCAGGTCTTTCTTGGTTTGCGTACCATAGCCCACAACAACGACTTCATTCAGCTGGTTGTTATCTTCTAAAAGTGAAATGTTTAGGGTCGTTCTGTTTCCCACAACTTCTTCCACCGTCTTATAGCCGATAAAAGAAAATGTCAGAACTGCATTGGCAGGGACGCTGAGGGAATAACTTCCGTTAGCGGTGGTCATCGCACCTTTGCTGCTTCCTTTTACTTTAACAGAAACACCAGGAAGCGGCAGACCCTGCTGGTCTTTTACCTCTCCCTTTAGGTTGAGCTCCTGTGCCATACTGATGGAGATACCACAGAGTAGACAGAAGATGAAAAGAGTAAACTTTTTTCTCATAATTTTTGCTTTTGTTTAATTGAATTTGATGTGATAAAGTTAAGGTTCCTTTAATGTTAATTCCTAGTGAATGAACTAATTTATTTTATGTAATTAACTGATAATTAGGTTGTTGTGTGTGTTTTGATACGCTTCAGTACCCTAGCTTGGAATTCTCCTAAGTGCTGATATACAGTGCTTAGAGACAGAAGTGCCCCAGCGGCATAGCAGGGTACTGATACGCTTAAGTACCCCTGTCTTTTTCTTGTCAAAAAAATGCAGACAGGTCAAAAAGTACCATGAAATCACACGTTTGAGCGCTTTTTAAGCCTTATTTAGTCGAGCACAAGGAGGCTCCAGCCGTTTTTATTTGCTTTTTTAAGCTGAGTTTTTCGCTCTTCCATCACCTGTTTGATCCTGGAGCCATAGGTCCAGCAAGTGCTTTGCCGGATGCCTAAGATCTCGGCTAATTTGTGGGAGGAGATCTTACCCTTTGAAGAGAAGATCAGGAAGATCATGTAAAAGGCTTTCACGATTGGAATGCGGGTATTGTGGAAAATGGTATAGGTGGTCACAGACTCCTCATAGCTGCATTTACTGCAACGCCGGCTATAGGGAATATGTCCGTTGTAATAATGGTCGTTCTTACACTTCCTGCAGGTGTAACCATCTTTCCATTTGAGCTCGGAAAGGAATAAATTACAACTTTCTTTATCCGGATAGATCTTACTGAATTCTTCGAAATCTACATCGGCCGACATCACCCGGTCGCGGGTAACCTTCTCCACATTGGTTTGCAGCTCCTGGTTATCCTGTTCCAGTAAGGTGTTCATTCTGGAAATCTCTTCTGCCTGTTGTTTCAACAGGTCATTCGCCTCCTGCAGTTCTCCGTTTTTGGCTTCAATGATCAATGATTTATGAAAGACCTCTCTGGTCCGCTCCTGAACCTGACTTTCCAGTTCTTCATTCAGGCTGTCTTTTAACTTCGCATTTTCCGCCATCTGACGGATCATCTGCCGCTGTACTTTATCCTTTTTCTTTTTCAAGATGCTCACCTTATCACCAATCGCAAACGAAAGAAAGACCATTTCCAGGATAAAACAAAAGCTGAGGCTATAATAGCTGATGACACCAAAATTCAAGGCGCCAAAGCCGAGCATAATTAAAAATTTAAGGAGAAAACCTGCAAAGAGGAAGCTATATCCCAAAACAAAGAAACGGGCAGGAAGATAACCCTGTTTGTAAATGTATATTCCCGTGAAAAAGGCAACGGATAGGGGAATGGCGTCGATGAACTTATAGTTGAACAGATTTTGGTTGAATGCCAGGCAATATAAAAACCAAATCGTGCGGATGGCAATAACGAGCAGAATCAGCTGATTGAGTTTCGGAGCTTTGGACTTGACAAATAACAGTTCCCGGGTAAAGAGCAAGGCAAAAATGCTGACGGCATAAAGGGCAAAAGCATAGGCCGTCTGGTTCCATACCGGGAGGTTAGGCCAGAGATACTGATAGGCAATCCCGTCCGTACTCATCTCAAAAAAGCCAACACTCAGGTTGTAAAGCACATAATACAGGTATTGCTTTTGGCGCATGGCGATAAACATGATCAGGTTGTAAAAGCTGAATACCAGGATCATACCATAGAAAATACCGAAATAGAAATACTCGTCTACCGCATAAGAGATAAACCAGTCTACAGAACGGAGTACGATGATGGCATCCCCGATCTGGGAAGACTGAATCTTGAAATAATAGGTCTGCACCTCATCGCTATTGTTGGACAGATAGAATTCAAAATTTTTATGCTTTAGCCTGCGCTTGTCAAAATTAAAGCGGTCGCCAAATTCCCTGATCTTATAACTCCCGTCTTTTTGCGGAACATAGGCAGTTACATGATCGAGCGTCTGGTCAAAAAATTCGAGGAGAAAGTATTTCTCTGCTTTACTGTTGTGTTTTATCTTAATCCTGAACCAATAAGGGGAATTCAGTTTAATGGTCTGTGGAGTACTCCGCTTACTGGCTGCAAAGTTTTTGTCGTACGCTTTACTGTGAATCTGTTCAAAACTGAGCTTATTCTCCGGATCATGCAGCATCTCGATCTGCTTAAAGGAAAAAATATGCTGGTCAATCTGATCACTTATGGTTACCACTTCCTGTGCTCCTGAATATTTACCCGCGAGCAGGAAAAGAACCAGGAAGAACATTTTGCAGTGGAATAAGAATTTTGAAGACATGCGGCTACGAAGAAACTAAGGGTAATAGAAGGGCAAAGATAACTGCTTTCCGCAAGAATCAGATTTAATTCTATCTCCAATTGCCTATTTTTGAAAATGGACAATCGCATAATTAAGATACCAATACCTCCTGATTTTAATTTTGGAGAATGCCTGTGGTTTCTGGATCGTGATTTTGACGATTGTATGCTGAAAGTAGACAAGGATGGCCTGACCAAAGCCTTGTTGCTGAATGAAAGGCTCTTCTTGCTGAACATCAAGGCGGATGAGAAGCAACTGTTGGTCTCTGTTTTACAGGGAAAGCTGGCGATGGATGAGGAACCAATCCTTAAAAAATGTATAGCAGACTGGTTTGATCTCGGACTTGACCTGAGTCCTTTTTATACGTTACTCGCCAAAGACCCAAGGTTGGCTTTTATGGCTGAGGCCTACCATGGCCTTCGCCTGGTTGGAATTCCGGATATGTTTGAAGCCATTTGCTGGGCGATTATCGGACAACAAATCAACCTTACTTTTGCGTATAAGCTAAAAAGAAGGCTGGTGGAAAGATATGGCCGGCGACTAAACTTTCAGGATGATGCCTATTACCTGTTTCCAGATGCCGCTGTAATAGCCGAAGCCAGTATGGAAGAATTACAGGGCATGCAATTTTCCAAAAGTAAAGCGCTTTACCTGACCCTCATTGCCAAGGCTTTTGCGAACAAACAGCTCAGTAAAGAAGGGCTGCTGCAACTGCCTGACCTGGCTTCAAGGCAAAAAGCCCTGATGGAGATCAAAGGGGTAGGGCTATGGACTGCCAATTATACCCTGATGAAATGCCTGAAAGAAAGAACCTGCATCCCTTTCGGAGACGCAGGATTGCTAAATGCTTTGCTCAATCATGGCATCATTGCGGATAAAAAACAACCTCTGGAAATCGAAAGTTTCTTTGCCGCTTATCCCACATGGGAGAGCTACCTTGTCTTTTACCTTTGGAGATCGCTGTCCAAACGATCAGAGGTTTAGGTCTGTTTGTGCGGCTTCCCAACCAATCATGGCGGTCTTCCGCGGACTACCCCAATGGTATTGCCCCAATTCTCCTGTAGATTTGATCACCCTGTGACAAGGAATGAGAAATGCAACGGGATTATCGCCCACTGCCGAACCGACGGCTCTGGATGCTTTAGGGCTGTCAATTGCAGATGCGATTGCCGAATAGGTTGACAATTCGCCGACGGGTACTTTAAGCAAGGTTTCCCAAACCTTAATCTGAAAATCTGTCCCTTTTAAATGCAGTTTCAGCTCCTGTAACCTGCTCCAGTCTTTCCCGAAAATATAGAGTGCATTTTGTTGCATCATGTCCAGCACCTGGCGGTACTTTGCGTTTGGAAAGAGCTGTTGGAGTTCCTGAAAGGCAAGATCTGCATCATCTGCAAAAGCCATATAACAAATGCCCTTAGGGGTAGCAGCAACGATGAGCGATCCAAAAGGACTTTCTGCAAAACTATAATTGATCTGAAGCTGTGCACCGCCGTTTTTATACTCGCCGGGAGTCATGCCCTCAATTTTGATGAAAAGATCATGAAGCCTGCTGGTTCCTGATAAACCAGTTTCGTAAGCGGCGTCAAATAAGGTGCTTTGCTGGTCTTTCAGAATTCCTTTAGCGTATTCTATACTGAGGTATTGAAGAAATTTCTTTGGCGTAACGCCTGCCCATTCCTTAAACATCCGTTGAAAATGAAAAGGGCTCAGATAGACATGAGCTGCGACATCCTCTAAGGAAGGTTGTTGCTTAAAGTTGACCTTTAAATAGTCAATCGCCTTTTCAATTCTGTGGTAATCAATTTGATTTAATGTTTCCATGTTTCGAAATTTACAATTCAAAACTACGCTAAGCAGCAAGGAGATAAAACCCGAAACTTGCGCTATTTCTTTTCCTGCTGATGTGCTGTGATCAATTCTTCCAGGTGCTTGTGGCGGTTTTCCGAAATCAGGACATGGTGTTTTTGCGCTGTGTCGGACAAGATATTAATCAGCATCTTTTTATTCGATCCGGCAAGGTCCTGATACAGCATATGATCTGCTTTAGAGAGCAGGTCATGAAGACTAAGGAGTGTCTTTTCTCCCTGCGGACTGAGTTTTACGAGCCTGG
>Ga0307414_10001910_pt1 | contig 10775 bp, 8 predicted proteins | sample DK1Ometagenome_FD_203804 | JGI IMG/M metagenome (GOLD analysis project Ga0307414, IMG submission 203804) | Maize rhizosphere microbial communities from greenhouse at UC Davis, California, United States - DK15-O-3 | ecosystem: Host-associated > Plants > Roots > Rhizosphere > Soil | place: USA...
GGGCGTGCAGACCCGCGTGCTGGAAACCGGTGATCTGGAATACAACCTCGACACGCTGGAAGTGCGCCGCCAGGGCAAGCTGCTGCAGCTCAACCCGACCGCACTGAAGATCCTGCAGGCGCTGATGGAAGCGGCCCCGGCCGTGGTCACCCGGCAGGAACTGGAAACCCGTGTCTGGGGCGAAGAGCTGCCGGACTCTGATTCGCTGCGCGTGCACATCCATGGCCTGCGCGCCGTGGTGGACAAGCCCTTTGAAGTGCCGATGATCCAGACCCGCCATGGCATCGGATACCGCATCGCTACGCCGGAAGCCTGATTCTGTGGCAAGCAAGGGGGAGCGCCGGCGCACGCCTTATCGGCGGCGCCTGCGCAGCCGCATCATCGTCTCGTTCGTGTTGTTGGGTTTCTGCCTGACGACACTGTTCGCGTTCGCCACCAACTGGGCCCGCATGCGGGTGGAAAACCAGCTGGTGGAAGACGTGATGAACCGCAACATCAGCGAGTACGTGCGGCGTTATTACGAAAGCCCGGACCGCAACCCCGACCTGCCGGTGCAGCAGATGCGCGCGCGCCTGATCAAGCCGGACAAGTTCGAAGCCCTGCGCGAGGAGGAGCCGGACTGGTACGAGTTCAAGGACGGCCTGTACAACATGGGCGGTGTGGACGAGCGCGGCGAGCGCTATTCCTACAAGCTGGCCGTGCGCAAGACTCCCGATGCCTGGGCGTTCCTGGCCTACGACATGACCGACAGCGTCCGCGGTGGGCAGCAGCTTAACCGCGCGCTGTTCCTGTCGGTGCTGGTATTCAGCCTGCTGTCGCTGGTGCTGGGCTGGTGGTCGGCCTCCAAGGTGATGAAGCCGGTCTCGGATCTGGCCGCGCGCCTGCGTGCGTACCGTGGCGGTACCAGTGAGCCCGAGCCGTTGGCGCCGCGCTTCCCGGATGACGAAGTGGGCCAGTTGGCACAGGCGTTGGATGACTATTCCTCGCGGCTGACCGAAGTGGTGCAGCGCGACCGTGAGTTCAATGCCGATGTCAGCCACGAGCTGCGCACGCCGTTGGCGGTGATCCGTGGCGCCACCGAGCTTCTGCTGACCCGCCCCGGCCTGGACGAAAAGGTGCTGCAGCGCCTGCAGCGCATCCAGCGTGCTGAGCAGCAGTGCAGCGATCTGATCGGTGCGCTGCTGCTGCTGTCGCGCAACGAACGCGGGCAGGGCAGCAGCAATGTGGCCCGGGTGGCCGAACAGCTGCTGGACGCGCACCGCGCCCAGTTGGGTGGCAAACCGCTGGAGCTGCACCTGGATGGTGAACGCGATCTGGTCATCGATGCCCCCGAAGCGGCGCTATCGGTGGCGCTGGGCAACCTGATCGGCAATGCGGTGAAGTATTCGCAGGATGGCGAGGTGCGCGTGCATGTGGGCGCCAACGCCGTGTCGGTGACCGACAGCGGGCCGGGCCTGAGCGAGGAAGATGCCGCCAAGCTGTTCCAGCGCGGCTATCGCGGTACTCATGCCGGTCACTCGCAGGGCGGTGGCATCGGCCTGTCGATCGTCAGCCGCCTGTGCGATCTGTACGGCTGGCAGGTAAGCGTGCGCCCGGGCGGCGCCCGTGGCGTGATCGCCACGCTGACGTTCTCGCCGAAGCCGCTGTAACCCATTCTGGCTGCTGTTTTGGTGGGTGCCGACCTTGGTCGGCACGAATCCTCCGGTCGCCGATGCTGCTCTGGTGGGTGCCGACCTTGGTCGGCACGAATCCTCCCGTTGCCAAAAATCTCCCGCTCGGCGCGAAATGTCGCATGCAACGCCAATGCAGCTTCCGCGAAGGCGCGGCATTTCTGGTCCAGCACGACACCTGCGTGATGCATTCCGCGCCCTGCGCGTGTCACACCGCACGGTTCCGCAGACGGTTGGGACGAATGGCGTTTTCGCCTCATGACCGCAATGCATGCAGCTGGCGAGATGGCACGGTCGGGGTCATCGCCCCGGCCGGGATTGGCGTCCTGAAATCGACCCAACAATCAACAAACCTCTGATGCGCCGAAGGCCGTCATGGAAAATGCATCGCGATGCCCTTGTTTCGGCGGGCGGTGCGTGGGGACTTTGAAGAGTCCGCCGGAGTGTTTTGTTGATTGTTGTGATCCGGTACGCCAACCCGCACCGTCCGCCACCCCGCATCCGCGGGTGGCCTTGCCGTCTGCGAGGAGCATTGCCATGTCTGCACGCACTACCTATCCGAACCTGCGCCGCCTGGTTGGCGAATCCGCCGATCAGTTGCCGGCCGACATCGCCGAACGCATCGAAGACGTACTGGCCGAACCCAGCGACCTGCTGCCCACGCTGATGGCACGCATGGATGGCCGCGACAACGCCGATGGCCAGACCCGGAAGGGCACCGGTCTCAGTCCGTCGCAGGCCGTAACCCTGGCCAGCCTCAGCCGTACCCTGGCCGGTCTCAATGCGCTGATCCAGATGCTGCACGCCGCCGAAGCGGCACGCGTGCAGGGCAGCGCAGGCCAGCAACTGCCGCCGGATGTAGTGGAAGGTCTGTTGCTGGCCGCCCGCGAACTGGCCCGCTACGCCCGCCAGCAGCTGGAGTAGATCCACGCCATGCGTGGATGCTCATCCCCGCACTGCGCGACTGTTCCATGGGTATCCACCAGCGCCGGGCCACGCCCGGCGGTTGTTACCAGATCAGACTGGTAGTCGAGCAAGCACGATGCCCGTCATGCCGCAGGCTCCTATTCGGATAGCGACAGTGCGTCAGTCGCCGGCGTGCATGAGTCCGTACGTAAGCAGGAACTCCTGCGCAGTCTCGTCCCCACCTTCAGCGGCCCGCCTGATCCAGGCACGGGCCTCTGTCCTGGCCTGCTTCACTCCCTTGCCATGGAGCAAAGCAAGGCCGTACTCGTACATCGCCGGGGGATAACCTGCCTCGGCTGCCGATTTGAAGCAGGTGGCCGCGCGCGCAACATCGATTTCCACTGAGTCGCCGAACAGATAGCGCATGCCGAGTTGCAAAATCGCCGGGGCATAGCTCTTCGCGGCTGCAGCGCGGAGCTGACGGATGGAGCGCTCCTCAAACACTTCGGACGTTTCGCCGGATATGCTCAGATGGGCGGCGAGAAAAACAGCCTCGCCGCTATCCGAGCCCAAATGGGCGCGGATATGCTCCAATGCGGCCGGGATCTGGCCGTCATTCAATAGTCTTTCAAAGGCTGTTGTCAGTTGTGTCGGCAAGTTCGTGGTTGGCCGGCGGATGCCGTATGGAAAGGACAGTTGCCAAGGATCACCGGGGGACGTCTGCACAAGGATGAGGTATGTCGAAGCGTAGATCAGAACGCAGGCCCCTTGTCGCACTGCTTGGCCTGACCCTTGCCGCCTGCTCGGCTGTGAGCGGTTGGGCCGTGCTTTACTACGGCGTCAACGAACTCCCCGGTCGCTGTCGCGCATTTTGCGGCGTGGGCGCGATGGTCAAGCATCTCTTCGGACCGTTGGCGTATCAATGGGGCGTTGCGATGATCTTCTTCCTTCTCGCGGTTCTGTTAGTGAATCTGGCAATCCGCCAAGGCATTCACGTCATCGGCCAGCGCCGGGCGCTGCACGCAGCTGGCTTGGGCGGACGCGATCTGGTAGGTATAACGCTCGGGGAAGGACATATGAAGGCGTCCCAATTTTGTGACTTCAGAGTTGTCGTCGGCACTTGGGGTTGAGGTAATAGCGGGGACGTCAGTTGCGCTGCGGTCAGCTCAATTGCACGATTTCAGTGTTTCCATAGGCGTATTTGGTCCAGGGATTGGAGCGTATGTTCAAAGGCTATTTTTCGTTGTGCGGGTTCGTCTGCTTGAGCCTGATGTTGTATGTTGGGACCGTACTCGCGCAGGCGCCGCCTACTGAAACCAGATACTGTTATCAAGGAAGCTGCTTCGACAATATTGGAGGGGCGGAATCTCTGATGCGGTCGAAGTCGCGGTACGGAAGTGCACTCCGCAAAGAGAGGACCATTCTGGATAGTTGGTCCCCCGCCAGTGGTGATGTGCTTAGAATTATCTACCAGGCGCCAGATCGGCAGCCCGAAGTGTGGTACGAGCCCGGCTACGGTCTGGGCAATGACGGCCCGGAGCTGGGCTACTGCCAAGCTGCCGCTGCAGGGCATGGGAAAAGCCACTGCAAGAGCGAAGACGAGATGGTCAGTGGCTATATGGCATATCTGCAGTCACTTTTCCCAGGGTGTACGCATGTCAGTCGTGGAGTGTCAGGCGAACACCTGCGACCGTACTCGAGCATAACCTCCCACTACGGCTACGGGACTGCAATTTTTGACTCTCTCGCCAGCCCGCGTGAACTGCGCTACGAGGTCTACTGCCCTGGCTGGGGTACTGGAGTGCCTGATCAGAGGAAAAACAGTATTAGGAGATTTCAGTATTTTGATTGTCCTGTCGGCTATCGGGTCATCGACAGTCAGCATCCTCAGTACAATCCGAATTCAATGCTCATTGATTGGCCCAATGCATGTCGGGCCGTTGATGCACATGAATCCATCTACATCTACAACGTCACTCAGACTGAGTCGGCTCCAGGCAACTGCAATCCCTGTTTTCCTGCAACGGGTGATAAAGCGCGATTTGAGGTGGACTTCCAGTTTGCCGGGAATGACTTCGTTCGCTCCTATCACTCGCTGGGGCAGATTCAAATTTCGCCAGAGGTGGGTACCAACTGGTCGCATACCTATATGGGTTCATTCACGTCCTCCTATGGGGAGGGGCGCTTCACGGAGCGAGGCTATCTGGAAGCTTACTCATCCGGACGTGGGGAGCGCGCTTCTGCAGAGACGCTCAAGAAGCTCCCTGGCGGTGAATTCGAGCTCGTTGAGGAATCAGGTTCAACGCGACGCTTCACCGCGCAAGGACGCTTGATTGCGATCGGCGGCCCGGATCCAAAGAACGCCGTCTCGCTCAACTATGATGCAAATGGCAGGCTGGAGCGAGCCATTGATGGGTCGGGCAGGGCACTGGTCTTTGCCTACGAGCGTGGCAGGCTGATCTCAATCACGCTCCCGGACGGCTCAGCGGCCACATATACCTACGATGACTTCGATAACCTCACAGGGGTCGTAAGGCCCGATGGCACCTCCCGGCAGTATTTGTACGCGGAGCCTGGGCTGGCCCCGGCTGATGGCCGTAACCTGTTGACCGGCATCGTCGAAGGCGGCGCGCGCTACGCAACGTTCTCGTACAACGAGAAGGCAAAGGTCACAGGAAGCCATCTTTGGTCGGGGGGGCAGCCCGTGGATGCCATTACCATCAGCTACAACAGCGATGGTTCGGCAACAACCGTGAACAGCCTAGGGGAAGTCCGTCAGAACTTGATTGGCGGTGAGAAGTTCCGGCAGATCACCCAAACCACGGACTCCAAGGGGAGCAAGTCGTTCGGGTTTACGCCAAATGGCCGACCCTCCTATACGCAGGACGCGCTGGGTAATCGCACTTCGTACGCCTATGCTGACTCCAGCAGTGGCCCGGTTTCGCAGGTGCTGACGACAACAGAGGAATCATTGGGGCGGGTGACGCGGACAGTCCGTGACTCCGGCAACAGGGTGATTGAGCAGCGTATTAGCCAGAGAAGCGCTGGCAATGAACAGCTCGTTTCGCTTGATCGAGAAGTGCTGGATGCATCGGGGCGTGCTCTCTATTCATGCCAGTACGATGCAACGCAGGGCACGGATTACGTCTGTGGCTCTCTACCCGTGGCGCCTGGCAATGTCCGGCAGACGGCGCGTGCGTATTGCACGGATGCAGATGTGGCCGCCAATGCACTGCTATGCCCCCTCGTGGGCCTTCAGCGCTCGATCAAGGATCCGGCGGGCAATGTCACGCAGTTTGAGTACTTCGCCGCAAATGATCCGGGCTGTGACGCAGGGGGCGCATGTTCCCATCGCAAGGGTGACCTGCGGGCAATCGTCAATGCGTTGGGTCAGCGCACCGAGTTGCTGGAGTATGACGCGCTCGGTAACCCGGTTCAGATCCGCGGCATCGATGGTTCTGTAGTCGAGCGGTTGTTCGATTCGATGGGGCGCGTTCTGACGGAGACGCTCAAGGGCGATGTGCCGGCCAATGATCGCATTAGCCTTTATGAGTACAGCTCAACGGGCAAGCGGACTCGTGTCACTGGGCCAGATGGTGTGTGGGTTCGCATGGTCTATGACACGGCCGATCGACTGGTGGCCATCGAGGACGCGGCCGGCAATCGTGTCACCTACACCTTGGACGCTGCTGGCAACCGTATCCGCGAAGAGGTTCGGGAAAGTAGTGGTGCGTTGAAGCGGTTCGGGGATCGTCAGTTCGACACCCATAGCCAGATGACTCGACAGGCGGGCGCCGATGGACAGCCTTTCTTCTTCCGTCATGATGCCAATGGCAACGTGCTGGAGACCGAGAGTCCGCTGGGTGTCATTTCAAAGAGCACCTACGATGGTGCGGATCGCCCCAAAGTGCAGATTCAAGACGCGGGTGGGATCAGCGCCGAAGTTCGCTATACCTATTCCGCCAACGGGCAGGTTGATCAGGTCGTCGATCCCAAGGGGCTTGCCACACGGTACGCATACGATGGATTTGGCACTCCTCAGGGCCAGCTCAGCCCGGATACTGGCAGTGATGCCTTTACGGTGGATGCTATGGGTAACCGCACGACGCGCACCGATGCGCGTGGTGTGAAAGCGTCCTACAGCTACGATGTGATCAATCGCCTCAAGAGCATCACTTATGCGGACCCGAATCTGGATGTGGTCTACGCCTATGATGCTGCTCCTGCGGTCTGCCCAGCCGGCGAGCGCTTCGGCGAGGGGCGCGTGGGCCAGGTGCTGCACGCAGGTGGCAGTACGGCTTACTGCTATGACCGTTTTGGTCAGGTGGTACGCAAGGTGCAGACGGTCGATGGGGTTGGCCTGGCTCTGCGTTACGCCTACACCAAGTCGGGGAAGCTGGAGCGGTTGACCTATCCGGATGGCAGTGTCACCGACTATGTCTATGACAATGTGGGGCGTACCAAGGAGATAGGGCTTACGCTTCCTGGGCAGGCTCGGAAAGTGGTCGTTACCAATATCGCGTACGCGCCATTTGGCCCCATGACGGGTTGGACGTACGGTAATGGTCGCCATCTGCTGCGCGAGTTGGATGCGGATTACCGTCCAGCGCGGGTGTATGACGCGGCGCCGGGAGGCTTGTCCATCGGGTTCGGCTATGACGCCGATGGGAACATTGTTGAAGTCAAGGATGGCACCGGGACGACCACACTGGCGCGATATGGTTACGATGCGCTGGGCCGCCTGACCCAGACCCGGGACGGTGCAACCGGCACATCGATCGAAACCTATTCGTATGACGCGACCGGCAATCGCACCTCGCTGACCACCTCGGCAGGAACCGCCAGCTACACCTATCCTACGACCAGCCACCGGCTGGCCGCAGTGGATGGCGAAGCGCGCAACCATGATGCGGTGGGTAACACCATCAGCATCGGCAGCAAGACGTTCACCTATAGCGATGCCAACCGCATGAACGCGGTGAAGCAGGGCAGTGCTGTGCTGGAAAGCTACGTCTACAACCATCGCGGCGAGCGCGTGCTGCGCACCCCGGCCGGTGGCGAGGCTCAGATCACCCTGTACGACGAAGCAGGGCAGTGGCTGGGCAACTACTCGGCCGCGGGCCAGGCGCAGCAGCAGGCCATCTGGCTGGACAACTACCCGGTGGCGTTGATCGGCGCACCCGGCGCTGGTGTACCGGAGCTGGTCTACATCCAACCGGATCATCTGGGTACGCCACGCGTGGTGATCGATCCGGTGCGCGATATCGCGATCTGGGAGTGGAGCAACAAGAGCGAGGTATTCGGCAACCAGATTCCGAGTGCTGATCCGGATGGCGATGGAGTGGCGTTCGAGCTGGCGCTGCGCTTCCCTGGCCAGCAGGCGACGGATGCGAGTGGGTTGTTCTACAACTACCAGCGTGAGTACGACCCGGCTGTCGGGCGATATGCGCAAAGTGACCCGGTAGGTTTGGCGGCCGGGTCTTCGACATATCTCTACGCTTCTGCGAATCCACCGATAAGCACCGATGTATTGGGTCTGGCGGATAGGCAGCTAGGTGACCATGTGAATGGTCCTTGGATTGATTGTGGGAGGGGGTGCAGGATTAAGATTGACTATCGACTTGACCTGAAGACAGGTGAAGTCGTTCGCCATCTGCATTGGAGGTGTAGGGATGGTGAGCAGGGTGCATGTGGGGAGAATGGGGACAAATCACATGGTGGAACTTGGGAAGATGCGCCAAGACATATAAGGGAGTGTGCATTGAAGAATGGGTTCAATGGGGCGACAACGCTGAACAGCTCGCCGGCTCCTAGATTCGAGGGCCTTGAGCAGACCCCGGGTTCAAAAGCGGCCACAACCGGTGGCGCACTGATAGTGTTGGGCGCATTCTTCCTTTGGCTTGTTGGAGGCTGAGTTGGCGGTTCGAAATCCATTGGAGGCGACGGGGCTTCATGACTCGTCTCTCGATTCAGTGCAGGTGTCGGTCTTGGATAGATCCTGCCTGGTACGGGCTGTGGGCGTATGTGGTGACCTCCCGGAAGGGACCTTGGTTGACATTGGTTGCCATAACCTTGAATCGTTCTTCATGCTGTTCGACAGTCAAGAACTGTCGGACAATGCTTGGCCCGGGAACATTCAGGATGGCCATTTTAATGGGGAAGACTGCGCTGGCGTGCTTCGGCTTTATCTGGCCGGAGGCATGCTGGAGGCGGGTGGCAGCCCACCCAGGTCGGAGTTCCCTTTGCTGCCTGCACATTCCCCACGACCCAGCGTGCCCACTGTCCCTGGAAGGCGACTCGATGGAGTTGCTGCCGGGCGGCTGAGTTTCGCTGTCTTGACTGGGTTGAGTCATTCCGTAGGCAGCAAGCAGTTCTCAGCTCAGCTGTTGGTGCTGAAGGATACGGATATCAGCTGCTTGCCAGAGGTGCCTGAGCGTGTTCCCGTGTCTGTCTGTTTCGAAGGCGTCAAGTCGTGCGTAGTGAGGTTTGATGAAACCGCAATGGAGTGGAACGAACGTCTCGGAAATGTTGCGAGCTGCATCGTCGACGAAAAGCGAGGGGTCTGCTGGTTATACCTGCGGAACGGGATAGTCGTGATCGAGGCCCACGCCGGAGTGATGTTGTTCGATTAGATTGAGTTGCAGCAGAGGCAAGGCAATTCAGTTGCGGTCATCAAGCCGAGCATAGGCTCGGCTCTACAGTGGATTCCAGCAACGCGAGCGGCTCAACCCGCAGCCAACCCCAGATACCGCTCATGCAGCGCTCCCACCTGCGCCTGCAGGTCCTCGGGGTGACCATCGTTGACCACCACATCATCAGCCAGCGCCAAGCGCTGCGCGCGGCTGGCCTGGGCGGCGATCATCTGGTCCGCCAGCGCGGCGTCGATGCCGTCGCGCTGCATCAGCCGGGCGTGCTGCACGGCTTCCGGGGCATCCACCAGCAGCACCCGGTCCAGCCACGGATAGGCCTGGCGACCGCCCACTTCGGTCAGCAGCGGGATCGCCGCCAGCGCATAGGGGCTGGCGGCCTGCTCGCACTGCTGCTGCATCAGCCGGCGGATGGCTGGGTGGGTGATTGCTTCCAGCGCCGTCCGCTCGGCCGGGTCGGCAAAGATGTGGGCACGCAGGCGCGCTCGGTCCAGACCTCCGTCGGCGAGCAGCATGTCCGCACCGAAGCGCTCGGCAATCAGGGCGAGGGCAGGGCTGCCCACCGCCACCACCGCACGCGCGGCCAGGTCGGCGTCGGCCACGACAATTCCCAGCGCCTCGAAGCGCCGGGTCACCTCACTCTTGCCCGAGGCGATGCCGCCGGTCAGGCCCACCACATACTGGCTCATGGGGACTCCCCTCAGCGCAGCCCGCTCATCACCAGATACTGGTTCAGCAGGGGCTCGCCCCACATGAAGAACAACCAGCCGGCCAAGGCCAGGTAGGGGCCGAATGGGATCGGCGTCGCCCGGTCACGGCCACGGCTGTACAGCCAGATCGAGCCGATGAGGGCGCCCAGCACCGACGACATCAGGATGATCGGCAGGATGCCCTTCATGCCGCACCACGCGCCCAGCGCGGCCAGCAGCTTGAAGTCGCCGTGGCCCATGCCTTCCTTACCGGTCAGCTGCTTGAACAGCCACCACACCGACCACAGCGACAGGTAGCCCAGCAGGGCGCCGAGCAGGGCAGGCTTGGCGGGCATGTACAGGTTGTCGATGCTGCCGATCAACCCCAGCCACATCAGCGGCAGGGTCAATTGGTCCGGGAGCAGCTGGGTGCGCAGGTCGATGCCGGACAGGGCGATCAGGAAGCAGGTCAGCACGATCGCACCGAAGCCCTGCCAGCCGAAGCCGAACTGCCACACACAGGCCAGCACCATCACCGCGGTCAGGGCCTCCACCAGCGGGTACTGGATGGAGATGGGCGCCTTGCAGTGGCGGCACTTGCCGCCCTGGATCATCCAGCTGAACAGCGGGATGTTCTCGTACCAGGCCAGCTTGTGCTTGCAGTGCGGGCAGTGCGAAGGCTCCACCACGATGCCCGGCGGGGGCGGCTCGTAGAAGTCCGGCTCCTCCAGAACCTCGCGCGCATCGCGCTTCCACTGCCATTCCAGCCGCTTGGGCAGGCGCAGGATGACGACGTTCAGGAAGCTGCCCAGAAGCAGTCCCAGGCCGGCCGCGGCGGGATAGCCGAGGCCGGGATGCTGGTC
>Ga0307414_10001912_pt1 | contig 10772 bp, 8 predicted proteins | sample DK1Ometagenome_FD_203804 | JGI IMG/M metagenome (GOLD analysis project Ga0307414, IMG submission 203804) | Maize rhizosphere microbial communities from greenhouse at UC Davis, California, United States - DK15-O-3 | ecosystem: Host-associated > Plants > Roots > Rhizosphere > Soil | place: USA...
CGCTGTCGCGCCGCATCGGCCTGCGCGCCACCCACCTGGCCTGCCTGGTGATCGGCGGCCTGTCCTTCCTCTCGTTCCGTTTCATCCAGGACCCGAAGATGCTGCTGCTGCCGATGGCCGGCATCGGCATCGCCTGGGCGGCGATCCTGGCCATTCCCTACTCGCTGCTCAGCGGCGCGGTCCCAGCCAGGAAGATGGGCGTGTACATGGGCATCTTCAATTTCTTCATCGTGATCCCGCAACTGGTCGCCGCCAGCCTGCTGGGCTTCCTGCTGAAGACCTTCTTCGGCAACCAGCCGATCAACGCGTTGATGATCGGCGGTGCCAGCCTGATCGTCGCCGGACTGTGCGTACTGCTGGTGCGCAAGGAGACCGTGGCATGAATTTGTTTCGCACGAACTTGTTTCGCATGGCTTCGCCCCGCATCACGCTGCTAACCGCCACGGTCCTCTACGCAGGCTCCTCATTCTCCGTGTTGGCTGGCGATACCGGCGACTTCTACGGCACCACCGAACCCTTCGCCAGCGAAGCCATCTACTTCATCATGACCGACCGCTTCGTCAACGGCGATCCGTCCAACGACCAGCGCGACCAGGGTGGAACGGACCCGGCGTTGCGGACCTTCGACCGGCCGGTGCCGGACGCGCACGGCGACAACATCGGCTACCTCGGCGGCGACTTCAAGGGCATCGTCGACAACGCCGGCTACGTCCGCGACATGGGCTTCACCTCGGTGTGGGTGACACCGATCGTCGACAACCCGGACGAGGCCTTCACTGGCGGTTCGCCGATCGGCTCGGGTGCTTTCTTCAAGGACCAGGGCAAGACCGGCTACCACGGCTACTGGGGCACGAATTTCTACAGGCTCGACGAGCACCTGCCCAGCGCGGGCGTGGATTTCGCCGGCTTCACCAAGGCGATGAAGGACAACAAGCTGGACGTGGTCCTGGACATCGTCGGCAACCACGGCTCGCCCGCCTATACGATGCCGAGGATGCAACCGCAGTTCGGCAAGGTCTACGACCGCGACGGCAAGCTCATCGCCGACCACCAGAACCTCGATCCGGCCAGACTCGATCCGGCGCACAAGCGCCTGCACGCCTTCTACAACACCAGCGGCGGCCTGGCCCAGTTGTCCGACTTCGACCAGGACAATCCAGCGGTGCTGGACTACCTGGTCGGCGCCTACAAGCAATGGATCGACCAGGGCGCCACGGCATTCCGCGTCGACACCATCGGCTGGATGCCGCATGCGTTCTGGAAGAAATTCGCCGACCGCATCCGCACCGCGCATCCGGGCTTCTTCATGTTCGGCGAAGACTTCAACTACGACGCGGCCACCATCGCCGGGCATACGCTGCCGCGCAACGGCGGCATCAGCGTGCTGGATTTCCCGTTGCGCGGGAAGCTGGCCGAAGTATTCGAGAAGCAAGGCAGCGATTTCGCCGAACTCGGGAAGGTGCTGTACCTGGAAGATGGCCCCTATGCCAATCCCTACGACCTGGTGACCTTCTACGACAACCACGACATGGCGCGGATGAACGCCAGCGACCAGGGCTTCATCGACGCCAACAACTGGCTGTTCACCGCGCGCGGCATCCCGGCGGTCTATTACGGCTCGGAAACCGGCTTCATGCGCGGCCGGGCCGAACACGACGGCAACCGCAACTACTACGGCCAGGAGCGCGTGGATGCGGCGGAGCAAAGTCCGATCTACCCTGCTCTCAAGCGCATCGCCACGCTGCGCCGCGAATCACCGGCGCTGCAACGTGGTCTGCAATTGAATGTGCGGCTGCAAGGCGACGAGGCGGTGTTCTATCGCGTGTACGAGCACCAAGGCATTACCCAGACTGCATTGGTGCTACTGAACAAGGGCGACGCGACGCGCAGCATGCACGTCGAGGACTACCTGCAGGCCGGCAGCTGGCGCGACGGCTTCAGCGGCAAGGGAATCATGGTCGGCAAACAACTGGATGTCGATGTACCCGCCCATGGCGTGCGCGTGCTGTTCTTCGACCAGCCGCTGACACGCGAGGACCTGCGCGCGAGGCTGGCCGATTCGATGCTCCGCAAGGATCGTTGATTGTGGGAGGGGCGTAAGCCCCGAAGGCCTTGAAGCAAGAGCATCGGGGCTGAAACCCCTCCCACGGGAAGCTATGACGACCAGACGCTGTTCGGCTCACCCGTGACTGCGCGACGGGCCGTGGCCCGCGCCAGTGCGGCGAAACCGCAGGCCATGGCCAGGGCACCCGCGTCGATGCAGAACAGACCCCACTGCCCTGCCGCCGCGCTCTTCCAGAACCACCAGCCCGTGGCGAAACCATGCGCGAGCGGCACCAGCGCCGTTGCCACGGCGGCCAGCCACAGAAGTTCCCGTGCGGCGCGTACCGGCGTGCGCAGCGACGACCACAGCAGGCACAGGCCCCAAGTGGCGAAACACGTCCAGCCGATAGCGGAAGCGACATCGACCTCACGCCGTTGCGCCAGCCATTCGAAGCACTGCGCGGCCACGAACGCCGTCGACACCGCCACGCACAGGCCGATGCAGACGCCGACGGTGGCCCGCGCCAGGTTGACCTGCGCACGCCCCTGTTGCTGCTGCCTGCGTTTGCGCCGCGACTCCACCCATAGCAGGTTGCCGGAATAGAACAGGAACGCGCCGCCCACGCCCATCAGGAAATACAGCGCCTTGACCCAGGCATTGCCGTATTCGCCGAAGTGCAGCGCATAGGCCGAAGCCAACGTCGCGTGATTGGCGTCGCGCGCACCGGGCAGTTGGGTGCGCAGCAATGCGCCGGTATTCGCGTCCAGCGCCACTGCGCCCAGCGGACCGAGTGCGCCGGGCGATTCGCCGGTGACTTCGACCACGGCATTGCGGTCGCCGGCGTTGGCGAGTTTCAGGTAGGCGGGCTCGAAGCTCTGCTGGCCCTGCTGCAGCGCGACTTCGACCGAGCGCGCATGCCACATCGCCAGGGTTCCTGGCCGCACCGCTTCTTGCGTAGCCGGCCGGATCGGAGCGGTATCGAATGCCGCCGGCAACGCGGCCATCAATCCATCGCGGTAGATCAACGGGTTCAGCACCATCATCGTCACCAGCACCAGGCACAGCATGGCGCCGGTGATCGCGAACATGAGGTGCATGGGCAGGCTGAGCACGCCGACCACGTTGTGCGCGTCCTGCCAGAAGCGCTTGAGGTTGCGGCCGGGGCGCAACGCGAACAGGTCCTGGACCAGCCTGGGCAGGTGGATCACCAGCCCCGAAAACAGCGCGATGCCGTAGAGCAGGCTGACGATGCCCATCAGGTAGGTACCGGCGATCGGAATGCCCAGCGAGTAGTGCAAGGCGTTGACCAGTTCCGACAGCGCCGCCTGCGGCGGCTTCTCCGATCCCTGCAGGTCGTCCAGGGTGGCGAACCGCCACACCGCCTCCTGGTCCTGCCAGTAGATGATCGAATGCGGCGACTCTTCGCCCGGGAACAGCATGCCCACGTGCCTGCGCGCTTCGGGATGGCGCTGCAGCGTTTCATCGAGCAGGCGCTGCGCGTCGGCCAGTGTCTCCTGCGGCCGGCCAGCAGCATGCGGCGACTGCCAGAGCTGCAATTCGTGGTGGAAGACGGTGATGGCGCCCGCATAGAACGCGACGAACAGGGCGAACCCCGCGACCAGCCCGACCCAGGTGTGCAACGTGGTGAAGGTGCGCAGGGTGGAGGATTTCAACTTCATGCGGGGTCGCTCATCGGATCCATGCCATCGCCTGCAGTGCCCACAGCGCGCCCATGCCGACCAGCGCGGCGGCGCCCAGCCACGCCCAGGCACGTTTGCCGGTGGTGAACAGGAAGCTGCTCCCCATGACGATCATCCAGACAGGAAAGAACGCGGTGATCGCCGGGACCACGGTCGCTTGCCACGGGCCAGGCCATGACCACGAAACGAGGCCGGTGAGTGCAGCGGAAAGGAAGAATCCAGGCAGCACGCCTGCCAACGCGCGCGACCACATCATCTTTCACCCCGCGTCAAATCCGCTTGCCGGCCGGTCAACGCTCCCAGGCACGGAAACAGCATCATGGCCGCCATCCAGGTTCCCAGCATTGCGCAGAGGCCCGCGCCGCCGCCCAGCGCATGGACCCATGCCAGCAAGGAAAAGCCGGCCAGCGCCAGCCCCAGCCAACCTGTGCCGCGCCACCGCTGCGAAGCGGGCCAGCGGCAATGGCCGGAACCGGCATACAGGGCCAGCGCCGAGAGCATCGACGTCGCGATTCCGACGCTGAGGCTGAAAGACGTCATCGGATTTCCGGTAAGCGCGCGATTACCACTGGTAACGCGCCGTCGCGGTGACGTTGCGGGCATAACCGTAATAGCACCAGTACACCGCGTTGCAGGCGCTGATGTATTCCTTGTCGGTGACGTTCTGCGCGTTCAATTGCAGGCGCCAGTTGCCGAAGTCGTAATGCACGGCGGCATCGAAGACGGTGTACGAAGGCGTCTGCCACAGGTTGGGGGCATCGCCATAATGTTCGCCGGTATAGCGCACGCCGGCGCCAAAACCCAGGCCGGACAGCGCGCCTTCGGTAATGGTGTAATCGCCACCGACCGACGCCGCGTGTTTGGGCTGCAGGGCGATCTGCTTGCCCAGCGTCTCGGCCAGGTTGCTTTTGGTCACTTCCGAATCGATGTAGGCGTACGCGCCGTACAGGCTGAGGCCACGACCGACATTCCAGCGCCCTTCCAGCTCGGCGCCGCGCACCCGGGTTTCGCCCTGCTGGATCTGGAACAGGGTGTGGTCGGGATCCACGGTGGGCGTGTTCTCCTGCGTCACCTGGTACAGCGCCAGCGTGGCGAGGACATTGCCCTCCGCGGGCTGGTACTTGAGGCCGAGCTCGACCTGTTCGCCCGTGGTCGGCACGAACGCGCTGCCGCCGCGATCGGGATGCTCGGTGCCGATGGTGGCCTGGAACGATTGCGACCAGCCCACGTAAGGGGCGAACCCGTTGTCGAACAGGTAGTTCACGCCGACGCGCGCCGAGAACTTGTCGTCGCTCTGGTGCCTGCCATTGCTGTCCGTCCCCACCCAGTCCTGGCGACCGCCGACGGTGACGACCCAGCGATCGATCTTCATCTGGTCCTGCACGTACAGGCCCACCTGCGATTGCGTCTGCCGCGTGCTGGCGGTGGTGGCGGGATCGAAGTCGGGCGCCAGGTCCGGCATCGAACCGTAGACCGGGTTGAACACATCCAGCGAGGTCGCGGCGAACACGAAGTTGGAGTCGTAGCTGTAGCGCGAGCGGCGGTAGTCCAGCCCGGCCAGCAGGGTGTGCTGCACGCGGCCGCCGAAACGCCATTGCAGGTTGTTGTCGACGCCCAGCGTCTTCTCGTCTTCGCGGGTGGACCACAGGTAGCGGAACAGGTTGCGCTGGTCGGCCAGCAATCCGAATGCGCCGACCGCCACGCTGGGGTCGACCTCGGCGGTGCCATAGCGCACGTTCTGCTGGAACAGCGTGCCGCCGCCGAAATCGTGCTGGAATTCGTAGCCGAGCGACTGCAGGGTCTTGACGTAATCGTTGGCGTTGGGCTCGCCGGTGTAGCGGTTCGCCGGGATCTTGCCGTTGGGGTTCGGCAGCAGGGTGCCTTCGGCCGGCAGGAAGCCCGCACCCGACTTGGTGTCGGCCTTCTGGTAGCGCGCCAGCACGGTGAAGGTATTGGCGTCGTCCGGTTTCCAGGTCAGCGCCGGGGCCAGGAAGTAGCGATCATCATGGATGTAGTCGACCGGGGTGTCGCCGTTGCGGGCCAGGCCGGTCAACCGGTACAGCAACGTGCCACTGTCATTCAGCTGTCCGCCGAAATCGAAGGCCAGTTGCCGCATGTCGTCGCTGCCCACCTGCACTTCGACTTCATGCAGCGGCGCTGCGGTCGGACGCTTGCTGACGTAGTTGACCAGGCCGCCGGGGGGCATCGCGCCGTAGTTGACCGAGGCCGGCCCCTTCAGCACTTCAACACGCTCCAGGCCGTAGGGCTCGATGCGGGTAATGCCCGTTCCCGAACCTTCGGGCAATGCGAGTCCATCCAGGTAACGCGCCGGGGTAAAGCCGCGCACCAGCAGCCAGTCGCTGCGACTGTCGGTGCCGTAACCGCCACCCTGCGCGCCTGCGGTGAACCACACCGCTTCCTCGACGCCGTGGATGCCGCGATCACGCATCTGCCGGTCGGTGATCACCGAAATGGACTGCGGAATTTCGGCGATCCGCGTACCCGTCTTGGTTGCGGTACCGCTTTCCGTGGCGATGGGTGCGGTGACCTCGATCCGATCAAGCGTCGTGGCGTCGGCCTCGTTGGCGTTCTCCTGCGCGGCCAACGGCAGCGAGAAGGTCGAAAAGGCCAGGGCCAGTCCCACGCCACGGCACAGGCAGGTACGGGGATACGACGAAAACGGGGACGAATGGGACATGGGAACCTGCTGTTTTGGCGAATCGGGCACAGCTGCAAGACCGCTCGCATCGCAGCGGTGCGCAACTGGAAGGTATCGCTGCCCGTGGCGAAGGCTGGGTGCCGCGACAGATAAGAATGATTCTTATTCTAGAGGCATCTGCCCTGTTCAGCAATATGCTGAAGGCCTGTCGGCGTCGGAAGATTCGCGGCACCTGACCGGATGGCTGCTTTCCGCTGCCTCATCCCTGGTCGGCAGCAACAGGGTTTCCACCAGCATCTGACCGGCTAGCCTGGTGTCCTACTGGCAGGTCGACATGCCCGGGTTGAAGCAGCCGGCGGGCTGGAGTCGAAACCCGCTACCGACACGTCCCCGGCACGCACAGGCCTCGCCCGTGCAAGGCCGTCATCCCGTCGATGGCCAAAAAGTCGACTACGCAGACCGCATCGAAAGACATGCCGCGCTCCAGCAGGGTGCTGGCTGCTTCGCCGTCGGACTGTTCGCTGGTGATCGAATCGACGGCAAGACCGGCTGGATGCCCGACCCAGCCGCGGACAACGCGTGCGCGTGGCCGCGTTGCGCTCGAAGATTCCGGAAGTGCTTCGAAGCATTGCCGGGGAAGGGGAGCTCGCGCCGACCCTGCCCGGGCAAAGCGGAATTTTCAGCTGGCCGCCAGGACCAGCGGTTGCGTGGCAGGTCGATCACCCGACCCTGAACAGCCCCGGGCGCCAGCATCCGCTTGTGTAGTCGCTGCGAGTGCTGCCATAGCCGCTGCTGCTGCCATAGCTCTTGCCGAATCCCCCAGGCGCGTTGCGGTTGCGGCGGCGACGCATGCGCTCCTGCAGTTCCTCGCGGCGGGCGTCCAGCCAGTCGGCGCGGCCGACGGCTTCGGGGTCCAGCCCACGCTTTTCGGCCGCGCGCTGGCGGTATTCGCAGAAGTCGTCGTACGCCTCCAGCTCATGCCGAAGCTCCCGGGCGCACAACTCGATCATGATCGCGTCGTCGAGCAGGCCCAGCACCGGGATGTGGTCCGGAATGGCGTCGCCGGCCACGGAGAAATACATCAGCGCGGAACGCACGTGCTCGGCGTCTTCCCCGGACAGCGCCCAGCCCTCGTCGCGGATCATGGCGACCAGATTGTCGAGGACGATGAGACGCTGCTTCACGAACTCGGGCACGTCCTCCATCTGCTGTGCTTTCACCAGCAGGACCACTGCGCCACTGGCGACCTCTTCGTTGGACATGCCCTCGGCAAGCGTCCGCGCCTTTTCGGCCGCGCGGTTGAAGTGGGTGATGTCCTTTTCGGACAGCTCCAGGGTGACGGTCAGGGTCATGGCAAGGCTCCTAGGGGACATTCAGAATGTTTCCCAGAATGTTTGCGCCTTTGTAGATCCGGTGTCAATCAGCCTTTGGGGCAGTGCAGGCCTCGTGATCTGCCACCACCAGTCAATCGGCGTCGGAAGACCTGCGCAACGCCAGCTTGACCGGGATGGTCCTGCTTTCCGCAGGCTCGTTGTTGATCAGCGCCAGCAGGGTTTCCACCAGGATCTGGCCGGCCAGCTTGGTGTCCTGTTGCACGGTGGACAGGCCCGGATTGACGAAGCCGGCCAGCGGGATGTCGTCGAAACCCGCCACCGCCGCATCCTCCGGCACGCGCAGGCCATGTTCGTGCAAGGCCTTCATCGCGCCGATGGCGATCAGGTCGCTGGCCGCGAAGACCGCATCGAAAGACACGCCGCGCTCCAGCAGGGCGCTGGCGGCTTCGTAGCCCGACTGCTCGCTGGTGATCGCATCGACCTGCAACACCGGCTGGATGCCCAGCCCGGCCGTGGACAACGCGTGCGCATGGCCGCGGTAGCGCTCGAAGAATTCCGGATAGTGGTTCGACGCGTGGCCGAGGAAGGCGATGCTGCGCCGCCCCTTCTCGAGCAGGTGCGCGGTGATGTCGTGGCCGCCCTGGAAATTGTCGCAGCCTATCGAAATCCCCGGTTGCCCTGGCAACACCGCGCCCCAGCGCACGAAGTGCGTGCCCTGCTCCACCAGGCGCTCGAGCCGCGACTGCGATTCGAGGTAATCGCCGTAGCCGAGCAGGATCAAGCCGTCGGCCTTGTTGCTGTCCTCGTAGTCGGCCTGCCAGTCGGTCGACAACTGCTGGAACGAGATCAGCAGGTCGTAGCCCTGCAGCGCGCAGGCCCGGGTGATCGAACCGAGCATGGACAGGAAGAACGGATTGATCTGCGAATCGTCCGGGGTCGGATCCTCGAAGAACAGCAGCGCCAGCGTGCCCGAATGCTGGGTGCGCAGGTTGGAGGCGTTCTTGTCGACCTTGTAGTTCAACTGCTCGGCGATGGCCTGGATGCGCTTGCGCGTTTCCTCGCTGACCATCGGGCTGCCACGCAGGGCACGCGACACGGTCGGCTGGGAAACCCCGGCCAGGTGCGCGATATCCAGCGAAGTCGCCTTGCCCTTGATCGTCATGGCGCCATGGTCGCAGAAATACACCGTGCAGGCATGGTTGGCGCAGGCATGGGGCGGCGCCCACCGGATCGGGTTCGCTGCCGCTACGGCATCACTCCCGGGCGAGGCAATCGCGGAAAGCAGCGTAGTCCGCGGGAATGGGGTCCGCATGCGCGGGTCGTGCGAGCAGTCCGGCCAATGCCGGCGGCACTTCCAGGGCACGTCCGATCAATGGCTCGACCACGCTTTCGAACTTGGCCGGGTGCGCGGTCGCGGCGACCGCCCAGTCGCCGGCGGCGCCCTGCCGGCGCAAATCCCGCAGCACCTTCACCGCGGTCGCGGTATGCGGGCAGAACACTTCGCCATGTTCCTGGTAGCGGGCGCGGATCGTGTCGCGGATCTGCGCGTCATCCACGCCTTGCGCAGCGAAGCCCGCGCGCAATGCCGCATCGTCGTCCCGGTAAAGCCAGCGCAGGCGCTCGAAGTTGCTGGGCGCGCCGACATCCATAGCATTGGCGATGGTGGCGACACTGGTCGCGGGCGAATAGTCCGCGCCCGAGAAGAATTTCGGCAACACGTCGTTGGCATTGGTTGCCAGCACGATGCGGCCCAGCGGCACGCCCAGCGTACGCGCGATGATCGCGGCCATGGCATTGCCGAGGTTGCCGGTGGGAACGACGAAATTCAGCGCTTCACCCGTATTGCGCCGGTGCGCCAACGCGGCGTGCGCGTAATAGCTCATCTGCGGCAACAGGCGGCCCAGGCTGATGCTGTTGGCCGAACTCATCGGCGCCCGTGCCTGCAGCGCTCCGTCGTTGAGCGCGCGCTTGACCAGGGCCTGGCAATCGTCGAACGAACCGGCCACGCGCAACGCGGTGATGTTGTCGCCGAAGCAGCCCAGCTGGTGCGCCTGGCGCGGCGACACCCGGCCATCCGGATACAGCACGACCACACGCAGCCCCGGCTGCTTGTGGAAGGCGGCGGCCACGGCAGCGCCGGTATCGCCGGACGTGGCGACCAGGATCGTCAATGGACGATCCTGTTGCTTGCGCAGGCGGGTCAGGCAGGCAGCGAGGAAGCGCGCGCCGAAGTCCTTGAACGCGGCAGTGGGTCCATGGAACAACTCGAGCACATGGTCACCCGGCGTTGCCAGCGACAGCAAAGGTGCGGGGAAATCGAAGGCTTCGCGGCAGATCGCGGGTAGTTCGCTTTCCAGTGCGTCGCCGGCGAAGAACGGCGAGATGAGCCGCGCGGCTGTATCGGCCAGATCGTTGCCCAACTCCTGATCACGCGCCGCTGGCAGCGCTCCGGGCACATAAAGCCCGCCATCGGGTGCGAGGCCGGCGGCGATGGCCTGGCTGAGTGTTGCGGCGGGGGAATTGTTGCGGGTGGAGATGAAGTTCATTGGTAGTCGATGCTCCATTGCTTCCCTTCTCCCTCCGGGAGAAGGTGCCCGTAGGGCGGATGAGGGAAGAAGAATGATGTGCTGCGCTAGCCAGATGCGTCTGAAAGTACATTCCCTCATCCGTCGCTTCGCGCCACCTTCTCCCGGAGGGAGAAGGAACCGCTACAGCACCTTCGCCCCCGCACTATTGATCGGCGACACCCACGCCTGGCTGGTGAAGCCCGCGGCAGCGAACGCCGCCTGGATCGCCGGCGCGGCCGCTTCCGCCTGCGCGCGCGTCTCGAACCAGCCGAACACGCTGGGACCCGCGCCGGAAATGCTCGCGCCCATCGCTCCTGCCTGCAGCGCGGCGCGCTTGGCCACATCGAAACCGGCGATCAACGGCGCGCGCCTCGGTTCGACCAGCACGTCCTGCAGACCGGCGCGCACCAGCGCCCCATCGCCGGCATGGCAACCCGTCAGTACCAGGGCGAGATTGGCTGACTGCGC
>Ga0307414_10001915_pt1 | contig 10764 bp, 9 predicted proteins | sample DK1Ometagenome_FD_203804 | JGI IMG/M metagenome (GOLD analysis project Ga0307414, IMG submission 203804) | Maize rhizosphere microbial communities from greenhouse at UC Davis, California, United States - DK15-O-3 | ecosystem: Host-associated > Plants > Roots > Rhizosphere > Soil | place: USA...
CGTGGCCGCCGCGCCCGCGACGACGCCGAGCACCTGCGCGTCGAGCTTCCGCGAGTACGTCTGCCCGGTCACCGGGAGCGAGGTGGCGAAGTCCATCTTGGCCGTCACCAGCTGGTCGAGCCGGCGCACGCGCTCGTGGTCGCCGCTGAAGAGCGTGAGGAAGCTGGCCTGCGTCCCCGTGGTGCCCTTCACGCCGCGGAACGGGAGCGTCGCGATGCGGTGATTGACGTCGGCCAAGTCGAGCAGCAGGTCCTGCATCCAGAGCGTGGCGCGCTTGCCCACGGTGGTGAGCTGCGCCGGCTGCAGGTGCGTGTAGCCGAGCGCCGGCTCGGCGCGCCACTCGCGGGCGAAGGCGGCGAGCGTGCGCAGGACGGACACGATCTTGCCGCGCAGCAGGGTGAGGCCGCGCCGCATGAGGATCAGGTCGGCGTTGTCCGTCACGTACGCGCTGGTCGCGCCCAGGTGGATCACCGGGCGCGCCGCCGGCGCGACGTCGGCGAAGGCGTGCACGTGCGCCATCACGTCGTGGCGGAAGCGCCGCTCGTAGTTCGCGACGGCGGCGAAGTCGATGTCGTCCACGTGCGCCTGCATCTGCCGGATCGCCTCGTCCGGGATGTCCACGCCCAGCTCGCGCTCCGCCTCCGCCAGCGCGAGCCAGAGCTTGCGCCAGAGCGAGTGCCGCTGCTGCGCCGACCAGAGCGCCAGCATGGCGGAGGAGGCGTACCGTTCGGCGAGCGGGGAGGAGTAGCTGTCGTGCGCGGTCATCGAATGGAAAAGTCCGTGGAGAAGATCTGGCCGCCGCGCTCGATGAACATGCGCACCGGGCCCCGCCCCGCATAGTAGTCGAGCGCGCGGGCGACTTCCTCCGCTGACGTCACCGGGGTGCGGTTGATCTGCACGATCACGTCGCCGGCCGCGATCTGCAGCTCGGCGGCGACCCGCTCGCTCACCCGGTAGATCACCGCGCCTTCCGCCGCGCGGATGCCGCGCTCGAGGCGGATGGCCGGGGTGAGCGTCACCAGCTCCATCTCGCGCAGCACCTCGACCTTGCGCGCGGTCACCTCGGGCAGGTCGGCGACGGTGACCTGCACCGTCTGCTCCCGCCCCCCGCGGCGGAGGACGAGCGGGACGGTCTCACCCACGCGCAGCTCGAGCAGCTCCGCCTCCCAGTCGTACACGTTGCGCAGCTCGCGCCCGCGGGAGCGGACCAGCACGTCGCCGGTGCGCAGCCCCGCCCGGGCGGCGGGTGAGCCCGGGACCACCGTCCGCACGACCACGCCGGCCCGCAGCACGTCGCGCGGGTTCGCGGCCTTGGGCGCCCGCATCAGCACGCCGATCCAGGGGCGGCGCACCGCGCCGTGCTCGAGCAGGTCGTCGGCGACGCGCATCGCGCGGCCGATCGGGATGGCGAAGCCGAGCCCGATCGAGCCGCCGCTGGGCGAGTAGATGGAGCTGTTCACGCCGATCACCTCGCCGGCCGCGTTCACGAGCGGCCCGCCGGAGTTGCCGGGGTTGATCGAGGCGTCGGTCTGGATCATGTCCACGTACACGCCCCCGCCCTCGCCGGTGCCGACGAGGTTGCGGCCGGTGGCGCTGATCACCCCCGCCGTCACCGAGGGCTCGGTGTTCCCGAGCAGGAACCCGTACGGGTTGCCGATCGCGATCGCCCACTCACCGACGAGCAGGGCGTCGGCGCGCCCGAGCGGAGCGACCGGAAGCCCCGTGGCGTCGATCTTGAGGACGGCGAGGTCGTTCGTCTCGTCGACGCCGACCACGCGCGCCGGGTAGGTGGTGCCGTCGCGGGTGGCGACGGACACCGAGCTGGCGCCGCTGACGACGTGGGCGTTCGTCACGATCACCCCGTCGGCGCGCACGAAGAACCCCGACCCGATCCCCGACTGCAGCCGCTGCCCGGAGCGGCCGCCGAAGATCTGCTCGAACGGGTCCGCCGCCACGCGCTCGACCACCTCGGTCTGGACGGTGACCACCGTCGGCGCGACGCGCGCGACGGCGGCGGTGATGGCGGTGCGGCGCGAGGCGTCGATCTCGGCGCTCGCCTGCTCGACTCGCGGGGAGATCGCCTGCGCCTCGGTCCGCGGCGGCGCCGCGCCCTCGCAGCCGAACAGCAGCAGCGTCGCGCAGGCGGCGGGGAGCCAGCGCCTCGTCACTGGGCGACTCGCACCTTCGGGCGTCGGGAGAGCTCGCTCAGGTACTGGTCGATCCCGCGGTCCGTGAGCGGGTGCAGGATGAGCGAGCGGAGGGTGTCGGCGTCCACGGCGGCGGCGTCGGCGCCGGCAAGCGCGCAGGCGCCGAACTGCGCCGCGTTGCGCGGGTGCGAGGCGAGCAGGTCGCACTCGACGGACTGCGCGTCGAGGACGCCGCGCAGCTCCCCCAGGACTTCCAGCCCCCCGTACCCGTTGGACTCGAGCTGCTCGACCGACGTGGACACCATCGACGCGCCGGCCTTGGCCGCCAGCAGCGCCTGGGCGGGGCTGAAGACGAGCGACGCGGCGACGCGCACGCCCTCCGCCGCCAGCCGGTGCAGCGCCACGAGCGCGTCCTCCACGAGCGGCAGCTGCACGATGAGGTGGTCGCCGAGCTTGGCGATCTCGCGCCCCTCGCGGTACATGTCGCCGCCGCTCACGGCGGCCACGGCCGCGCACACCGGCAGGGTGGAGGCCCGGCTGATGTCCGCGAGCAGGTCGCGGCCGTCCCCGTCCGCGCCCTCCGCCGCCAGCAGGATCGGCGTCGTGAGCACGCCGTCGGCGAGCCCGGACTCGGCCGCCCAGCTGATGTCGTCCAGCTTCGCGGTGGACAGAAAGATCCTCATGCGGTGGCCAGGTAGAGGTCGGGGGGGTACTCCACGGCGTCCAAGCAGAGCGCGTGCGGTGGCGCGGGAGCGGACACGTCGCGGTTGTCGGCCGCGTCGAGCAGGCGGCCGACCGTGCCCGCGGGACGGCGGCCGCTCGCCACGTCCAGCATCGTGGCGACGAGAAACCGCACCATGTGGTGCAGGAACCGGTTCGCCTCGACCTCGAACGTCAGCCCGCCCGGGCGCTCGCTCCAGACGGCCTCGCGCACGTGGCAGCGGTGGTCGTCTTCCGGCGGCGCGGTGCCGCGTACGGCGAAGGCCCTGAAGGCGTGCTCTCCACGGAGCGCGCGCGCCTCCTCGGCGAGCAGCTCCGGCCGCACGGGTCGCGCGAAGGCCCACTCGTAGCGCGCCCGGAAGGGGGAGCGCGCCTCCTCGTCGAGCCCCACGGTGTAGCGGTACCGCCGTGCCCGGGCGCTGAAGCGCGCGTGGAAGTCGTCGCGCATCGCGTGCGCCCGCGCCACCCACACGTCGGCGGGCAGCACGGCGTTCAGTGCGCGCCGCAGCTCGGCGACGGTCCAGCGCTCCGGCACGCGCACGCCGACCGCCTGCCCGCGCGCGTGCACGCCGGCGTCCGTGCGCCCCGACCCGAGTGCCGCGACGTGCTCACCGCACAACCGCTCCAGCGCTGCCTCCAGCACACCCTGCACGGTGCGAACGCGTGGCTGCCGCTGCCAGCCGGAGAAGTGGGCGCCGTCGTAGTGAAGCACGAGCTGGACCGTGCGCAGCGGCATCCGCGCTAACTTACCCGGCGGGTCATGCGTGTCAAGGAATGGGCCGTGGCCGGAAGCGATTGACATTGTTCGACGTACGCTCCAAGATTCGCCCTCCGCGGCCGCCCGGCTGTGGCCGCCTCCCCCCTCGATGCCCCCGCGCACACTCGCTTCGCTCGCCCACGCACTCGGCGCCGCCGCCGACCTGCCCGCCGCGCTCGTGGCGCTCGGCGAGGGTTTGGCGGAGATCGACCGCTCCGCCCACCTGGCGCTCCTCCGCTACGACGGCCGCCGCCAGATGCTCGTCGACCGCCTGAGCCCCGCCGGGAGCCAGACGCGCCGCACGACGGTGGAGACGGCCTTCGACCACCTCCCCGGCACCATTCGCGCGGGCGTCGCGGCCGCCACCCAGTTCATCGACCTCGGCGACCAGTCGGCGGACTACTCGCGGCTGTTCGGGCTGCCGTCGCTGCCGGAGGGGGGCGTGCTCGCCGTGCGCGGGCTCAAGTTCGACGGGCACCTGGCCGCGGTGCTCACGCTCCTCGAGCCGAAGAAGATCTTCGGCGCGCGCACGTCGGAGCGGTTCGCGCCGTCGGTGGCGCTGTTCGACCTCGCGTTCTCGCGGTTCGCCGAGCGCGAAACTCGGGGCGAGGCGGTGCGCACGCTCGAGGAGGTCACGCAGCGCATCCACGCCGAGTACGACCGGAAGCTCGCCGGGCTCGAAGGGCAGATGTCGCAGCTGCGCAGCGCCGCCGCGGAGCGCACCACGGGCGCGCCGAACGCCGTGGCGGTGGAGCGCGAGCTGGCGCAGGCGAACGAGAACGCCCGCCGAGCGGTGGCCCGCGCGCTCGCCGTGGAGGGGCAGGTGGCCGCCGCGACGTCGCAGCTCGAGCAGGCGCACGCGGAGCTGCACCGGCGCAGCGAGGCGCTGCGCCAGAAGACGCGCACGCTGTACCTGATCGACCGCGTGCTCTCGCTCGACGCGCGCGCCTCGGACGCCCGGCAGCTGACGGGCGGACTGCTCGCGCTCGTCGGCGACGACATGCAGGCGCAGCGCTGCTCGCTCATGCTGCGCGCGCCGGAGCCCGGCTTCCTGTACCTGGCCGCCGCCCGCGGCATCGCGCCGAACGTCGAGGCGGGGTACCGCGTGGCCATCGGGCACGGGGTGAGCGGCCGCGTGGCCGAGTCGCGAGAGCCGCTCCTCGTGCAGGACGTGAGCGAGGCGAAGGCGCACCCGCTGCTCAAGGACCAGTACTTCACCACCGGCTCCTTCATCTCCTTCCCGCTCGTCTACCACGACGAGCTGGTGGGCGTGGTCAACCTCACGAACCGCGCGCAGCGCGGCGTGTTCGTGGAGGAGGACGTGGAGCGCGTGCGGCTGCTCGCGCTCGTCATCTCGCTCGTCGCGACGCGGGCACGGCTCGCGGAGCGCCTGATCGACACGATCGGTGTCGGCTGAGGCGCTGCGCGCCGCCATCCGCCGCCTGGCGGGCGGCGCGTCGCTCGGCGCCGAGGAGGCGTTCGCCGCGTTCGACGAGGTGATGCGCGGCGACGGCAGCGCCACGCAGGTGTCCGCGCTGCTGATGGGGCTCCGCGTGAAGGGGGAGACGGCGGACGAGGTGGCGGGCGCGGCGCGCGCGCTCCGCGCCGCGATGGTCGTCCTGCCGGCCGACGCCCCGGAGCAGCTCGTGGACACCTGCGGCACGGGCGGGGGAAGCGTGCCCACCTTCAACATCTCGACGGCCGCCGCGTTCGTGGCCGCCGGGGCCGGCGCGCGCGTGGCGAAGCACGGCAACCGCTCCTTCACCTCGCAGTGCGGGAGCGCGGACGTGCTCGAGGCGCTGGGCGTCGGCGTCGAGGTGCCGGTCGAGACGATGCGCCGCGCGCTCGCCGACGCCGGCATCGTGTTCATGTTCGCGCCGCTCATGCACCCGGCCATGCGGCACGTGGGCCCGGTGCGGCGCGAGCTCGCCATCCCCACGGTGATGAACATCGTCGGGCCGCTCGCGAACCCGGCGCGCGCCGGGCGGCAGGTGGTCGGCGTCGCCGACGAGCGGCGCATGCCACTGATCGCCGGCGCGCTGGCGGCGCTCGGCAGCGAGCATGCGCTCGTGGTGCACGGCGCGCCCGGGCTGGACGAGATCTCGCCGCTGGCGGAGACGCGCGTGCTGGAAGTGCGCGACGGCCGGACGGAGGAGTGGACGATCGACCCCGCGCGCCTCGGCGCGCGTACCTCGACGGCGGCGGAGCTGGCGGGGGGCAGCCCGGCGGACAACGCCCGCACGGTGCTGGAGGTGCTCGGCGGGGCCGGGGCACCGGGCGCGCGCGCGGCGGTCGCGCTCAACGCCGGCGCGGCGCTCTACGTGGCCGGCCGCGCGCCGTCGTTCGCCGACGGCGTGGAGCTGGCGCGGGCGACGATCGCCGACGGGAAAGGGCTCGCCGCCCTCGAGCGGCTGCGGGCGGCGACGTCGGGCGGCGGCGCCTAGCGCCGCCGCGCCCGCCCTAGTAGCGCCGCAGGACGCCCACGACGACGCCCTGGATGGTGATGTCGTTCTCGTGGACGTAGATGGGCGCCATCGTCTCGTTCGCCGGCTGCAGCCGGATCCGCCCGTCGCGCTCGCGGTAGAACTTCTTCACCGTCGCGGAGTTCCCGTTGAGCAGCGCGATCACCATCTCGCCGTTGTCGGCGCCCTGGCGCTCGTTCACGACGACGAAGTCTCCGTCGCGGATCTGCTCGTCGATCATCGAGTTCCCCTTCACGCGCAGCACGAAGTGGTTTCCGGTGCGGCGGATGAAGCCCTCGGGCACCGCGAGCGTCTCCTGCCCGGTCACCGCCTCGATCGGCAGGCCGGCGGCGACGGTGCCGAGCAGCGGCAGCTCGACCGCCTTCGGGAACACGTCCGAGGGGAGGATCTGGATCGCGCGGCTCTCGTTGTACCCGCGCTTGATGTAGCCCTTGCGCTCGAGATTGCTCAGGTGCTCGTGGACGGTCGCCAGCGAGTTATAGTTGAACTGCGCGGCGATCTCCTCGAAACTCGGCGCGTACCCGTTGCCTTCAGCGTACGAGCTGAGGTAGGTCAGAATCTCGCGCTGGCGCTTCGTGAGCGGCATGACTGTCCCCGAGGTAAAGAATTAGATTCCGCCTCCCAAGGCGGGGCCCGAAAATCCGCCGAATTCAGGATAGCCGAAGAACGCCCGAAGTGCAAGCATCATTGAAGCGCTGGAGCCCACCGACGGGCACGCTCGGCCGGCTGGTGGAGGAGGCCCGGCGGCGCGCCGAGCTGCTCCCCCCGCGCGCCGCCGAGCTCCGCCGCGCCGCGAGTGCGCTGGCGCGCCCCGTCTCGCTCGCCGGCGCGCTCCGCCGCCCGCACGTCGCGGTGGTCGCCGAGGTGAAGCGGCGGTCGCCGTCGAAGGGGGAGATCAACGCGGGCATCGACGCCGGTACGCAGGCGGCCGCGTACGTGAGCGGGGGCGCGGCCGCGCTGTCCATTCTCACGGAGCCGGCGCACTTCGGCGGCCGGACCGAGGACCTGACGGCGGCCCGCGCGCGCGTCGCGGTTCCGCTGCTCAAGAAGGACTTCCACGTCCACCACCTCCAGCTCCTCGAGGCACGCGCCCTCGGCGCCTCCGCGGCGCTCCTGATCGCCCGCGCCCTCTCGCCCGCCGCGCTGGTCGAGCTGGCGGGCGTCGCGCGCGACCTCGAGCTCGAGACGCTGGTGGAGGTGCGCGACGAGTGGGAGCTCGAGCGCGCGGTGGAGGTGGGCGCGGCCGTGATCGGGGTCAACAACCGCGACCTGGAGACGCTGGCGATCGACGCGGCGGTGAGCCGGCGCCTTCTCCCGCGGATTCCCGGCGCCACGCCGGCCGTGTACGAGAGCGGCGTGCGGACCGTGGCGGAGGTGGCCGAGGCGGCCGCGCTCGGCGCTGACGCCGTGCTCGTCGGGTCCAGCCTGTCCGCCGCCGCCGATCCCGAAGCGGCGGTCCGCGCCCTCGCCACCGTCCCCCGCCTGGGCCGTGGCACCTGAGCTGAAGTTCTGCGGGCTCACGCGAGCCGCGGATGCGGCGGCCGCCGTCGCCGCCGGCGCGCGCTACCTCGGGGTGATCTTCGCCGGCGGGCCGCGCGCCGTGACGCCGGCGGCCGCCGCCGCGGTGCTCGGCGCGGTTCCGCCGGGCGTCGACACCGTCGGCGTCTTCGGACGGCTCGAGCCGTCGCGCATGGCGGAGCAGGCCGCCGAGGCGGGCGTCTCCACGCTCCAGCTCCACGGCGACCCCACGCCGGCGGAGCTCGAGGCGGCGCGCGCCGCGTGGGGCGGCGCCGTATGGGCGGTGCTCCGGTGCGAGCGCGGACAGCTGCCGGAGGGCGCCGAGGGGCTGTTTCGCTCCGCCGACGCAGTCGTCTTGGACGCAAAGGTCCCTGGTGCGCTCGGCGGCACCGGGGTCCCGCTCCCGTGGCAGGCGCTCCGCGACGACGTGGAGCGGCTCCGGAGCCACTGCCGCGTCGTGCTGGCCGGCGGGCTGCGCCCAGACAACGTGTCCCAGGCCGTCCGGGAGCTCGCCCCGGACGTCGTCGACGTCTCCTCCGGCGTCGAGGAGGCGCCGGGCATCAAGGACCACGCGCGGTTGCGCGCCTTTGCCGCCGCCGCGCGGAGTGTAGGATGAACGCACAGCACACCATGGATCGATTCGGCGCCTTCGGCGGACGGTACGTGCCGGAGACGCTCATCCCGGCGCTCGACGAGCTCGACGCGGCATTCGACGCGGCGATGGCCGATCGTGCGTTCGTCGCCGAGCTCGACGACCTGCTGCGCAACTACGTGGGGCGTCCGTCGCCGCTCAGCACCGCGCCGCGCCTCTCGGAGCTGGTGGGCGCGCCGGTCTACCTGAAGCGCGAGGACCTGAACCACACCGGCGCCCACAAGATCAACAACACCGTGGGGCAGGCGCTCCTGGCGCGCCGCATGGGCAAGCGGCGCATCATCGCCGAGACGGGCGCCGGGCAGCACGGCGTGGCCACGGCGACCGTGTGCGCGCGGTTCGGGCTCGAGTGCGTCGTGTTCATGGGCGAGGAAGACATGCAGCGGCAGCAGCTCAACGTCTTCCGCATGCAGCTCATGGGGGCGACGGTGGTCCCGGTCACGAGCGGGACCCGCACCCTCAAGGACGCCACGAGCGAGGCGATCCGCGAGTGGGTCGCGACGGTGGACACGAGCCACTACATCATCGGGTCGGTCGTCGGACCGGCGCCGTACCCGCGCATGGTGCGCGAATTCCAGGCGATCATCGGGCGGGAGGCGCGCGCGCAGATGCTCGCGACCGCCGGCCGGCTGCCGCGCACCGTCGTGGCCTGCGTGGGCGGCGGCTCCAACGCGATGGGCATCTTCCACGAGTTCGTCGCGGATCGCGACGTCGAGCTGGTCGGAGTGGAGGCGGCGGGCGAGGGGCTCGACACCGACCGGCACTCCGCGTCGCTGGTGAAGGGAACGCCCGGTGTGCTGCACGGCGCGCTGAGCTACCTCCTCCAGGACGCCGGCGGGCAGGTGCACCCGGCGCACTCGATCTCCGCCGGCCTCGATTACCCCGGCGTGGGCCCCGAGCACGCGTACCTCAAGGACGCGGGCCGCGCCACCTACGTCGCCGTGACCGACGCCGCGGCCCTGCGCGGCGTGGCGACGCTGAGCCTGCTCGAGGGGATCATTCCGGCGCTGGAGACCGCGCACGCGGTGGCCTGGGTGGCGGACTCCGCGGGGCGCTGGAGCGCCGACGACGCGGTGCTGATCTGCGTGAGCGGGCGGGGCGACAAGGACGTGGCGCAGCTCAGCCGGATGGGCGCGATCACGCCGTGACGTCCGCCCTCGCCGTCGCGCCCGCCGATTCCCAGGAGCCGCCGTTCAGCCCGGCGCTCGTGGAGGAGATGGTGCGTCAGCTCGTGAAGGCGTCGCGCGCGCACCAGCTCTACCTCGACAACAACCCCATGCACGCCCGCGCCATCGACCTCACGCGCGCGTCCTTCGCTCCGATCTGGCAGCAGACGGATTCGATCGTGCTGGCCGTGAGCGAGACGGAGCTGCGCTGGGAGGGGCGGGTGGTGCTCGCCGAGAGCGAGAAGGCCTCCGAGGGCTTCGCGTGGCTCCTCTTCAAGGACGGCGTCCGCGCGCTCCAGCTGCAGGCCGGGTTCGAGGGAGAGCTCGTTCCGTTCCTCGACATCCTGCAGCGGGTGCGCCGCGCGCACCCGGACGAGGACGACCTGCTCACCCTACTGTGGGAGCAGGATTTCGCGCACCTGCGCTACGAGTACGTCGACGTGCAGGGGGAGGACGCCGCGTCCATGGACGGCGCGCGCGGGCCGGAGCGTCCGGCCGACGCGTGGGCCGCGGACGACGTCGCCGACGAGTCGGGTGCGGCGCAGGCCAACGCCGTCGTCAACCTGCAGGACTTCGACTCGACGCTCTACTTCCTGGACGACCGGGAGGTGGCGTACCTGCAGGACGGCGTCGCCCGGGAGTACGCGGGGGACCTGCGCCGCAACGTCCTCGCGATGCTCTTCGACATCTACGAGTCGCAGGGCGATCCGGCGGTGCGCGACGAGATCGGCGGGATCCTCGAGACGCTGGTGCTGCACCTGCTCTCGGCCGGCGAGCTGCGCACGGTCGCCTACCTGCTGCACGAGGCCGACGCCCTGGCCGACCCGTCGCGCGGGATCGCGGAGCAGCACCGGCGGCAGCTCGCCGCGCTCGCCGACCGGCTCAGCGGGAGCGAGGTGCTCTCGCAGCTCATGCAGTCGCTCGACGAGTCGGGGGAGGGGCTGCCGCGCGAGGACCTGTCCACCCTGTTCGCGCAGCTGCGCCCGGCGGCGCTGGGGACGACGCTCGCCTGGATCGGGCGGGTGCAGAACGCGCGGCTGCGGGCGCTCGTCGAGGAGGCCGCGGCGCGCCTGGCGGGAGCCAACACGGCGGAGCTGGTGAGGCTCATCGGGCACGAGGACCGGGCGATCGCCCTCGAGGCGATCCGGCGCGCGGGGGTGCTCAAGAGCCCGGCCGCGGCGGCGCCGCTGGCGCGGGTGCTCGGCGAGGGCGCCGCCGACCTGCGCCTGGCCGCCGTCCTGGCGCTCGCCGAGATCGCGACGCCCAGCGCGCTCCAGGCGCTCGAGCGGGCGACGGAGGACGAGGGGCGCGACGTGCGCGT
>Ga0307414_10001916_pt1 | contig 10764 bp, 29 predicted proteins | sample DK1Ometagenome_FD_203804 | JGI IMG/M metagenome (GOLD analysis project Ga0307414, IMG submission 203804) | Maize rhizosphere microbial communities from greenhouse at UC Davis, California, United States - DK15-O-3 | ecosystem: Host-associated > Plants > Roots > Rhizosphere > Soil | place: USA...
ATAAAGCAAATACTGAGGAACAAGCTGCACTTCATTCAGCACTCAAAACTGATAACTGACCTGCAACGCACACACCAAGGACTCTATAAGAGTAATGTGTTCAACGTTGGTTGGTATCAGAAGACCGACAAGGCTATGTTGGAGAAAGTGAAGAGGAGTGTAGAGACAACACTGAAAGAACAGATGCCAAAGGGGGAGATATTCTGGACTACATTTAAGGACTACGAAAAGTATATGGAAGGCTCTGGATACACGAGGGCTAAGAAAGTAGATGGTGTTCTTAGAAAGCCTTTTGTCTCAAAAAACATGAGAGCCTCTAATGAGTACAGGGATTGCACCAACTGCATCTACATGGTAAATATCTACCCACACGGAAGTTTAGACTCTCACCTACGTCAGTTTGATGTGCAGATAGATAGAGACTTGTTTGCTTTGTCGGAAGTAGTGCAGTTTATCTTTCGTGGAAGCATCAGAAAGCACGAAGATATGTATGTTTATATTCTCTCAGAACGTATGCTGCATCTAGTACAAGACTGGTTGAAGCTAGACACCTAACTCGACTCTATCTCGAAATATGGTTGAAATGGAGCAGCTACCCTCAAAGCCTTATAAATCGGGACTTGTGTAGGTGCTCCTCTTAAAGAAATTATAATAACTAAAATATCTTGCCTTTGTAGGATTACCAACCCCTCTCTCAGAAAGGACATGCCTTGTTGGGTGTCCTTCTTTTTCTTGTATGTAGAAAATATCAGAAGACTTGTTCTTCCATCCATAGATTATACCTGAGAGGTAGTATAGGTATTCAGTAAAAACCAGATATCTAGACCTAGTGTCAAACACCATACCCCACCCCTATCCTACCTGCCAAGAGAAATCTAGAAATATCTACTTGGCATGATAAGTGCAATAGCAAGATGTATGCCATAGTAAGACACCGACAAGAGAAAGGAATTTTACGCAGTAAAAAGCCCCAGTGAAGGGGCTTGTATTATCTGTTAGGTGGGTTTACATAAACTTCATAGTAGGGACTTCTCTCCCAGCAACTACTGCCATCTTACAAGCTTTCTCGAAGTGTTCAATGCAAGCTTTCTTAGCATCAACATCAGTTTTAAACTTACCGATCTTCTTAGGCTTTTGATCTACATCGTTACCATCAGTCCCCATCTTGTGAAGACTGGCAAGACCTAAGCTAATCCAATAAAGATAAATCATCTTGTCTCTCCTCTTAGGCATCTAGCCTTTGTCTGTATGGGTTCATTATAGGGGAGTGCTACGCACAGGTAAAGGATTATTTTCAATAAAAGAGAAATTAATTTATAAGAGATAATTGTATTAATTATGACTAAAAGGAGAGATGTAGTCACAAAAGAGACTATAAACATAATTATGTTTAAGAAAGGAATAGATATTGACTGGAAGTCAGAATAAGAATGTCTACAGGCTTAACCAATCACTACGTTCTGGTACGCCTTCCGACAGTATATTTAGGGGAGAATGCGACTAAGAAACTTCGTTTCCAGTATAGATGACATAAGGCTTTCAGCCTTAAGAGAGGGCGTTGATAAGGGAATGATAAGGGGAGTGTGTAGGAGGGGAGATAGCGGATAGCATAAAGGCCTCTGATGAGGCCTAGTATTGTGTTTACTATAGTGTTAATGAGAAGCTAGAAGGCAATCCATTCCACCACAAGCATAAGAGTATCCATTAAGAGTGGGCTTGACATCTGCCGGGTTATCGATGTTAAATTTATCTCGTGCTGCTGCCCATCCCATGGACTTTACTTCTTCTGTCATTGCCTCCCATCCAGCAATGTAAGCCTCTTTCTGTTGTTCGTTAAAACGACGATCTGAGAAATTGAAAGTTGTCATGGTGTTTCTCTCCAAGGTTTAGAAAGCTTCTTGCCTTCTGATGGGTTTATTCTAAGCCCACACCAACATCACGTCAAGCGCCTTTTACATTCTTTTTGAATTTATTTTCTATGAAGCACAAAGCGAGCATGATGGTTGTTGTGAAAGCCATTGATTGTAGTAGGAGCGTTTCAATTGTCATTGTGTGTTCTCCTTAGCATCTCACATTGTTCTGTGCAGTATGTACAGCAGTTGCACTTGTCACTATCTAAAGGGTATAGCTTCTCTTTTATTTTATACACTTCGCACGTACAGAATAGGGGCTGTGCCGACTCTCTTGATGAGTCGTTTGGTTTTGTGTTAGACATAGCTGGTGCCATTCTGAATAGCTTTCCACTCTTCATTTGCTTTCTCGAAGACATGGGAAGTTTTGTAATGGTCCGCCAATAACTCGCTGGCTTTCCAGTCTTGACCGTCATATTCTCTTGCAAGCTTGTTAAGCTTTTTAAACATTTCGTTATATTCGTTACATGTCCATTTATAGTCCTTATAAGTGTAATCAAAAATTAGTTTATAAAGGTCCTTACTAATAATTAACAGACGCTCATAACGATGCTGAGCGTTGATTGCCTTTACTTGATCTTCCCAGGATTGACTATTCATTTTAATCTCTCATGCTTTCCATTCGTTAATGATGATACCGCATTCGTCAATCAAATGCACTTTGTAGAATCCGCCATTCTCGCCCATCTTGTGTGCAAAGGCTACGCTTTCAATAGTGCGGAATTCTTGAGGGCTGTTCTCGTGTTCTTGAGTCATCAGAGTGTACATGGTGGTGTTTCCTATGCTGATTTGCGTTTCGATGGGTTTATTTTAGGCCCGACGAACTACCCTGTAAAGCCTTATTTTGATTTATTTTAAACAAACGAAAAGCCCCTTATTTAGCGTAAACATCAGAAGCCCAATCAAATTGCTTGTGCATGGTGTTCATTGTCACTTTCGTGTCAGCTTGTTCAATTTGCATAGCAAGGCGTTCTGCAAAAGACATCTCTGATTCTTCTTTAGCACTACCGTAGTCGATTGTGTAGTCAGCATCGGAGATGGTGTGTACAGTGTAGTCGATAGGCTTGAGAGAAGTAGTCATTTTGTGTAGCTCCGTTGGTGTTCTGTTTGTGTAAGCAAAGAATAGCCCCTTTCGGGGCTTGGGTCAAGCTTTTATTTAAAAATCATCGAGAAATTGCTCTAAATACTTTTCAAATTCTCTTTCAAGATCGTCTTTGTTTTCATCATCCAGGGTAACTCCGCGTATATCGCACCAGTTGGAGAAAGCTTCCTCATAGCCATCGTCCTCTTCGGGAAGCATGTTGTCGTAACGTTCTTGTGCTTGTCTCATTTTATTGGACATCCCTATAATCTCCTTAGGCTGTTTTAGCTCTGACTTTCTCATCAATCTCGATAGCCTGAGCCATAACATCAGCCTGAGCTGTGCTGTATTCAAGGATAAATCCGATTGTGTGTCTAACATCGCCATGACTAAGCACAAGCAAACCATGACTACCACCTTTAAGAGTCCAAGCTTTATCCTCTGACTCTAAGAACAGTAAATCACCTTCAAACACTGCTTCTCCGTTGCGCTTGTACATAGCAGTAGTCCAGTCGAAGCTAACAGCCATAAGAGATTTCTTCAGTAGTTCCACTTTAGCAGCTTGTTTCTTGTTCATGGCTTAATGTCCGTTTGTTTGCTTGATGTGCAAATAATAACGCCTCGGTTAAGAGGCGTCAAGGGATTTTAGATTATTTTTATCATGTACCCTTAATGGGTTTTTGTCACCACGTGCAAGCAGATATGTACTGCTCAAGAACATGACAAAGCTCGGCGTAGCCTTCTGCGTTGTTGGGTACGCTACACATTAGATAACCCTCACTTTTACGGCTATCATAACCTCCAGTTTTCCACAACTCACAAGTCCTTTTGTTACCTACAATGTAAAATCCACCGCCGTATTCAGCTGTAGTCAAACCCCATGCAGCAAATTTGTGGTTTTGAATGTTGTTTTCAAAGTTGCCGCTTTTGTAGTTACGGAAGGTGTCACGGATTTTGGCGTCTGCTACTTGGATATCCATCTTGTTAACCTCTACAAATTATGGTGTGTTCGTTCTTGATGTAGCTATATTAGCCATTACAGCAGATTAAAGATAATTGATTGTATATATGGGATTTAAGAGAAGAGATAGAAGAAAGCTATTGCAGAAGATAAAAGAAAGGAGGCTTTAAGCCTCCTATTTATCCCTTTACAGTATTTCACCATCTACCCACGCCTTGCCGTATTCTTGTGCCTCCAGAACAGACCGAAACTCCATCTTTTTAGGATTGAAGCCGCAGCCTTGATGCCCTAACAACAACTCCACAAAAGCCTCACCATGTTTGCACACTGTCGCCCTCCTACCATCTCCTACACTGCCATAATGGGTAATGTAATCCATGTGGAACTCCGACCAGCTTTTAGTATTACTCATTACAGAACATCCTTCACAAAAGCCATTACGTCGCCTTTCTTCAATGTCACATCTGAAGTGCAAAGGAAGAGAGACTGTGCATTCTCACGGCTCAACGCTTGGAACTCCAGAGCTGCCAGCAAAGACTTGGACACACGAACAACTTCGTTTGTGGTCTTGTTCACTGCGTAGATGAGTTCTTTGCGAGCCATGATGTTCTTCCTTCTCTGTTCTGGAAGCGTTTTGCTCCCTTCTTGCTGAACATTCTACTCTGATCGCAGAGCTTGTAAAGCATTATTTTCAATTTATTTTAGCTTTCTTTAGCCTCTAGTTGCTCATACACAACACGCATCATAAGGCTATGCACTATTTGAACATCGAAATAATCACCGTAACAGGTGATGATAACAGCCTCTTTCCCGTGATAGCGGCTTTGTGGGTCGTTGACACGTACATGCTGATTTTTAGTGAACATTTTATTTCTCCTGAAGTCAGATAAACTGACTATCTCTGTTTATCTATTAACGCCAGTCGTATGATAGACGTTTGTTATTACATTTAGCTGCCACTGAAGCATAAGCCGAGAATCCGTAGGGATAAGAAACATTAGCTTCAAGGCTTGCAACAGCCGCATTCACTTTCAAAACTAAGCGTTGTTTGTATGTTAGAGGCTTTTTCATTTTCTTATCCTAGTAGTTCGTTGTCTGTGTGCTAACAATAGCTCTGTCTGGCATTCACGTCAAGCGTTTTTCTTTCTTTTCTTACTCCACCATCACTGCTGTGCATTGTTGCACATTGTCATTCTCACCACTTCCAACATTCAACCATTGTCCCACAAAATAAGAAACAATTTCATCAAAAGACACTTTGTCACTAACGCTGGTGGTGTAGTTGTATTTTGTGTCTTTGAACATTACGGTTACTGTTTTCATGGTCTTATTCCTGATTTGATCTGCCGAGGATTTCTTATCTGTTGAGCTAATGATAGGGCAGTCCTGCGGACTCGTCAAGGCTTTTCTAATGAAATTCTGCAATTAATTCGCTTTCTTCTTCGATTGCTTGGCAATACACGTTCTGAGCTGGAACACCGTTTTTACGTTGATAATTGGCTTCGATAATGCAGAGTGTAAGGTCGTTATACACTTCTGGGGCGAGTGCTACGCACGTCCCAGAGGATTGCAGGCATACAAGGTAGACAAGAGCGTATAGGGTGGTCATAGCTTAGGCTCCAATCTTTGCTGTTAGTTCTAGGCACAACTTCTGTAATGTCTTTTCTTTGGTCTTGTGAATCTTACCAATGCAAGAATAGGACTGTTGACCAATTTCAAGAATGTCCGCCATTACCCACGAGTAAACATGCTCGCTAACATGAACACCGGTTGTTTCACAAACCCTCAGAAAATCATAGCAATTGATCGTTTCACCCTTTTTCCAAGCCGAAGCACAAGCTTCAAAAGCCAGATGCTCGCGCATGCTGTTTAACTTAACCCTCATTTCTTCACAGTCTCGATCACTCATAAGGTGGCGAGTGGCTTTGAAATTCTCCACCAATTGTTGATAGTGTTCGCGAGTGATTTTCATGATCTTGCTTCCTGTGTGCTGGAATCTTTGCGATTCCGTCTTTGATGGCTTCATTCTATGCACCTTCCAAGCTTCACGCAAGCATTATTTTAAATTCTTTTCATTTATTGTATTAATGAGAAAGGGAGCCTTGATAGCTCCCTTCTATGTGCAATCGCTGATTGCTTTCAGTCTTCAGCCTGCCAGACGTTACGCTTTCCGCTACGCTGTTGACGAAACAGCTTAGATTGTTTGCGTTGTTGGCGTACAGCGGCACTGTATTCCCAAGCTTGGGTGTTGTCTTGTTGTTGCATTTTGTTAGCTTTCATATTTGTTGCTCCTAATTGCTTGTTTAATGTTGGCTTTGTTTCTAGTTATTTGTGTTCAATATTAACGTACTTGTTTGAAGTCCCGAATCTTTACTTCGTAATCTTCCCGGTGAAATGTACGCCCCACTTTCAGGTACGCCATTTCCTTACTTTCAGCCGGCATTTGATAGTCTGTTTCCGTAGTTCTGCCATCTTCGTATATACGAACTACCACCATCTCGTAAAGAAATTTGTTCATTTCTCGATCCTCTCAATACTTGCCGTATCTGGAGCCTTAATAACTTCAAAGGCTTGTTTAGCATCTGCGTAGCTATCAAACTCTAAAGCGTCTTTTTGATTGTAGCACAGGGTGACGCCCTTGTATCCTGCATCGGCTAAGTAAGTGAGGCACTGTGCGTTAAATGGGATAGCTATGATGTACATTACTGGTTAACATCGTTACCCCAGTCATCAGAATGCTCATCGCTGGCACGAAGGTGGTAGGTTGTTAAAGCGCGAACTAGCACAACTTTTCCGCAGCACCTTGTTATGGAATTGGCTGAATTTCCATAAGAGTCTAGCCACTCCATCACTGGAGTATCAAACATATCCCCTACAAAGTCAAACTCAGTTCTGCAATGTGGACATTCCATCTCATTTCCCCTTAAAGCCCTTTAGGGCTACCTTTGCTTGTGTGTAGGTATCATAGCAACGACGAAAGATGTTGTCTACAGGATTTACCAAAAGAAAACACCAGCCAGCAACATGTCTTGGCGATTTTCCACCTTATGCACCAGTGTGTCAATAGTCGGTGCCGTTTCGGAGCAATGCTTGAGGATAAAGCAAAACTCTTGACGGTCCCGGTAGTCCTCGAACGTCTGGTTCATGGCTTGGTCCAAGGTCGCCCCACAGTCTACCAAGTTCTTAACGGTCTTTGCTTTGCTGACAATCATCATTTGCCGCTGGTGTGTGGTAATCATTTGTTCATCCTTTAATGAGGTTCTTCGCTTTCTGGAGCCAAGTGTACGCACGTCTAAAGCTGTTGTCTATAGGTAATGTAAGAAAAATTGAATCTTTTTCCTGATGCCTTGTCTGCCCTTTAGGCTTCTCTGTCCAAGCGTAAGCTAGCTGCTGTTCCTCTCCTTCAGCAGGTTCATCCTGCCACCCTTCTTGCTTGGCAACTCGATCCCATGCTTTCTTCAGGCGTTCATCCATGATACGGCGACCTCTAGAATATTCTTCTAGTGTAATGCAACCGTTGTCAAAATCATGTTCAAGCTCAGCAGACATAAGCTCTAGACGATTCAGATGTCTGTTGGCAAGGTCTATCTTATCCATGATGCTGCTTTTAGGCTTAGCTTTGGCTTTAGTCTCATCATCTGCAAACAAGGCAGTGTTAGCCTGTCCGTTCTTAAGGTAGATTGAACGGCTTTCACTAGACCTTCTGCCGATCATTTCACCGCTGTATTCGGCTGCATCAGTCCACATTTGGATAACATGCGTTCTCATTTCTTTACCCTCCTAGCGCTACGACTATTTGCGCTGTATGGGAGAATTGTACTGCATACACCAGAATTAATCCACCTGAGTACTGTTAAAGGTGATTGATTTTATCTATCAGAATCACCAACCACGATATAAATGTTCGGGTAGCCGTGAAGCTGGGTAATGAGGAGATGCCAACCAAGCCCGAAAAGCTAGGTGAGCGGGATACTCTTTAAAACAGTTGCGTTCCTCCTGCCATGTAGCTTCCAACCCATGCGCCCACAAAAGCCACTCTTCAAACTCTTCCCGCATCTTTTCCTCGTTCATTGCTTACCTCCTTGATTTTGTAGTGCCAGCAGTTGTTCTTTTGTGACGCCATTAGCTGCGATGGTACGCAATAACTCTGTTGTTTCTTCGTGAGCTTCCGTAGCCCGCTTGCGGCTTACCCAAGCATTGTGCCGTGATACATGTACAGCACAGGCTAACCAGACGATCGCCCAAGGCCAGATGAAGATGCTGACCAGAAAATGGATGACGTGTGAACAGGATTTGTAGTGGTAGCTTCTCATTTAACACCCCACTTATCAGAGTTCATCCAGCTTGCAAACACATCAAAGAAATCAACCTTATTGATCCAGCCATAGCCCCACATCGCACCACCGATGGAAATGAAGGGGATGGAAAACAGGGCAGTGAGCGTCCCCAGCGTGTGATAAAAGATAGTGAATCCAATCACTGTTAACAGAGGCCCAACTACCAACCACTTGATCTGACTACTCATTTCATTCTCCCTTGCCTGACTCAGAGGCTTTCTGTTTGTGTAGTTGTAGGATGGACCTAAGGTCATCCCTTGTCAACAGTTATTTTTACGATATCGTGCCGGTAGGGGGTATCCCGGTAAGTCTGAGACGTTAGTAAGTCGAATGGTACTAATCAGTACAGCTTTCAACTGCTCATTGTAGCTAGACCCTTCGTCAACAAATTTCCAAGCTTGGTTTGGGTTCATGTCTGCTGCTAAAGTTCGCAATGACATGAGGTTGTACTTCTCAACAATCCGAAGCAACACGCTGATGATGTGTAGCGTGTCCACCTCACCGTTGTTGTTATTGTAATAGTAGCTTTTGTAAACACGGTCTACCCTACGCAAAGGTTGGCGGGATTTACATGCCCGCACGAAAAGAATTTCTGTCTTGTCCATCATTTCCCATGTCTCCTCTAAACAATACGATAGTCAAAAGCCCGCTTACCCTCTCGCCGGTCTTCAGTCCTTTGTAGGATGATAAGAGCTTCCATGCGATGAAACGGCATACGAGGATAAAGTAGCCCTTCCTCAATCTTTCGCATTTGACTCACTGAACAGCACACAAGCTTAGCCAGTGTCTCAACATCAAAGCCTAAGTTCATGCGGCGGGTGCGGATATTAGCGCCAATGCTAAGGCGCTGTTCCTGTTCTTCTAAAGCCCTGATAAGAGCCTCTGGCAGTCGTTCAATATTATCCATGTTACTCTCCATCGTTGTGCGGCGTTGTTTTGCTTTTCTTATGGTAGATATTAGAGGGATTAACCCTGCTCGTCAAGAGGGTTTTGCAATAAAATTGCAGTATTTAGGAACTTTTATAGCTGATTGTACGACACGGGCTTTCGGTGTTTGATACAAATGAAAAAGCCCCTCAACGAGGGGCCTTAGGGGGTGTTGCTGGAAGCTTAGACGGCGAGTTGGCGCACTGCTGGGGCGCCCATAGCCTTCTCACGGGCTTCGCTGTAGCTATCGCAGTCGGTAACGTCTTGAGCGTAGAGGTTAACCACCCGGTACTTACCATCAGCTTGCTTTACGATGGTGGCAACAGCACGGTTGTTGCGGTAGCAGATCCGAACATCTGAAGTGTTGTTTGCAATTTTGATCTGTGCGCTCATTTTAAAGCTCCTAATAATCATACAAGATTGGTTGGTTGTAGGGGCTCACCGCCTCCGCTTCCGTTGCCCCCTGATTTGGCTTCCTGCCTTGTGTTTAGTTCCGCTTGTTCACAACTTTTTCTTTGTTTCTTGAGAGGGGTGGTAGACAAGCTACCTGCTTTCCTTCTCTCTTGTGCTCATTCTACGCTTACCTATCCTGCTGTCAACACCTTTTTGAAATTATTTTAAGCTTTTCTTCAAGCCGTAGAGGCGTTTGATCGCTGAGCAAGCTTGTCTTGCCCCTCCTTATCTTTCAATTCTTTAATGCGAGCCTCAGCCTCATGCTCAAGCCTATCTTTAAGCTCTGCTTCCATGTCAAGCGTGATGATGTTAGCCACACGAGCCATTGTAATCATGCCTTCTATGTAGCTCTGATGAGACTTTACACCAACCCTATCATAAGCTGATGCACCGTCAAGCAACGAAAAGCTGCTGATTAGGTAATCAATACAGTAGTCAGTCACCATTTTCTACTCTCCTATGGATGCTCTACGCCTTCTTTATCCCTGTTCTTCAACCAAAAGTCAAGCAAGTAATCAAAACTATCTGTGACACTAGCAGTTAGTGAGTCTGGGCCACAGCACGACATACCGTGGCTCTGCCACTTGATATGGGGATCAATCATCTCCAAGATATAGTAGTACACATCCTCTTCTAGACTCAATTCTTCCTCGGCTTGGTCTGTCATCTGTCAATACCTCTGTGCTATTAGTTTAGCCACTGCGTTCAACATGTCTTCAATAGCTTCAGTGTACCCGTGGTCACTCGCTGTTGTCGCCACATGACCATTCCAATGCTCAAAGTGCTCACGTACAGCCGATATGCGAACACCAGAGGCGTCTAGATTAGCAACATGGCGAACATCGTCTAGGGCTTCAGCATAACCATCGTAACCATCTGTAGACCACCCATAAGGATTGCATGGAGCAAGAACGTCTACAATTTCCAGCACATCGCTAGCGTCTATGTAATCCCACAGGTCTTTACGTTCTACCTTTTCCATGTCAAACATCCTCAAACTTGATTGTCTTACCAGCATGCCTGATTTCTTTTACGCCGTCTAGCCAAATCGTGCGATAGGCGGCAGCTTTCATATCATAGGTGGGCAACAGATCA
>Ga0307414_10001917_pt1 | contig 10763 bp, 11 predicted proteins | sample DK1Ometagenome_FD_203804 | JGI IMG/M metagenome (GOLD analysis project Ga0307414, IMG submission 203804) | Maize rhizosphere microbial communities from greenhouse at UC Davis, California, United States - DK15-O-3 | ecosystem: Host-associated > Plants > Roots > Rhizosphere > Soil | place: USA...
CCTGCTGAGCTATCAGACCGCTGCTGCGATCGCCGCTGGCCGGCTTGTGCCCGTGCTTGATGATCATGCGCCTGCGCCAATGCCAGTGAGCCTGTTGTTTGAAGCAGGGCGTGCGGCGATGCCGGCCGTGCGATCGTTCATCGACGCGATGAGGGAACGGTCGCAGCAACAAGCATGGGGATGAGAGCAGGGGATCTCACGCCGATCATCCGCTGTCGCCGCCAAAGCCACTGTTCAGGTTCGCCTTGTTGTCGCGCAATGCTGGCCAATCGTTCAGGCAAAATTATACAGGGACCACCAACCTCCACAGTCCGGGGCCAGCTAAAGTGATCACCTTCGGTGTGGCAGTGCCTTCAAAATACTCTACGTAGGTGGAAAATTCCATTTCTTCACCTAAAATCAGTTTCTTATCTGAGCGCGGCGCTGAGCATGACCGTAGCCTAATTCTTCAGGGGCGCTGCGCGATAGTCCAAAGCAGGCGCATCATTTGCGAGAAGTGGCCGGTAGACAAATCCCTCTCCACGACGGTGGGCCAGTTCTTCCTTGGCCGCTTTGAGGATGTCGGGACTTTGCATCAGGGTGGCAGCCGTGAGCGCAAGGCTCTTGGCGGCCACCGCTGCGCCTTTGACACCAATGCTCGTGCCGCTGGCAGCGACGGCTTGCCAACTATGGGCAGCGGTGCCGGGCGCCCAGGTCGCTGTATAAAGGCCTACGGTCGGCGTCGTGTAGCTGATGTCACCCACGTCAGTAGAGGCATAATTCGCCAGCCCGCCGCCACTGCGCGCGCGTGATATGCGCCGTCTTCAAGGTCAGGTTTGCCAGACCTTCGCAATGCTCTTTGGAGAAAGTGCCAGCACTGGTCTGGGCATGAGTTCCCGCGCTCCACATATTTGCCATACAGGCAATGAAAATTGCGCTTTTCCGGCCTGTCAGACGGGCAATATGTTTCATTTCGGTCGCTCTCCCAAGCAGGCCAGTGCAGCTTCGCTGTCTGGCATATGTCTCACTCCAAGTCTCAAACTTCCGCCCCAATGAGCGGAATTCCGCACGTTCACTGCGGGTCTAATGCGAGGTTTCGCACATTGAGATTCGGCAAACAAACGTTCAAATTTCGTCTTTATTATTATTTATCAGTCCAGTAAGCGGCGCGACCATAGTCAATTGACCGCAGTTCCGTCTCACTCTTATATTGCTCTCACACAGAGCCGCACAACATGGCTTAGCTTGCAGAACTTTGGGGGATATATTGAGCTTGTTATTGGCCAAACCCTCGGCAGACGCTGGCCCAGCCGCTCCCAAATCAATTTTCAGCCATCTTTACGCGCAGGTTCTGATTGCGATCATCCTGGGCGTTCTGCTCGGCTTTTTCTATCCGTCGACAGGCGAGGCGTTAAAGCCGCTCGGCGATGGCTTCATCAAGCTGGTGAAGATGATCATCGCGCCAGTCATCTTCCTCACGGTCGTGACCGGCATTGCGGGCCTGACGGATTTGCGCGCCATGAACCGGCTTGTCGGCAAAGCCTTTGTCTATTTTCTGTTCTTCTCGACCCTTGCGCTCATCGTCGGCCTGGTCGTGGCCAATGTCGTCCAGCCGGGCGCGGGCATGAATATCGATCCGGCGACGCTCGATGCCAAAGCGGTCAGCGGCTATAGCGACCATGCGCATGACTCGACCCTGACCTCGTTCCTGCTCAACATCATTCCCACAACCCTGCTTTCCGCACTGACGGAAGGCTCCATCCTGCAAACGCTGTTCGTGGCGGTTTTGTTCGGCATCGCTCTGGTGATGGTCGGACCCGTGGCACTGCCGGTGATCGACTTTCTTGAGCGGCTGTCTCACGTGGTCTTCCGGATTGTTGCGATGCTGATGCGCTTCGCGCCGATCGGGGCCTTTGGCGCCATGGCCTTCACGATCGGGAAATATGGGATCGAGAGCCTCGCCAACCTCGCTTATCTGGTGGCGACTTTCTACCTCACATCATTGCTGTTCGTGATTGTCGTGCTGGGCGCGGTCGCCCGGCTTTCCGGCTTCTCCATCTTCAGGCTGCTCGCCTATCTGCGCACAGAGCTTCTGCTGGTTCTCGGCACATCCTCATCCGAGGCTGCTCTGCCAAGTTTGATGAGCAAGCTGGAAAAAGCCGGCTGTGCCAAAAGCGTCGTCGGCGTTGTCGTGCCGATCGGCTATTCCTTCAATCTGGATGGCACGAACATCTACATGACGCTTGCAGCGCTGTTCATTGCGCAAGCGACCGGCGTCCATCTGGGAATGGGGGAACAGATTGCGCTTCTGCTGGTCGCCATGCTCAGCTCGAAAGGGGCTGCGGGCGTGACCGGAGCGGGTTTCATCACGCTCGCCGCGACCCTTTCAATCGTGCCGTCCGTCCCCGTGGCGGGCATGGCGCTGATCCTGGGTGTCGATCGCTTCATGAGCGAATGCCGCAGTCTGACCAACTTTATCGGCAATGCTGTCGCGACGATCGTGGTGGCGCGCTGGGACAAGGCGCTGGATAGCGAGGCGCTTCACCGCGCGCTCGACAAGCGCTGAGCCTGCTCACTTGCGCCGGAACGTTTCCGGAACGATGTTTGCCCGGCGAAATTTATCGTAAAGCGTCTTGCGAGGCACGCCGAGGAGTTCGCACGCGCGGCTTACACTGCCCCTGGTTTCTTCGAGCGCTTCGCGAACCAGCGTCTCCTCATACCGGCTCACAAGCTCAGGCAATGTTGCTCTTGCTGAATCACGGGCTGGCTGCCCTGCCTCGTGCAGATCCAGCACGGCTTCAAAGGCGAAGTTCCGCAGCTCCCGTACATTGCCCGGCCACTCATGCTCAATCAGGTGGCGGCGCATTGCTGCGGTCATCCTGAATTTCTTCCGCTCGGCCTTTCGTGAGGCTTCCTGCACGAAATGGGCGAAGAGTTGCGGGATGTCATCACGCCGTTCGCGCAAGGGTGGGATAGACAAGCGCACAACGTTGAGGCGGAAATACAGGTCGCTTCGGAACAGCCCATCTTCGACCATTTGGGCCAGGCCTGGCTTGGCAGCGGCGATCACGCGCAAATCCAGCGCGAGCGGCTCATCGGCTCCAAGCCGCAAGACCTCGCGCTCCTCGATCACACGGAGCAGTCGCGCCTGGAGACTGAGCGGCATTCCATCGATCTCATCAAGGAATAATGTGCCTCGATTGCTCGCTTCGATCCGGCCGCCCTGTGATGATTTCAGATGCGGCAGAATATAGGCGGCATGGCCGAACAGCTCGGCTTCAGCAAATTCACCGGGCAGCGATGCACAGTTCACGGGCACGAACGGTCGCGCCGTACGGCGCGACTTGCGATGCAGCATCACTGCCACAAGCTCCTTGCCCGTGCCGGTTTCGCCCTCAATCAGCACATCCACATCCGCGTGGCCGACCTGCTCGATCGTGTGGCGCAGCCGCGTTATGGCCGGACTGTCGCCGATCAACGGGCTGTCCGCAGCATCAGCCAGCGCGCGCAAGCGACGGTTCTCGAGAACGAGCCTGCGGTTCTCCAGTGCCTTGCGTGTAGAGGCGGCCAGATGATCGGCAGCAAATGGTTTTGCTACAAAATCAAATGCGCCATCGTGCAGCGCCTTCACAGCCATATCGATATCGCCATGACCCGTAATCAGGATGACGGGAATTTCAGGATCGATGTCGCGGATACGCCCGAACAGTTGAAGCCCGTCCATGCCGGGCATGCGAATGTCCGTGATGACAACGCCATCGAAATTCTCTGACAAGGCTTCGAGTGCGGCCTCTGCCCGCTGAAAGGCGCTTACATCAAATCCCGCCAGTTCAAGCGCCTGAACATTGGCCTCCCGAAGCGCTGGGTCATCATCAACGAAAAAGACCTTCAAGGAAGAAACAAAACCCGTCATGCTTCGTCTAATTCCATTTTGAAGCAGGCGCCCGCTCCTGCTGTTTCGATGATATCCAGTTCGCCGCCAAACTCTCGCATGATCGTGCGCGCAATGGCCAGCCCGAGCCCGAGCCCATTCTCCTTGCTGGTTACAAATGGCGCAAAAGCTGCCCTTCAAGGTCTTCGGGTAGGCCATGTCCATTATCAGCAACCTCAATAGCAATGCGCTTGCCGTTCCGATGCACCTTCATGGTAATTTGCGGGGAAGGCATGCCGTCCAGAGCATCAATCGCATTCTGTAGCAGGTTGATCAAAACCTGCTCCAGCCTCACGCGGTCAGCGAGAACGCACGCATCGATAGCGTCGCCCGAATAGGAGAAGGCAACGCCGCGCAAACGGTCACCGATGAGCAGCAATGTGGATTCGATGACATCCGTCAATTTGACAGCGCCGACATGGTGTTCGTGGATCCGGCAGGTACCGGCTTCAGCCGCGTTTCGGGAACGACCAAGCAAGCCGCCTTTTTTCAATCAAGACCGATGCCAAGCAATTCTCAGCCTATATTCGAGCATGGCTGAGTAAGAATGGCCGGGAAGGGGCGCCGGTCTATATCCTCGGTGAGAGTTATGGCACGCAGCGCGCAGCCGCGATCGCCGACGAATTGTCGAAAGGGGCCAAGCCTCTGCCACTGGCCGGTATCTTCCTTTATGGTCAGGCCGTGAATGTGATCGAATGGTCTCAGCGTCCGGCGAATATTATCAGCTACGTCACATCGCTACCCACCATCGCTGCGATCGGCTGGTATCACTAGAAGGTCGATCGTCGCGGACTGTCGCTGGAAGCCTTCACGGCCGAGGCGACAAACTATGCAAAGGGTGCCTATCTCACCGCGCTTTATCGCGGCAGCGATCTACCCGAAACCGAGCGTCGCAATGTAGCGGAGCAGCTCGCAGCTTTTAGCGGAATACCGGCACAATGGTATCTTGAAAATGGTCTCAAGATCACCAAAGAGCGCTACTGGGTCGAGCTTTTCAAGAATGAGAAGCTGCTCATCGGTCGCTTCGATGCGCGCTATGTGGCGCCGATGACCGAAAAGGGTGGTGGAGCCGACCCTGCGGATGTTCTGCCCGAGGCAATCGCGAAATTCTTCCAGACTTATTTGCGCGATACCCTCAAGGTGACTCACGCAGAAACCTATCGTTACGCTTCCCCCATTCCGAGCTTGGATGCCTGGAGTTGGGACGCTCCCAACCTGTGGCCGTTCCCCGACTTTCCCTATTATGAGGGCATTCCGAAAATGATGCGCCTGAACCCAAGCTTCAAGCTGATGATCGGGAACGGCTATTACGATACAATGACGACGCTTGGCGGCGCGGATTTGTTCGCGATCCAATCGGGCTGGGATCCCGCCCGCGTCTCGCTCCACTTCTACGATGGTGGCCATATGGGGTATTCAGTCGATGCAACCGCCCGCAAAATCGGCGATGATATCCGAGCTTTCGTGCGGTAGGAGAGGGGCTTCGTGTCGGGGCTATCCTAGCTAACGCATGGTCTATGCCTATTGGAAATGACGTGTATGTGCTGAGCGAGCTTCAGGCGGCCACCCGAGGCTCCGTTTCCATCAGGCGGATGTCCATCTCGGCCGTGGGTGAGCCCAAGACCGTATACGTTGACGCAGGCTGATCAGAACACCGTAGAGCCTACTTTCAAATGGGGCGGGCCATACGTTCGTTCAGCATACTGTCGCAGCACCGAGCACCCATGTGTCAGACCCGCGCCTCGCAGTCGGTAAAGCCAGTTTGAGGCGGCAGTTAGCGCACCAAACTCTCCACTGTGCCAAGAGGCATGAAAAGCCCTTGAAAACTAACAGAAATGGTGCGCCACGCAGTCCGGGGCGAACCCGTCTCGGCCTCCTAAATTCCCTAAATGGCCGATTTTTAGGGAATGGAGCGGCAATTAGCCCTGAATTTTCGACAACAGTATCATCTATTTCGCCGATCTCTGCGGCTTTTGGACCTAAATTCCCTGTCCGCCTTTTAGGGAATTTTCGAGACCTTCTTAGGGAATGGGGCAGGGGCTCGTAGGCTTTCTAATGCGTGGTCGCTCAGAACTCTGGTGAGCCGCAGGAGGGGGGGCTTCCAATTCATCGTGCTCACAATTTAGGTGTGATGATCGAATCAGGAGCGCGACGATGACCACAAGCGAGACTGTCCGGCCGACCAGCGCCCGTAAGGGGAGGCCCAACAGCCATGATCAGGAATATATTCTGGCGCACTTCTCCACGCAGTTGGCGCTTGGGCGGACGATAAAAGCTATTGCCGCCGACGGCATTACCTTTCTTGCGCAAAAAGTTTTGCCCGATGGAATAGTGTGCGTCTCCATTGCAAGGGTGATCAAGGGCAAAACCCTTGAACGGCGCTATCGTGCGCTGCGCCAAGGGACCGATTACTACCCAACGGTCGCGACAGTCCGCGGCATAAGGGAGACGATGCGCTACATAGGCATCTCAGCGCCAACACCATCCCTTTCGTTTCCAAAGCCAGAAGGCCTCAAGCGCGGCCGTCCAAAAAAAGTTCGGTCTCGCTGAACTTTTCTCTTTTAGTGCCGCTTTTTTTCGGCCCAATAAACTGCCCTCCATGAACCAAGGAGGGCAATATGCCTTTATCAACAAGCGATCCAAACAACATTCCTGGCATTGGCGACAATCTGTCTGCCATCGTGACCGTCGAGATCAGCCGGCTCATCCCCTTGCCAGGGCATCCCTGGAAGGTGGATAAAAGAGACGTTGAACGGGCAATGCCATTCGTAAAACGTCATGCCCGTCGCGCGATGCCGGTGCTGATCGACGATGAATGCCATGTCTTGTCAAACGCAGCCATCGTGGAAGCAGCGCGCGCCCTGGGGTTGAAGACACTCAAGGTGATCAGCCAATCGGGGCTGACGTCCGCAGAGGCACTGCTTCTGGGCACAGCGATCAGCAAGATCCAGACGCTGGGCTCGTGGGACGGCGAAGCCATGGAAGCCGCGCTTCGCACCTTCGAGCAGCAAATTGATGACTTTTCGGCAGCGCTGATCGGCTTTGCGCCTGGCGAACTTGATAGGCTGGTGGGCGCAGGCACATTTGGTGCGGGCGCGGCTCATGTGCCCGAACTGGCACACAGCGCAGTCACGCAACTGGGCATGATGTGGAAGTGTGGTCGGCACCATGTGCTGTGTGGCGATGCCACCAATCACGACGCCATCAAAGCACTGCTTGCTGGCGAAAAAGTTGCAGTCGCCCTGTGCGACCCGCCTTTTGGGTGCAAAGTGGATGGGTTCGTTGCGAAGAAAGGCAAACATAGAGAGTTTGTGCAAGGGTCGGGCGAACTGGACGACGCAGCCCTGTTGGAGTTCTTCCGTAACTTCTGTCGGACTTTGGCGAATGTCCTCAAGCCAGGCGCGCTGATCTATCTGTTCATCGACTGGCGCAGTATGCGCTTGCTTCAGGAGGCCGCCGAAGACGTGTTCGGCAGGCTCGTAAACCTGTGTGTTTGGTCAAAAGATCGCGCGGGAATGGGGAGTTTCTATAGATCACAGCATGAACTGGTTCTCCTGTTCTCGACGCCAGGGTCTCGTCATCGCAACAATATCGAATTGGGTCGGCACGGACGTGATCGTTCCAACGTCTGGTCCTATCCTAGCGCTGCGTCACTCCGGGCAGGCCGCGAAGGCGATATGCTCAAAAACCATCCAACGCCTAAACCCGTAGAGATGATTGCGGATGCTATTATCGACAGCAGTCTACGCGGGGAGATCGTGTTCGACAGCTTCCTTGGCTCTGGGACAACCCTCATAGCAGCCGAGCGCACCGGCCGGGTCTTCCGCGGCATGGATATGGATCCGCTTTATGTCGATCTGGCCGTACGGCGTTGGCAGGAATGGACTGGCCAAGACGCCTTCGATGCCGCTTCCGGCCTTACCTTCAACGAGATCGCATCACAGGTGAACCATGGCTAAAGACCCCAAAACCTATGAGGTTGGTTACGGAAAGCCACCCAAACGCACCCAGTTCGCGCCCGGCATTTCGGGCAATTCCGGTCGGCGCAAACGTCCTGAGACGTCGGCTGAGATCGTCACCCGGATCCGTGATGAGAAGATCGAGGTCAATGGCCGGCTGGTGTCGAAATTTGAGATCGTCATCCAGCGCGCGTTTAGCGAGACAATAAAAACCGGAAAGGCACGCGACCTAAAATCACTGTTAGAAATCCTGGACAAGCATGGAGCGCTTCCCAAGGCAGACCAAGCGGACGACAGCAGAGAAAAAGCCGAGAAGGTCATCGAAAAGTTGAGAAGCTCGTTTCTTGCCCATTACGACATCGATCCAGAAGACTATGAGGAAATACGTCGCCTCAGCCGCCAGGAGATTGAACTGATCATGGCCTGCCCCCAAATGCAGTTCGGCGCTCAAACAAGGATGGCGTGACGAGGCTTACAAGGCGCTTCTCAAGCGGGGAAGACAGACAACGATTCACATGGAGCTGGGAATCATTCAATCGGACAAGGCCAGAGGGAAATGATCAGGACGGGAACGGGCTGTCAAAGCTCGTTCCCTCTTTCTTGTCCCTGCCGTCGCGACCAGATTATCGGAGCGTCATCCCGCATGCTGCGATCACATCAGCGGCTACCTTGCCGATACCGGTCAGGTCGAACTCTGCATCCTGTGTTTGGCGACCCGTCAGGCGCACGACCAGCTTGCGAGCGCCGAGGATACTCTTGAGAAACTTGAGCGCGTTCTTGTTCTTGAACTCGCCAGCGGCTGTCATCGTCGTATCGATGTCCCATAGATTGCCCTCGATCGTGCCATCATCGATGCGCCACACCGCGAATGTCTTGATCTGGCCAGCAAAGTTCTGGCCGTCATATTTGACGACCTGTGGCCAGTTCACAAAGACCGACAAATTCCCATCGCCACAGCGAACCACAAAAGATGCACGGGCTGGGTAGCCCAAGGTGTTTGACAGCTCATTGCTGGAATCCACAGCCGCACCTAGCGTCCCGGCACCCGTAAGCGGCGAGCGTTGCTGGAAGATCTCCCAGCGGCCCGGACCTTTTGTGATCGGTTGCGCGTTTAGAGCGGTCGCGAGTGACATGCCCACAAGGCCGAGGAGAACACGCTTCATGCTGCAATCTCCAGCTTCGGTGCGGTTCGGGGTAGGAGCAACTTTGCAACAACGCTGGCGATCTGATTGTCGTAAGAGGACCGCGCCATCTTCTCTAGATGCGTGCGCAGCCACTCATGTCCATAAAGACCCCAGCCATTGTCAGCAAAATGCTGGGTCAGGATCGTGGTGTTGGACTGGGTAGCAAAGCCGTAGATCATCCCCAGTTTTGGCTCTGGTGTCCCGGCAATCGCGCCGCTGCTTGCGAGTTGTTCAACAAGGCGCGTCAGCACCATCTTGCGCAGGTCTGCATTGACAAACATCTTGTAGCGCTGGGCATTCTTACCGCCCGGCAGCAGGTCGCGTGCATGAACCCCGCCGCTGTCGAAATAGCTTTTGCATTCGAGCGAGAGAAGCTCGCCGGTGCCAGCCTTGTAAGCCACCAGGTCGATCTCGGGGCGCGGCATCGAAGGATTGCCCAGCGCCTGTTTATCCTCACGGGTAAGGTTGATCTTGTAGCCTTGGTGGACCCAGTAGCCATCGGCGCGCAGCACTTGCGCGACCAGTTCTTCAAATGCATCCATTGTCGTCGCACTCCCTGTTCAGGGCGACGGTCTGGCTGAAGCTTCCTCGTCGCGCCTATGTCCACTCGGGGCGACGGCCAGAAGCCGGATGTTAGTAACCTGCTCATCACAGGCGCATGCGCCTTTACCGTTGCCGGCTGGACATGCGCGCATGCCACCCGGCCTCCAGAAACTGGTGACCGAGCAGGATGAGAGGGGTTACTAAGCCCCGCTCCCCGGCTTTCACGGGGAGCAGCGCCACATTGCTCGGGTGGCGCACGGGATCAAGTGGAATATGGCGAGGAGCCAGATTTGCCATGATTGTTGAATTTGACCACCCATCGGAGGTGGTCCAATCGCGCGCGCTCTCTAAGCCGAGATGAGCTTGCGAACCTGCTTCTGCGCTTTGCCTGGATGATCGTCGTCAGACTCTCAGTTACGGTCCAGTCTGGCCGTCACGCTCGTAGCGGTTCAATCGAATTCTCGGCTGAGGAAATGTCTTTTCCAGCTCGCCTTGGGCTGCTCACGAACCGGTCTTGCGCGGACCGTTGCCGTCGGCGGCCTCGGTTCGCTGCTGCAATTCGTGGGAGCTGACAACAGAGTTTTCGCAAGCAATATCGCTGTCACTAAAACGATCATTAGCGGTTGATAGCCAACGAGTTACTCAAGCGACTGCCTGCCTGCCTGCCGTCATACGATTGGTGGGCAACGGGTTGACCGCATGCTAGAATAGCTACTCTCACGCTCCCAATCTGCGTTCGCAACGTTCAAGAACTCTACTTCGGCCTGCTCGCAGGAATGATGGGCACCACGATGATCTAGCCATGCGTGCTCAATGCACGGCTTCGATCGGCCAAGCAGAATTCGCCATCATCAAGCCGCCAGGTCGGGTCAAACCTCTGCTGAAATCCGCGCGCAGGCAGCCTCAATTCATCCAGTCGATGTTCTTGCAGCCATTGGGGCAGCGAACGGAGCGCCATCGGCCTTGCAAACAGATACGCGCTGGTTGCGAGGTGCGCGCGTGTCGGCGCTTCTCGACAATTCAAGGGAACCCTTTACGAAAGGACGCCGAGTAAACTCGCCACCTATCTGGCAAATAATGGCGTGAATATAGGGAAAGTTTTTTGGCTAGTCCAACAAAGAGGCAATCGTCGCAGCGATTTCGTCCTTTCGAAACGGCTTAGTCAGG
>Ga0307414_10001920_pt1 | contig 10757 bp, 10 predicted proteins | sample DK1Ometagenome_FD_203804 | JGI IMG/M metagenome (GOLD analysis project Ga0307414, IMG submission 203804) | Maize rhizosphere microbial communities from greenhouse at UC Davis, California, United States - DK15-O-3 | ecosystem: Host-associated > Plants > Roots > Rhizosphere > Soil | place: USA...
TCACCGACCTGTACGCGCGCATCAGCGAAAACCGCCTGCACCAGACGGCGCTGCCCGGCACCCTGGCCGGGCGCGATGTGTCCACCGACTATATCCAGCGCATCGCCGACGACGTGCAGATGGACCGTCCCCTGAAGGTGGTCGTCGATGCCGGCAACGGCGTGGCCGGAGAAATCGCCCCGCAGCTGCTGGAAGCCATCGGCGCCGAAGTCATTCCCCTGTTCTGCGATGTGGACGGCACCTTCCCCAACCACCATCCCGATCCCAGCGAACCGCACAACCTGGAGGACCTGATCCAGACCGTGAAGCGTTTCGATGCGGATATCGGCCTGGCCTTCGATGGCGATGGCGACCGGCTGGGTGTTGTGACGAAGGAAGGCGGGATCATCTTCCCCGATCGCCTGTTGATGCTGTTCGCCGCCGACGTGCTGGAACGCAATCCCGGGGCGCTGATCATCTACGACGTGAAGTGCACCGGCAAGCTGCAGGGCTGGATCCTGCGCCATGGCGGCACCCCGCTGATGTGGCAGACCGGGCATTCGCTGATCAAGGGCAAGATGCGCGAAACCGGCGCCGAGCTGGCTGGTGAGATGAGCGGGCATTTCTTCTTCCAGGAACGCTGGTACGGCTTCGACGACGGCCTGTACACGGCGGCGCGATTGCTGGAAATCCTGGCCGCGCGCGCGGAAACACCCAGCGAAGTGCTCGATGCGCTGCCCAACGCGCTGTCCACCCCGGAGATCAAGGTACCGGTGGAAGCAGGCGATGCGCATGGCATCGTGGCGCGTTTCGTCGCCAGCGCCCAGTTCGAAGGCGCGCGCCTGACCACCATCGACGGCCTGCGCGCCGACTGGGAAGACGGCTGGGGCCTGGTCCGCGCTTCCAACACCACCCCGATCCTGGTGTTGCGTTTCGAGGCCGACAACAAGGAGGCGCTGGACCGGATCACGGACGACTTCCGCGCCCACCTGGCCACGGTCGCGCCGGAAGTGAAAGCCACGTTCTGACGCCTGCCGCGGGTCCAGGCTTGCCCGGATGCCTGGTTCCTGTGCCGGAAGCCTCCGGGCAAGCCCGGAGCTACGAAGACAGGTCCGCAGGGCCTTCGGCCCACTGTTTGTGCAAATCGCGGAATCGCACTGTTGGCGGTGGGCCCGGGTCTCTCTCAAGGCTTGCGTTCCCGCCCTCGATGAGGCCGGCCGCCGACAATCCACCAACGCCGACGTGGCCACCGCTCCTCGATCGCTTGAGGTGGCTTCGGGTTCCGAGCCGTGCAGGGGCGGCCTTCAGTTCGTCGCCGCGTCGATCGCAGCGCGCTGTTTTTCCGCAGCTTCCCGGGTCGCGTCCTCGACCGCCTTGGCCTGGTCGATGGGTCGCTTGATCGCGTCGCGCAATTCGGTGGCCTTGGGTTCCGGCGGCTGTTCGAGCGGCGGCGGCTCGGGCTTGCAGGCGGCCAGGCACGCAACCAGCAGGGCCAGGCTGGCGACGCGCGACATCGTTGCATTCATGGCGGGACCTCCGCGGGAGCGTGGCGGTTATGCTACGCGCATCGGTGCGAGGACGATGCAATGACCCCCAATCGCTGGCGGCTGGACGGACAACTCGCACTGGTCACCGGTGCCAGCGCCGGCATCGGCCTGGCCATCACCCGCGAACTGCTGGGCTTTGGCGCCGACGTGATGCTGGTCGCGCGCGACGCCGATGCGCTGGAAGCGGCGCGCGACGAGCTGGCCGAAGAATTCCCTGATCGCGCCGTCCACGCGATGGCCGCGGACGTGGCCGATGACGAGGACCGCCGCGAAATCCTCGACTGGGTCGAGGACCAGGATGACGGACTCAATATCCTGGTCAACAACGCCGGCGGCAACCTGACCAAGGCCACGGTCGACTACACCGAGGACGAGTGGCGCGGGATTTTCGAGATCAACCTGTTCTCCGCGTTCGAGCTGTCGCGTTACGCGCATCCGCTGCTGACCCGGCACGCGGTGTCCAGCATCGTCAATGTCGGCAGTGTCTCGGGCGTTACCGCGGTGCGCAGCGGCGCGCCTTACGGGATGACCAAGGCCGCGCTGCAGCAGCTCACGCGCAACCTGGCGATCGAGTGGGCCGAAGACGGCGTGCGCGTCAATGCGGTCGCGCCCTGGTACATCCGCACGCGGCGCACCTCGGGCAAGCTGGCCGATGCGGATTACTACGACGAGGTCATCGACCGCACCCCCATGCGCCGCATCGGCGAGCCCGAGGAGGTCGCCGCCGCCGTGGGTTTCCTGTGCCTGCCGGCGGCCAGCTACATCACCGGCGAATGCATCGCGGTGGATGGCGGGTTCCTGCGCTACGGGTTCTGACCTGCGCCACCGGTCACTTGCCGCAGGTGCTCTGGTCCCAGATCCTGCGCGTGCGCTCGAATTCTTCCTTGTTCTTCTGTTCGTTGCCGGCGCGCGCAAAACGCCAGGCCACTTCGGTCTCGCCGAGGCGTTTCTTCCATGCCTCGCACAGGGCGCCGTCGGCGATCCGTGCGCAGGTGTCGCGCATCATCTCGCAGGCTTCGCCCGCACCGCCCTGCGGATTGCCATCCAGGCCGACCGTGCGCAGCGCCACGCAGCGCGATTGCGGTTCCGCGTCCTCGGTGATGTACCGGTCCTTGTCGTAGGTGATGCACTGGAACAGCACCGGTGGCGGCAACCGGTCCGCGTCAGCGATGGTGGCGACTTCCGGCGCAGGCCCGCTGGTCAGTATTCGCGGATCGGCGGTCGGCGCCGGCTGCGCGGCTGCCGCTGGTGAATAGGCGTCGGGGGAAAGGTCAGCTGCGGCGGCCGGTCCGGCGGCATTCACGGGCGGGGCAGAGGTCGTGCCCATCGGCACGGTGTTGACGCTCTGCATCACCTTCTTTTCCTGCTTGTCGCCCTTCGGACACGGCATGTTCTGCAGGGTCAGCGCGCCACCGGCGTCGGTGCAGCGGTAGAACACCACTTCCTCGGCGGAGGCGCCGGCCATCGACAACAAGAACACCAGCAACAGGTAACGCGGTTTCATCGGGAACTCCCACAGTCATTTGCGATGCGCGCATCGATGCCGCGCTGCTCCAGTTCCAGGTCGCGCCGCTCGCCCTGCATCGCGCTGTTATAGCGGCGGATGAGTTCATGGCGGCGATCGGAGAGACGGTCGCAGACTTCCTGCTGCGGCAAGGCATGGCAGTCGTCGCGGATCCAGGCTGTGCCCACGGGCAGAATCATGCCGGGACGGACTGGTCGACCAGCATCGGAATTTCCCGGTGGATTGCCCGGCGTGCCCGGCCTGTGTCCGCCACTGCGATGATAGCCCAAGGTCCAGAGCGGTACAGAGCGCGGATTGCCTTCGCCGTTGTCGCTTGTGTAAAGCTCGCCATCGGGGGTCACGCATTCGTACATCGGCCGTGGTGGAACGCGATAGATCACCTGCACCTGGCGTATGGGCGGTACGGCGGGCGACAGCGGTGGGGGTACGATCGGCGCGGTCCCCGGCGCGGGATCCTTGGGCCGTGCCATCGAACGCACCTGCTGGGTTTCGCCCTTCACGCACGGCGAATCGCGCAGGGCCAACTCTCCACCGGGACCGACGCAGCGATAGATCGTGACGTCCTGGGCGTGGGCCAGCGACGACAGTGACAGCAGCATCAGCAGTAGCGGCAGGAAGCGAAAAAGGGCCATGTGCGCATCTTGCGCGTATCCATGGAGGCGGAAAAGAGTGGCCGGTTCGCTGTTCAGGCTCTCAGGGTTTGTCCGCTGACGGCGTCGCGGATCGCAGTGGGCGAGGACAGGCCGCTGGTTTCGCCGGCGGCCACACCATCCGCGGCGGCGACCAGCGCCGGGTCCAGCGCCTCGCGTGCCGAGGGCGCGGGCTGTCCGGCCCGGTTGGCGCTGGTGGAAACGAGGGCGCCGCCGAAGGCGTTGCACAGTTCCACCACCTGCGGGTGCGCGCTGATGCGTACGGCGATGCCGTCATGGGCACCGGTGATCCAGCGTGGCGCGTTGCTGGCGGCGGGCATGATCCAGGTGTGCGGGCCGGGCCAGGTGGCCAGTACCTCGGCCAAACGCTCGGCAGGCAATCCGACGATGTCCACGAATGGGCGCAGTTGCTCCAGTTGCGAGCCGACCAGGATCAGGCCCTTGTCCGGCGCGCGTTGCTTGATCGCCAGCAGGCGCATGACCGCGGCTTCGTCGAGCGGATCGCAGCCCAGGCCCCACACGCCCTCGGTGGGGTAGGCGAGGACACCGCCGGTGCGCAGGACGGCGGTGGCTTCGGCGAGGGAGAGGATGGGGGTGGCCATGGAATCGGATAGCTCTGCACAGATCGAAACAGCTCGTCATTCCCGCCTTCGCGGGAATGACGAGCCCTGAAGTTGCGGATGGATCGCCGCCTCAGCTCGCCACCTTTTTGATCAGTACCTTCTTGCCCGTGAACGGCTTGGGCGTGAGCAATGCGGGTTCGGCGACGGCCTCGGCCACCATGGCGGGTTTTTTCACTGCTTTCTTGGCCGCTTTCTTTGCCGTCTTTGTCGCCGTCTTCTTTGTGGCTTTCTTGGCGGCGGCTTTTTTTGCGGGCGCTTTCTTCGCCGCGACCTTCTTGGCTGCGGGCTCCTTCTTCGCCGCGGTCTTCTTGCCGAAACCCTTGCGCATCGGCTTGCCGGTTTCCTCCATCATCCTGACCACTTCATCAAGCGTGAGCGAAGCCGGTTCGCGATCCTTGGGAATGCGGCCGTTGAGCTTGCCGTCGCTGATGTAGGGGCCGTAGCGGCCGTTCAGCACCTGGATCTCGCTGCCGTCGAAGGACTTGATGATGCGGTTGCGCGCGATTTCCTCCTTCTCCTCGATCAGGAACACCGCCCGCGCCAGGTCGACGGTGTAGGGGTCGTCCTCCTTCTTGAGCGACGCGTACACGCTGCCGCGCTTGGCGAACGCACCGAAGCGGCCGATGCCGACGCTGACTTCCTCGTCCTTGTCCTGACCCAGCTTGCGCGGCAGCTTGAACAGTTCCAGCGCGTCTTCCAGGGAAATGGTGTGCATGCTCTGGCCGGGGCGCAGCGAGGCGAAGGTGGGCTTCTCCTCCTCGTCCTCGGCGGTGCTGCCGATTGCCGCATAAGGACCGTAGCGTCCCAGGCGCACGCTGACCGGCTTGCCGGTTTTCGGATCGGTGCCGAGTTCGCGCGCGCCGGTGGCCTGGCTGCGGTCGACCGACTCCATCTTGTCCTCGACCATCTGCTTGAACGGGCCCCAGAACCGTTCCATCAGCGGCACCCATTCCTCCTCGCCGCGCGACACCGCATCCAGCTCGTCCTCGAGCTTGGCGGTGAAATCGTAATCGACGTACCGGGTGAAATGCCCGCTCAGGAAGTTGGATACCGCGCGGCCCACGTCGCTGGGCTTGAAGCGACGGCTGTCGAGCTCGACGTATTTTCGGAACAGCAGGGTGGCGATGATCGAGGCATAGGTCGAAGGCCGGCCGATGCCGTATTCCTCCAGCGTCTTCACCAGCGAAGCTTCGGAGAAACGCGGCGGCGGCTCGGTGAAATGCTGGTCGGTGTGGATGCGGTCGAGCGGGATGCGGTCGCCGGTCTTCATCGCCGGCAACTTGCGGCCTTCGTCGTCCTCGTCGGCGTTCTTCGCATCCTTGCCTTCCTCGTACACGGCCAGGAAGCCCGGATCGACCACGGTGGTGCCCGACACGCGGAAGCTGTGTTCGCCGCCCGCGGCCAGGTCGACCGAAACGGTATTGAGCGTGGCCGGGACCATCTGCGAGGCGACCGCGCGCTTCCAGATCAATTCGTACAGGCGGCGGCCGTCGTCGTCGAGGAAGCGCGACACCTGCGCCGGCGTGCGCAGCGCGGAAGTCGGGCGTACCGCTTCATGGGCTTCCTGCGCGTTCTTGGACTTGGTCTGGTAGGCGTTGGGCTTGTCCGGCAAGGCGCCGGTGCCGTAGTCGCGTGCGATCACGTCGCGGATCTCGCCGATCGCCTCGAGAGACAGGCTGACCGAGTCGGTACGCATGTAGCTGATCAGGCCGACCGTGCCTTCCTCGCCGATGTCCACGCCTTCGTAGAGCTTCTGCGCCACCTGCATGGTGCGCTTGGTGGTGAAACCGAGCTTGCGCGCCGCTTCCTGCTGCAGGGTCGAAGTGGTGAACGGCGCGGCGGGGCGGCGCTTGCGTTCCTTGCTGGTGACGTCGGTGACGTGCAGCGCGCCCTGCGCGGCCTGCTGGATGCGCAGGCGCGCGGCTTCGGCGGTGTCGCCGTCGGTGATGGTGAACTGCTCGAACTTCTTGCCATCCAGCTTGGTCAGGCGCGCGGTGAAGGCCTGCGACGGATGCAGGCACTCGGCCTCGATCGACCAGTATTCGCGGGCGATGAAGGCTTCGATCTCCTCCTCGCGCTCGACGATCATGCGCAGCGCCGGCGACTGCACGCGACCGGCGGACAGGCCGCGCTGGACCTTGCGCCACAACACCGGCGACAGGTTGAAGCCGACCAGGTAGTCCAGTGCGCGGCGCGCCTGCTGGGCATCGACCAGGTCGCCGGCGATCTGCCGTGGCCTGGTCATCGCTTCCTTGATCGCGCGCGGGGTGATCTCGGTGAACACCACCCGGTGCAGCGGTTTGTCCTTGAGCAGGCCGCGCTCCTTCAGGATCTCGGCGATGTGCCAGCTGATGGCCTCGCCCTCGCGATCCGGGTCGGTGGCCAGGAAGATGTCGTCGGCGCCCCTGGCGGCCTTGGCGATGGCTTCGACGTGCTTCTCGTTCTTCTCGATCAGGTCGTAGCGCATGGCGAATGCGTTGTCCGGATCGACCGCGCCCTCCTTCGGCACCAGGTCGCGGACGTGGCCGTAGGAGGCCAGGACGGTGAAGTCCTTGCCGAGGTATTTGTTGATCGTCTTGGCTTTCGCGGGCGATTCGACGATGAGCAGGTGCTTGGGCATGTCCGTGGGTTCGAACGCCGGTCGGGCCGGCGAGTGTCCTTCAATTGAGTGGGCCGAAGAAGCCAACGCCCGGGGTGGGGCCCCGGGCGTTCAGGTTTCTTCTATTTATAGTGGAATCACGCTGGGCCCTGCCTGTCAAGCGCCGGCGCTTCAAATTCAGCGCATGGAACCGGCAATCCCGGCCAGGGCGAATGCGACGACCAGTCCGATGAGCAGGAACAGCACCCCGAAAATGGCCAGGACGACCACGGTAACCGTGCCCAGCTCGGGTTTCTGCCATTCAGGATGGGCGGTGAACGCCCACTTATCCACCACCAGGGTGTCGCAGATCAGGTCATGCAGGCCCTGCTTGCGTTCGGTGAAGGCGGCCATCAGCAGGCCTATGCACAGGATCAGCGAGCTCAGCAGGAAGGCGAAATAGCGGCCCACGCCGCGCGCGAAACTGATCGCCTCGCCATCGGTGCGCACCACCTTGATGCCGATCGCCATCTTGCCCAGCGTGGCCTGGTTGGCCGAGGAATGGAACCAGGCGTAATAGCCGGCGGTGATCGCGATCGAGACCAGGTTGGTGACCAGCTGGATGGCAAGGAAGCCGCCGCCGCCCAGTCCGCCATTGAGGCCGAAGACCGCGCCGATGATCCCGCCGATGATGGCCCCGATGATCCCGCCGACGATACCGACCACGAAACTGTCGATCACGTTGGCCGCGACGCGCTTCCAGAAACCGGCATAGACCACTTCGCCGCCGTGTATCGCCGCATTGCCGGAGACCAGGGTCGCGCGCGGTGGTGCGTAAGGCGAATCCGGCATGGCGGGCGCAGACGTGTCGAAACCGCTTGCCGGGGTGGCGACGAAAGGCCCGGCTTGCGCGGATCTTGTCTCGGGCGGCCGGACTTCGACCGGGGTGTAAAAGGTTTCCGCCGGGGCCTGGTGCAGGGCCAACTCCTGGGTGAAAGCGCGCAACGGCTGCCATTCGGCCAGCCCGTCACGCCAGACCAGCGTGTCCAGTCGCAGCCTGCCCTGGTGGAAAAAACCGGCCATTTCGGCAGGGGTATGCGGGCCTTGTCTCTGCCGATCCATGTCGGCGAAATACCATTCAGTCATGCTGCTTTCCGTGCGTGGAATGAAGAGGTGATGCAGTGAGCAACGTGTAGCGGTTGCCGGGAGTGGCTCAGCCGGCGCGGCCGGCCATGACGCCGACGAAACCCAGCAGCACGATGTAACCGACGACCAGCAAGCCGAGCAGGATCATCATCGCGACGGTCACCGCTCCCAGCTCGCGTCGCTGTCGTTCCGGGTGCGCGGTGAAGGCCCAGCGATCCACCACCAGGGTGTCGGCCACCATGTCATGCAAGGCCTGCTTGCGCAGGCCCAGGCCGACCGTGAATGCCGAGATCACGCTGGTGATGCCGCAGGTGAACAGATGCAGGAAGAAATAGCCTGCCCAGCGTCCCAGGCTGCGGCCCGTAGCGATGCGCTGGCCGTCGCTCCGCACGACCTTGATGCCCACCGCCATCTTGCCCAGGGTGGCCTGGTGGCCGGAAGCGTGCATCCAGGTGAAATAAATCGCCTGCAGCATGATCGGCAAGCCATAGAGGGCGAGGATGAAAAAACCGCCAATCGCACCGCTGGCGAGGTCGTTGGCCACGGACTTCATGCCGATCCCCAGCAGCACGGCGCCGGCGGCCAGTACCCCCAGCAACACGAGGGTCATCAGGATGCCGTCGATGGTTGAAGCCGCCACGCGCTTCCAGAAGCCGGCATGGATCACTTCGGCCCCGGCATGGACGGGCTCGAAGGAAGTCAGTGCGGCGACAGGCGGCGCGTAGGGCGAATTCCCGGCATGGCCGTCCGACGTGGATGCGGTGGCGGTTGTCGCGTCGGCCGGCCTGTACTGCGGTCCGTCTTCCCCGCCGGCGTGGAAGATTCCGGCAGGCGCCTGTTGCAGCGCCAGCTCATCGCTGAAGTCGCGCAGCGGCTGCCATCCGGCCAGGCCGTCGCGCCAGACCAGCGTGTCCAGGCGTATCCCGCCCCTGTGGAAATGCCAGGCGAGCGCTTCCGCCGACAGCGGTCCCTGCCGTTGCTGCCGGGCATCGGCGTAGTACCAGATGGACATGGTTTTCCCCTTGGATCAAACGGCACGTGGGCGCGCGCGGCTGCGTGCGGTCAACCGCGGCACTGCGCAGGCAGGTATTTGTCGTCGATTTCCGAGCTGCACTCCCACGAGGAGTCGGAGGGATCGTATTCCAGCCAGATCTTCTTGCCGTCCAGGCGGTCGTTGCCGACGTTGCGCACGACCAGCTCCATGCCGCAGCGATCGCTCTCGAAGGTGCCGATGGTGATCGAGGCGACGTTTCCGCTGGCGTAGGCCTCGGGCGTCCTGAAGTCCGCGTCGCCGTTGCCGGGGCAGGCGCCCTCACGGGTCTGGTAGGCGGCGATTTCCGGCTTGAGTGGCTCGGCCGCGGTCAGCGCCATGCCGGCCTTCGCCCGCAGCGTGTAATCCTGATAGGCCGGCAGGGCGATCGCCGCCAGGATCGCGACCATCGGAATGAACAGCGCCGCGGCCACGATCAACGCGATCATGCAGCCGGACAGCCCGGATTTCGGCGCAGGCTGCACCGCCGAAGCATAAGCGGCCGGTGCAGGACGGGAAGGCGGCAGCGGTGGCGGTAGCGGCGCCCCGGTCTCGTTGGCCAGGCCAAGCTCGGCGGCGAAGTCGCGCAGCGGCCGCCATTGCGCCTGGCCTTCGTGCCAGACCAGCGTGTCCAGGCCGACGCGGCCGTAACGGAACTGGGCAACCAGGTCGTCGCTGGAAAGCGGCCCTTGGCGTTGGTCGTTGCCGGCGGAGTAATACCAGTCGCTCATGCGTCCCCTGCAAGGTTGGGATCAATGGAATGGGTTCCCGGTGCGTGGCTGCGCACGCGACCGGAAGCCTGTTCATGATATTGCATGAGTGCGTGGTGACGCGCGACTGGCCTTTGCAGGCGAGGGCGATGCCCTTCATGACCCGGCGACGGAAGCCTCGCGGGCTACGCCCGTCCTGCAAGGGGTCATGGCGTGGGACCGGGCCGCGGGCTCAGTGCACCGGCTCGGGCTCGTCCTCGAACATCTGGGTTTCCATCCACGCGTAAGCGGCTTCGGACCCGGGCTGGTTGAACAACACCATCAGCACCACCCATTTCAGGTCGTCCAGGTCCAGCTCGTCCTGGTCCAGGGCCATGGCCCGGTCCAGCACCAGTTCGCGCTGATCGGCGTCGAGCACGCCGTGCTGTTCCAGGAACATCAGGAAGCCGCGCCCTTCCACGTCCAGCTTTTCCAGCTCCGGGCCATGGAAGATGCGGGTCGGGCCGCCGATGCGCGGCTCGCTGGCGGGCGGGCGCTGCTCGGCCAGGGCGTCGAGCCAGTCGAACGCCTTGCTGATCTCGGTGGGGCTGAAACCGGCCTGGATCAGGCCGTTCTGCAGTGAGTCGCGGTCGCGGACCGGGTCCGCGTCTTCGGTGAAGTAGTGTTCGAACAGGTAAAGCAGTACATCCAGGATGCTCTCTTTCATTGCCCCTCGGCCTGCGTCCACGACGCTGTGGAGGAAAGAAACTAGGTCTTGCGCGAGTAGCGCCCGTGTTCGACCGCCACCCGTCCATCCAGTTCCATGGCCAGCAGCATGGAGGACAGTTCGGCGGCCGTCAATCCGGTCCGCTCGACCAGTAAATCCATACCGGTGGGGTCGTGACCCAGTGCCAGCCACAAGGGCTGGTAGTCGGGGTTCAGCGGCGCAAGCGCCGCGCCGGGTCCGACATGGGGACGCGCGGTACTGCC
>Ga0307414_10001921_pt1 | contig 10756 bp, 8 predicted proteins | sample DK1Ometagenome_FD_203804 | JGI IMG/M metagenome (GOLD analysis project Ga0307414, IMG submission 203804) | Maize rhizosphere microbial communities from greenhouse at UC Davis, California, United States - DK15-O-3 | ecosystem: Host-associated > Plants > Roots > Rhizosphere > Soil | place: USA...
GGCGCGCTGGTCGTATCGGAGCGGGCGCTGAAGCAGCATGGGCTGACCCCGCTGGCGCGGATCGACAATCTGACGGTTACCGCCGGCGACCCGGTGATCATGCTGCAGGAGCCGATCCCGGCCACCCGCCGCGCGCTTGAGCGGTCGGGCCGTAGGCTCGATGAAATCGATCTCTACGAGGTCAACGAGGCGTTCGCGCCGGTACCGCTCGCCTGGCTCAAGGAGCTTGGTGCCGATCCTGACAGGCTCAACGTCAACGGCGGGGCGATCGCGCTCGGCCATCCCTTGGGTGCCAGCGGGACCAAGCTGATGGCGACGCTGGTCCATGCCCTGCGAGCACGCGGCAAGCGCTACGGTCTGCAGACGATGTGCGAAGGCGGCGGCATCGCCAATGTGACGATTGTCGAGGCGCTTTAATGAAAGTCGCGTGATTTCGGCAGCACTCGGACATTCCGCGGGTGACCGTGGCGAGGGTAGACCGGATTCTTGACCACGTCCGCCGGTGCGAGCGGCGGACGGAAGTCGTCGCGCGTCAGCTCACCGAGCAGCGCGCTGCGATCGAACACGCGGCGGGCGATGACGTGCATCACACCTTCCTTGCTGCGCTGGATTTCCCCCTCGACCTCCATCAGCCGAGCAGCCATCACTTCGCGGCGGTAGCGCTCAAAATCGCGCGCCCACAGCAGCACATTGGTGATGCCGGTTTCGTCCTCCAGCGTGATGAACAGCGCATTGCCCTTGCCCGGCCGCTGGCGGATCAGCACGACGCCGGCGACGCGCTTGATCTTCCCGTCGGGCGCGTGCCTGGCATCGGCGCAGCTCAGCACGCCTTCCTGCTCGAACACTCCCCGCAGGAACTGCATCGGGTGACCCTTCAGCGACAGGCGCGTGACCTGATAATCGGTCACCACCTCCTCGGGCAGCGGCATGGCGGGAAGCTCGATCTTCTCTTCCTCGCCGAGCTCCGCCGCGCCGGCCGCGGCGAACAACGGCAGCACGCCCTGCGGAGTCCGCCGAGCTTCCCACAGCGCCTCGCGCCGCTTGAAATCGATGGAGCCAAAGGCATCGGCATCGGCCAGCAGGTGCAGCGCTCGTGACGGCAGGCCGGCGCGCTGGCTCAACTGCTCGACATCGGTGAAGCCTGCCCCACGCGCGGCGACCAGCCGCTCGGCCCATTCCTTGCGGAACCCGTCGATCTGGCGAAAGCCGAGGCGGATGGCGAGAGTCCCCCTCTTGCTCGCGGGAGGGGTTAGGGGAGTGAACTCCAGCAGATTATCATACTCGCTGGCATTGATGTCGGGCGGCAGCACCTCGACCCCATGCTCTTGCGCGTCGCGGACCAGCTGGGCCGGAGCATAGAAACCCATCGGCTGCGAATTCAGCAGCGCGCAGGTGAACACCGCCGGATGGTGGCACTTCAGCCAGGCCGAGACATAGACCAGCTTGGCGAAGCTCTGGGCATGGCTTTCAGGAAAGCCGTAGCTGCCGAAGCCCTTGATCTGGTTGTAGCAGCGTGTCGCGAAGTCGCGGTCATAGCCGCGCTTCACCATCCCCTCGACCATCTTCGCCTCATAGCGGTGGATGGTGCCGACATTGCGAAAAGTGGCCATGGCACGGCGCAGCCCGTTCGCCTCGTCCGGCGTGAAACCGGCGGCGACGATCGCGATCTTCATCGCCTGTTCCTGGAATAGCGGCACGCCGAAGGTGCGACCAAGCACGTCCCGGAGCTCGTCCGGCGGATGGGGCGGCGCCGGCGAGGGCAGTTCCGCCTTCTCCTCGCCGTTACGGCGGCGAAGATAGGGGTGGACCATGTCGCCCTCGATCGGTCCGGGGCGGACCAGCGCCACCTCGATCACCAGATCGTAGAAGCAGCGCGGCTTGAGCCTCGGCAGCATGTTGATCTGCGCCCGGCTTTCGACCTGGAAGGTGCCGATGCTGTCGCCCTTGCACAGCATGTCGTAGACCGCCGGATCCTCGGCCGGCACCGTGGCCAATTGATAGTCGCCAAGCCCGTGCAGCCGCATCAGGTCGAAGCTCTTGCGGATGCAGGTCAGCATGCCGAGCGCGAGGACGTCGACCTTCATCAGCCCCAAGGCATCGATGTCGTCCTTGTCCCATTCGATGAAGGTGCGGTCGGGCATCGCCGCGTTATGGATCGGGACGATCTCGTCCAGCCGCCCCTCGGTCAGCACATAGCCGCCGACATGTTGCGACAGGTGGCGGGGGAATTTGAGCAACCGTTCGACCAGGGTCTTGAGGCGGGCGACTTCGGGATTGTGGAGCTGCAGCCCGGCTTCGGCGAAGCGCTGGTCCTCAAGCTCATTTTCGTAGCTGCCCCAGCTGGTGTTGGCGAGGCGGGCAGTGATGTCTTCCGACAGGCCCAATGCCTTGCCGACCTCGCGCACCGTGCTGCGCGAGCGGTAATGGATCACCGTCGCGGCGATGCCCGCCCGCTCGCGGCCGTAGCGGCGATAGATATATTGCATCACCTCCTCGCGCCGCTCGTGCTCGAAATCGACGTCGATGTCAGGCGGCTCGCGGCGCTCTTCGGAGAGGAAGCGGGTGAAAAGAAGATTGTTCTCGACCGGGTCGATCGGGGTGATTCCGAGCAGGTAGCAAACCAGCGAATTGGCCGCCGAACCGCGCCCCTGGCAAAGGATCGGCGGGTCCTGGCTGCGGGCAAAATGCACGATGTCGTGCACAGTCAGAAAGTAGTTGGCATATTCGCATTTGCGGATCAGCCCAAACTCTTCGTCCAGCACGCGCCGCCATTTGGGCGGCAGGCCGTCGGGATGGTGCTTGTTCGCCGCGGTCATCACCAGATGCTCGAGCCAGCCTTGGGGGGTCCAGCCTGCCGGCACCGGCTCATGCGGATATTCGTAGCGCAGCTCGTCCAGCCGGAACTGGATCCGATCGAGCAGCGCCCCGCTTTCTCCCACCGCTTCCGGGCAATCGCGGAACAGCCGCGCCATTTCCTCAGGGCTTTTCAAGTGCCGTTCGGCATTGGCGGCGAGCAACCGGCCGGCCTGGTCGATCGTCACCCCTTCGCGAATGCAGGTCGCCACATCCTGCAGCGGCCGGTCCGTTGGATGGGCGTAGAGTGCGTCATTGGTGGCGAGCAATGGCACGCCGACCCTCTCGGCCAACCGCCTGAGCCGGGCCAGCCGGCGGCGGTCGCTGCCTTCTCGCGGCATGGACGCGCCGAGCCACACTGCGCCCGGCCTTGCTTCGGCCAGGCGCCTTAGCAGGAATTCCTGGCTTTCATCGGCCATGACGATCAGCAGTAGGTCCTTCGCATGGTCGAGCAGGTCGGCGAAACGGAGGATGCAATCGCCCTTCTCCGCCCGTCGGTTGCCGACGGTCAGCAGCCGCGTCAGCCTCCCCCAACCGTGGCGGGTCGCGGGGTAGGCAATGATGTCCGGGGTTGCATCGGCGAACACCAGCCGAGCGCCGACGATCAGCCGGAAGTCGATCTCCGCCAGCGCCATGCGCGCCTGCTCGCACGCCTCGTTAAGCGCCACCCAGGCACGCACAACGCCGGCGACGCTGTTGCGGTCGGCGATGCCGATCCCCGCCATGCCCAGCTCCAGCGCCCGGCCGACCATGTCAGAGGGATGCGAGGCGCCGCGCAGAAAACTGTAGTTGGTCGCGGCGACGAGTTCGGCGAAGCTCATGCGAACAGGCCGTGGAGGTACCATTGAGGCATCGGCTTTTCTTCGAACAGCCCATGGCGGAAGACCCAGAAGCGACGGCCGCGCGCATCCTCGACCCGGTAATAGTCGCGGGTCAGGCCGGCCCGGTCGACCGCCCCGTCCTTGCGCTTCCACCATTCGGAGGCAATCCGCTCCGGCCCTTCGAACCGCCGCACCTCATGAAACTTGCGCCGCCAGCGGAAGCGGTGCGGAGGCCCGTCGGGCACCTCGGCCATTACCTCGATCGGCTGCGGCGGGTCGAACAGGTGCAGCGGCCGCAGCGGCGGCTCGCCTGCCAAGGGCTGGGGCCAGTTGGCGAGCGGTTTTCCTGCCTCGACCGCCGGCAATTCAAGCTGCATCTGCTCGGGGATGTGCGTGTCCTGCGGAGCCAGCTGCCGCACCCGGTCCCGCCCCAGCCTGGTGCTTAGCCGGTCGATCAGCCCCGCGACTTCAGCCTCTTTTACCGCACCGCCCTCGAGCCGAAGCTGGGCGACCGCGAGCGGCTCGGTGAGCAGCACCGACAGACGGATGAGATCGAACCCGAACCCCGGGTCGATCGGATCGGCGAGGCTTTCCAACCGTTCGTTCATGAGCCGCAGAACCAGCGCCGGGTCGCGGGAGGGGCGGCTGGTCTCGACATGAAGGGTTCTGACCAACCCGTCGCTGCGGAAGAGCAGGGCTTCGAACCGCCGCCCGCCTTGTCCGCGCTCCTCCATCTGCCGAGCGGCTTCACTTGCCAGCTCGCTTAGGATTTGCAGCGCATATTCGGTCTTCGCGACCGGCTCGGCAAAGCGCCGCTCGGCGCGGATCGGAGCTTGCGGGATGCGGGGCTCGATCGGCTTTGCCGCTTCCCCCAGCAATTCGCGCAGCGCGGTGACTGCCATCGATCCGAACCGCGCAGCGATGCTCGTCATCGGCCGCCGGGCCAGTTCGCCGACGCTTTTGAGGCCGGCGCGGAGCAGGCCTTGGGTCGCTTCCGGCTCAAGCTCCAGCGCCACGACCGGCAGCCGCTTGATGGCCGCTGCTTCATCCTTGGCCGGAAGCGCTTGGTAGCGGGCCAGCGCATGCGCCGCCCTTGGCGTTCCGGCAAAGGCCAGGCGGACGGTCATGCCGAGCGCCGCCATGCGTTTCTCGACATCGGCAGCGAGGCCTCGCTGCCCGCCGAGCAAATGCGTGCAGCCGGTGACGTCGAGAAGCAATCCGTCGGGCGCATCGAGCGCGACCATCGGTGTGTAGCGGATGGCGCCATCGGCCATCCGTTCGAGCCAGGCACGGTCCGCCGCCTCGTCGTGCTCGATCGCCTCCAGTTCCGGCACCCTTGCCCTCGCATCGGCAAGGGGCATGCCCGGTTCCAACCCGAGGCTGCGCGCCGCCTGGTCCACCGCGGCCAGCCGAAGCGCACTCTTCACCTTCTCGATGAAGGCGAGCGGAGTGGCGTGCTCAGGCGCTGAGGCGCAACTGCGCCGCAGCCGGTCGGCGGGGAGATACGGGAACCACAGCGCCAGATAGCGCCGGGTCGGTGAAGCTAAGTCGGTCACGATTCCACTCCAGCCGCCAGCGCATCCCCGCGGGGCCGGAACGCCGGCGAAGCAATTCGATTTCAAAGGTCGGGGCACCGGGCGCATTGGCTTCCAGCGCCCGGCTCGGGGCGGCGCCGATCGCCCAGCGCGTATCGGCGGCGCTGGGCACCGGCTCGGCTTCCAGCCGCAGCAGGAACAGGGTCGCGCCCGAATGCTCGGCCGCCAGCGCCAGGCGGCGGCTGGCGGTCAGGTCGAGCTCGGGGCATTTGCCCCGGGTCTCGACGATCAACGCTCCCAGCCCCGGGCAGCGCGCCGCGTCGGCCGCGCATTTGAGCAGCGCCCTGGTATCGGGGGCCTGCCCCAGCACCAGCGAGTCCGGATCGCCGCCCAGTTCGATCAGGCCGGGGCCATAGAGCCGGCCGCCGTCCCGTTCCGCCTTGTCGGCGCGGAGCCAGAAGAGCGGCGCTCGCGGGCCGACGGTCCTCAGCGCGAGCATGGCGGCGAACCCGGCTGCGCTAAATCCGTCGTCCGCTTCGGCGGCAAACAGCTCATGCACCCGTCCGCGCGCCAGGCCGCCGCCCAGCGCCGCGTCCAGACCCTCATGCCCGGTCGCGATCCGCTTGTGCCCCGACAGCAGCCTGCCCCCGGCAATCGAGGCCAATTGCTTTTTGAGCATCATATGATGATCAACCGACTCGCGCATCTTCTGTTCCTGATTTGTTCTCAGGTGCGCCTCGGCCTATCGAGAGTCAAGCCGATAGCCGGAACGGCAGATCCTTCGCCAACGGCTCGATTTGCATTGGCTGGTAAATTAACGATAACCGTTGGCCGAAAGGGCGGCGGATGAACTATTCCCTCGACGTGCAGGACAATGCAGTGGTCGTCCGGGTCGATGGACGCGTCGACGAATCGACTTGGCAAGAATTCAGCGCCGGCCTCAGCGAAGCCGTCCGACAAGCCGGCAAAGCCGGCCTCGCCCATGTCGCCATCGATCTGTCCGAGCTCGACTACATGTCTTCCCGCGGCCTGCGCGTGCTGACGGTGGCCAAGCGCGAAGCCGACGAATCCGCCATTTCCATATCGCTGGTCTCGCCCAACCAGGTGATGCGCGAGATACTGGCGATCAGCCGTTACGACAAATTATTCGCAGTCACGGACTCGATCGAAGCAAAGGAATAGGGCCTGTAGCGAGGGGGGCAACCGCATGCTCGTGCGTTTCTGGGGTACGCGAGGGTCGCTTCCGGTCGCGCCGACCGCCGCCACCATCCAGCGCAAGATCGTCAATGCGCTGATCTCTGCCGATGGGCGGACGTTCGACGGCGAGGCCGATGCGCGACGCTTCGTCGAACATGAGCTGAGCTTCGCGGCCGGCGCTACCTACGGCGGCGCCACTCCCTGCGTCGAGATCGAGGCCGGGCCCTCCTACTTCATTTGCGACATGGGAAGCGGCCTCAGGCCCTTCGGCCTCGACTCGATGAAGAGAAACGAGGCGGGTCACAGCAAGACCTATAATTTCTTCCAGTCCCACCTCCACTGGGACCATATCATGGGCTTCCCCTTCTTCGCCCCGGCCTTCGATCCCGAGGCGACGATCCGCATCCACGCCGGCCATCCGGACGCCGAGGAGGCCTTCCGCCGCCAGCAAGAGGAAATTTCCTTCCCCGTCCCGTTCGAATGGCTGCGCGCCGACATCGAGTTCGTGCAATTGACTCCGGGAGAGACACATGAGGTCGACGGCATGCGGGTCGAAACCATCCTGCAGCATCATAGCCACGGCAGCTACGGCTATCGCTTCACCGACGGCGAAGGGCGTATCGTCATCTACAGCACCGACAGCGAGCACAAGCTTGAGAAAATGGCGGTCGAGGCAGAATTCATCACCTTCTTCGGCGACGCCGACCTGGTGATCTGCGACACTATGTATTCCTTGGCCGACAGCGTCTCGATGAAGGAGGACTGGGGCCATTCGAGCAATCTTGTCGCGGTCGACCTGTGCCACCATGCGAAGGCCAAGTGCCTGGCACTGTTCCACCACGAGCCGACCTATGCCGACGAGGATATCGAGCGGATGCATCAGGAAACGATCCGCTATGAGGAACTGACCCGGGAGGGACCGCCGCTCGACGTGATCTGCGCCTATGATGGGCTCGAAGTCCGGCTCTAGAGCCCCCCTGCCGCCGAGCCGCGTCCTGTTGGCGTGGCTCGGCATGACGCTGGTTGCCGTCCTGCTCAGCCTTGCCGTCGGCGATCGAATGCGCCGGGGAATATTCGACAGCTGGCAGTCGGTAAGGCCGCGCGACCTCTCGGCGACCGATGTCCGGGTGGTGATGATTGACGACCGGAGTATCGAGGCGGTCGGCTCCTGGCCCTGGCCGCGCTATTATCTGGCGCGGCTGACCGAGGAACTGGCGTCGCGAAATGCCAAGGTCATCGCCTTCGACATCATGTTCCCGGAGCCGGACCGCGTCAGTCCCGACAGCATCGCCTCCCTCTATCCCGAGCTTAGCGCGACGGCCGCTGCCGAAATGCGCCAATTGCAGCCGATGGACCAATTGTTCGGCCAGGTCATCGGCAGGGCTCCGGTTGTGCTGGCACATGCCGGGGTCGACGAGGCGCCATCCGGCCCGCTGGCAAGTGCACCGATCCGGGGGGCGCTGCCGGAGGCAATTGACCGTTGGCCCGCAGAGCTCGCTGCCATCCCGGAGCTGGACGATGCCGCCCTCGGTCACGGACTGATCAATGTCCCGCCCGATTCGGATGGGGTGATCCGCAGCGTCCCGATGGTGATGACCGCAGGGGGCAAGCCCCGAGCCGGGTTCGCGCTGGAGATCGCCCGCAACGCGCTGGCCGCCGAAGACATCAAGGCCACGCCTTCGAGCGTCACCCTTGGCGAGCGGACGATCCCGGTCGATCGCCGCGGGCGCATGCGCCTTCATTTCGGCAACTTCCCGCGTGACCGGATTGTCCCCGCGGCCGAGATACTGGGCGGTTCGAAAGACATCCCCGCGGATATGTTCGCCGGAAAGCCGGTACTGATCGGCTTGTCGGCAGAGGCCACCTTCGACGTCATCGCGACGCCGCTCGCCGCCGAGGAGTTTGGGCCGCTGGTACAAGCCCAGGCGGTCGACGCGATCCTCCGCGGCGGCTGGCTGATCCGGCCGCAATGGGCCGAAGCGGCGGAGTGGGGAGTTGCGGCGCTGCTCGTCGTCCTGGCGCTCGGCAATGCGCTGTTCGGCCGCGTCTATCGCTTCGGCCTTCCGCTCCTTTTCGCGGCGCTGCCGGTCGTCAGCTGGTTTGCCTTTGCACAGGCGGGAATGCTGATCGATCCGATCAGGCCGATGCTGGTCGGAGGCGGCGCAGTCGCCGGCGTGGCACTGGGCTTGTTCGCAGTCGCCCGGATCGATCGCGAGCGGCTGCGGGAAACGCTGGTTCAAGAACGCATTGCGGCCGCCGAGACCGAAGGCGAGCTCCAGGCCGCCCGGGCTATCCAGCTGGGCATGGTCCCGCCGCGCGAACGGTTGCGCGCACTTGATCCGCGGGTCGACCTGGATGCCTTGCTGGAGCCGGCCAGATCGATCGGCGGAGATTATTATGACGCGATGAAGATCGGAGAGGATAAGATCGGATTCGCCGTCGCCGACGTGACCGGCAAGGGCGTCCCGGCGGCCCTGTTCATGGCGATGTCGAAGGCCCTGACCAGCGCTGCCCTGACGAGGATGGAAGCAGATCCGGCCGCGATCGCCGCGGCCATCAACGGCGAATTGCTCAAGGACAATAGCGAGGCACTGGGCGTAGCCATGCTGCTCGGAATCCTCGACCTTGGGACCGGCGAACTAAGGATGGTTTCCGCCGGTCATGAAGACCCGTTGATCCTTCGGCCTGACGGAACGATCGAGCGCATCCGCCTGGACGGCGGGCCGCCGCTATGCGTCACCGAATATTCCTATCCGCTTGAGAGGGCGGAGCTTAAACCGGGAGAAAGCCTGGTGCTGGTCACGGATGGCGTGACCGAGGCTCAGGATCCGCAAGGCTTATTCTTCGGCCGCGACAGGCTCTCCCGAACGAGCGAGTTGGGGGCATCCGGCGCCACGGCCATTGTCGACAGGATTCGCGACCAGGTGCGAAACTTCGAGGGCGGCGCGGAAGCGACCGACGATTTGACCGTGATGGCCATCCGCTACCTCGGCGGGCCCTAGCGGACGATCACCTCGACCCTGCGATTGGCGGCGCTGCTGACATTATCGACCGTCGGTTCCCTGAGCTCCCGCTCGCCGCGCCCCGTCGCCGACATTAGCGAGCGGTCGAATCCCTGGCTTGCCAGCCAGGAGAGGACCTCTTCGGCACGCTGTTGCGACAGGCGGTCATTGTCGGCCCCGCTGCCGACGGTGTCGGTATGACCGGTTACCTCGACGTGCGGGCCGGATCGGGAAGCGATCTCGGCCCGGAGTTCGCCAAGAACGGCCTGGGATTCCGGAGTCGGGGTGACGGTGCCCTGGTCGAAATAGAGCAGGAAGCTTTTTGCCGGGGGCGGCAAGCCGGTCAGCAATGCCGCCTCCTGCGCGCTCAGCCCCTTGTCTCCCAACGGCCGCGACGCTGGCCTCGCATCGCCGAGCTTGGTCCGGCTATTGCCCTGCGCGATGACGCCTTCCGCCGGCCGGCCATTGGCCTCCAGCACCGCCAGGGAACCCTGGCGTCCGTCGTCGTCGGGCAGCAGAACGAGCGAGGAGGTCGCGCATCCTCCCAGCAGCAAAGCTGCCGCCGAGAGATATTTCCAGTTCATTCGGCAACCTCGATGATGAACTTGGTACCGCGAACGCCGAGCAGGGTCTTCGGCGTGCGGACCTTCATCGCATCGCGGTCCGATTTGGCGATCCGGCCGGAGACGACCGCCAACGATCCGCGGTCGACCTGGGTCACGAAACTTCCCCGTTGGCGGGTGCGGTCATACTGGAACTCACTCACCGAAACCCGGCTGTTGGGGCCTACTGCGAACCTGGTGTTGTCGATGAAGGAGAGGCTCATCCGCCCATCCTTGCCGGTCACCAGCCGATCGCCGGCCAGCAGCTGCAGCCCGGGTACCGGCTTGAGCTGCTGGGTGTTGCGCTGGACGAACGCCGAGCCGCTGCTCTGCTTGATCCGGGCAATTTCAGCGGCGGCGGAAGACGCGGTGATGAGGGCGATCAGCCCAAATGCAAAAGGCAAACGTAGCACGGCAGGCCTCCCAACCGTTTCGGCAACGTGACATAGCGGATCATGTGAGCCCGAGCGAATCAAATCCCGACCCACTGTCCTTGCGCCTTCAAGGATCGAGCGCGATTGCCGAGGCCGTCAGCGCTGCGCGCCAATTCGGCGAGGCGCAAGGCATGGCCAGGGACGGGCTTTCCCGACTGTGCATCGTAGTCGAGGAACTGGTTGCCAACCTTTATGACCATGGGGGCGTGACGGAACAGGACGAAGTCGAGCTCGCGATTGCCGGTCGGCCAGGCGGCATCCACGTCTCGATCGTCGATCCAGGCATGCCGTTCGACCCCTGGTCGGCTTCTC
>Ga0307414_10001922_pt1 | contig 10756 bp, 6 predicted proteins | sample DK1Ometagenome_FD_203804 | JGI IMG/M metagenome (GOLD analysis project Ga0307414, IMG submission 203804) | Maize rhizosphere microbial communities from greenhouse at UC Davis, California, United States - DK15-O-3 | ecosystem: Host-associated > Plants > Roots > Rhizosphere > Soil | place: USA...
CGGGTCCGGGCGAGCTGGCCGCGCAACTGGCGCTGTTGTCGCACGCCGACAAGGGCGACGCCGGCAACCAGGTGCGGCTGATGAGCCTGCACGGTGCCAAGGGACTGGAGTTCCGCTACGTATTCATCGTCGGGGTCGAGGACGGCACCCTGCCGCACGAAGCCAGCATCGAGGAAGGCCGGATCGACGAAGAGCGCCGGCTGCTGTACGTCGGCATCACACGGGCCAAGGAACAACTGTGGCTGTCGCACTCGCAGCGGGCCCAGAAATGGGGCGACACCCTGCGGCTCAAGCCGAGCCGGTTCTTCGAGGAACTGCCGGCTGACGAGATCCAGCGCGACGGCGCCGATCCGGTCGCCGATGCGGCGCGCAAGCAGGAGCGGGCCAGCGCCGGACTGGCCGCGATCCGGGCGCTGCTGGAAAGCTGAGTTGCCACATGGACCGGCGGCGACGGAGCCCGACGCCACAAACAGCAAGGGCGACCGAAGTCGCCCCTGCCTTGCCTCACTGCCACGTCGGTCAGAACTGCATCGACCAACGCAGGTTGACGCCATGGTCGCGCGCCTCGTCGGCGTACTGGCCGCTGTAGTTCAGCTCCAGCAGGCTGCGCGGGCTCAGCCACGCGGCGACCCCGGTTTCCAGCACGGCCGAGCTCTCCGCCATTGGTGCGCCGGCGACGGTGAACGCCTGCGCCCCGCTCCAGTTCGCCCGGGCGGTCGACACCAGGTCGCCATCGGCATGGCGCCAGCCGAGGCCGCCACGCAGGTGCAGCCAGTCGGCCGCCTGCTGCGCGCCGGACAGGCCGAGGTCGAAGCGCAGGCCGACCGTCGACAGCAGGGTCGCGGTATCGGACCCGGCCACTTCGAGCGCGGTGCTGCCGCCGGCTTCGCCGAACCCGTCGCTGTCGACTTCGACGTGGGCGACCTGCGCGTACGGCGCCAGCGTCCAGCCATCCCCGCCGAACCGATAGGCGCCTTCGACGAACGCCTGGGTGCTGCTGGCGTCGTAGTCGGCGACCAGGGTCTGGGCGATGTCGGCAAACGCGACGCGGCGCTCGCTGTCGACCTGGTGGCTGGCGTGGCTGACGCCGGCGCGCAGTGACAGGTCGCCCCAGTGGTTGCCGGCGTAGACGCCGAGATGACGGCTGTCGACATCGGCCGACGAGGCGCGCGAAGGCACCCCGAGGTCGGAGCGACCGGTGCCGCCGAGCGCACCGACGCTCCAGCCACCCGCGAAGCGATGGTCGACGCCGACCAGCACGCCGCCGCCGTTGCGGTCGACTTGCCCGGCGTTGCCATCACTGCGCAGGGTGCCGCCGCTGCCATAGGCCTGCGCCCACGCGGCGGTGACCGCCTCGCCATCGTCGGTCGGCGACAGCCGCGGCTGCGCACGGTCGAGCGCGACTTCGCGCACCTGCCGGCTGTCCTCGACCAGGGCGCTGCGGGTGCTGGCGTGCAGCTCGCCGCTGAGTGCATCGAACGCCGCGACGGCCTGTTCCGGGAACAACTGGGTCAAGGTCAGCAACAGCGGGTCGCTGTCGGCCAGGGCATCGGCCGATGCCGCCACCGCACGCTGGTTGCGCGTCTGCGCGGCCTCGGCCAACGCCATGCCGCGTGCGACATCGAGCATTACCGCGTTGCTGCCGTAGCCCAGGTCGAACGCAAGGAACGGCGAGACCAGCGACGCGTCGACCGCGTCGAACCGGCCGGTGATGCCGCCATCGGCGGCGAGGATGTCGTAGCTCTGGCCCAGCAGGTACTCGCCCGGGGCCTGCACCACGCGCACGGTACCGCCGAGCAGATTCGCCACGCCGGTGACCTGCAGACGGTCGGAGGCATCCGGCGGCGCGATCTCGGCAACGTATACCGACCCCGCCAGTTGGGTGTAATCGCCGTCCACGGTCAGCGTGCCCAGCGAATTGCCCGGCGCCAGGGTGCCGGCCATGACGGTGGTACCGACGCGGCCGTGGCCACCGAGGGTGCCGCCGGCGTTGATCGTCAACGCGCCGCTGTGGATGCCGTCGACGGTCAGCTGGCCGCCGTTGACGGTGACCGCGTTGGCCAGGTTGCCGCTATCGGCGACGAGCGCCCAGCCACCCTCGACGAAGGTATCGCCGAGGCGGTTGGCACCGGTCAGTTCGAGCACGCCGTCGTTGACGGTGAGGCCGCCGAAGCTGTTGTCGCCGCTCAGGCGCAACCAGCCGATGCCGGATTTGGTCAGCCGGCCGGCGCCGCCGATGTCGTTGGTCCAGTCGTCCCAGGCTGCGCCTTCCCACACCTTGGCGCCGCCGGCGTGCTGGTTCATGACCACGTCGGTGTCGACCCGGATCTGGCCCGGGCCCTCGATCGCCTTCTTCAGGTCGAGCAGGCCCCAGCCGTAGATCTCGTCGACGCCGGCCGCGCCGAGGTCGCGCGCGGTGGTCAGCATCACGTCGCGGACCTGGGCGTTGTCGAGGTACGGGAAGCGCTCCATCAGCAGCGCCAGCGCGCCGGTGACATGTGGCGCCGCCATCGAGGTGCCGGTGTAGTAGGCGTAGCCGTACTCGGGGCGTTCGTCGGTGATGTTGAGGCTGAGCGAACCATCGGGATTGACGACGACCTCGCCGTCGATCTCGCCGCCGACCACGCTGGAGGCGATCGCGGTGCCGGGCGCGGCCAGGCACCAGTTCATCGCCAGGCCGCAGATGCTGGAACTGGCGTCGATCTCGCCGGTGTCGTTGATGTTGGCCACGGTCAGCCAGTACGGCTCGGCCTCGATCACCCAGCGCGGCAGCGTCGAGTAGATGCCGGCGATGTTGCCGCTGTCGTTGCCGGCGGCCCAGACCTGGATCATGCCGGTCCGCAGCGAACCTTCGGTGAACACCGAGAAGTACTCGCCGTAGGCGTCGTGGAACGCATCCATGTCGGCCTCGGTGGTCGGATCGCTCGACAACCCCCAACTGTGGTTGATCGCGCGCACGCCCTGTGCCGCCATCTGGTCGTACATGCTGATGACCGCGGCATCGCTCGGGCCGGTGCTGTGGCTGGCGATGCCGAGGTTGCCGAACTGGTCGAAGTAGTACTCGTACAGCGTGTCGGCGAACAGCCTCGAGGTCGTGAGGTTGGCGCCGAACGCCACGCCGTGCATGCCCGAGTCGCCATCGCGATTGGCCAGCATGGTGCCGGCGACGTGCGTGCCGTGCGAGCCGTACACGAGATCGAGCTCCTTCCTGCTGCCGCCCCAGATGTAACCGGGAGGCGCGAGGTAGCCGTCGATCGCCGCCACGTCGCCGTCGGAGACAAAGCAGCCCGTGAGGCTGGTGATCTCGGTGCAGCCCGGATCGGCGATGCGGATGCTGCGGTGGTCGCGGCCGGCGAACTCGTGGTGCGCCAGCACCGAACCGCTGTCGAAAATGCCCAGCCGCACGCCGGCGCCGGTCAGCCCGCGCGCGTAGGCATATTCCGCGCCGATCGCGCCCAGGCCCCAGTCGGCCATGAACTCGTCACTGCGCCAACTGGCGGCATCGCCGATCGTTCCCTCTTCCTGGTACGGCGCGGTCTGCGCCGCGACCGGCAACATCGCGCCCAGCAGCAAGCTGCCGGCGATGGCCCGGCACAAGGCCGATCGGGTCGGGCGATGTCGCGCTACTTCGTACTTGTCCATTCCTGCTCCTGTTGAGTGAATAAGCTCCCGCCGGGCGTTGCGAACGCTCGCTGATCGACATCGACGGTCCGCTCGGCGGCATCTCCCCTGCCCCGGGCGGCCATTTTGTATACGTGAACGATTTGTGAAAGTCCACACACTGTCGGCGTGCGGCACGTCGCACTTTCCGACGCAACTGCGGCGCGCTCCCGAAGTTCCCTCGCCCGCGCCGGCTTTGCCGACTCCGCCAGCAGCATCGATCCGCGACCGCCTTGGCTTGTACCCTTGGGAACCGGTCGCCAAGATGACCCCCTGCGACTGGGGAGCCGCATTGCATGTCCTTGATCCGACGCGTCATCGTTGCGCTGTTGCCGGTTGCCGCCATCGCCGTGGTCATCGCCGTCGTGGTGGTGCTGGGCGGCTGCGAACGCGATCCGTCGTCCGGCTCGGCGGGCGCCGCGACTGAGCCCGCGCAGGCGCTGCAGCAACTGGTCGACGACCTCCACCGCAACGACCTCGCCGCCTATGCCCGCCACGCGCTGCCGCCGGCGTTGCACGCGCGGATGGCGACGGCGTGGACCGAGGGCCGCACGATCTGGCCGCTGACCGAGCTGCCGCTGGATGACCGCCTGCCCGCGTTCATCACCGCGCTGGCGGCGCCGGGCTCGGAGAAGGCCCTGCTGGCCGCCTACAACCGGCAGTTCGCCGGCGCCGACCGCGAGTTGCGCAGCGCCGCGGCGACCCTTGGGCTGTTCGCCACCCAGTACATCAGCGGCGCCGGGGAATACAGCGGGGCCGAGCGCGCGCACTACACCCAGTTGATCGCGGCACTGAGCCAGTGGGGCCGACAGGCGCCATTGGGCGACCCGGCCAAGGCCCGGGTCGCGGTACCGCGGCTGGTCGCGGCCGCCCGCCTGACCGGACTGGCCGGCGGGCTGGAGACCTTCCACGCCACCGGCATGGAACGCAGCCTCGGCCGCCTCGGGCCGTTCTTCGCGCGCTTCAAGCAGGTCCTGCGGGAGTACGGCCTCGACCTCGACCAGACCCTGGCTGGCGCGCGGACGGCACTGGTCGAGCAGACCGGCGATCACGCGCGGGTCTCGCTGGATTACACCCTCGGCGGCCAGCCGGTTTCAGCGGTGGTCCATCTGGAGCGCCACGACGGCCGCTGGTACCTGACCGACCTGCTGCGCCATGCGCGAGCCGCCGCCGGACCGCAGGCGCCGGGCGGCGACAGCACCCCACCGCCGGTTGAACCGCCTGCCCTGACCGCGCAGTAAGGCGGGCGCCGCCGGCCGAACCGGCATAATGCTACCGATGCCCAACCAGACACCCCTGCCGTTCCCCGGCGCCGAGCGCGCCGATCCCGACGCCGCGACCACGCCGCCGCCCGCCACCGAGGGCGATGCCGGCATCGAACCCGGCCACCGGGTCTTCGAACCGGGCTCGACCTTGGGCGACACGCCGCGCCAGGACGAATTGCCGATCGGCGCCCCAGTGCCACCACCGACCGGCCATGGCCCTCGCCGCCCCATCGGCGGACGCCGGCCGCCGCCGCGACGGCCCTGGTGGGCCGGCCTGCTCGGCCGCCTGATGACGCCGTGGGTGTCGCTGACGATCGAGCCGAAGGATCCGGCCGAGCATGCCCCCGACCTCGGCGACCGTCCGGTCTGCTACGTGCTGGAGGACTACGGGCTGTCCAATGCGCTGATCCTGGAGCGCGCCTGTCGCGAGACCGGACTGCCGTCGCCGCTGCAACCGCTGCCTGGCGACCCGATCGGCCGCAAGCGCGCCTATGTCGCGCTGTCGCGGCGCAACGCCAGCCCGCTGGCGCCGCTGCAGCAGTCGCTGGGCACCGCGCCGCCGTCGTCCAAGACCCACTCGGGCTCGCTCGCGCGGCTGCTCGATGCGCACCGCGACGACCCCTCGCTCGACGTGCAGCTGGTGCCGGTGTCGATTTTCGTCGGCCGCGCGCCGGACAAGCAGAGCGGCTGGTTCAACGTGCTGTTCTCGGAAAACTGGGCGCTGGTCGGCCGCTTCCGCCGGCTGCTGGCGATCGCGCTCAACGGCCGCGACACCACCGTGCGTTTCGCCCCGCCGGTCAGCCTGCGCTCGATCATCGCCGAGGACCTGCCACCGGAACGCACCGTGCGCAAGCTCTCGCGCGTGCTGCGCACCCACTTCCGGCTGATCCGCGCCGCGGTGATCGGCCCCGACCTGTCGACCCGGCGGCTGCTGGTCGACCGCGTGCTCGCCGCCGGGCCGGTCAAGGAGGCGATCGCCGACCAGGCCCGGCGTGACAACTCCAGCCCCGCCGAGGCCTGGAAGAAGGCCCACGGCTACGCCTACGAGATCGCCGCCGACTACTCGCACCCGGTGGTGCGCTCGGCCAGCTTCCTGCTGACCTTCGTCTGGAACCGGATCTACCGCGGCGTGCTGGTCCACCACCTCGACAAGCTCAAACAGGCCGCGCCCGGCCATGAAGTGGTCTACGTGCCCTGCCACCGCAGCCACATGGACTACCTGCTGCTGAGCTACCTGCTCTACACCAAGGGCATCGTGCCGCCGCACATCTTCGCCGGCATCAACCTCAACCTGCCGGTGATCGGCACCCTGCTGCGCAAGGGCGGCGCGTTCTTCGCCCGGCGCAGCTTCCGCGGCAACGCGCTGTACTCGGCGGTGTTCCGCGAGTACATGGCGCAGCTGGTCGCCGGCGGCTACTCGATCGAGTACTTCATCGAGGGCGGGCGTTCGCGTACCGGCCGGCTGCTGCCGCCCAAGGGCGGCACCTTGGCGATGACCGTGCGCGCCTACCTGCGCCAGCCGACCCGGCCAGTGATGTTCCAGCCGGTCTACATCGGCTACGAGAAGCTGATGGAAGGCAGCAGCTACCTCGACGAGCTGACCGGCAAGCCGAAGGAGAAGGAGTCGATCTGGCAGCTGGTCACCGGCATTCCCAAGGTGCTGCGGTCCAATTACGGCCAGGTGGTGGTCAACTTCGGCGAACCGATCCGGCTCGGCGAGGTGCTGGCCGAGCACGCGCCCGGCTGGGACGGCCAGGCGGTCGCCGACGACGAAAAGCCGAGCTGGCTGTCGAACATGGTCGACGCGCTGGCCGACCGCATCCAGGTCAACGTCAACCGCGCCGCCGACGTCAATCCGATCAACCTGCTCGCACTGGCCCTGCTGTCGACGCCGAAGCACGCGATGGGCGAAAGCGACCTGCTCGCCCAGATCGCGCTGAGCAAGACCCTGTTGGCCGAGCTGCCGTATTACGAGAATGGATCCGACCGGGTGACGGTAACCCCGCACAGCCCGGCCGAGATCGTCGGCCACGGCGAGGAGATCGCGGTACTGGCCCGCACCGCCCACCCGCTCGGCGACGTGCTGCACGTCGGCGGCGACAACGCGGTGCTGCTGAGCTACTTCCGCAACAACGTCCTGCACCTGTTCACCGCTGCGTCGTGGATCGCCTGCTGCTTCCAGCACAACCGGCGGATGGCGCAGGACAGCGTGCTGCGGCTCGGTCGCAGCGTCTATCCGTTCCTGCAGGTCGAGTTGTTCCTGCCGTGGAACGAGGACGAGTTCGTCGAACGGCTGGCGCGCACGATCGACGTGTTCGTCCGCGAAGGCCTGCTGGAGCGCGTCAGCGAAGAAGACGGCGGCATCCTCGCGCGCAACGCCGGCCAGTCGGATGAGGTGTTCCGCCTGCGCGCGATCGGCCATTCGCTGCAGCAGGCGTTCGAGCGCTATTACATCGCGATCTCGGTGCTGGCCAAGAACGGCGCCGGCAAGCTCTCGGCCGGCGAACTGGAAAGCCTGTGCCAGCTCGCGGCCCAGCGCCTGAGCCTGCTGTACGCGCCGGCCGCGCCGGAATTCTTCGACAAGACCCTGTTCCGCGGTTTCATCCAGAAGCTGCGCGAACTCAAGCTGGTCTGGGTCGACGAGAACGGCAAGCTGGTGTTCGACCAGCGCCTGGAAAGCTGGGCCCGCGACGCCAGGTTCATCCTCGGCCGCGAGTTGCGCCACAGCATCGAGAAGGTCAGCCCGGAAGCGGCCAAGCCGGATTCGGAGGCGATGCCAGCGGATTGATTGGACCGGCCGCCCGATAGCGGCCGGGCGGGTGTGTTGACGCCGCGTGAACCCTCGGTGGGGCAGTGTGGCTGGCGATGCCGGCCCCATGCCCGGGGCCCCATGCCTGGGCAGCACAATGGTCCCCACGTCATCCGCCACCGCCGTCACCGACCCGCCCCCACCGGTTGCGGCGCCCCCCCGGCTCGACACCGCGCCGCAACAACTCGTCGCCGGCCTGCTCGGCCGCGCCGACATCCGGATCAATGGCGACCGCCCGTGGGACATGCAACTGCACGATCCCGCCGCGCTGGAGCGCGCGCTGGCCGAGGGCAACCTCGGCCTCGGCGAGGCGTACATGGCCGGCGCGTGGGATTGCGCGCAACTCGACGGCTTCTTCGACCACCTGCTGCGCGCCCACCTCGATCGCGAAATACAGCCGGCGCGGCTGGCCTGGCACGCGCTGCAGGTCCGCGTATTCAACCGCCAGAGCCGCACCCGCGCGTGGCAGGTCGGCAAGGCCCATTACGACCTCGGCAATGATTTCTACGAGGCGATGCTCGATCCGCGTCTGGCCTATTCCTGCGGCTACTGGCGCGAGGCCGACACCCTCGCCGCCGCGCAGGAGGCCAAGCTCGACCTGATCTGCCGCAAGCTCGGCCTGCAGCCGGGCATGCGGGTGCTCGACATCGGTTGCGGCTGGGGCAGCCTGATGGGCTTTGCCGCCGAGCATTACGGCGTGCAGTGCATCGGGGTGACGGTATCGAAGGAGCAGGCGGCCTGGGCGCGCGAGCGCTATGCCGGCCTGCCATTGGAGTTCCGCCTGGAGGACTACCGCGAACTCGATGCATCCTCGCTCGGCGGGCCGGTCGACCGGCTGGTCAGCGTCGGCATGTTCGAACACGTCGGCCGCAAGAACCACCGCGCGTACATGGAGGTCGCCGCGCGTTGCCTGGCCGATGACGGCCTGTTCCTGCTGCACACGATAGGCAAGAACCGTCGCGACTCGGTGCCCGACCGCTGGATCGACAAGCACATCTTTCCCAACGGCGACCTGCCGTCGGTAGGCCAAGTCGGCGACGCGATCGACGGCCTGTTCGTGGCCGAGGACCTGCACAATTTCGGCGCCGACTACGACCGCACGCTGATGGCCTGGCACGCCAATTTCGAGGCCGCGTGGCCGCGTTTCGCCGAGCGCCTGGGCGAAACCTTCCACCGCAAGTGGCGCTATTACCTGCTGTCGTGCGCCGGCGCGTTCCGCGCGCGCGAACTGCAGCTGTGGCAGTGGATATTATCCAAGGACGGGGTCCGCGGCGGGTATCGGCGGAGCGTGTAGGGGCTTCGTCGCGCGCCGACGGTTACGCCGGCTCGTCGGGGATCAGCGCGCTCTGCAGCCGGGCGATGCAGTCCTTCAGCCACAGCTTGCGTTTCTTCAGCCGCTTGAGGGTCAGGTCGTCATGGGCTTCGAGGTTGCCGAGCGCCGCCAGGCGGTCGATCGCGGCGTCGAGATCGCGGTGTTCCAGCCGCAGTTCCTCCAGGCGGCGGTTGATGGCGGCAGGGTCGTCGGTCTCGCTCATGGCGTCCAGCTTAGCGCGCCGCGGTCACGGCGGCCGCCGGTGTGGCCGGTAGAATGGGCGGTTGATGAATGCCATCCCGCCCCTGTCGTCCCTGCCCCGGCTCGATCTCGGCCCGGTCGCGCCGTTGCCGCTGGCCGATCCGCCGCCGCGCGCGCAAAGCGTTGCCGGCGAACTCGAGCGCCTCGGCAAGCGGCTGCGCCACCAGGTCGGCCAGGCGATCGCCGACTTCGGCATGATCGAGGACGGCGACAAGGTCATGGTTTGCCTGTCCGGCGGCAAGGACAGCTACACGATGCTCGACGTGCTGCTGCAGTTGCAGCGCAAGGCGCCGGTGTCGTTCTCGATCACCGCGGTCAACCTCGACCAGAAGCAACCCGACTTCCCCGGGCACGTGCTGCCCGAATACCTCGCCTCGATCGGTGTCGACTACCGGATCCTCGAGCAGGACACCTATTCGGTGGTGACCCGGGTGGTGCCGGAGGGCAAGACGATGTGTTCGCTGTGCTCGCGGCTGCGGCGCGGCGCGTTGTACAGCTTCGCCGAGGCGCACGGCTATACCAGGATCGCGCTCGGCCACCACCGCGACGACCTCGTGGCGACGTTCTTCCTCAACCTGTTCTTCCACGCCAAGCTGTCGGGGATGCCACCGAAACTGCTGTCTGATGACGGCAAACACGTGGTGATCCGGCCGCTGGCCTACGCCGCCGAGGCCGACATCGCGCGTTACGCGGAGTTGAAGGACTTCCCGATCATCCCGTGCAACCTGTGCGGCTCGCAGGAGAACCTGCAGCGCAAGCAGGTACAACGGATGATGGCCGATTGGGAACGCGAGACGCCCGGCCGCATCGAGACCATCGCCCGCGCCCTCGGCGATATCCGGCCATCGCAATTGAGCGATCCGAAGCTGTTCGATTTCCTCGGCCTGTCGCCGCGCGAAATCGCCTGAGGCCCCATTACTGCCTTCACTCCGTCGCCGCACCACCCGCGCGGCGACCCGACTTGGATACCGCATGTTCTTCCGCAACCTGACCTTCTTCCGCTTCCCCTCCTCCACCAAGCTCGACGATCTCGATACCGGCCTCGCCGACTGCCAGCTCAAGCCGGTCGGTCCGCTGGAGCTGTCCTCGCGCGGCTTCGTGTCGCCGTTCGGGCGCGACAGCGAGGTGCTGGCCGCGCGCCAGGGCGACGCGATCTGGCTGACCGTCGGGGGCGAGGACCGGCTGCTGCCGGGCGCGGTGGTCAACGACATGCTGGCGCGCAAGCTCGACGAGATCGAGCAGAAGGAGGGCCGCAAGCCCGGCGGCCGCACCCGCAAGCGGATCAAGGACGAACTGATCACCGACCTGATGCCGCGCGCGTTCATCAAGCCCAGCCGCACCGACGCGCTGCTCGACCTGGAGCATGGCATCGCCGTGATCGACAGCTCCAGCCGCAAGTCGGCCGAGAACGTCTGCAGCGAGGTCCGACGCGCGCTCGGCAGCTTCCCG
>Ga0307414_10001923_pt1 | contig 10753 bp, 2 predicted proteins | sample DK1Ometagenome_FD_203804 | JGI IMG/M metagenome (GOLD analysis project Ga0307414, IMG submission 203804) | Maize rhizosphere microbial communities from greenhouse at UC Davis, California, United States - DK15-O-3 | ecosystem: Host-associated > Plants > Roots > Rhizosphere > Soil | place: USA...
CAGAAAACGCTCAGTTACGCGACCCAGATGATCAATACCGACAACTTTTCGAAAGCGCGCGAGCTGAATGTGGCCAACTCCCTTTCCGGCCGTGTGGCAGGTCTGGATATTGTTCGGTCGTCGTCCGGGGTCGGTGGTTCGAGCCGGGTTGTATTGCGTGGTGACCGGTCTATTACCGGTAACAACCAGGCGCTGATCGTCGTCGATGGCGTGCCGATTGATAACTCTAATTTCAGTCCTACCAACGCGAATGGCGGCCGGGATGCGAGTGATGCTCTGTCGAGTATTAACCCTGACGATATCGAGTCGATCAACGTATTGAGGGGAGCGTCTGCGACGGCGTTGTACGGTAGCCGTGCGGCGAATGGCGCTTTGCTGATCACGACTAAGAAGGGTGCAGTGCGGAAAGGTATCGGCGTGAACATCAACAGCACATTCCAGGTTGAAAAGGCAATGGAAATGCAGAATTTTCAGAACGTGTACGGACAGGGCGTTGAAGGCAAATTTTTTCCGAACAGCGAATTTAGCTGGGGGCCTAAAATGGATGGCCAGCAGGTAGCCGCATGGGGGCCTGATCCGGCAAATAAGGGCAAAACTTATGCTTATTCACCTAATCCTGATTCTTACAAAGACTTTTACTCAACCGGTACTTCACTTGCCAATTCTGTTTCGCTGACGGCGGGTAACGAAAAAGTGCAGACTTATTTCTCCTACACCAATACCCACGCGAAAGGAGTGGTTTCCAATAACAAGCTCGACCGCCACAATTTCAACCTGCGTCTTTCCAGCCAGGTTACAAGCAAGCTGAGCTTCGACGGAAAAATTACTTACCTGAACGAAAATATCGAAAACAGGCAACAAACCGGTGAGGCATTCGCCAATCTGCAACGCCATATCCTGCGTTTACCCAGAAGTATTTCTCTCGAACAGGCACAGGATTATGAGTTTGTGGATCCGTCATCCGGCAGACTGTTGCAAAACTACTGGAACCCCGGCTCAAACGGTGGTCAGAACCCTTACTGGATCAAGAACCGCGTTTTGGCCGACGATACCCGCGACCGTATTTACGGGTTTACCCAGTTAAGCTACAAATTCCTGCCCTGGTTGACTGTTATGGGACGTGCCGGATATGACAAGTATGTCGACAAGTTTGAAGGTAAATGGTATACCAATACCTACACTATCGCCGATTTTGGAGATTATCAGACCAACTGGCGTGATAACAGCGAGCTGAACCTCGATTTATTTGCCTTGATCAGTAAACCGATCGGAGAAGATTTCAAGATCGATGCGACTCTCGGTGGTAATATTTTGAAACGCGATTTTGTCAACCACCAGACATTGAACAACGGTCTGAACCGCGACAACCTGTTTGTGACAACCAATGCAAGAAACTCGGTAACGAACCGTACGATAACTCAGACGCGCAAGCAAGCCGTATTCGCACAGGCGGACTTTATCTGGAAGGATGCATTGACGGTTTCAGCATCAGCGCGAAACGACTGGTCTTCTACATTACCCAAGGCCAACCAATCGTACTTCTTCCCGTCGGTAGGTGCTTCCGCCGTGCTTTCAAGCCTGTTCAACATGCCTCAGGCAGTCTCGTTCATGAAAATCCGCGGTAGTATTGCGCAGACAGGTAACGACGCGTTACCATACCTGCTCGCGCAAACTTACTCCTACATTGCCGGTGGCGCCAACGGATACATTATCCGCGACGATACCAAGCCATTCCCGGATCTGAAACCCGAGCTTACCAATGCACAGGAAATCGGTTTGGAAGCTAAATTTCTTCAAAACCGGATCGGCTTCGACCTGACCTTTTATAACAGTAATTCGAAAAACCAGTTGTTCAGAGTGGCCATTCCGCCGGCTTCCGGATGGAGCTTTCAGTATATCAATGCGGGAAATGTGCGTAATAAGGGGATCGAGCTGACATTGAACCTGGTTCCGGTGAAGGTGGCAGATTTTAGCTGGAATATCGATCTGAATTATGCAAGGAATATCAACAAGGTCATTGAGCTTTCTGAAACTCTGAAATCGTACACAATCGCAAGTGACTTTATGAACTTTGTGCGGGCCGAAGAGGGAAAATCACTTGGCCAGATTTACAGCCGCGGCTTCCAGAGAGACGATCAGGGGCAGATCAAAGTAGGTATAAACGGTATTCCGCTCGTGACTTCCGGTACAACAGTACCGTTGGGAACCTCCCGTCCGACCTGGACCGGCGGTGTTACCAACCGTTTCTCTTATAAAGGTATTAACCTGAGCTTTCTTGTAAGCGGCCGTATCGGCGGCGTTGTTACTTCCTTCACGAATGCGGTAATCTACGCCGATGGTGCGACAGAAGAAACATTGGCCGGTCGTGACGGAATGGTGGTGGACGGCGTGCAGGCAGATGGAAGTAAAAACACTGTTTCGACCACTGCGGAAGCCTACTGGAAATTTGTAGGAGGCCGGAACACGCCTATCGGAGAGGTGTTCACGTACAGCGCTTCCAATATCAGGCTGCGCGAGCTGACGCTTGGTTACAGCCTGCCGCAAAAACTGATCAGCAAATCGCCGTTCCAGAACGTGGCGCTGTCGATCGTGGGACGTAACCTGTTTTTTATCATGAACAAGGCAAAAGGTTTCGATCCTGAACTCGTTGCAGGTTCGGCGAACACAACTGTCGGTCTCGAATCCTTTTCTATGCCGACCTCACGTTCACTGGGTTTGAATCTTAACTTGACATTCTAATTGCTAAAATTCTGATACAAATGAAACGGAGATATAAAATACTATCACTGGCATTGATCACCGCGTTGGCCGGAAGTACATACTCCTGTACCGACGACTTCGATGAGATCAACACCAACAAAACAAAACTGACGACCCTGGATGGTTCTGCGATCGGTAATGCTTTCGCAGCTGCTCAATACCGGTCGATACAGGCAAGCTGGCAAACATTCCAAAGTCTGTTTGCCGACTTGCAAGGCCAATATTTTGCGAACATCGCGCAAAACTTCTCGTCGGACAGGAACGTAATGGTGGGTAACTGGCTCAATGGCGCCTGGAACGGCTTCTATGGCACTGCTATTCCGCCGTTGCTGGGAGTCTTGGATAATACCAAACCCGGCGGACCGAACGAGAACGCTGCCATGTACGCGATCGCCAGCATCTGGAAAGTATATATGTACCTTCCACGGACAGATTACTGGGGGCCTATTCCTTATTCTCAGGTCGGAAACGGCGAGGCCAGCGTGGAGTATGATACACAGGAGGCCATTTACAAGGATTTCGTAAAGACACTCGCTACTTCAACAGCTGCATTACAGGCTTTTAAGGGGACAAATGTATTTGGTACCAATGACCAGATATACGCCGGAAGCGTGGATAAATGGATTCTGTTTGGAAATACACTTCGTCTGCGCGTAGCAATGCGCATGTCGAAAGTAGAGCCTGCATTGGCCAAAACGGAAGCAGAGGCAGCGGTAGCAGGCGGCGTTCTGTCAACCAATGCCGACGATGCGTTTCTGAAAGTGACGGCCAACTCGTTCAACCCGATGAACCAGGCCACTGCATGGAACGAATTCCGGATGAGTGCGGCAATGGAAAGTGTGTTGAAAGGTTACGTTGATCCGCGTATCAGCAAATACTACGCGCCGGTACCTGGAACAGTAGGCACTTTCAAAGGTTTGAGGAACGGCTACACCCAGGGTGAACTGGGCGCACCCGAAAACAACGCCAATGCTACTTCCAATGTGGCCGACCAGTTCTTACCTGCCGTTCAGGCCACGAACTCTTTTGCGATCATGTATGCTTCCGAAGCATATTTCCTGAGAGCGGAAGGTGCATGGAGGGGCTGGAATATGGGCGGTACTGCGAAGGAGCTCTATGAAAAAGGGATTGAAACGGCATTCAAGCAGTGGGGAATCGCGGATGCAGTGGTGATTACAGCTTACACCAATGGTACCACTGCTCCGATCGCATTGGCCGACATGGCGAAAACACCGGCATTGTCCGACATTCCTGTGAAGTTCTCGGCCGATGCTGCGAAGCAATTGGAGCAGATCATTACCCAGAAATGGATCGCCAACTATCCGAACGGTCACGAAGCATGGGCTGAATACCGTCGCACCGGTTATCCGAAACTGTACGCCCGCGTGAACTCGGATAACCCCGATTCGCCCAAGGATGCGGTCGTGAGAAGGACGCCATTTGTAATTGGTGAGTTCCAGGCCAATGCTGCTGCGGCTAATGCGGCGATCACAAAACTCGGCGGCGAAGATAAGTCCAGTACGCGCTTGTGGTGGGATAAACCCTGATCCGTATTGTTTTCAAAATAATAGCTGATAAATGCAAAAAGGCAGGCGCATCGTCTGCCTTTTTGCAATGCGGTATTTCATATATTTAGGCATACTATCCCCTTCATTCATGCGTAAATTTCTACTCCTGCTGATCCTCGTCTCCGGATGCAAGAAAGACGATACCCTTTTCACTTTGCTCGACTCGGGAAAGACCGGCGTCGACTTCAATAATTACATTGATGAGGACGAGGAAAATAATGTGCTCCGCTACGGCTATTTCTACAATGGAGGGGGTGTGGCAGCGGCGGATTTCAATAACGACGGGCTGGTCGATCTGTATTTTACCGGCAACATGGTAGCCAACAAACTCTATCTCAACCGGGGAGATATGGCGTTCGAAGACGTCTCGGAAAAGTCGGGAACGGGGCTGAACGAGGGCTGGAAAACCGGTGTGTCGCTGGTAGATATCAATGACGATGGCTGGGTGGATGTTTTCGTGTGCCGCGCAGGAGCGGCGGACCCGCGCCTGCGTACGAAGCTTTTGTATGTGAACAACGGAAAGACGGCCGACGGTATCCCGACTTTTACGGAAAAGGCCGCAGATTATGGCCTCAATGACGTTTCCTACACCACACAAGCTGTGTTCTTCGACTATGACCGCGATGGCGATACCGACTGTTTTCTGTTAAATCATTCCGTCCAGGAATATGCGGGTTTCAGCAACCTGATCGCCAGCTACCGTGAACAGCGCAATGAGGCCTACGGTAATAAGCTACTACGGAATGATGGCGGGAAATTTACGAACATGACCGATTCTGCGGGCATTGTTTCCAATGTGCTGAGCTTTGGATTGGGGGTTAATGTCAATGATTTTAACAACGATGGTTGGCAGGACCTCTACATTGCCAATGACTATAATGAGAACGATTACCTCTATCTGAACGAGAAAAACGGCAAATTCAGGGAAGTGATCCGTGAATCTATGGGGCATGTGTCGCTGTTTTCGATGGGTACCGATGCCGCCGACATCAATAACGACGGCCTGATGGACGTTCTGACGCTGGATATGCTCCCGGCCGGTAACGAACGTATTAAACTGACGACGGGCGATGACAATTACGACAAATATCAGCAACTTCTCCGGGCGGGTTTTCACGACCAGAGTATGCGTAACATGTTGCAGCTCAATAATGGTGTGAACCAGAATGGCGTCCCGGTTTTTAGCGAAATAGGCCAGCTGGCGGGCGTTTCCAATACCGATTGGAGCTGGGCCGCATTGCTGGCCGACTTCGACAACGACGGCTGGAAAGATATATTCATTTCAAACGGCTATGCGCGGGATTATACCAATATGGAGTTCCTGAAATATTCGGTAGATAAGCAGGTACAAGGCAACCAGGGCGGTAATGCACCCAAACAAATGGAGGTTATCGCCCAAATGCCGCCGATCAATGAGCCGGACTATATTTTTCAGAACCAGAAAAACCTCACATTCGCAAAAAAGGTCAAAGAATGGGGTTTTGAAAAAAGTAACCAGTCCAACGGTGCGATCTATGCCGACCTTGACAATGACGGCGATCTGGACCTTGTGACAAGCAATGTGGGCCAGAAAGCCTTTATTTACCGCAACAATGCCGAAACAATGCTCGGCAGCCATACTTCGCTCCGTGTTAAGCTATCGTCGCCGAAGTACGCTTACCTGGCAGGGGCAAAGGTCACCTTGTACGGTGATTCGCTTACGCAAACCCAGAATTTTATTCCCGTCCGTGGATTTCAGTCGGCCCAGTGGGACGCGCTGCATTTTGGCCTTGGCGGAAATTCGCGCATTGATTCCCTGGCAGTTGCCTGGGCGGATGGTAGCCGGCAGGTATTAAAGGGCGTGACCGGTAAAGAGCTGACGCTTCGCTATGCCGACGCCCGCAAGGCAGCAGATAGTCCGACAATTTCGGCACCGTTGTGGGAGCCTGCCGCGCTCATCGACTTCACTCACATGGAAGACGCGCGCAACGATTTCCGTATTCAGACGTTGCTGCCCGCGATGCTGACCTACCAGGGGCCGCATTTGGCACAAAAAGATATTAACGGCGACGGTACCGACGATTTTTACATCGCAGGTGCGCGGGGGCAATCGGGCGCATTGTTTTTGAGCAGCAATGGCGCATTCCGGAGGTCGGTACAGCCGGCATTCGAGGCCGACGCCGCATTTGAAGATGCTGACGCGGTATTTTTCGATGCCGATGGCGATGGCGACGAGGATCTGCTGATAACGAGCGCGGGTTATGAGCTGAATGCGGACGATCCATTACTTGCATCGCGGCTTTATGTCAATGAAAAGGGTAGTTTCAAAAAGGCACCATTCCCGGCCATTGCGTTGAACGCGTCGACGGCAGCAGTGGCCGATTTGGACAAGGATGGCGACCTTGATATTTTCCTCGGTTCACGGGCAACGCCGGGCCGTTTTCCCGAAAGCGCCGGAGGTGTACTGATGGTTAATAACGGTAAAGCCGGGTTCACCGACGAGACCGGCAGCAGGGCGCCCCAGCTCCGGGAGGCCGGAATGATCACCGATGCGGTATTCGGGGACCTAGAAAAAGACGGTTTCCCTGACCTGATTTTGACGGCAGACTGGATGCCGGTTCAGGTTTTTAGCAATAATCGGGGGAAATTGGTCAATGCAAGCCAGAAATGGGGCGTCGCCAACCTCCACGGCTGCTGGAATGCATTGCAAGCCGCCGATCTCGACGGAGATGGTGATACGGATTTCGTGGTAGGGAATATGGGGACGAACTGGCAATGGAATATTACTTCTCCCACGGGACTGGCGCTCTACGCCGCTGATTTCGATAACCTTAACAGAGTCGTCCCGGTAGTAGCCGTAACCGAGCAGGGCAAGCAGTACCCATACGCCAGCCGCGACGAACTGCTTGATCAGATACCCTCATTAAAAAAGAAGTACACCGACTATATAGGCTATTCCAAAGCAACATTACCTGAAATGTTTTCCGATGAAAAGCTGAAAGGTGCCAGGAAGTTTATTGTCAATGAGTACCGTACGGGTGTTCTGGAAAATACTAACGGAAAATTCGTGTTTCATGCATTGCCCGTGGAGGCGCAGTTCGCGCCAGTGCACGCAATAGCCGTTCACGATATGGACGGCGACGGAAAACCCGACATTACGCTCGGTGGAAACACGAGGCAAGCACGTGTAAGAATGGGCAAAAATGATGCCAGTTTTATACAGGTGTTTTGCAATAAAGGAAGGTTGAAATTCAGCTATTTACCACAGCAAAAGAGCGGGTTTTATGTGGCCGGAGATGTGCGCGATCTCGCAGTTTTTCAGGTTGGCGGTACACAATATTTGTTAGGGGCGATCAATAATGCACCACTTGTGGGCTATCGATTTCGGACCCGGTAAAAATCAAGTTTTCATTATAATTCACCGGATGCCAGGATGCCCGGATCGCCCGTTTTAGGGTGTTCCGGGCTTTTTTGTGGTTTTTAGGACAAAATCAGTTTGCAATAGGATTGCGTAGGAGTGTTTACGTACACGAAAAGTGCAAAAGAACAAAGGGTAGCTTTTTGTAAAATGATTATCCAATTAATTAAAGGAATATTAAAAATATAGTCTAAATGCAATGCGTTTTTAAAATTATTTAATTATAAATTATTTTAGCATATTTGCCATGTTCCGATTTTTGCTTTGCAATTATTCGGTCTTTACCAAATTTAACCTATTTAAAATTTACTAATTTATCTAACCTATGAAAGAAAAGCTACGCGTGGTCCTGGGGAAGGGGATTTTCCCCCTGGGGCTATTTCTGCTTTTTGCATCGTTGACCTCCTTTGCTCAGGAACGGACTGTCTCAGGCAAGGTCATCGATGAAAAAGACCAGGGGCTACCTGGTGTCTCAGTAACGGTGAAAGGTACCACGAGGGGTACGAATGCGGATGCCGAGGGTAACTTTTCGTTGGCGGGGGTAAAGGATGCCGATGTGCTTGTGTTCAGCTCAATCGGGTATCTCAAACAGGAATTGGCTGTTGGCAACCGAAGTACAGTGGACGTCAAAATGGTTCCGGATGTGGCGAACCTCGAAGAAGTGGTCGTGACGGCCCTTGGTGTATCAAAAGAGGCACGTAAGCTGGGTTATGCAGTGACTACTATTGGTGGTGACCTGATGACCAAAGCAAGAGAAACGAACGTGGGTAACTCGCTGGCCGGCCGTGTGGCGGGTTTGAACGTAAAAGGAACGAGCGGCGGTCCTGGTGGTACTGCCAAGATTTTGATGCGTGGTATGCCAAGTATGAACTCAGGTGGTGCACCGCTGATCGTTATCAATGGTGTGCCAATGGATAATACGCAGCGTGGTAGCGCCGGTGAATGGGGTGGTGCCGATGGTGGTGACGGTTTGGGTAACCTCAACCCGGACGATATCGAGTCGATGACCGTTCTGAAAGGTCAGGCTGCTTCGGGTCTTTACGGTACACGTGCTACGAACGGTGTAATCCTGATTAAAACCAAATCGGGCAAAAAGGGCGATTTTTCAGTGGATTATAACCTAAACTACTCGCTCGACGCACCGCGCGATATGACCGATTTCCAATATGAATACGGACAAGGTATCGGTGGCCAGAAACCGACTACCACCGCATTGGCGCAGCAAACCGCTCGTATGAGCTGGGGCGCTAAGCTGGATGGGTCCGATGTGATTCAGTTCGACGGCAAAACCTACAAGTACTCTGCCCAGAAAGACAATGTGAAGCACTTCTATCGAAATGGTAGCAATTTTACCAATAGCATTTCGGTAAGCAAAGGTGGTGACAACGGTTCATTCCGCTTGTCGCTGGCTAATCTGGACAACAAATCGATCATTGAGAACAGCGGATTGAAAAGGAAGACTTTCAACTTGACTGCTGACCAGAACATTACCAAAAAATTGAGCGTGAGTGTGATGGCTAACTACATCATTGAGGACATCAAGGGTAAGCCAATCCTTAGTGATGGTCCGATGAACGCTAACAATGGTATGTTCCTGGCCACGAACATCGATCAGCGCATCCTGTCACCGGGGTACGACCCTGCAACCGGAAAGGAAATTGTGTTCTCGGACGATGAATACGTTACTAACCCTTATTTCGTAACCAATCAGTTCGTAAACGACGTAGATCGCAAGCGGTTGATCACGGCAGTGGCGACAAAGTATCAGTTCGCCGACTGGATTTATGCTCAGGCGCGTATCGGATATGACAATGCCAATGACCGGATTTTCAAGGTAACTCCTTGGGGAACCGCATTCTCGAATGCCGGAAAAGGAGGATTGGATGAATTGTCCAATGCACAACGTACCGAAATGAACATTGACGGTTTGGTGGGTGTCAACAAAACCTTCGGAGACATTTCGCTTGATGCGCTTGCAGGAGCAAACGTTCGTAAAAACTGGTATGAGAAAGTAAGCGTCGGCGGTAGCCCGTTTGTATTGCCTTACCTGTACAGCTGGAACAACGTGGTGAACTTCAACCGTAATTACGAAGTGGCGAATAAAGAGGTTCAGTCAGCCTATTATAGTGTTGACCTGGGTTACAAAGGTATCCTTAACCTGAGTACAACCGGTCGTTACGACGTTTTCTCGTCGCTGCCCAACGCAAACAGAAGCATCTTCACACCTTCGGTAACGGGTGCATTCATCTTTACCGACATGCTGAATGTGTCGAACCTGAGCTTCGGTAAAGTTCGCGCCTCTTACGCCCGTACCAGCGGAGAATTCGACGCTTATCAAACAAGGCTGTATTACAATGTTGGAAATCCAATTAATGGTGTGCCTTCTGGAAGTTTCCCCGATGCATTGCCTAACCTGTTTCTCAAACCTTTTACCAAATCAGAGCTTGAATTTGGTTTGGAATTGAAATTCTTCGGAAACCGCCTTGGTTTGGACGCATCCTATTACAGTCAGAAAACCAAGAACGAAATCATGCCAGCTACTTACAGCAGTGCAACCGGTTACCTGACTGGTGTGGTAGGTACGGGTTCAACTCAAAACCGTGGTTTGGAATTGATGCTGACCGGTTCGCCCATCAAAACTTCCAAATTCGAATGGAATGCATCTTTCAACCTCACTTCGGTGAAAAATAAAATTCTGCACACGGATGTCGACAACAACCCGATCACGCTCGGTTCCAACCGCGCTACCCTGGGTAATGCTATCACAGCATACGTGTTGAATGAAGCTGGACCGCAGATCCGTGCATATGACTACAAATATGCTTCGAATGGCCAGATCGTTGTGGATGCGTCAGGTTTGCCGGTTCGTGGTGAGCTTAAAAATTATGGTACCGTGTTGCCGACGCTTTATGGTGGTTTGAACAACGACCTCCGTTTTGGCGACGTGAACCTATCGTTCCTGGTTGACTACAACTTCGGTAACAAGATACTTTCTGCAACCGAGAACTACGCTTACCGTCGCGGATTG